>Ga0105248_10003200_pt1 | contig 18152 bp, 17 predicted proteins | sample KBSS34metaG_FD_81524 | JGI IMG/M metagenome (GOLD analysis project Ga0105248, IMG submission 81524) | Switchgrass rhizosphere microbial communities from Kellogg Biological Station, Michigan, USA - KBS S3-4 metaG | ecosystem: Host-associated > Plants > Roots > Rhizosphere > Soil | place... | reverse complement strand
CGCCGGACCAGGGTCTCCGCAGCCTTCAGATCGAGATAGGTGAAGTCTTCGTGAAACCGCAAGGTAGGTTCACTCCAGAACGCTGAGTTTCGTGTTTTGAACAGGATTCGTTCCGCGCCCGGTGGACAACGGGTCAACACAAACTCTTCATCAATCGCGCGAAGGTCCTCGGGTATTGCAACCACTTCCGCCTCGCCGATCAACACCTCGAGATTGAGCAATTCAACCTTCGCAGCGCCTTGAATGAAATGTGCCGGAGCATCGACGTGAGTGCCGGTATGCGCGCTGAAGTTGAGCATGGAAACGTTCGCGCCGTCGCCCGCCGACAACTTTCTCCAGTCGCTAATCTCGACCGCTGGATCGTCGGGCCAGGTCGGCAACTCGTTAAAAATCGGCACGGTCACGTCGTAAATTGGCATCGGCGAATAGTAGCAATTTGATCCGCGAAATATAAGTGTCGTATTTTTTAGCCGCAGATTTACGCGGGTTTCGCGGATCGATCCGCGAAACCCGCGTAAATCTGCGGCTAAAATACAATGAACTTCCGACTGGCTGCTTCGAGCTACTTAAATTCCGCGCCTTTAATCTGGAGCTTTTTATACGGACCACACCAGGGCAGCGTCGATTTTGTCGAGGCCGTGCCGGCGCGTTGTGCGCAACTGCTGGCGGAATCGTCGGTCGAAGGCGCGCTCGTGCCTGTGATTGAGTATCAGCGAATCGCCGGGGGCTCGCTCGTGCCGAATGTTTGTGTCGGTTCTCGAAAAGAGGTGTTGAGCGTCGTCCTCGTTTCAAAGAACAAGCACCTCGAAGACATTCGCAGCATAGCCCTGGACGAATCGTCGCGCACTTCCGCGACTCTCGTGAAAGTGATCTTTCGAGAGTTTCTGGACCACGAACCCGAGTGGACCACGCGCGCGCCAAACCTCGAACAGATGCTCGAGAAGAATGATGCCGCGCTGATCATCGGCGATCCGGGGATGACGTTTCCGCGTCACGGTCTCAACGTCTGGGACATGGCGAGTTTGTGGGAGCAGTACACCGGGCTCGGGTTTGTATTTGCGATGTGGATGGTGAGTGACGACGCGACGGACCACGCGCGACTGGTTGATTTTTCAGGCGCACGCGATGAAGGTGTAAACCATATCGAGGAAATCGTGCGTTCGTACCAGGACAAAATCCCGATGCGAGTCGAAGAGCTGCGAAACTACTTAACGGAAAACATCGTTTTCAAAGTAGATGAGTCGATGGAAAAAGGCTTGCGGCTCTATTTTGAATTGGCGTTCAAGCATCAATTGATCGAGAGCGTAAAGCCCCTCAGGTTTATTTGAGATGAAGAAAAGGTTTCACGCAAGGGCGCAAAGAGGACGCAAAGACACAAGGAAAATCTTTGCGACCTTTGCATACTTTGCGCCTTTGCGTGAAACTCAATGAAACGAATCTGATCATGTCGAACATTCAACCAATACTCGATCGCGTGCTTGCGGGTGAGCGCATGTCCGTCGATGAATGCACGCTGCTCCTCGAATCGCACGACATCGCGCGCATGGGCGCCGCCGCGGATGAGATACGCGCGCGACGCCATCCTGACAACATCGTCACCTACATCATCGATCGTAACGTCAATTACACCAACGTCTGTAACGTCGTCTGCACTTTCTGCGCATTCTATCGGCGCCCCGGCGCACCCGACACTTACGTGCGCACCTTCGAAGAGATCTGTCAGAAGATCGACGAGACGATCGCGCTCGGCGGCACCGGCGTTTTAATGCAGGGCGGACTGCATCCCGACTTCGGCATCGAGTGGTACGAAGACCTGCTGCGCTCGTTACGTGGAAAGTATCCGGGATTTCAGTTGCACTGTTTCTCGCCGCCCGAGATCCACAACATCCACCTGATCTCAAAACTCGACTACGAGACCATCATGGCGCGTCTCAAAGAAGCGGGACTCTACAGCCTGCCTGGTGGGGGCGCCGAGATCCTCGACGACGAAGTGCGCAAACGTGTCGCGACGAAGTGTACGACTGACGAGTGGCTCGACGTCATGCGCGCGGTCCATCGCGTCGGTCTGCGCTCAACGGCGACGATGATGTTCGGCATCGGCGATCGTGTCGAGCATCGCGTGAGGCACTTGCGACGCATTCGCGATTTACAGGACGAAACAGGCGGGTTCACCGCGTTCATCCCGTGGACGTTCCAACGCGAGAACACGGCGCTCGGTCGCAAGATCAAAGATGAGCCAACGGGGGTGGATTATCTGAAGATGCTGGCAGTCTCGCGTCTGTTCCTCGACAACATCGAAAACTTCCAGTCGTCGTGGCTGACACAGGGCTTGCGTCTCGGACAAGTCGCGCTGCGTTTTGGTGCGAACGACATGGGCTCGATCATGATCGAGGAAAACGTCGTCTCAGCAGCCGGCGCTCACAATCGAGCAGACGAGCAAATGCTACAGTTCCTGATCCGTGAGGCAGGCTTCATCCCGCAGCAGCGCGATATTCTTTACGAACATATAAACCGCGGATGAACGCAGATAAACGCTGATCTGCGTTCATTCGCGTCAATCCGTGGCTAAATGACCGCAAAATCGAACTGTTCTTGATGTATTGTCGGATCGCTCGTGATGTCGATTGGACCAAGATAGTCTTCAATCTCAACCATCACGTCGCGTTCGCTCGAGCGTAGCGCTTTCGCCACGTCCGGATTGATTCGCAGCGTGATCTGCTTGTTGTCCTTATCCCCGTTGAACTCCTTAGCCAAACGTCGCGACTCTTCAAGCAACTCGTAACAGATCGTCTGCGGCGACTTCACAAGCCCGGCGCCCTGACAGTACGGACATGGGGAACAAAGCGTGCGCTCCAGCGACTGCTTCACGCGTTTGCGCGTCATGATCACCAGACCGAAGTCGTTGAATGAAAGCACCTTGGTCGGCGACTTGTCATTGCGCAATGCTTCCTGAAGCGCCTGCATTACCCGCTGCCGGTTGCGACGCTCTTCCATGTCGATCAGGTCGAGCACGATAATGCCACCGAGATCGCGCAAGCGAATCTGTCTGACAATCTCGTCAACCGCTTCAAGGTTCGTGCGCGTGATCGTATCTTCAAGACGACCGCTGCCACGCCCGACAAATTTGCCCGTGTTTACGTCGATCGCCACGAGCGCTTCCGTCTGGTTGATCACGAGATAACCGCCGGACCTGAGCCACACGCGCGGCTTGATCGCTTTATCAATCTCAACCTGCACGCCGTACGCTTCGAGAATCGGCTGCTCTTTCGTGTAAAGCTTGACGCGCTTTACCAGAGCCGGCTGAATCCGGTTGATGAACTCGACGATCTCCTGGTACTCCTCCTCGGAATCTACACGAATCGATTCGAAGTCGCCGGATAGTTGATCGCGCAACAGTCGTTGGACCAGGTCGAGATCGCGATGAACGAGGGACGGAGCTTTCGACTTCTCCGCCGCGCCCCTGATGTCGAGCCAGGTGCGCACGAGATAACGAACGTCGTCGCGCAGATCCTTGTCGCCGATGCCGACGCCCGCGGTGCGTACGATGAAACCGCCCGACGGAATGTCTTCCTCGGCGCGAATCGTCTGGATCAACTTGCGCAGACGATGGCGTTCGGTGTCAGACTCAATCTTGCGCGACACACCGACGTGTTCGACTGTCGGCATGTAGACCAGGAAACGTCCCGGCAGCGCGATGTGTGAAGTGATGCGCGCGCCTTTCTTGGCAATCGGTTCCTTCGCGATTTGAACGAGTATTTCCTGGCCTTCACTCAAGAGGTCCGTGATGGCCGGTTGATGTCGCTCGCGTCGCGATTGGTTGCGGTGACCACGCTGATCGCGCTGATCGCGCTGATCACGTTGATCGCGTTGGCGCGGGTCGCGTGGGCGCGGGCGGCTGGGCTCCGGCGCGGGGGGCGGCGCTGCAACTACTTCTTCCTGCGGCTCGACAAACTGTACCTCGCGCTCGTCGTCATGACCGTTTGAACGATCTTCGCCCGGGTCCACCTCAGCACCGGGTGCGACTGACGGCTTTTTGCCCGGGCGTCGTCGTCTTCGTCCACCTCTGCGAGTAGCAAACTCACCGCGCGACGGGCTTTCCGACATACGCGCCTCGGAGTCTGTATATCCCGGCGACGGTTCAGCCTCGCCGCCTTCGTTCTCAGCAGCGCTCACACGCTTCTTCGACGGCTTCTTACTTGCAGCTTTCTTCTTTGACGCAGTGCTCTTGCTGGCCGGCGCCTTCGACGTGCGTTTCTTCTTTTCAGTTCCCGCTGCTTTGCGACTTCGCTTACCTGCCGTTTTTTCTTCAACCATTTCCGGCATCGCAGCTTCTTCTTCGTCATCGCTGATGCGTTGGAAACCGCCGCTGCCTAATGTGTCCGGCGCAACATCGTCAACGAAACTTGAAACATGTGCCTCGCGCGGTCGACCTGCCTCGCGGATCGGTTCGACTCCGGTATCGCCGTCGTCAACGCGCTCGAACGAGTCGCTGCCCAGTCCGGCTGAAAGTAGTGAACCTACCTCGGCACTGCGGAAGTCGTCTTCCATGTTGAACTCGACCGCGTGTATCTGATCGAAGATACGTTCCTGGAGTCGAGCATCCTTGAACATCTCGCCGTTGGCCGCGGTCTCCTCTTCATCGACGATCCGCTCGATGGAAGGATCGCCGGCGACAAACGGTGTGTCCGGGACCTCGAACGTGGGTGACGGTGGCGGCGCGGAAGGAGCCCCTTCGTCTCCCTTCTCCCAACGCCCGCGGCGACGTCCACGACGACCGCGACGACGACTGGATTCCTGCGACTCGGAACTCTCTTCACCGGCCGCGATCTCCGGTTCGGGTTCAGCTTCAAGTAGCGGCTCGGCGCGTTCCTGAGTTAGCTCGATACGCTGCTCGCGTTCGACTCGATTAAGTGCGACTTCCTCGGCCGCTGCGTGTTCCGCATCGGGAGTGCCCTTCTTCGACTTGTCGATCACGATCCTTTCAAACTCTTCTTCCTCATCGAAGAAGTCGGAGACGTAAAGGAAGGCGTCGCGTTCGAGACCGATGTCGACGAAGGCGGACTGCATTCCCGGCAGTACGCGCATGACGCGACCTTTGTAGATGTTGCCGACGATTCCCTGATGTTGTTCTCCACGTTCAATGTAGAACTCTGCGACCTTGTCGTCTTCAATGATCGCAATCTTTTTCTCGCGTCCGTTGACGCTCACAATTAGTTGTTTTGCCATTACAAGCCTTTTCTGAGTGTTGAAGCGGAGAGCTGCGCCTGCAAGCCGTTAGGCGAGGCGTTTGCGCTGCGCAAGTTTAGTGTGGGTATTAGTGGGATAGCGTCCTGGATGACGCTTGATAGTCGTCTGCGGATCGATGTCCGGTAGAGGACCAAAGCTCGAACTTTCAATACAAAGCCTGACTAGCCGCTGGGCGCTTCGACGCCGGGATCTTCTCAAAGGGAGCAACGTATGCTCTTGAACCTGAGAATCCACGCGCGACTGCAATCAAATTTAATCTGAACCGTCTGTTGACGATTATGAAACTTGCCTCGCGGGGCGGCGAGATGCCGTGAGTATAAGCTTAAGAAGCAGTTTCACGCAAAGGTGAAAAGTTTGCAAAGACCGCAAAGTGGGCTTTCTTTGCGTCTTTGCGTGAAACTTATCTGTGCCTCTTGCCGGCATCGTATTTAGGTAACGACTCGACGATGAAGTCGAACCCGAGCCACAGGCTCCAACTGTGATGATAGAAAAGGACCGGAAAGATCAGGGCCATAATGAAGAGCAGGATCAGCACGTTGCTGTAATCGGCCCCGACGATTAAGAGGAAAAAGAAGCAGACCACCAGGATCACGAGCTCCGTCGTGACCACGTTCGCGAGTATCGCGCCTACAAAAAACCCTTCTTCACGCTTGAAAAGCGCGAGACAATGCGGGCAATGATGCCGGATATGAAATGGATGGGAAGCGATCGTCGACTCCCCACAGGCAGGACAACGCAGTTTTAAACAACGCTTAAAGACCTGCTTGATATGTTCCAAATCTACTTTCAAGGTGTTTGGACACATATTAACGCGCCGCCGGTCCAATCAGAAAGCCTTGACAGACGGCAATCACCTTCGTTAGATCACATCCTGCTTTTCTCCCAAAAGCGAAAATCATGAACAAGATGGAGAGGTGCGTGCTATGTCATGGCATAAGATCACACTACCAATACCGGCAATGAAGGAAATTGATCCAAAGGTTGTGGAAATCGGAGATCTCGCCAGAGAGTGCTGGGAGCGGGAAAACAAACCGGCTGGTTTCGGTATGTTGCATGCTTCCCGCGGCGACAATCCCGCGGAACATGACACGCGACTCGTCTATCTCTCGCCGGTTGCTTCCGAGGTGTGCCGCGAAGCGCTTAGTGAGAATTACACTCTCGAACCGTGCGACGTCCCGGCCCGCGACGAGCCTGGCATCATCTGGGTCTTCGGCGATCCATTAGTTATGGGAATGCTCAAAGACCAGTGGGAACCCGAAGCCACCGAAGCGGCACAAACAGCGTAGAAGCAGTTTCACACAAAGGCACAAAGGAAGACACAAAGGCCTAAAGAAGCACTTTGTGCCTTCGTCATTTCTTTATGCCTTTGTGTGAAAACCCATTTCAATCCAAGTATCCATTGATAACTCTCTGTATTCCGTGCTTAATCAGTTCCACATTGAAGTTGATCAACAGTCCAAGCCGCAGATCCGTCAGTCGCAAATAAGTTAGCAATTGCTTCTTATGGACAGGCGCGAGCACTTCAACTGATTTGATCTCGACTATTACTTTCCCGTCAACGATCAAATCAACACGGAAGCCCAATTCAAGTCTTACTTCCTCATAACGAACCGGAAGACCGACTTGGTGAACAACGCTTAGGCCTCTCTTCTGTAACTCGAATTCAAGCGCAGCTTCGTAAACCGACTCAAAGAGGCCGGGTCCGAGGGTTGTGTGGATTTTGAATGCGGCATCGACAACCGCCGTGGCGATCTCGTTTTCAGTCATGTGAGGAACTCCTGTGAGGTTAAAGAGCGAAATGACTATATCATTTTGGGGGATCCACCACCTTCAAGCTGTTGCGCACGAGGTCCCACGCCGGCGCGTGTTGCTTCAACTGTTTGTCTGGTCCAAAGAGCGTCAGGACGACTACGCGCTGCCCCACGATCGCCCAGTAGATCTTTGCGGCGCCCGTTTCTCCTCCCAACGAAGCGCTTATCTTCACGCCATCAGCTTTAACCCCACCAATCTCTGAAGCATCAGGCGACTGCTCCGGCTTCGCGCCCATTTGTACAAACTGTTTCTCCGTCGCCGCGATGTAAGGATCGATGAATGCCTTCTTCGCATCCGGCAACTTCTCCGCCGTGATATGGCCCTTGTGCGCAAAGACACTGATCTGCACATCCCCGTTCGCTTTCGCCAACGTGAGTTGCTGGGCATCCTCATTGACGCCCTCCTGCAACGTCCAGTCGGCCGGGTAATCGAATGAAAGACCATCCTTCGTGAAAGTCTTCGGTGTCTGCGCCAACGCGATTAGACAGATGATCGCTAATAGTATGAATCTCATATCGTCCTCCGCTGCAACTCTTCATTCAACAACTGCCACACCTGCCGCACGTGCTGCTCGGTCGTGCGAATATTTCCGACCGACAATCGCAAGGTAAGCTTATCGTTCAAACGCGTGTGCGAGAGCAGCGCGCGTCCACTCGCATTCACGCGATGCATAATCGCTTCATTCAGCGCGTCCAATTTCTCCACCGGTACGTCTTCCGGCTTCGCGCGAAAACAAACGAGCGCGAGCGGCACCGGCGCCAGCAATTCCCAATCCGGCGATTCATCAACCCACGAAGCAAACAGTCGCGCCATACGACAATGCTCGCGGATGCGCGCGGCTAACCCCTCGTGACCGAAGTAACGCATCACCATCCACAACTTCAACGCGCGAAAACGTCGCCCGAGTTGAATGCCGTAATCCGAACCACTGCGAACTTTCTCCTGTTCCGGCGTCCGCAGGTATTCCGGCACGAGTGAAAACGCGCGCTTCAACAAATCCATGTGCCGGCAATAGAGCACTGAAAGATCAAACGGCGTGAAAAGCCACTTGTGTGGATTCATCACGATCGAGTCAGCGCGCTCGCAACCCGCGAGGATGTGTCTGAACTCAGGCACAACCGCCGCCGAACCCGCATACGCCGCATCGACGTGCAACCACATCGCGTGCTCTTCACCTATCGGAATAATCTTCGGCACCGGATCGATGCTCGAAGTCGAAGTAGTGCCAACCGTCGCCACGATACAAAACGGAAGATAGCCGTTACGCTTGTCTTCGTTAATCGCATCGGCAAGCGCATCGACGTCCATGCGAAACTCAGAATCAGTCGGAATCTTGCGCAGTCCGCGTTGGCCGAGACCGAGCGTGATTACCGCCTTCTCGATCGAAGAATGTGCCTGCTCCGAAACGTAAACGCGCAGCAGCGGCAGATCCGGACGGCCGCTCATTCCCTCTTCGCGAATGCGCTGTTCGACACCTTCGCGCGCCGCCGCGATCGCATGCATACTCGAAACCGACGCGGTGTCGTAAATGATCCCGATCATGCCCGGATCGAGTCCCATCATTTGTCGTAGCCAGTCGAGCACCACTTCTTCCAACTCGGTCGAAGCAGGCGAAGTGCGCCACAGCATCGACTTATTGTCGAAGGCGGCGCTCAACAACTCGCCGAAGATACCGGGACCTGACGTGGAAGTTGCGAAGTAAGCGAAGAACGAGGGATGACTCCAGTGTGTCAACGCCGGGGCGATCAGGCGATCGACGTCTGCGATGATCTGCTCCATGGGCTCGCCGTGGGCCGGCGGCGCGGATGGTAACTGTGCTTTCAAGTCGCCCGGTTCCATCGCGGGCAGGACCGGACGCTGATCAATGTTTTCGAAGTAATCGGCGATCCAATCGATCAGTTCGTGGCCGAAACGACGAAAGTCTTCCGCTTTCATGTCGCCCAACTCGGGCGCCGGGTGGGTTTTGGGGCTATTCACGCCACTAATCTTACGACATATAGGTCCTATTTTGACTATACAGCGCTCGAAAGCTATTATTCAGCGCGATTAAAGCTCCCTTCTTAGTTCGTCAGACACTTCAGCCTGTGAGGACTTATATGAAACGCATTCTGATAGCTTCGATTATTGTCGTGAGTTTGCTAAGCGCTTGCACACCAAACGGCGGTGGCGGCGACAAAGTCCGGATCGGCGTCTTCATGTCGACTACCGGCACCACCGCAAACTTCGGCATCTCGTCTGTCAACGGAATCAAGCTCGCCGCGGAGGAGGTAAATGCCGCCGGCGGCATCAACGGTAAGCAGGTCGAGTTGCTGGTGCAGGACGATCGCTCAGACGCATCAGAAGCAGCCACGATCGTGACCAAGTTTGTCACGCAGGACCAGGTTCACGGAATCATTGGCGAGGTCGCCAGCTCGCGCTCGATCGCGGCGGCGCCGATCGCACAGAATGCGAAGATCCCGATGCTGACGCCGTCATCAACAAATCCCGAAGTGACAAAGAAGGGCAACTTCATCTTCCGCAGTTGCTTCATCGATCCTTATCAGGGAGCTGCTATCGCGCAGTTTGCAGCGAAGACACTCGGCGCGAAGACGGCCGCGATCATGGTTGACCGCAAGAACGACTATTCGACCGGACTCGAGAAAGTCATCAGCGAAACCTTCACGAAGTTGGGCGGCAAGATGGTCGCGACACAGTCGTACCAGGAAGGCGACCAGGACTTCAACGCACAGTTAACGTCACTAAAAGGCTCGAATCCCGAAGTGCTCTTCGTTCCCGGCTACTACAACGACGTCGGCTTGATCGCCAAGCAGGCGCGCGATAAAGGCATCACGGTACCGCTGATCGGCGGCGACGGCTGGGATTCGGAACAGCTTTACAAGATCGGCGGCACGGCCCTGAACGGTTCGTATTTCACCAATCACTACTCGCCTTACGACACTGATCCGAAAGTGGTGAAGTTCGTCAACGACTATAAGGCGAAGTACGGCTCTATACCCGACGCCCTCGCAGCGACAGCTTACGACGCCGCGCGGATCATGTTTGACGCGGTCAAACGGTCCAAGTCACTCGCTGGACCAGACGTTCGCGATGCACTCGCGGCGACGAAAGATTTTCCAGGCGTCACCGGCACCGTCACCTTCAACGAAAACCGCGACGCAGTTAAGCCAATCGTCATGATTGAAATCAAAGACGGTGGCACATACGCGGTGAAAGAGCGCGTCAACGTGGAAGGCGCCGCAGCTCCCATTGCGTCCACAAGTACGGCGCCTCCGGTGAAAGCGACTAATCCGTGATCGCTACGACCACCCGAACATTGGACGTACGTGAATCACGAGTATGAGTACCTTCCTCCAACAACTAATTAACGGTATCTCACTGGGAGCAATCTACTCGCTGATTGCGCTCGGCTATACGATGGTCTACGGGGTACTGAAGCTAATCAACTTTGCCCATGGCGACGTCTACATGGTCGGCGCTTTCATGGGTTTTTATCTGGCGAATGGACTCGGTGCGCGTGGCGCGCAAGCGCTCGGATTGAATCCCGACGGCATCGTGGGACGCGGCCTGCTCGGCGGGGGCACACTCCAGCCATCGTTGATCACGGCGCTGGTTGTGATGCTGCTGGCGATGGCGATCTGTGCTGTCATTGGAGTTGTTATCGAGCGGTTTGCTTATCGTCCGGTGCGTAAGTATTCGCGACTGACGGCGCTGATCACGGCGATTGGTGTTTCGCTGTTGCTCGAAAACGGTGGGCAGGTGGTGTTTGGCGCCGAGCCGAAGTTCTTCCCCGAACTCTTCCGGAAACGCAATATCGACATCGTCAGTGGCGCGAGTATCAACAGCGCGGACATTATCGTGCTCATCATCTCTCTCGCCCTGATGGTCGGGCTGCAATTAGTTGTCTACCGCACCAAGACTGGTCGCGCGATGCGCGCTGTGTCGTTCAACTTGCAGTCGGCAAAGCTGATGGGCATTAACACCGACCGCATCATCGCGTTCACGTTTGCACTCGGCTCTGCGCTCGCTGCTGCCGCCGGCGTCCTCGTGGCCATACGCATTCCGCGAATCGATCCGTTGATGGGCATCATAGTCGGCTTGAAAGCTTTCGTGGCGGCTGTGCTCGGGGGCATTGGTAACATTCCCGGCGCGATGCTCGGCGGACTGCTGATTGGTATCACCGAAACCATGGTTGTCGGTTACTTATCGCCAACTTACAAAGACGCAGTGGCGTTTGCGATATTGATCTTGATTCTACTTTTCCGGCCCTCCGGACTACTTGGGACGGTCGCTCAGGAGAAAGTCTAAGGACAACGAAGAGTGCCTCGGTATCTCCGCAATCTCATCATCGCCCTGATAGTGCTCGCCGTTCTTTTTGGTCTGGATCTCGTTTTCCAGGCGGGACTCATCAATCCGTACTACACGCGCATCCTGATGCTTTGCGGCATCTCGATCACGCTCGCGGTTTCACTCAATCTCATCAACGGCTTCACCGGACAGTTTTCGATTGGTCACGCGGGCTTCATGGCCGTCGGCGCTTATTCGTCCGCTTACTTTTCCGTTAATTACGGAATGAATCTCGCCACTTCACTCGGCGGTGGAAAGCTCGGTTGGGTTGTTGCACTAGTGATCACGACTCTTGTCGGCGCTGCGGTTGCGGGTGTGGCCGGTCTCGCAGTCGGTATTCCTTCGTTACGTCTGAAAGGCGACTACCTGGCGATCGTCACGCTTGGCTTTGGACAGATAATTGTCGTCTTTCTCAACAATATCGAGGCCGTCGGCGGCGCACGCGGGTATTCAGGCATTCCGATCGTCAAGAGTTTTTTCTGGATCTTCCTGATTGCGATCCTGACAATCGTGATCGTCTACAACATTGTCAACTCGGGTTTCGGACGTGCGCTGATCTCGATTCGTGAAGACGAGCTGGCCGCAGAAGCGATGGGCGTAAACACCACGCGCTACAAAGTGATGGCGTTCGTCATCTCGTCGGCAATGGCGGGCGCGGGTGGCGTGTTGCTGGCTCACTTCGATGGTTATCTCAATCCGAAGTCATTTGAGTTCATCAAGTCGTTCGAGATCCTGATCATGATCATTCTCGGCGGCCTGGGATCGATTGTGGGCTCAGTGCTCGGCGCGATCGTGCTGACGATCCTGCCGGAAGGTTTGCGAGGGTTTGCCGAGTATCGCATGGTGATCTATTCGCTTCTTTTGATCATCCTCATGATCACTCGACCACAGGGTCTACTGGGCTCGTCTGACGCATTCAAAGGATTGCGAAAACGCCTCCGGAGAGCGACTGAAGGTCCGAGTGGTACCGCCAGTTCCGCAACGCAAAGCGAGAGCTCGCTGGGAAGTGAGAAGTCCAGATGAGCACAAACGGTAACGACATCGTCCTGCAAACCGACAAGACAACGATTCGTTTCGGCGGGTTGACGGCCGTGAGCGAGTTGGACATGGCTGTAAAGAAAGGGGAGATCTACGGGCTCATTGGACCAAACGGTGCGGGTAAAACGACTATCTTCAACCTGCTTACCGGCGTCTACGAACCGTCCTCGGGAGCAATTTATTTCAACGGGCAGCGAATCAATGGTTTGCGTCCCTACCAGATCGCCGGCCGCGGCATTTCGCGCACGTTTCAGAACATCCGGCTTTTTCCGAGTATGACAGTGCTGGAAAACGTAATGACAGCCTGTCACATTCACATGGGCCAAAACCTGATCGATGCCGTGTTGCGCACGCCACGTTTCAATAGGGACGAGAAGAAGCATCGCGATTACTGTTTCGAGTTGCTGGAGATATTCGATCTCGCTCGCGTTTGTGACGAAGGTGGAACCAGTCTGCCTTATGGTTCGCAGCGTAGACTCGAGATTGTGCGTGCGTTGGCGACGAGACCACAACTGCTCTTACTCGATGAGCCCGCAGCAGGCATGAATCCTTCGGAGCAGGAAGATCTGATGCACCTGATCAAACAGATCAGAGATCGCTTTGGACTCACGATCCTGCTCGTCGAACACAATATGAAAGTGGTGATGGGCGTTTGCGAGCGCATTCAGGTTGTCGACTATGGAAAGTCGATCGCGCTCGGCCTGCCACAGGAGATTAAGAACGATCCGAAAGTGATCGAAGCTTATTTAGGAGATTAGATTTTCTCATCCACAGATTACACAGATTTAATTATTGAATCTGTGTAATCTGTGGATAAAGAATATTTTTCATGCTTTCGCTGCATAACGTTTCCGTAAACTACGGCGCCATCGAGGCCCTGACCGACATTTCGCTGCACGTTAATCAGGGTGAAGTGGTTACACTCATCGGGGCAAACGGCGCCGGCAAAACCACCACCCTGCGAACCATCACCGGCCTGTTGCAACCACGCACCGGCAAAGTCGTCTTCGAAGAAGAAGACATCAGCGGCAAGCCCACGCACAAACTCGTCGCTCGCGGTATTTCGATGTCGCCCGAAGGACGCGGAGTCTTCGCGAATCTTTCCGTTCGTGAAAACCTGCAAATGGGCGCTTATCTGAACACGAACAAACGCGGGGTCGCCGCCGACATGGAACGCGCGTTCAAGATGTTTCCGCGACTGAAGGAACGTGAATCGCAGAAAGCCGGAACACTCTCCGGCGGCGAACAACAGATGCTCGCCATGGGTCGCGCGCTGATGTCCAATCCGCGACTACTGCTGCTAGATGAGCCGTCGCTCGGACTCGCGCCGCTCGTGGTCCATACAATCTTCGAAGCCATCGACGAAATTAAGAGCAAGGGAACGACGATTCTCCTGGTCGAACAGAATGCCCACGCCGCATTGGGCCATTCCGATCGCGCCTACGTTCTGGAAACCGGAAGAATAGTTATGGAAGGTCCATCAAAAGACCTCGCCAACGATCCCAGGATCAAAGAAGCGTATCTCGGTGAGTAGCTTAAACGCAAATAATCAGTTACTTTCGACTTCATTCCCGCGACATCAGAAGACTACTCACAAGCTGCGCAGCGCACTGTTGCCGTTTGCCATCGTCGTGATGGCGCTCGCGTTCTCGTGTAGCCGTCCGTCTGACGAGACCGACCGCAGCACGATTAAGATCGGCTACTTCGGCGATCTGACTGGTCCAACTTTCAACTTTGGGAGGTCCGCCATCAACGGCGTGCTGCTCGCCGCCGACGAAATCAATCAGACCGGCGGTATCAACCAACGCCGCATCGACGTAGTGATTGAAGACGACAAGGGCAGTCCTGAAGAAGCCGCGCGACTGACGACCAAGCTTATCGACAAAGACAAGGTCGTGGCGATTATCGCCGGTGGCACTTCAAGCAACAGTCTCGCAGCAGCGCCCAAAGCCCAGTCGTCACAGGTGCCCCTGATCTCGCCCTCTTCGACCGACCCGGCCGTTACGCAAACCGGTGATTACATCTTCCGCGCCTGCTTCGTCGACTCGTTTCAGGGTGAAGTGATGGCGAGCTTCGCCGTCAACACACTCAAAGCACAGAAGGCCGCGATTCTTTACGATTTCAACTCACCTTACGGGCGCGGGTTGACTGAGTATTTCAAGCTCAGCTTCACAAAACTCGGTGGCCGGATCGTCAGTGAACAAACGTACGCGCAGGAGGATGCGGATTTTAAAGGGCAGTTGAGTACGATCCGATCTTCGGAACCGGACGTGATCTACATCCCCGGGTACTACGGCGACGTGGCGTTGATCGCGAAGCAAGCGCGCATGATTGGCTTGACGCAACCGTTGCTTGGCGGTGATGGCTGGGACGCTCCGGAGCTCTGGCAACTGGGCGGCGACGCCTTGAACGGTTCGTATATCTCAACGCATTACTCGGTTGACGATCCGTCGCCCGCGATTCAGGCGTTTGTCGAATCGTACAAACAACGTTACGGCAACCTGCTGCCCGATGCTCATGCTGCTTTAGCTTACGACGCGGCGCGCATACTTTTTGACGCGATGTCGAGAGGCGGCGTGACTGACAACGCCAAACTGCGCGACGCCCTTGCCCAGACAAAGAACTTCGCCGGTGTCACTGGCATCATCAACATCGATGCGAATCGCAACGCAGTAAAACCCGCGGTGGTTTTGAAACTGCTGGATTTGAAGTCTATCTACCAGGAAACGATCCAACCCGAGGCATCAAGACCGTCTCCCTCGCCATCGCCGAGCCCGTCTCCAAGCCCGACCAGGAAAGGGTAGAGGCGACTACGAGATCCACGAATGCGGCTTGCCGCCTGATGTGAGGCAGGGCTCTGCCCTGCCGGTAGCTATTAAAAATAGTTTGGGGGCTGAGCCCCTATACTTTTATTAACCTTGCCGGCAGGGCGGAGCCCTGCCTCACATCAGGCGGCAAGCCGCGTTCGAGAACGGCTAGTGCTTTTTGTCAGCGTCGAAGGTGAAGTCGGCGTTGCGAATCTCGCCGGGTGCGATTGTTATCTCCAACTCCTGTTCACCAAGCCGCTCGTGCCAGACCACGAGGGTGTAAGTGCCCGGCGGCAAGCCGCGTATCTCAAATCTTCCCGACTCATCACTCACGGCAAAGAAGGGATGGCTCATCACCGCAACGTAAGCTTTTTCCCACGGGTGCTGATTATCTTTGAAGGGTATTAACACTTCCGCGCGCGCAAAAGTCTTAACCATGGGCGGAGCATCCGGCGGGTGCGAATAATTCCACTCCGGGTTGACTTTTGGAGTGGGATGAACATTGTGAACCGTCTGATCTGCGTTAACTATTTGCAGTTGCTGACCGATCCGAAGGCCGAGCACACGTGGCGAGTATTGGCAGTTGCGCTGTACGAGTACAACGTCTGAATCAGGCACTGCGAATCGATAATCTTGCAGGGAGTTGCCTTTTACATAAACAAAAGCGTTCTGTAGTTTGTTCTCGCTGACCAGCAGCCACTCAGTTTGAGGTTTGATGTTAGTCTTAACGCAAACGGGATCTGCCGACATATCGATGCGGCTCGGCTTGGGAATTGTACCCGTTACGTTGATCGTGCCAGTCAGCGTAGCTTCATTGCCGGTCGCATTGTAAAGCGGTTTCTCGGCAGCTTCCGAGGGAGTTTGAGCCACGCTTAACCGGAGTGAGATCAGGAACAAAAACACAATCAGGGGCATTCGGTATCGCATAAAGATCTCCTGCTACTCGTTGAGGGATTGGCGCGCTGCTGCGAGAGCTGATGCGACCAGTTTCGGAGCAGTGCCGCCCACTTGTGACTTGGAGCTTAGCGTTTGTTCGAGTGAAATGGCAATGTGGACATCCTCAGCAAAAAGTGGTGAGAACTCATGTAACTCTGACAGAGTTAACTGGTCCAGCTCTTTGCCGAGCTCGAGCGCGCGCATCACGACCTTTCCGACTATCTCGTGCGCTTGACGAAACGGCAAACCCTTACGCACCAGGTAATCTGCAAGCTCAGTCGCGTTCATGTAGCCGGTGGAAGCTGACGCGCGCTCGCTATTCACGGAGATGTTTCTTAAAACCGTAGCACTAACCTTGAGACTCGCAGCGACCGTATCGTAAGCATCAAACACGGCTTCCTTGTCTTCCTGCATGTCCTTGTTGTAAGCGAGCGGCAAGCCCTTCAAAGTAGTCAGCAGCGCCAGCAGATCGCCAAACACACGACCCGCTTTGCCGCGCACGAGTTCCATCGAGTCAGGGTTCTTCTTTTGCGGCATCAGGCTCGAGCCCGTTGCGATCGCATCGCCAAGTTCGAAAATTCCAAACTCAGTCGTGGCGTACAGGATGACGTCCTCGGCCAATCGCGACAGGTGGACCATCATCAACGAACACGCACCCAGGAACTCAAGACAAAAATCGCGATCGCTGACTGCGTCGAGACTGTTGCGCGAAACGGCAGCGAAGCCGAGTGAACGTGCGAGGGCTTCGCGATCTATCGGAAACGACGTGCCCGCGAGCGCGGCTGAACCGAGCGGCATAACGTTCACGCGTGCGCGTACTTCGCCAAGACGTTCACGATCGCGAGCGAGCATCTCGAAATAGGCGAGGCACCAATGTGCGAGTAACACCGGCTGCGCTCGCTGCAAATGTGTATAACCGGGGATGACGATCTCGCGATTCGTTTCCGCAAAGTCGAGTAGCGACGTTTGAAGGTCTCGGAGGACCGTGTTGAGATCATCGATCGCTTCGCGCAGCCAGAGTCGAAAGTCAGTGGCCACCTGATCGTTACGACTGCGCCCGGTGTGCAGCCTGCGGCCGAGATCACCGGTCAACTCAATCAGTCGTGCTTCGACAAACGAGTGTACGTCTTCCGCGGATGAATCGTTGAAGTAACGAGGGTCGACCTTTCCCTTTTCAAGGATGTCCGCGAGCGCGCGACGGATCTGATTTCCATCCTCGGCCGCGAGCACACCCGCGCCTTCCAACGCTTCGCAATAAGCAATGCTCGCAGTAACGTCCGCTTCGAATAACCTGCGGTCAAAGCGAAAGGAATTATTGAACTCGGCAAAGCCGGGATCAGTCTTCCCCGCAAATCTGCCACCCCACAGCTTCTTCGACTCGTCCATAAATAAATCTCCCGAAACCTTTGACCAACAAACAACTGTCGTGGTAGTTTATGCATCTATGCACTGTTTATGCAAGTTGTTTGCATATGAATAAGAGAGAACGGCAGCAAAAGATTCTCGACTTGATCCGGGCGAAGCCGGTTGGCACGCAGGAAGACTTGCGTACCCTGCTCGAACGCGCGGGCGTGCCGGCGACTCAATCGAGTGTCTCGCGCGATCTGGAAGAGCTTGGCGTCGTCAAACAGCACGGGCATTACACGTTGCCTCGGACCAACGGCGCCGCCGCTCGCGGCCTGCTGAGTTTAGACCACGCGGGGGACAGTTTGATAATCGCACGCACCGTGCCGGGACACGCGTCGCCAGTGGCGGTCGAGATCGACGCCGCCGCTATGCGGGAAGTGGTCGGCACGATCGCGGGCGAAGACACAATCTTCATTGCCGTACGCGACGCGAAAGCGCAGCGCACGGCGTTAAAGCAAATCTGGCAAATGTTTGAAACCGCGGATGAACACTGATGAACGCTGATGGAATTAGAAAAATTGTTCTTGCTTACTCCGGTGGACTCGACACCTCGGTAATGCT
>Ga0105248_10003196_pt1 | contig 18162 bp, 10 predicted proteins | sample KBSS34metaG_FD_81524 | JGI IMG/M metagenome (GOLD analysis project Ga0105248, IMG submission 81524) | Switchgrass rhizosphere microbial communities from Kellogg Biological Station, Michigan, USA - KBS S3-4 metaG | ecosystem: Host-associated > Plants > Roots > Rhizosphere > Soil | place... | reverse complement strand
TTTGCTTTGAGCGATGAGTTGTCTGAGATTTGAGCGTGTAGCGCAGACGCTAGCGCGACGAAGGCTAAGCTAATCCCCACAATATGTCCCAGTCGTCTCATTCGTTATCTGCCTCGCATACAGATGGCGTACGAGTTTGTTGCGCCACTCGTCGACGTCGATGTACGGCTCTTGAACATCGGATCGGCGACTGGGCCAGATGAATCAAGCTCCGGCCCAGCCACTTCACCAACGCGTGCCTAGAACAGTAGCTTCATCGAAAATTGAAGGATACGGGGATCTCGAGCTGAGCCGACTACACCAAACGTGGCTGAGTTCAGGTCCGACACAGGTGCATAAAAGCTGGCGTGGTTGAAGACATTGAATGCCTCCGCACGGAACATCAGATGAAGCCGCTCAGTGCCAAGGGGAAATGTCTTCATGATGGCCGGATCGACATGAACCCACTTATCGGATCGGAAGCTATTCCGTTGAACGTTTCCGTACGTTCCAGGCGCGTTGATTTGAAACGCAGCCGGATTCAGTTTTCCATTGACATAAGTGGCCGCTGGAGTTTTGCTCCAGTCCGCGCGATCGAGACTGAGGCCGGTCTGCGAATTGTTCGCAGAATCTGTGATGGAAAATGGCTGCCCTGCATCGGCTACCACTAATCCAGTTACTGTCCACGACCCGGCGACAGTGCGCAGAAGTGCTCCATTCCCTTTAAGTTCAGGCGAGTTCCAGACTGCCGTCGTGCGAAAAGTGAGATTCTGGTCGAAGTCGCAGCGCCCGTACCGACCGTGAGGAAGGTAAGCGCCGCTGGCTTCGTCATTGTTGCCTATTCCGGTTGCGCCGAAGGCTCCAGCCGTGCTGGGGGGAATCGATCCATCGTCGAGGCACTTAGACCAGTTAAAGCTGGAGACCAGATCGAGTCCACCCTGGCCGCGGTGATGGTATGTCGCGTTGAGGCCGTTGTAGTGTGAGGTTGAATTGCTGACCAGCGTTAGTAACTGGCCCAATCCTTCGGAAGCATAAGGTCGAGTGGAAGCAGGGGCATTGGGATTACCGTTGTAGACCGGAAGGTTGGCATCGTAGCTCTGTGCGATGTGAAGTCCTTGTGTGCCAACATATGCGAGTTCCAGGCTATCGGAGGCCGTGAACGCGTGCTGAAGAGAAAGCGTCCACTGCTCTACATAGGCGGGCTGGAAGTTCTTGTCGATCGCAGAAGGCGAGAACCCTATGGCCTTTGCATTGGCAAAGCTGACATCCGACGGAGGTTTGTAGCTGGCATTTGTGAATCCACTTGCGAAGGGGTCATTTTGGCCCATGGATGTCCATGGGGCATCGATCGACTGCGCGCTCACCGGATGTACTACAAGGAAGCTGCGTACAAATGGCGGAGCTGAAAATCCGAGTAAGCTTATCAATGGAAACTGAGTGGAATACATACCCCAGCCGGCGCGGAGTGCGCTCTTGCCGGCTTGATCGAGCTTGAAAGCTACACCCACTCGCGGTTGCACCAATCCGTACTTGGATGAGGTGCCTCCGCTGCTGCAACCAGGATCTCCAGGATAGATCAGACCCTTTGGTGCATTCGTGAAGATCTGCGATTGTTGCCCTGGATTCCAGCAGTCGATATGGTTGCTGGCGGGAACGTAAGGATGAAACGGATCCCACCTAAGTCCGCCGGTAAGCGTAATACGGCTGGATGCGCGATACTTGTCCTCGGCATACACACCAAATAAACGACCGTTAATCGAAGTGAAGTTGCCATCGGCTTGGAAGAACTCAAACGGATTGCCTAGGATTAGGTCGGCATAACCGTTGTTATCCAAGGGGCCATAACCTCCGAATAGGCTGTTAAGGCCAAGGAAGACGAATGCAGGGTTCTGGCCAGAGTAGCTCGTCTGGTCGAGCCCGATGAATCGAATGTCAGTTCCGAAGGACAACTCATGCTTACGGAAGGGATGGACTACGTCGACACTGTAATCCCAGGTAGTGCGCGTGTTATCACCGTAGGGATTTCCAGATACGAACAGGCCGCCAATAGAATAGAAAGTTGGCAACATGGGAAAGACGCCATCACTCACCCCCGTCGCGCCAAGTGCTGTGATGCTGAGAGCCGAAAGACTCGAGGCGCCGCTGCCAACGTTGTCGGCCTTCGCCCAAGACGCCCGTGCATCCGCGATCCAAGACCCTGATTTCGAGGTCCATGTATCACCCAGCGCGAAAGTCTCCCAGAAACCGGAACTGCTCCCCTGTGCCGTCAGCGCATTGAGGCCACTGCTCGTCAGAGAGCTCTTCTGCATTTGGTCAGCGGGAGTTTTGGTATGCTCGCTGAAATACCGCGCAAACAGCCGATGCTGGCCGAGATTGTAGTCGATCTTGGCAACCCATTCAGGGGAGTTGATGTCATTGGGAACCGTCGTGTTGTAGTAGGCGAGTTGGCCGTTTAGGCTGAAATTTGGTGGGGGAATGTACTTCATCAGATTGGCGGCAACTGTGCTCACCGGCAACTGCACAATGTCGCCCGTGATTGCACTCTTGAATTGTCCCGCCCGCATGTTCTCAGTTGGAGTGTCGATACCCACGTAGGAATTGATCAGAGTTTGCGATCGGATGAGTGTTTGCTGGAACGAACCGAAGGCAAACAGCCTGTCTTTCAGGATGGGCCCACCCGCAGCGAAACCGAACTGATGGCGCTTCAGCGTGTCGGGAGTGGTTGAAAAGTAGTTTTGTGCGTTAAAGAATCCGTTGCGGATGAATTCAAATGCGGAACCGTGAATCTGGTTAGTGCCGGACTTGGTAACGATGTTGACCGCGCCCCCCGGAGCGGATACGTAACGAGCCCCGTACGACCCAGTCACAACTGAGAACTCCTGCGTCGCGTCGGGATTTGGAAAGGGTCCACCGATCACGCTGTATGGATCTACGTTGCCAGCTCCATCCAACGAGAAATAGGTTCCACCAGGACGAACACCATTGGCCGTCGGAGCACTTTCGTCGCTGAGCACACCTGAGGAAACGGTGCTGTTTGCATTCGTGGCAAGCGGGTTAATCGTCGCATCCGTCACTCCGGCAACCGTAAACATCAGAGCCGCTGGATTGCGTCCGTTCAGGGGGAGTTGGGACACGACCTTATCTTCTACGACGGTTTGGATCGTACTGTCGGTGCTCTCCACCGCGGGCGCTTCCGCTGTGACCGTGACATCCTGTGTAGCCGGGCCAACGGTTAAGGGAATCTGCAAAGTAGCGACCTGACCGACTTTCAACACGAGACCCTCTTGTCTGTACCCTGCAAACCCGTCCTTCGTGACCTGGACGATATAGGGGCCCACCGGAAGCGAGGAAAATCTGAAGGAGCCATCCGCTCCAGATCTCGTTTCGGTAGAGAAGTTGGTATCGGTTTGGGTAGCGGACACTCTCGCTTCCGGTATGACAGCACCGGTGTTGTCTTGAACAGTGCCGTTTAATGACGCCGTGGATACCTGCGCGCGCCCGATGCCCACAAATAGGGTGCAAAGGCTGATAAACAGAATTCCTGCGAATCCGCTTAGACGAGATCCGGAATTTTTCTTGAATGTTGCAGTAGACATTTCCCACTCCTTTTTCTCCTGCCTCCCAGGAGAAGGAACACGATGCTTGACGCTCTACGCATTTGGCATTGTTGTCTATAAATGGCACAATGCGCCACGAATGAGGAATATATTTGTCTCATTGGGCCATTGTCAATGCTGATTTGAAAAATATTATCTATGGAAAAAATGACCACGGAGAAAACTAAGCGGATTGGCCGAAGATAACGGCCTCTTTCAATTCGGGGTCTCTCAGAAAACTATGACTTAATTGAACGAAGCTGCTGAAACAGTGAACTTTACGCGCGAATAATCAAGTGTGGGCGATGGACGTTTCTATAAATCATTTAAGGGCGATCTACTCACCTGAGTATGGCCACCTAATCGGCCAACCCTGGGCGTATCGCCCAATCACGTGTTTCTTTTAAGCCGCGACTGGTCCTCTAAACATCGGATGACCGTTCACGTCCGCGTTCGGATTTCTCAACCGACGGATTCGTCCGTGCGAGTTCAGTCAGACTTGATATTTGTCCATCGATGGGTCCGTTCACAATGGCAAGGAGCAGTGCAAAGACGTTATCCGCCGCCTTTGCATAGTCTTCGAACTCCCCCTTGAACCAAGACGTCACCGCCAAGTCTGACACGGTGATTGTCAAGAGGGACAACATTTTGGGCCTAAGGTCGTCCTTCTTTTCGTTCCTGGTTCGAATCGCGAAAGCCTCTGAGAGGCGGTCTTCGATGTCAACCCTCCGAGATCGATGAGCCTGCCTCGCAGATGGATTCTGAGAGGTAATCTCAATAACTTGGCGTGTCCTCGGATGAGACGTTCCAAATTTAAGACCGGCCAAAACCGCATCGTGAACGACTTGAATCGCAGACGATTCCGCCGGGCTAGCCGCAACTGCAGCAACAAGCACGTCCCCAAGCCTCACCATGTTGTGCCCCAGGAGATGATCTTTAGTCGTGAAGTACCGAAAGAACGACCGACGCGACACACCCGCCGCCAGAGCCACGTCCTCCACAGATGTCTCATGGAACCCGCGACGTGCAAACAGCTCAATCGCAGCATCGTAAATCGCGTCTCGCGCAAATTCTTGCTTACGCGATTTGAGACTTTTTGTCATTTTTTACCCATTCGAAAGTCCACTATCGCGCCAAATATAGCACAAAGTGCCTTTCTGGCACGCATAAAATTAATTCAAAACTAAATTTGTCTCAACAAGTTGACATAGGCACATTGTGCCACTAAACTCTGCAGCAGTCTTAAGTCAACACCATTGCACCAACAGAGGGAGTCTATGACAATCGGGCGCATCCTCTCATTTGGCGTCGCTCTCACGTTGGGAACCGTTGTGGGCACGACGCAAGCACAACAGAAGGCGGTCTATCAAAATCCTGCTGCTCCGATTCAAGAGCGAGTTGACTACTTACTGAAAAGAATGACTTTGGAAGAAAAAGTGGCGCAACTTGAAAGCTTCACGAACAAACCCGTCATACCTGGAATGCACCTTGAAACAGCTGTTGAGGGCGATCACCTGAACGACGCTGTCTTGAAGAAATATTTTGCCAACGGAATGGGTACGTACGCCTTTATGGATGAGTTCTCCGGCATGTCGGGAGACGTGCACTCGGGCGCCGAACACAGAAATCTTCTTCAGACCTGGGTGATAAAAAACACGCGGCTCGGAATACCAATCATGTTCCACGGAGAGGCGCTCCATGGCGCGATGGTGAAAGGTGCAACTTCCTTCCCTGAAGCTGTAGGGTTGGGAAGCACCTGGGACCCCGCATTATTAGAGCGGATGTTTACGGCCGTAGCGCTTGAAGAACGCGCTCTGGGCAACATCCTGGTTCTCGCCCCGGTATTCGATCTGAGCCGGGATCCCCGCTATGGCCGGGTTGAAGAGATGTATTCTGAAGACCCATATTTGGTCTCTGAACTCGGGACGGCCGCAGTTCGAGGATTGCAAGGCAAGGGTGAAACGCTCGATGGCAATCACGTGTTTGCCACCGCGAAGCATTTCGTTCATGGGCAGCCAGAAAACGGCACCAACGGAGGGCCTAGCGACTACTCCGAGCACACAATGCGCAGCATCTTTCTATATCCGTTCGAACATGCGGTCAAGAATGCGCATATTGAAGCCGTGATGCCCTCCTATAACGAAACCCTCGGAGGCCTTCCGTCCAGCGCCAACCCATGGTTATTGAAGGAAGTACTCAGAAAAGAATGGGGTTTCACCGGCATTACGGTTTCGGACTACACCGCCATCGAGGAACTCGATACCGTACAAGGGATGGCGGCTGATAAAGCAGCAGCCGGATTACTGGCCTTCAAATCCGGTCTCGATATGGAACTGCCTGAGCCCTCTGCCTTTCCGAGCCTGGTCGAAGCGGTGAAAGCTGGCAAGATCTCGAACGCGGAGTTGGACGAGACTGTGGGGCGGGTACTCTATGCGAAATTCAAAGCCGGCCTCTTCGAGAAACCGCTCATCGACTTGGAGCGCGCTGCCCGCGACGTCGCCACTACGGATCATATAGAACTAGCTCGAAGAGTCGCGGACGAAGCAATCGTTTTGCTGAAAAATGAGCGCCATATTCTGCCGCTCAGTCCGACGTCGATCAAGACTCTGGCTGTAATTGGCCCCAATGCCAACAAGGAACGACTAGGCGGATATTCGGGCTTGCCCGCGTCCTACGTTACAGTTCTCGATGGGATCAAGAACCGTGTCGGATCAGGAACCAAGGTGGTCTATGCCGAAGGCTGCAGAATCAGCGAGCCCGATGCTGCGCCCAATTCGAATGAATACCTCGCCTACAAAGCTCCCTCTCCAGAAAAGGATCGGAAGCTGATCGATCAGGCGGTTGAAACTGCCAAAAACGCAGACATGGTGATACTGGTTCTTGGCGGTAACGAGAGCGTCTCGCGCGAGGCTACCACGAACGAGCTAAAAGGTGATACAGATACTCTGGAATTGCCGGGCCTTCAGAACGAACTCGTAGAGACGATTGCAAAACTCGGCAAGCCGATGGTAGCCATTTTGCTGAACGGTCGGGCTTATGCAATCGAGCCCCTTTCACGACAGGTTCCGGCCATCGTCGAGGGCTGGTATCTGGGCCAGGAGACCGGGAGCGCAATCGCCGATGTCGTGTTCGGTGATGTGAATCCTTCAGGCCATCTTCCGGTAACCATAGCCAGAAACGTCGGTCAGTTGCCAGTCTTCTATTACAAGATGCCAAAATCCCGTTTTGGCTATGTTTTCAGCGATAATTCGCCATTGTACCCCTTTGGCTTCGGGCTGAGTTACACGACCTTTAAGATCGAACAACCAAGCACGGATAAATCGACGCTAGGGCGGGACGATACTGCGAGGGTTTCCGTAAAAGTCACGAATACCGGCCAGCGCGCCGGAGATCAGCTCATTCAAATGTACGTTCATCATCCCGTTAGCAGCATCGCCCAGCCCGTGATTCTCCTACGCGGTTTCAAGCGAGTTCATCTTGAACCGGGAGAATCAACAACGGTTACTTTCGACGCTGGGCCAGAACAGTTATCGATTCTCAACACGCGCATGCAATGGGTAGTAGAACCCGGTGCGGTGGACGTTCTGATTGGTGCAAGTTCTGTCGAAACAAGCAAAATATCGCTCATAGTCGCTGAGTAATCGGGATCGTTTCAAACCCTATGCAATGAGCGGACTGGAAGCTGCACTGATGACATATTTCGATCTGGAAACTCGGGGGTAAGGCGATGAAGAAAATAATGTTGCTGTTCCCAATGAGCGCACTGCTCTTTGGCTTCTGTCTCTTGATTACGCCCTTGCCTGCCTCGGCGAAGGTTACGATTTCAGCTAAGAGCGTCGAGCAGTGGGGCCGCGAAGAGATAACTCTAAATTCAAGGCATTCCTACAGTAACCCGTTTATACAGGTTCAGCTATCGGCTCGATTTACCTCGCACGGAAAGTCGGTCGTCGCTCCAGGCTACTACGACGGCGAAAATACCTGGCGCATTCGATTCATGCCAGAGGAACAGGGTGAATGGCTCTTCACAACGAGTTCGAACGATCCGGACCTGAACGATCAGTCAGGCTCCTTCGTGGTGAGGCCACCCTCCGCAGGAAACCACGGTCCCGTTATGGTCGCAAAGAAGTTTCACTTTTCTTACTCGGACGGAACGCCGTATTTCCTGCTTGGCACGACTCTCTACAACTGGCTCAATCGGGATGATGCATTGCAGAATGAAACGCTTGCAACCCTAAGCAAAAGCCCCTTCACAAAGGTACGATTTGGGCTCTTCCCGAAGTGGTATGAGTTCAACAGGGTCGAGCCGGCAATGTATCCGTACGCAGAAATATCGCCACAGAAGTTTGACTTGAATCAATTCAACCCGAAGTTCTTTCAGCACGTTGAGCGGCGTTTGGCGGATTTGGAGCGGCTCGGAATTGAGGCAGACATCATTCTGTTTCATCCCTATGATCATCTCGGATTTTCCACGATGGATGCAGACCACGATGACGCTTATATCCGATACGTCACCGCGCGCTTCTCTGGATTTCGCAATGTCTGGTGGACAATGGCGAACGAATACGATTTGTTCGATCCGGAGATGATTTCAGGGCTGAAGACTAAAGACTGGGATCGCATGTTCCAGGTGCTCGAGAAAAACGATCCCTACGCGCATCTTCGTGGCATTCACAATTTTGCTACGTGGTATGACCACTCAAAACCTTGGATAACGCACGCCATCATTCAGGATGGAGCAGGGCATCCTTCTCGCCGCTTAGCGGACACGCGAACCCGTTATGGAAAGCCTGCGGTGGTTGATGAATACGGTTATGAAGGAAACAACGGTCAAGGTTGGGGCAATCTTTCCGCTGCTGAAGAGGTAAGTCGGCATTGGGACATCACCATGGCAGGGGGATACGCGTCTCACGGCGAAACGTATGTCCATCCAGGTGGAATCCTATGGTGGGCCGTTGGAGGACAACTCAATGGCGACAGTCCTGCAAGACTAGGTTTTCTCAAAACCATCATGACCAATGCACCGTTCCAGGACCTTGTGCCCTCCCCGGAGATTGTTCAAGGGGGAACCGCGCTTGCTCTCAAGGGCAAATACTATCTTGTCCGGGTCAAATCTCCTTACACAGGTCCGGATGAATGCACAGAAATAGATCTCAGTGGAGAAGGGCCCTACAAGGTCGAATTGATCGATCCATGGCAGATGAAGGCTTTCGACCTCGGCTACACACGCGCAGGCTTGCAGACGTTTCGGACCATGGTGACGCCTTCTTTATTCAGGCTTACCAAAGCGTCTGGGGTCGACCCAAAGATGGTAAGCGACAATATTCAATCTCTCCTCGGTAGATGGATCGATGATCCTGGCGCGATGAAACCTCCCGCTGCTATTCCACTGAAGGTCGTACCACAGCACTATTCTTCGGAATTTACAGTTGGCGAGCTGCTTGATGATCCAAGGACCAAGGCGCTTCTTGATAAGTATCTCCCCGATCTTCCTCAGAAAGGCTTCGTTCGGGTCTTTACCTTGGAGCAGTTGGCAACCTTTCACGACATGGAGAATCGTGAAGCAAATATCTACGCACTTGGCGAGGCATTGAAGAAAATTTCTGTTCAGCGCGAATAGTGGTCTGCCCCTGTATTCAACGTTCGCAAATACTCGAGCAAAGCCTTGTAGGCTGCGCCACAAAAGGGATCCTGAACATTCTTTCCCATTGAAAACAATTAACTCTACGCATGAATCAGGGCATCGTACAACTCATCCAGCACGGCTTGAAGTTGGTGTGGAGAAAGTATCTTAGGACGAAAATGGCTCTCGAGATTTGCTGCACTGATAGTCGCTCCAAGTATCGAGAGCCTGCGCTCTGCAGCTGCGCGTTGCTTTTGAGTCAACGCGGAACCGAAAACCAGTTCAATAAATTCTCGGCCATAAGTGGCTCCTATCTGATCGAACAAATGCGTCAGCTTTTCTCGCGACTCTGGGCGGCGGAGGGAATACAGCTTGAACTCCAGCATCAATATTCCCCAAGCTTGGTCAGCGGCCTGCGCTGCGAGGAATTGTCGGAAGACACCCGGACGCTTGGCAATCTCAGATTCGGATTCAATTGCATGTCGCATTACGCTGAGTTTTCCGAGCACGCGCTGGTCGATAAGAGCGAGGAAGAGGTCCTCTTTAGTCGCGTAATGGGCATAGATTGCGCCACGAGTGAACCCGGCACGCGAGGCAATTTCTTCAAGTTGAGTTTTTTCGAATCCCTTTTCAGAAAAAACCCCCTCTGCCGCATCCAGAATCTTTGCCTGCGTCTCTTCAGTACGAACCTGATGTTTGTTCTTGTCCTTCTGAGCTGCCTGGGGCATTCAATGATCCTCTTGACAAATTTTATCGTGAGATTAATATTAATACATACACGTATGTATTTTTCTAACAAATATCGTTTCAGTCTATCCGGTGGGTTGCCGACTGTCCGCCTCGTCTGGTTGGGCTCCTTGACCCTTCTTCTCATCTTCGGAGCTCTTGAAAACAAATCTTTGGCTCAGAGCGCGCAACCTGCTACCCGAGCGACTCAGCTCTCTCTTTCCGGCTACTCACAGAGCGGCGCATCTGTGCAGCAATCGTCATCGCCATCGACTTCTTCAAGCGTGAACACAATCAACACACAGGTGAGTGTGCAGGGTGCCTTCTCCGGAAGCGCGCTCGATCCGCATTCGCCCTCTGGCACCGTCACACTTACCCTCGACGAGGCAATACGCAGGGGCCTTGAATTCAATCTCGGTAAAATCGGGGCCGATGCTGCTTCGCGACAGGCTCAAGCTCAAAGGCTCGACGCCCGCAGCTCCCTGCTACCAACCATCGGCGCGGCCGTCTCTGAGAACGCAGCCAAGATAGACCTGGCAGCGGAAGGATTCAGCGCAAGTGCCTTTGGTGCAATAGGGTTCAACTTCCCCCGTGTAGTAGGTCCTTTTCATTACTATGATGCCCGGGGAACAATCCAGCAGAACCTGTTAGACTTCACCGCTATTCACAACTTCAAGTCAGCCCGTCAAACGCAGAGTGCAACTCAATCCGACGCAATCCAGGCACGCGAAGAGGTAGTTCTCGCAGTAACCGGAACTTATCTGCAGATAACGGCGACCAATGCTCTCGTTGAGGCGCAACAAGCGGAAGTTCAATACGCCGAAGCCAGCTACAAGCAAGCAAACGCTCAGGCCGAAGCTGGCAACAAGGCTCCGATCGATGCCAACCGCAGCCTCGTGGAATTGCAGACAGAGCAGCAGCGTCTCCGCTCGCAACAGGGCGACTTGCACAAGCAAAAGAATGCGCTTGCACGCCTGACGGGATTGCCGCTAAGCATCAATTTGCAGATCACCGAGAAGCTGCAAATCCTCCCCGCGGATGCTACGTCGGTCGAAGACGCGGTACGCCTCTCATTGGCACAGCGTCAGGATTTGAAGTCAGCTGAAGCCCAATTGCGGGCCGCCGAAGAAGCCCGGAAAGCTGCCGGCGCGGAGCACCTGCCGTCCGCAACAGTCGGAGGCTACTATGGGCTCGAGGGCGTCAATCCTAATCAGGGCAATGCTGTGTTTCAGGCTTCTGCCACTCTAAACATTCCCATCTTTAACGGCGGTCGCATGCGTGCTGACGCAATGCAGGCGGATGCCGTAGTCACCCAACGCCGCGCAGAGCTATCAAACGAACGCGGCGCCGTTGAATTGGATGTTCGCAATGCCTACATCGATTGGACGGTAGCGAACGATCAGGTCATCACGGCTGAGAGCAACCGGAAACTTGCGCTGGCAACATTGCAACAATCGCAAGATCGCTTTGCCGTAGGAGTTGCCGACTCCGTCGAACTAGTCAACTCGCAGCAGGCACTTGCCTCGGCAGACCACGATTACGTGAGCAGTCTATTCTCGCAAAACTTGGCCAAGGTGGCCCTCGCGCATGCCATGGGCGAAGCCGAAAAAGATATTCCCGAACTATTCAAAGGAAGCAATCGATGAGTGCTGCAACAGAGACACAGCCGTTACCACAAGCCACAGTCGACTCCACCGCGACGCCTCAGAAAGCCCGACGCTTCAATCCGTTCATTCTGGTTTTCATCCTACTCGTTCTGGTCGCCGCGGTCGTTGGTTGGTATCTCTACTCCGCAGGTTTTGAAGACACAGACGATGCCCAAGTAGACGGCCATCTGAACCCGATCGCGTCGCGCATCGACGGCACCATCAAGTATGTGTATGTCGATGACAATCAGACCGTCGAGGCTGGCAAACCGCTGGTTGAACTCGATCCCAGCGATAATCAGGTTTCTCTCCATCAGACACAGGCGCAATATGACCAGGCAATGGCTCAACTGAGTGCTGCTCACCCTAACCTTCCCATCACACGCATCAGCAACAGCAGCGATCTTTCATCGGGAGAAGCCAAAGTAGCAGCGGCAGAGGCAGCGCTTGCCGCAGCGCAGCATGACTTGGCCAGTTCCAACGCAAAGCTCAAGGAGTCTCAGGCAGTTAACGATCGTAGTCAGGCCGATTTTTCCCGTTATCAGATTCTGTATGACAAGAAAGAAGTTTCACGTGCAGACTATGACCAATACAGAGCCTCCGCTGCCGCACAGACCCAGACCGTAGCTTCTAATGAGGCTGCTATGGCTTCGGCCCAACAAACGGTTGAACAGCGCATAGCTCAGGTCTCGCAGCAACGTAGCAAGTTGAAGCAGACTGAAAGTAGCGCACCTTTGCAGGTCGCGATTCGCGAGGCCGACATCAAGAGCCAGCAAGCCAATGCTGAGTCAGCCGCGGCCGCTCTCGAACAAAGCAAACTGAATCTCGGCTACACCCGCATCGCTGCGCCAGTTGCGGGTGTTATCACGCAGCGGAGCGCAGAAGTTGGTGCGCGCATCTCGAAGGGTCAGCAGCTTTTCATGATTGTGCAGACGGGTGATCTTTGGGTGACCGCAAATTTCAAAGAGACCCAGCTTGCCCGCATTCATCCAGGCCAGCACGTGCGCATCCATGTGGACGCACTTCATGACGATTTCGACGGTACAGTGGAAAGCATGCCCGCCGTCACAGGATCGCGCACCAGCGTATTGCCCCCCGAAAATGCCACAGGCAACTACGTCAAGGTGATTCAGCGATTGCCTGTACGTATTCGGTTCAACAATGGGCAGAAGGACCTCGAGAAGCTTCGTCCGGGCATGTCGGTCGAGCCCAAAGTACACCTGGACTAATCAATGACTAGCCCAAACGACAATTCGAATCCAACGCCTGCTTCCGCGAGCAAGGCCGCCATCAATCCATGGATCGTAGCGGTCACCGTGACATTGGCAACGTTCATGGAGGTTCTCGACTCCTCGATAGCCAATGTCGCTCTGCCACATATCGCCGGTACGCTCGGCGCAAGCTCTGAAGAGAGCACATGGGTCATCACAAGCTACTTAGTGTCGACGGCCATCGTACTACCCATGAGTGGATGGCTCTCAAATTTGATTGGCCGCAAGCGCTTCTACATGATGTGCGTAGCCATGTTTACCATCAGCTCGTTTCTGTGTGCGCTAGCCCCAACGCTGCCAGTACTGATCTTCTTTCGCATTCTGCAGGGCGCAGGCGGTGGAGGGCTCGGGCCTAGCGAACAGGCGATACTCGCTGACACCTTTTCGGCTAAGCAACGTGGCATGGCCTTTGCCATGTATGGCATGGCCGTAGTCGTCGCTCCGGCTGTCGGCCCCACGCTGGGTGGATGGATTACCGACAACTATAGTTGGCACTGGATTTTCCTGATCAACGTGCCCATCGGTATTCTTTCCCTGGTGTTGACACAACGAGTTGTTCAGGACCCGACCTACCTCAAAGAGCTCAGGCACTCGAAGCTTCGCGTGGATTACGTCGGTATCAGTCTCATCGTAATTGGGGTCGGTTTTCTGCAGTATGTTCTTGATAAGGGCCAGGAGAACGATTGGTTCTCGTCACGAGTAATTCTTGTCAGCATGGTTATTGCGGGTATCGCGCTTGTTGCGCTTGTCATTCGCGAAATCACACACGAGAACCCGATCATGGATCTTCGATTGCTGAGTCGGCGAAATTTCGCCACGGCTGTGTCGTTCAGCTTCATCCTCGGCATTGTGCTCAACGGCAGTACCATCCTCCTGCCACAGTTCCTCCAGAATGATCTCGGCTATACCGCGCAGTTAGCCGGCATGGCGCTCTCACCCGGAGGTATTGCGCTGGCCTTCATGATGCCGGTAGCAGGAATTCTCGCCTCGAAATTCGACCCGCGAGCCATCATTGCAATTGGCTTCGCTGTGACCTCCTTCGGACTTTTCCATGTCACAAACATTTATCTCGGCGTAAGCTTCAACACGATGATCGCTTACCGTGTTATCCAGGTTATTGGCATTCCACTGATCTTCATTCCTATCAGCACACTGAACTATGTAGGTGTACCGCGCGAGAAATTCAATCAAGTCTCGGGCATCAGCAACTTTATGCGCAATCTTGGCGGAGGCATCGGTGTCTCCTTGCTCAATAACTTCATCACTCGTCAAGGACAAATTCACCGCAACGGTCTCGTCGCGCACACTAATCACGCAAATCCCTTTTTCGAGCGCATGATTAACGGGATGACGCAGAACTTCATTTCAATGGGCATGGGGGCTAGTGAAGCATCCCGCCGCGCCTTAGCGCAGCTTTCGGCTCAAGTCGACTTGCAATCCAATGTGCTCGGCTTCGTGAGCTCATTTTGGGTTATGGGCTTGCTTGTGCTCCTGTTGACTCCGCTGCCCTTCCTCATGAAGCGTCCCAGCATAGAAGAAGCCAAAGCCTCCGCGGCTGCCCATTGATATGGAAGAGTGAGAATCCGAAAGCTGGACCCAACTCATTCATCTTCCCCTACGCAAGGGGCGGATTTTTGGATACGAAGAACTATCGGAATCTTGTTCTTATGCCTTTGGCTGAGAAGTTGGGCGTGCCGAAGGTCAACTTCCAGATCCTGCGCCGCACCATGGCAACACAAGCTCAGAGCATGGGGTCGGTGAAGGACATCCAAGCGCACCTCAGGCACCCGCCCGCACCTCTTCTTTGATCGCCTCCTGAGATCAATCGGGAATCGTACAGTCATCCCGGCTCGGTCCTCTGTCCACCGCTGCCCTTCGCGGTTAACCTTTCGATCTGATTTCTGTTCGGCCAAACCTCTCTCTTTGTATTCGAGTTCAATGGCGCAGTTGAACCGTCATGATCTCGACTCAAGATCTAGCCACGTCTGATCAAGCCCTACTCTATTGAAATGACGATTTCAACAGAAGGCTCAAACCTATGGCAAAAGAACACAGGCTCGCCGCACCTTGTTTCTCCATCAGCGCTCGATCCTGCTTCCAGTCTCGTGAGCCCGCGACTTGCGAACTGGCTTCGGTACAGATAGCCATCTGTACTGGATGTGCGGAAACTCAGATTCATTTGCCATAATCCTCTTAACAGGCTTTTCCCAGTACAGTTGCGTTCAGAAGAGGGAATGTGGTCTATCTGTTTGAAAAATTTGAGCTTGACGAGCAAGACTTCTCTCTTCGCCGAGGTGGAAATCGAATATCGATCGAGCCAAAGGCACTTCGCGTTCTTTTTGTTCTGGTAAGTAATCAGGGCAAGCTGCTCGAAAAAAGGGTGATTTTAGAAGCAGTCTGGAAAGACACGTTTGTCGAAGAATCGACCCTCGCGCGCGCCATAGCCATACTTCGAAAGCACCTGGAGGACGATCCACGTTCACCGAAGTATATTGAGACAGTCCCGACGCGCGGTTATCGCTTCATCGCCGACGTTGAGGTCGCAAGGCCTGCGGAGCCTGAGCCATCGCCAAGTGAAGTTTCGGCAATTCCTTCCAGTTCACTCGCGAATGCATCCGCTGCTCCTTCCGACGCTGAACCAGATATCTCTACTGAAGCAGACCTGGCTGAACCAGCCGCTTTACTGCAACCGACTGCGAAAGGCAGAATTCTGGTTTACGGCGCAGTCGTGGTCAGTCTGGCTGCGGTCGGATTCGCTTCTTTTGTGTGGTTCGGGCTTCACAGCGCCGCCGAGTTAAACACGAAGGACAACCTTGTCCTCGCGGATTTCACGAACACTACTGGCGACCCAGCGTTCGATGACACTTTGAGGCAGGGCATGATTGTCCAGTTGGAGCAGTCGCCTGTTTTGCGATTGGCCAGCGATGGGCAAATACGAAAAACGCTGAAATTGATGGGGATGAAGCCCGATGCCTCGCTCACTTCCGAGGTTAGCCGGGAAGTATGTCAGCGTATAGGTGGCGACACAGTATTGGATGGATCGGTCTCTCGTCTGGGGAGTGCGTATGTTCTAGGATTGAGGGCCAGAAGGTGCTCAACCGGAGAGGAACTGGATGCGGAGCAGGTACAGATCACGCGCAAAGAGGAGGCATTAGATGCTCTCAGCAGGATCGCCACCAGGTTTAGAACCCGCATTGGAGAATCACGCTCATCGATCAAAAACCTGGACACTCCACTGGCCGAAGCGACAACTTCTTCGCTCGATGCGCTCAAAGCATTTAGCCAGGCGACAAGAACCTTCAATGCCAAAGGAAGTGCAGCTGCGATCCCATTATTCCTGCATGCCATAGAACTGGATCCTGGGTTTGCGATGGCGCACGTATGGCTGGGCCGGATGTATGCCGATCTTGGGGAAGAAGGCCTTTCGATTCAAAGCACACAGAGAGCTTACGAACTGCGCGATAGGACAAGCGATCGCGAACGATTTTTGATCGATGTCTCTTATGATCTGCTGGTCTCAGGCAATCTTGCGAATGCGAAAGCAACCTGCGAAGCATGGGAACAAATGTATCCCCGCGATGTCTATCCGCGGAGTTTTCTGTCAGGAATCGTCCGTCCCGCATTCGGTCAGTATGAGAAAGCGCTTGACGAAGCCAGGAAGGCAATTGAGATTGATCCTGATTTCGTCATCGGGTATCGAAACGCTGCACTCGATTTGATTGCTTTGAATCGACCAGACGAAGCGGAAAAGATATTGCAAGAAGCCTCTGAGCGAAAGCTCTTTCTTCCGAGCTTTGTGTCGGATGCTTACCGGATAGCCTTTCTTAAGGGCGACGAAAAGGGGATGAAACGTGCGGCAGCGGCTGCGCCAGAAAACCCCTGGCTGACAGCCTATCAAGCTGCGACTCGCGCGCGAGCGGGCCAGTTGGCCTCCGCCAGGGTTCTGTCAGATCGCGCCGTTAGCCTTGCCCGGCTGACATCGAGGAATGATACGCAAGCTCAATTGCAACTCGCGGCAGCGCTTCCGGAAGCGCTGTATGGATACCCCGACATCGCAAAGTGGCGGGTCAGGAATGCACTCCAGCTTTCCAGGGTGAGGAGCGTTGAATACGTGGCGGCTGTGGTGATGGCAATCGCGGGAAACTCCTCAGAATCTTCAAGGCTGGTGGACGATCTCACGAAACGGTTTCCTAACGATACATTGGTCCAACACAACTATGTGCCAACTGTCCAGGCTGCGTTGGCCCTTTCGAAGAAGGAGCCGGATAAGGCGATAGAGTTCCTTCGCGAAACCACTCCCTTTGAATTGAGCCAACCGCTGTTTCCCATCTATTTTCGCGGCCAGGCTCTTCTTGGTGCAGGAAAACCTGCCGAAGCCGCTGCGGAATTTCGCAAGATTCCCGATCATCCAGGACTCATCCTGAACGATCCGCTTTTCAATCTGGCCCTATTACAACTGGGAAGATCCTACGCGCTCATGGGTGACAAAACGAGGGCGCGAGCCACATACGAGCGGGTCCTGCAACTATGGGGCAATGCAGATCCTGGCCTCTCCATCAACCAACAGGCAAGAAGAGAATACGCCAGACTTTAGGCACCTGATTTGCACTCGAACTGACCGGCCTAAACATCGAGGATGGACCTGCCGGCAGATGATGTGCCAAGAGCTTGTTAGTGACCGCTTAACCTGAACCGAACACCAGCCGAGAGACGCAAATCGTTCTGGTGGTCCTCTGAACCGTTCGAGAAGGTCGTGAGCAGATACTCTGCGCGCACCGGCACCAGCGTCCACCGGGATGCAAGAGGAATACTGACACCGCCGCCTGTCTGGAAGGAAAAGGCATTTGCGCTGCCGAAGCCGGTCTTCGCCGGCGAGAGGCTGCCGGAGGCATGAGCTCCGCCCAGCAACACGTCGGCGAAGAGACGTAGATGCCTGGATGGCCCTGGCGGAAAGTACCGCAGTCCGCCGGCGTACGTCACTTGCGTCAGGTCATAGTGGCTTGCAGTAATATCTCCGCGGTGGGTCGCGGTAAAATCCGCGAGCAGCGCCAGATGCGGACGAAAGCGATACTGCAACTCCGCGCCGCCTCCCTGCATACCGAAGCAATTGCAGTCGGGGACCAGATTGGTGCGTACATAGGAATAGTTCACGCCGACGGATAGCGAGCGGCCCTGTTGGGCGACGGAAGGCCGTGCACAGAACAACCCGAAGACGGCGGCCAGGACGAATAGAGCTTTCAACCGGATGTGTAGGGTCATGGCGGTCTCCTTAGTTGATCTTCAGCGTGACGGTGGTGGAGTGAGCCGTGCTTCCGCTCGTTCCA
>Ga0105248_10003195_pt1 | contig 18164 bp, 13 predicted proteins | sample KBSS34metaG_FD_81524 | JGI IMG/M metagenome (GOLD analysis project Ga0105248, IMG submission 81524) | Switchgrass rhizosphere microbial communities from Kellogg Biological Station, Michigan, USA - KBS S3-4 metaG | ecosystem: Host-associated > Plants > Roots > Rhizosphere > Soil | place... | reverse complement strand
TCGTGGATGTGGAAGCCGTGCGTGCTGCCGGGCGGCAACCCGGTCAGGCGACCCTGGAAACGCACGCCATCGGGAACCGACGTGACCGACAGGGTCCCGGCTGCGCTGTTGCCGTCGGTGGGCGTCATCACGGCTGCGGCGCCTTTCGGCTGCAGCTTCGTCTTGATGCTGGAGCAACCGGTGGCGGCCAGCGCGATCGCGCACGTCATCGCAGTCAGTGGACGCAGCATGGTGGAGTCCTGGGAAATGGGGAGTGCATCCTAACGCGATGCGCAGGCGAGCGGCGCGCGCATCGTTCAACTGGCGTTCGGGTCGTGCTTGCGGCCGAGCTTGCGGGTCAGCGTGTTGCGACCCAGGCCAAGCAACTCGGCGGCCTGTTGGCGATGGCCGCCAGTGTGTTCGAGCGCCGCGGCCAGCAACGCCTGTTCGAAGCGCTGCTTGGCGTGCCCGTGGATGTCGCGTTCGCCGGCATCGAGCGCGGCGCGCGCCCACGCGGTCAGCGGCTGCGTCCAATCGTCGGCATCGGCGCCGCGGGCGACGCGTGGAGCCGCTCGCAGCGACGCACGCACGTCGCTGGAACGAATGCTTTGCCCGGGTGCGAGCACGGCAAGTCGCCAGCACAGGTTTTCCAGTTCGCGCACATTGCCTGGCCACGCGTGCGCTTCGAGCAGGCGCAAGGCGTTGGCGGAAAGTTTCTTGCGCGGCGCCTTGAATCGAATGGCCGCGTTCGCGAGGAAATGCGCGGCCAGGCCCGCGATATCCTCGCCGCGTTCGCGCAGCGGCGGCAGCCGCAAGCGCACCACGTCGAGTCGATGCAACAGGTCGGCGCGAAAGCGCCCGTCGGCGACCAGTGCTTCGAGGTCCTGGTGGGTCGCGGCGATCACGCGCACATCCACGCGGATCAATTCACGCCCGCCGACGCGAAAGAATTCGCCCTCGGCCAGCACGCGCAGCAAGCGTGTCTGCAACGGCGCCGGCATGTCGCCGATTTCATCGAGGAACAAGGTGCCGCCATCGGCCTGCTCGAAGCGGCCGGCGTGGCGTCGCGTCGCGCCAGTGAATGCGCCCGCTTCGTGGCCGAACAATTCGGATTCCAGCAACTCGGCCGGGATCGCGGCGGTGTTGAGTGCGATGAATGGTTTGTTCGCGCGCGGCGATTCGCGATGCAGCGCGCGCGCGACCAGTTCCTTGCCGGTACCGGTCTCGCCGGTGATCAGCACCGACAGCGGCGCCTGCGCGAGCCGACCGATCGCGCGGAACAGGTCGCGCATCGCGGGTGCATCGCCGAGCAGCGCGTTGTCGTCCATCGACGCCGTCGCCGATTCAGCGCGTGTCGACGGAGGGTCGTCGCTGTTGGTCGACGTGCTCGGAAGTGCGCGCCTGGCGAGCGCAACCGCGGCGTCGAGGTCGAAAGGCTTTGACAGGAACTCATGCGCGCCGCCGCGGAACGCGCCAGCCGTCGATGCGATATCGGTCCAGGCCGACATCACGATCACCGGCAGTGCGGGATCGCGCGCCTTGAGCGCATCGAGAAAGCCGAGCCCATCGAGTCCGGGCATGCGGATATCGGTGAACACCAGCGCCGGCTGAGGTTCGGTGTCGAGCGCGGCCAATGCGGCATTCGCACCATCGAAAGCCTGCACCGCGTAGCCCGCTTCGCGCAACGCTTCGGCGAGCACGAAACGCACGCTGCGATCGTCGTCGACGATCCAGATGCGCGACTGCGCAAGATGGTCATGCGCCGGCATCCGCATCCTCCGCTACCGGAACCATCAGGGTGAACACCGTATGGCCCGGTCGCGAGCGATAGCTCAGCGCGCCGCCGTGTTCGCGCGCGATCTGTTGCGCGAGCGGCAAGCCGAGGCCGGAACCCTCGGCGCGGCCGGACACCAGCGGCAGGAAGATGCGCTCGGTGAGATCGTCGGGTACCCCACGGCCGTCGTCGGCGATCTCGATCCGCAGCACGAGCCGGTGCGTCGTTTCGCCGATCAGCACGCCGTGTTCGGCGCGCGTGCGCAAGGTGATCGTGTTCGCGCCGGATTCGAGTGCGTTGCGCAGCAGGTTCCACAAGGCCTGCGTGAGGCGATCCGCATCGCCCTGGATCTCCGGCAGGCTCGGATCGTAGTCGCGATCGAGCTTGATCGCCCAGCCGGCATCGGCGTCGGCGAGCATGCGCACGCGTTCGAGCACGCCGTGGATGTTGATCGATTCGAATGCGCGCGTCGGCGCCGGATTCATCAATCGTTCGAGCAGCGCGGCGAGACGATCGACTTCATCGCCGATCACCGCGATCAACTCGCGCTCGTCGTCGTTGTCGAGTCGCGATGACGCGCGTCGCGCCAGCAATTGCGCCGCGCCCTTGAGGCCTGCGAGCGGATTGCGGATCTCGTGCGCGAGGCCCTTCAGTGCCGCGTGCAATGCCGCGGGCAATGCGCTGGCCGGATCGGCGCCGGGGAATTCGTCGGCCGGATGGATTTCCAGGAGTACGCCATCGGCGTCGCGGCTGAGCCATCCGTCGGCGAAGCGCTCGGCATCGCCCGATGCGCGCAGGCGCAACCGCCGCGCGCGAAGCGGGGCGCCGTCGGTCGTCAGGCGATCGAGCAGGTCGGCAAGGCGGCCGGACTCGGCATCCAGATCGGTGAGCGGCAGGCCGACCAGCCGCCGCGCGCTGACGCCGAGCCAACTCGCGAATGCCGGGTTGCAACCGGCCACGGCACCGGAAATATCTGTCCAGGCCAGTGGCGTCGCCAGCTCGTCGTATCCGCGCATTGCACCATTGTAGTGCATTGCGCGGGCGACCCTCGTTGGGCGTGCGCGACCCGAAGCACCATTCGCGCAATGCCGTTGAGGCACTGCGCGCTTTGCATTCCCGGTCGTTTCAGCCGCCCGGCCCAACCAGCGCCTTGCCGGTGACCACGCCGCCGACCGTGGGGCTCGCACTGGCGGGGAACCCCAGGCTGATAACGCCGCCGACATCGGCGATGAAGGTTCCGCCCAGGGACACCGTGATGGTCGTGGTGCCGCTGGTGGTCGAGCTCTGGATGTCATACGCCGTTCCAGGCTTCAGTCCGGCGATCATGTGCCGCGTGACCGTGCTGGGAACCTGGTAGCTCATCCCCGTGAACGTTGGATTGAGATTTTCCGGAAACATCACCGCGGTATTCCCGACCCATGCTCCCTGGAAGGCAACGCCGGTCGAGGTGATGCTGGTGGCCACGGCGGCCGGGGTGGGTGCATCGGTTCCCTGCAGGACCGTGAGGAAGCGTTCGACCTTGGGATTGGCCGGGTCCTGGATGACGAGTCGATCGTAGGAGGTGTCCAGCGCCGCCGTCGAATAGACCTCCTGCGATGGCTTCGTCGTCCAGAAGCGATGCTCGGTCAGCGTAGCGGTGGTGGGGAGCAGGGACTGGATGGTCAGTTGCTGGTTCTTGCCCGCCCAGCCGAATCCGGCCCCGGTAACGGTCGCGGTGTGCCCGCTGATCGACGGTGTGTTCATCAGCACGAAATGCTGCTGCTTGAACTTGTTCACGGCAGACGAGTTCGCGTGGTCGTAGATCACGATCGTGTCGGGCGCCAACCAGACGATGGAACGGCTGGCCGCGGTGACGGCCATCGCGGCCCTGGAGGCGGTCCACCAGTCCGGATGGTTGTAGAGATTGACCATGTTGCTCTGCGCATACGACCAGTTGTCGTTGGCGCTGATCGTCGTGGTCGGGTCGCCATCGTTGCCGCCATTGTTCCACTGGCCGCCGTAGAGCTTCGTGGTGTAGTACTCGTCGTTCTGGGGGTCGGTTCCCACCAGGGTGTTCTGCAGTGCGTGCGTGTTGTGGTACAGCGGCGTATAGCCCATCCAGTCGTCGGCGTAGTTGGACCACTCCTTGACCAGCCATTGCCCCTTGCGCGAGAACGTGAACTGGCCGCAGTCGCCGCTCTCGTGGTTGATCGTTTCCCAGCTGCAGCGATAGGTGAACCAGCTCGGGATCTTGCCCCAGTTCGTCCTCGCGAGGATGCTGCCGATTTCCGGCGCAACGAATTGTTTCGCGACTTTCGGGCGCGGATCGGTCGGCGTGGCGGCCGCCGGATCGAACAGCATGAAGTACATGATCGCGTAGCTGGCGTAGGAGTTGCCCCAGATCTGGTTGCTGGCGTTGTCGTAGAGCTTCGCCGGCCCGCCGGTGAGCGCGTTTTCCGCGATCCAGCGATCGGCATTGAGCCTGGTCTGGTTGTTGGTGGCCTGGTCGTAGATGCCGAGCGGACCGACCACGTTGAGCTCGGCTGGTTCGACGTAGGTCAGCAGCACGTCACCGTACGTTGCCATCGACCAGGTCTGGCCCTGGTAGTTGTAACCGGTCGATGGCGGCGGCGTGTAGGGAGCCGGCGCCAACATGTGCAGGAAACCATTGACCGACTGGTCCCAGTAGGCGTCCTGCAGGAAGCCGACCTGCGGGCCGTAAGCGGTCGTATCGGTATAACCGGCCGTCTGCATCGCCAGCAGGGTCTGTGCGAGGAAACCCTGCGATTCGCCGTAGAGCGATCCTTCCACCGGCAGGCCGCCCGCGGCAAGCCCGAGGCTGAGCGTGGACGACGGGAGCTTGAGCTTGCTGCGAGCCGTGCCGGGCGGTTCGAAGATCGCGTAGACCTGGTACAGCCACCAGCCGATGCCGTCGTTGACGAAGCTGCCCAGGCTGTTGCCGACGGTTCCGTAGGACAGCGCCGGATTGACCACGGGATCGTCGGCCGGATCGATGGCCATCGCCATCAACATCAGCGTGCGCGCCTGGCCGAGGAAGTAATTGTTCGCGGCCCAACGCGCATTGAGCTGGTTGTTCTGCTGGACGAAGGCCGACTGGGTCGGATCGATGCCGAGCACGCGCGGATCGTTCAGCGATCCCGGGTACAGCGGCGACGTGCCGGAACGATTGGGCACGTTGAGCAGGATGTTGGCCCAGTTGAGGTAGACCTTGCGGATGGTCACCTTGTCGGTCGCGGTCAGCGTCGGGTAGATCCAGTCGACCGTCAGCCCCCAGGCCTCGCCCCAATAATTCATCCGGTTGCCGGTGATGAAATCCGGATAGCAGAACGGCGTGCTCGTTGAGGTGCAGTTCGCGGCCTGGTTGAGCGCCCACATCAGCATCGTCCGCGAATGCGACGCCCATGTCGCGCGCTTGCTCGCATTGGGATCGACCAGCGACATGAAGGCGAAGAACTCCGCATACGCCTCGGTGTCCTCGCCGACCCAGTTGACCGAACCGTCGTCCTTCCACGTCGGACTCGGCTGGCCCGTCGTCCAGTTCCACTTGGCGTTGACGTCGGTTTCGGCGAGGTTCGCGGCGGCCTGCAGTCCATTGAGCCACATCGGATTGGTCGACACGGCCCAGGTCCGCAGGCGCGTCACATCCGTTGAGGTCAGCCACAGGCGTGGGTGCGTGGTCAGCGGTGTCGTGGCTGTGGATGCGCCCAGCCGGGCCGGTGTCCGTACAGGCGCGACGCTTGCGTGCGCCGCGGCAGCCGGGCGATACGAGGATAAGGTCGGCGCAATGCCATCGGGCGTGCGGACCCCATGGCTCCAGGCTGGAGCGGCAACGAGCGTTGGCAGCGACATGAGGCAGCTGACGGCAAGCTTTGACAGTGATCGCATCGGAGACTCTTCCTGCGGGTTTTGATGACGTATGGATGCGGAGGGCCACCGGGCCGTGGCCTGCGGGCGTCGCGTGCTTTGTATTGAACCCCGTAGACAGAAACGACGATGTCACCGCCCAGGGGACATTTATGCATCCCCCGGCATGAAAAGAAAAACGGCCCGCAATGCGGGCCGTCTTTTCTCGTGGCGACTGCCTTCGATCGTGCGTCAGATACCGTAGTACATGGCGTATTCGAAAGGGTGAGCCGGGAATTGTTGGAATGCGTTGAAGCGCATTCCAACCCGGCGAACGCTCGGACGTAAGGCCGAGCCGGCGCCGCCACTCCGAAGCGTGAACTCTTGGACTTCTCTCGCACACTTTAGATGCCGTAGTACATCGCGTACTCGAGCGGGTGCGTCGCCGCGCGGAACTTCGTGACTTCGCCCATCTTCAACTCGATGTAGCTGTCGATGAAATCGTCGGAGAACACGCCGCCAGCCTTGAGGAACTCGCGGTCCTTGTCGAGCGCCTCGAGCGCCTGGTCGAGCGAATGGCAGACCGTCGGGATGCTCTTGGCTTCCTCGGGCGGCAGGTCGTACAGGTCCTTGTCCATCGGCTCGCCCGGATCGATCTGGTTGCGGATGCCGTCCAGGCCCGCCATCAGCAGCGCGGCGAAGATCAGGTAACCGGAGTTCATCGGATCGGGGAAGCGCACTTCGATGCGGCGCGCCTTCGGGTTGCTCACGAACGGAATGCGGCAGCTCGCCGAGCGGTTGCGCGCGGAATACGCGAGCATCACCGGCGCTTCGTAACCCGGCACGAGGCGCTTGTACGAATTGGTCGTCGAATTCGCGAACGCGTTGATCGCGCGGGCATGCTTGAAGATGCCGCCGATGTACCACAGCGCGGTCTGCGACAGGCCGCCGTAGCCGTCGCCGGTGAACAGGTTCACGCCACCCTTGGCGAGCGACTGGTGCACGTGCATGCCCGAACCGTTGTCGCCAACGAGGGGTTTCGGCATGAAGGTCGCGGTCTTGCCGTTGCGGAAGGCGACGTTCTTGATGATGTACTTCATCGTCAGGAGCTCGTCGGCCTTCTTCACCAGCGAGTTGAACTTGGTTCCGATCTCGCACTGGCCGGCGTTCGCGACTTCATGATGGTGCACCTCGACCTCGATGCCGGCAGCAGTCAGCGCCTTGCACATCTCGGCGCGGATGTCGTGCAGCGAATCGGTCGGCGCGACCGGGAAGTAGCCGCCCTTCAGGCCCGGGCGATAGCCGCTGTTGCCGCCCTCGTACTCCTTCTTCGAATTCCAGTGCGCTTCCTCGGAATCGACCTCGAAGAACGTGTGGCCCATCTCGTTGTTCCAGCGCACCGAATCGAAAATGAAGAACTCGGGCTCGGGCCCGAAGAACGCCTGCTCGGCGATGCCGCTGGACTTCAGGAAGGCCTCGGCGCGCTTGGCGACGCCGCGCGGATCGCGCGAATACGGCTGCATCGTCATCGGGTCGAGCACGTCGCAGACCAGGATCAGGGTCGGGTCGGAGGTGAACGCATCGACCACGGCCGAATCCGGATCCGGCAACAGCACCATGTCGGACTCGTTGATGCCCCTCCAGCCGGAGATCGACGAACCGTCGAACATGCGGCCGTCCTCGAACAGGCCCGGCTCAACGATGCTGACCGGGAAGGTCACGTGGTGCTGCACGCCGCGCATGTCCGCGAAGCGCAGGTCCACGAACTCGATGCTGTGGTCCTTGATCAGTTTTTCGACGTGCGAGTACGACATGGGGACGCTCCGGTTGGGTTGGATGCGTAGTCCATAGCAAGCCGTGTGCCAGCGCCCTGGATAATCTAACTTACTGATTTCACAGCGATTGCAATTATGGCATTGCAACAGATGCACTTTATCGGTGCATATTCTTTTCTCATTTCCATTGATTGGTGCATCAATCCGAAACCATCGTGCGTTTTTCGACAGGCGCCGAAGCAAGGGCGATGCGCCGCTATCCATCGCGTATTCTTCGCGCTTCGCCATCGCGAGTCGCGTCCGTGACCGACCTGATCCACGTCATCGTCCTCGGCATCATCGAGGGAATCACCGAGTTCCTGCCAATTTCCAGCACCGGCCATCTGCTCATCGCCGAGAAGCTCGGCCTCGGCGCGCGCTCGGACCTGTTCAACGTCGGCATCCAGGCCGGCGCGATCCTCGCGGTCACGCTGATCTATTGGAAGCGCATCTGGCAATTGCTCACGCAATGGCGCGAGCCGGGCAATCGCGATTACCTGTTCAAGCTGGTCGTCGCGTTCGGCATTACCGCCGTGCTCGGTTTGGTCGCGGTCAAACTCGGTTTCAAGTTGCCGGAAACGGTGAAACCCGTTGCATGGGCATTGCTGATCGGCGGCCTGTGGATGATCGCCGCCGAACAGTTGGCTGCGAAGCAGCCCGATCGCAGTGAAGTCACCTGGCCGGTCGCGATCCTCGTCGGCATCGCGCAAATGGTCGCGGGGATCTTTCCGGGCACCTCGCGCTCGGCGGCGACGATCTTTACCGCGATGCTCGCCGGCACCAGCAACCGCGCGGCCGCAACCGAGTTCGCGTTCCTCGTCGGCATCCCGACCATGTATGCGGCGACTGGCTACGAATTGCTGAAAGTGGTCAAGGCCGGCGGTACGGCACACGAAGACTGGACCGCGCTCGCGGTCGGTTTCGTCGTTTCGGCGATCGTCGCCTTCGTCGCCGTGAAATGGCTGCTCGGCTACATCCGTGCGCACCGCTTCACGCCATTCGCGATCTATCGCATCGCGCTCGGCATCGCGCTGCTGGTGTGGATGCCGGCGTAACGTGCGCGGTATCAGAGCCTGACGAAGTACGGAATCGCGATCAGCACCACGCCGATGCCGATCATCGCGAACGCGCTGCTGCCGACGAAATACGGATAGACCATCAGCGCGATGCCGCAGACCAGCGGCACCGCGCGGCCCTGTTTCTTGCCATAGATGAAATAGCCGAAGCCGACCGAGCTGAAGACCAGTCCCCAGAACAGCCACGCCGTGAGGCTCATGGCCGTTGCCGCGGATGCAGCGAGTACGTCCCGTAAGTCAACGCTTCCGCCAGCACATGTCCCTGCATCGCGCGCAACGCATCGTTCGCGGTGAAACGTTCGGGCAGGTCGAGGTTCGCGACATCGAGCGCGAACAGCCGGAAGAAATAACGGTGCATGCGCAGGTCGTTGGACGGCGGGAACGCGCCGTCGTAACCGCGATAGTCGCCAGCCATCTGCGGATCGTTCGCGAACCAGCCGGTGTAGCCGTTGAGTCCGTGTCGCGCCGGATGCGGGCCTTTGGGGTCGCGCTTCCCGCCGATGGTCACGCCATTCGACCATGCTCCTTCGGCGATCTCGCGTACGTCGGCGGGAATGTCCGCCATCGCCCAATGCACGAAATCGCAGCGCGGCTGATCGACCGGAATTTCGACGCCAGCCTTGCCGACCATTTCAGCCACCGTTGGCGCATCCGGATCGATGCACAGCAGCACGAACGATTGCGTGCCGGTGGGCACGTCGCTCCACGCGAGGTGCGGATTGCGGTTGTCGGAAAACGTGTCGCCCATGCGTCCCATCGCGAACGCCGCGGGAATCGGCTGTCCATGCGCGAAACTGTCGCTGTGCAATTTCATCGAATCCTCCTTGGAACCTGCTTCATGGGGCGACCGTCGATCCACGCGTCGTCCGGCCGCTTCAACCAGCCATCGGAACCCCGTCGATCGCTGTTTGCTGTTGCATCTGCCGGGGACCGACGACGCAATTGCGACCGCTGCGCTTGGCGACATACATCGCCTGGTCCGCGCGACGCAGCAACGCGACCAGGTCGTCGTCCGGTTCCAGCAACGCAATGCCGATCGAGACGCGCAACGGCAACGCATCGCGCTGGAACGAAAACTCGACGTTGGCGACCGCATCGCGCAACCGTTCCGCGGCAGCGTGCGCCTGGATCTCGTCGGTCTCGGGCAGGATCACCACGAACTCCTCGCCGCCCAGCCGTCCCAGCAGGTCGCCGGGCCTTAACGCCGCCTGCAATGCGGCGACCAGGGCCTGCAAGGCGGCATCGCCGGCTCCGTGTCCATAGCGATCGTTGACCTGCTTGAAGTGATCGGCATCCACGAGCAGCACGGCCAGGTCGCGCTTGTGCCGCCGCGCCACGGCGATCGCGTCGGCGGACGACTCGTCGAGCGCGCGCCGATTGCTGATTCCGGTGAGCGGGTCGAGCATCGCCTGGCGCACGAGTTCCAGGTTGAGCCGGTCGTTGCACATCGACACGAAACCCAACGTCGCGATGATCGGCAGGAACCCGGCCATGCCGAACACCATCGCCTGCATCGGCGTGACCGTGAATGCGGATGCCAGCGTTCCCGAGCGCAATCCTTCGTACAGCGCGCGCGTCACCAGCACCAGGGCGGGCAGCAACAGCGTGGTTGCGGTCAGCAGGTTGCTGCGCCGACGCGGTCGCGATCCGCTGAGGAGGGCGCCCGCGGACAGGAAAAAGGGAATCGCGATCAGCAACGACGCGCTGACGGTCCGCATCCGGATGCTCGGATACACGAACGTGAAGAGGATCTCGACCGCGGCAACCAGGACGACCGGCGTGTAGACCAGCGCTGGCCGGTTCGGGCGTCCGACGAACACCCGCACGGCCTGCAGCTGGAATGCGTAGGTCAGGGTGAGGATGGCATTGGCGATCACGATCGCGAACAGATCGGGAATCGTGCCGCGCAACCCGTACAGGACCCACGCAACCGGCTGCAGGCCCATCGATGCGATCCAGAAACGCAGGCTCGGTCGTTGTTCGACCGGATAGTCGTGCAGGGTGTAGCGCAGGCTCATGGCCATCATCAGCGAGAGCACCGCGGAGATCGTTATCGCGCTGTGGATGTCCAGGCCCATGACGTCCCGCCACTGGTGTCCGGGTCAACCCCTGCGGCTGCCCGATCGTGTGGGAGCCAGTGTAGACCTGCGTGCGCGAAACTGTCCGCGCAAACTCAGTCCGATCCGCCGGTATAGGCGATGCGATAGATCGCACCTTGATCGTCGTCGGACACCAGCAACGCGCCGTCGGGCGTGACGGTCACCGCGACCGGACGGCCGAGCGCATTCTGTCCGTCGAGGAATCCGGTAAGGAACGGGGTGACGCGCAGCACCTTGTCGCCAGCGATTTCCACCCGCACCACGCGGTAGCCACTCTTGCTCGAACGATTCCACGAACCGTGCTCGGCGATGAAAGCATTGCCGTGGTACGCAGCCGGAAACTTCGTGCCGGTATAGAACGCGATGCCCAGCGACGCCACATGCGCGCCGAGCTTCGCGGCGGGCGGCGTGTAATCCTGGCACGACTTGCCCTTGCCGAATTGCGGATCGGGGATATCGCCGGCGTGGCAATAAGGGAAACCGAAATGCTGCTTCGGCGCGGTCACCACGTTCAATTCATCGTCGGGCACGTCGTCGCCCATGAGGTCGCGACCGTTATCGGTGAACCACAGGTGCCTGGTCTGCGGGCTCCATGCGAAACCGACGGTGTTGCGGATACCGAGCGCAACGTCCTCGCGCGCACTGCCATCGGGTTTCATGCGCATGAGCTTGGCGTAGCCTGGCTTGTCGCAGACGTTGCACGGCGCGCCGATCGGCACGTACAACTTGCCGTCCGGTCCGAACGCGAGGTAACGCCAACCGTGCATCGTGTCGCCCGGAAGATCGTTGGCGACGACGCTCGGCGCAGGCAATGCATCGCGCTTCGCTTCGATACCGTCGAATCGCAGGATGCGATCGACCGCGCTCACGTACAGCGCGCCATCGCGAAACGCCACGCCAACCGGCAGCTTCAATCCGCTGGCGATCACCCGCACGCTGTCGGCGTGGCCATCGTGGTCGTCGTCGCGCAAGGCATACACCTTGCCGGCGTCCATCGAACCGACGAACAAGGTGCCGTGGTCGCCCCACGCCATCGCGCGAGCATTGGCCACGCCGTCGGCATACAAGGTGGCCGTGAACCCCGGCGGCACATGCAGGCGCGCGACGAGTTGCGCCGGCGTCGGCGCGGCCAGCGCGAACGGCGTTGCGCAACACAGCGCGAGCAAGGCAAACGGACGCAGGCGCATCGTGGTGGTTCCGTCGATCGACCGGCCACGATCCTAGCGCGTCGCGTGCGAATCTACTCGCGCGGGTAGCCCAGGCGTTCAGCCAGCGGCGTCAGCACCGCGAACGCAGCATCGAGTTCGCCGCGATAAGCGCGCCAGCGTCCGGCCGGCAGCAGCATCGGCAAACGACCGGCACCGGTGCGGCGCTGCAATGCGGGCTGCGGATCGGGTGCGGTCGGCAGGTCGGCGAAGCTCGCGATGTCATGCATCGCGGCGGATGCGTCTGCATCGAAACGATCCATGTCGACGATCAGCACCGGCAATCGCAGGTCATCGCGACTGAACAGGAGGTGTTCGAGCTGGTTCGCGAGCCACGCCGCGTTCGTGACGGGATCTGCGAAGACCGGCCCCGCCGGCGCGCCGAATGCAAGCCAGTTCAACAACAGGTCGCGCGGGTCGCGCAGCACGGCGATCAACCGCGTGCCCGGCAATGCATGCTGCAGGAGCGGCACTGCGCGCGCGTCCCAATGCACGAGCCAGTCGAAACAGCCCTGGTTGCCCTGGCGCAGGAGCGGTTCGAGCGTGCGCGCATAGTCCATCGCCACGTTGCCCGCGAGGACAGGCAATTCTTCGGCATGCAATGCGCGCGCGATGAAGGCTTCGGGAAATTGCAGCATGCGCGGCGACAATTCCCGGAACGCCTGCAGCAAGGGTCGGCTGGGACTCTGGCGCAGTGCGGCAGCAAGGCGTTCCGAACCGCTGCCCGGCGGGCCCCATAGCATCACGACATGGTTGTCGCCGGCCGCCGCGGGCAACGGAACGTTGCTCGACAATTCACGTAACGCCTCGATCGGCAGCGATTGCGCCGGCGGGAATGCGCCCAGCCCGGCATGCGCTTGTTGCCAGTCCGCCACTGCATCCGGCGTTTGCTGCAAGGCATCGTGCGCCTGCCCTCGCCAGGTCAACGCAGCCCTGGCCTGCATGGGCGATGCGTGCGCAATCAATACGCCCAGCCGCGCCACGGCAGCGGCCGGGTCGCGACGGAATTCGAATGCAGCCTTGCCGAACAGGGCATCGGCCTGGTGTGGAGTGCGCGCGAGCACAGCGTCGTAACCGGCTTCGGCTTGTTCATCATGCCCATCCACTTCGTCCTGTCGCGCCTGGTTGAGAAGCGCCGCGGCGCTGTCGGGCATCGCTTCTCGCCAGCGACGGACGACAGCCTTGGCGTCTTCCTCGTCAGCGGACACGGCCAGCCGCGACGCCCACACTAGATCGAACCCGGCATCCTGCCGCAGCGCGTCTTCCCAGACGGTACGCGCAAGCTCCGGGTCGGCAAGCGTTTCCAGCACGCGCTGCGCGCCCATCAGCACGCGCAGCGTGCGCGGCGCCTGCGCGAGCGCGACGCGATAACTCGCTAGCGCAGCGACTGGATCGCCCGAACGCTGCTGCATTTCCGCGGCAAGCACGGCGCCTGCCGGATCCTGCGAATGCTGTTGCCGATACAACGCGAGTTCGATGAGCGCATCGTCGATGCGGTCCTGGCCGATCAATGCTTCGACCAGCAGGCGGCGCAGGCGCGTCGCGGTTGGATCCAGTTCCATCGCCTTGCGCAGGGACTGTTCGGCAAAAGCGGCATGGCCGAAACGCAGGTAGGCGGTGCCCAGGGTCGCAAAAACCTGCGCATCCTGCGGGCGTTCGACGGCAGCCTTGCCGAGCAATTCGATCGCGTGGTCGCCATCGCCTCTTGCCAGCGCCACCTGCCCGGCCATGAACAATAATTGCGGATGATCCGGATCGACGCGTTCGGCGAGGTTCAACTGCCGCTCGGCTTCGGCATGGTCGCCGCTTGCGAGCGCTAGCTGGATGCGCAACACGTACGCGCCGAGCTGGTTCGGATCGAGCGATAACGCGTGCGCGCTGGAGCGGTTCGCTGCTGCGAGATCGCCGTCGGAATACGCAAGCAATGCATGGCTGAAGTGGTACAGCGATTCGTCGGGCGCGAGCTCGATCGCGCGTTCGAAACTCGCGCGCGCGCCGGCGCGGTCGCCAGCCTCGCGCTGCGCGATTCCATACAGGTGCTGCGCAGCGGCACTGTCAGGCGTCGTTGCGGCCGAGCTGCGGGCCAACGCGAGCGCTTCGGGGTCTTTGCGACGCAGCGCGTCGATCACGTCTTGCAACATGCTGGGCAACCTGGAGGGGAAAGGCGCGCATTGTACCGCGCGACGCGTTTCGACCCTCGTGCGACGGATGGCCCCTGGCTGTATCCAGTCAGTCGGCCGTGCGCGCAACCGCTTGCGTCGACAACGCAGCGACTGCGTCGATGAGCCGCGCGCGCACCCATTTCTCGGCAAACCCCTGCAGGTTGATGCCTTCGAGGAATGCGCAGTGGCCTCCGAACGGCGCGATCTCGACGCGGGAATGCGATGGCAGTTGCAGCGCGCGGAACGCGTCGACCGGAATCACCGGATCGTCCTCGGCGGTGAGGATGCTGACCGGCACCTGCAGCCCGGCGAGGCGATTGCCGGACACGGCGTAACCGTCGAGGTATTTCTCGAGCAGGCCGAGGCTCGTGTAGCGCTCGACCATCCAGGTGGTCAAACCGCGCATGTCCTGCTTGAGCGTCGCATCGTCGAAATCGTGGCGCTGGGGAAACAGCGCGCGCTTGCGTCGCAGCGAATCGCGCCACTTGCGCATGAAATACCAGTGGTACAACGGCATGCCGGTTTCGAGCGCGTGCATGCCCGCGGTCGGATCGAGCACCGGGCATACCGCTGCCGCATGCGTTAGCGGAATGCCTGCCATCGGTGCATGCAGGGCGAGTCGCAGCGCGAAATTGCCGCCCAGCGAATATCCCGCCACCAGATATGGCCGAACCGGGATCCGTTCGGCGACCACGCGCGCGGCGTTGAGCACTTCGGTGAGCCGGCACGAATGGAACGGATCTTCGTTGAGGTGATGGGTATCGCCGTGGTCGCGGAAATTCAACCGGAACACATCGAACCCGGCTTCGAGCAGGCTCGCGGCGGTGTGCAGCATGTAGCCCGAGTCGCTGCTGCCTTCCCAGCCGTGCAGCAGCAGCACGAGGCCGCGCGGCGCGGCCGAAAGAGTGGAATGGAATCCCTGCAGGCGCACGCCATCGCCAACGTCCAGGACCATTTCGCTGGTCTGCGCACCGAGCCGTGCCAGCGCACGCGCGCCGCGCCGACGGCGCAGCGGGCTCGACGACAGCACCGACTGCACGTGCGGGCCGCGCAGCCATGTCGGCGGGGCATAGTCGCGCGCATCGATCACGGCGCCAGCGCCTCGACGATGCGCGCGCGCGCCAGTTCAGCCATGCCGCGACGTCCGCCCGCGACCGCCGCGAGCGATTCGAGGAAATGCACTTCGGCAGTTCGGCGTGGCCCGCCGAGCAGGCGCAGGAAGTTGTGCACGAACGGTTCGCCGGGAGCGAACGCGACGATCGCCTGCGCGTCGCCGTGTTCGCCATAACGCAAGGCAACCGGTTGCACCGACACCTCGGCATCGACCGCCGTCTGCAGGATGCGCGCGTGGAAGACGCGCAACTTGCGGCCATCGCCGGTGCCGCCTTCGGGAAACACGCCGACCGAGAATCCCGCGCGCATCCGCGCGACCATCTGTTCCATCACGTCGCGCAGCGAATGATCGCTGCCGCGCCGGTGGTAGATCGTGCCCGCGCGGCTGGCGAGCCAGCCGATCAGCGGCCAACGGCTGATCTCGTCCTTGGCCACGAAACCGACCGCGTGCTGGCTGTGCAACAGCGTGATGTCGATCCAGCTCACGTGGTTGGCAACGAACAAGGTCGCGCCGCGCAAGGGCTGCCCGACGCGACGCAGGCGGAATCCGAAGATGCGCAGCAATCCGGCCGACCATGCGCGAATCGCACGGTGATCGACGCGCTCGCCGCTGCGCAGCCGCAGCGATGCGGTCGGCAACGCGATCAGCAGCAAAGCGACCGGCAGCGATACGAGGATATGCAGCACCAGCAATGGCACGCGCAGCACGTAGCGCAACGGCCGCAACCAGTCGCGGCGTGCAACGGCGGGCTCGATGGTCTGTGGTTCAAGCGATGGCATCGCAGGGATTCTGCATGACGCGGCTAGAGCCTGCACTCTGGTGCGCGCGCCGCCGTCGCATCACGGCGCATGATCATCCCGGGGATCTGCGGAAGCGCGGCCCTGCGAGGGAATTCAAGTCGTGCGGAACAGGCTCGGCCGCCATGCTTCGTTGACGTAACTCTTCTCGCGCGCATAACCGCTGCTCTTGCCGTAACCGGTGCCGTAGTCGCGCCCGCGATTGCGGTGCATGAGGTCCTGCAATTCCTCGCGACGTCCCGACAGCCAATCAGCGCGGCCGACCGTGGCCGGATCCAATCCCCGACGCACCGCTTCGTTCTGCCGGTAATCGCAGAATTCCGCATACGCGTTGAGTTCGCTTGCCAGTTCGCGGACGCAGATCTCGATCATGATCGCGTCGTCGAGATAACCGAGCACCGGCGTGTGATCGGGAATCAGGTCGTCCGGGTTGACGAAATACGCGAGCGCCGAAAGCACGCGCTGGGTATCCTCTGCGCCCATTGCCCAGCCTTCGTCGCGCACCATGGCGATCATTTCGTCCAGCTGGTGCAGGCGCTGGGTAACGAACGCAGGCACTTCCCCCTTGCCGGCTTCTTCCACCAATTTCGTGGCGGCGGCGGTCACTGCTTCGATGGATGCCTTGTCGGCGCCCTGGGGCGATGCCTTGGCGGCGGCGTTGAGGCGTTCGATGTCCTGGTCGGACAGCTCGAGAGTGATGGAAATCGGCATGGCAGTCGGCGCGGCGGGGAGGAAGGGGCAGACTAGGCCGAGACGGGCCTTTGGTCAATCAATGGCCTTCAAAGAATCGGCGCCAGTCCCGCGCCGAACGCGGTCAGCACGCGCGCGAAGAATGCCTTGAACGAGATCTCGGCCTCCGGGAAGTCGCCGACCGACGTCCAGCACGCATGGAACTGCGGATTCCCGGGAGGAACCGGCTCGCAACCCGGGTTGAGCTCGTAACTGGTCGCATAGCGGAACGGCCAGAGGTCGAACAGCGGCAGGTTCTCGAACAATCCGTCGATCCTGCCATTGAGATGCGAGACCGGCGAATGCGGCCGCCTGGCGACCAGCCACGAGTTCCCCGCCGCGGTGTCGCGCAGGATCGCCGCCTGTAGCCGCTGCGCCATCGTGGCATCGCGGAAGACCAGCACGCCCTCGGTGTTGTAGTTGTCCGATCGCGGGGTGAGGTTGTGCGAGCCGATGATGCCGATCTCGCCGTCGATCACGAAGGATTTCGCGTGCAGGCTGATGCGCAGGCCCGTCGTGCTCAAGGCCGCAATACCCGATCCACTGCCCAGTCCCGGGAATCGCCGCGCTTCGCTGGATGCACGCAGCCGCGCCCTGTCGGCATCGGTTGCAGGCGCAGCGGGGGTCGCCAACGCCTGCGCAGCGGCCGCGCCGGTTGCGGCGACATCGATCGGTACGTCCAGCGGATGCGGCTTGAGTTCGAACAGGTGGAAGCCGAGCTCGTGCAGGTAACGGCGCTGGTATTTGTACGCCAGCGCATAGGTGGGAAGCGCGTCGGTGGACGCCAGGCTGTTGCTCGAGATGGTGACCAGTGGCGGATTGGCGCGTTTGTGCATCGTCCGGAACATGTCGCGCGCGCCCTCGGTCAGCACGAGATAGGGAGTCTGGATCACCACCGATGTCCGCGCGCCTTCGATCAACTCGCGCACCTCGCGCGTGGCCTTGTCGCCCTCGGCCGGCACATGGTCGTGCTTGTGCGGGCTATCGGCGATGAAGTGCACTTCGTCCACCCGCCGCGCATCGGCGACCAGCCGCGCCGCGATATCGGCCTGGTCCGACGCCTCGGCCGCGAGCGCGACCACGCGCGGCGTGCGATGTTCCTCCTCGATCGACTTGTCGCGCAGCGGCGGTCCATCGCTCGCGATCAGCAGGCCCGCGACATCCTTGAGTCGCGCGATCGGCACGCTGCGTTCGTTGTTCCAGAACGATTCGAACATGCGTTGCATTTCCGCGACGGCCGGGCCAGCGAGCACCACGTCGCGATCGCGGAAATCGAAATCGGGATTCCAGTCGAAATAACGGTCGTCGATGTTGCGCCCGCCGGTGAAGCCCACGCGTCCGTCCACCAGCAGCAATTTGGTGTGCATGCGCTGGTTGAAGCCGCGGAAACAGCACAGGATCGCCCGGACGTATGCGGCGGACGACGTGTAGGCGCGGCCGAAGGTCGGGTTGTACAGGCGCATCTGGAAGTTGCCGTGCGCGGCCGCCAGGTCGGCGAGCAGCGGGGGATCGATCAGCGAGAACAACTGGTCGGACAGCAGTCGCACCTTGACGCCGCGGCGCGCCGCCTTC
>Ga0105248_10003193_pt1 | contig 18164 bp, 18 predicted proteins | sample KBSS34metaG_FD_81524 | JGI IMG/M metagenome (GOLD analysis project Ga0105248, IMG submission 81524) | Switchgrass rhizosphere microbial communities from Kellogg Biological Station, Michigan, USA - KBS S3-4 metaG | ecosystem: Host-associated > Plants > Roots > Rhizosphere > Soil | place... | reverse complement strand
TGCGTCGCATGATCGCCGCTGCAGATCAGCACGCCGTCGCACCCCGCCTCGATCGCCATGACCGCGGCCTCGGGGACCGCATAGTTGGCCGCGATCGCCTTCATCTCGAGATCGTCGCTGACGATCACCCCTTCGTAGTGCAGCTCGTCGCGCAGCAGATCGAACACGATGCGGCGCGACAGCGAGGCCGGCCGTTTTTCATCGAGCGACGGGACGAGGACGTGCGCCGTCATGATCGTCGCGACACCTGCCTCGATCGCCGCTCTGAACGGCACGAATTCCACACGGCGCAGGCGGTCCGGGGGATGCTCGACGAGCGGCAGTTCAAAATGGGAATCGGTGCTGGTGTCGCCGTGCCCCGGGAAATGCTTCCCGCACGCGGCGATGCCCGCGCCCTGCAGCGCGCGGACGATCGCAGCGCCGAGGCGGGCAACATCTTCAGCCTTCTCGGCGAGTGCGCGATCGCCAATGACGGGATTTTTCGCGTTCGTGTGGATGTCGAGCACCGGCGCGTAGTCGAGCGTGATGCCGACCGCCTTCAGCTCCGCCGCCAGCGCGCGTGCGAAACGCTCCGCCAGCTTGACGTCGCCGCTGCGGCCGAGCGTCGCCATCGGCGGCCACTCCGTAAACGGCGCCTTCAGCCGGGCCACCCGGCCCCCCTCCTGATCCACGGAGACCCACGCGGGAAGGTCTGGCAGCATCCGCGACGCGTCAAACGTCACTTCCGCCACCTGCTCCGGCTCGGCGATGTTGCGCGCGAAGAGGATGACGCCACCCAGGCCGAACTCCCGTGCCAGCGAGCGCAGTTCGGGCGGAATCTGGTGGCCGTCGAAGCCCGCGATCAGCAGCTGACCAATCTGGCGGCGCAGGGCGCTCGGCGACATGGTGCTGATTCTATCAGCGGGAATCGCGGGGCGTGGTGCTTCCGATCTCTTCGGGCCGGCAGCGGCTAACCCCCGGCATCGGCGACCGTCGAATGACACATGCGCGACCAGCTTCTCGCCGCGGTCCGAGGTCTCCGTCATCGCCGCGGCGTCGCCGCCACGGTCGTGCTTACGCAGACGCTGGGGATCGGCGCCAACAGCGCCATCTTTTCCGCTGTGGACGCCGTGCTCCTCAAGCCGCTGCCCTACCCTGACGCCGATCGGCTCGTGGCGGTCTACGAGCTGAACCTGGGCCAGCGCCACGCGACGCAACTCGTCGCGCCCGCCCGGATCGAGGAGTGGAACCGCTCGAGCCGATCGTTCTCCGGCTTGGCCGGCTGCTATTTCGAGAACATGACCGAGACGAGCGGCGCTCTGCCCGAGCGGGTCGCAGCGATGCGGACGTCGCCGCGCTTTTTCACGGTCCTCGGCGTCGCCGCCGCGCTTGGACGCACGCCGACTGCCCAGGAGGAAATCATGGGCGGTCCGCCCGTGGTCGTCATCAGCGATGGCTTCTGGCGCTCGCGGTTCAACGCCGATCCAGGCGTCGTCGGCCGGCCTCTCGTGCTGTCAGGTGTCAGCTGGACGATCGCCGGCGTCATGCCCCCGTCGTTCCGGTACCCGAGCGCGACGACCGAGGCTTGGGTGCCGGCACAGATGCCGGCAATGCTGCTCCAAGCGCGCCAGGCGCGATTCCTCACCGCGATCGGGCGGCTGAAACCAGGCGTCACCGTCGTGCAGGCGGAGGCCGATCTCACCGCGATCCAGGCGCGGCTCGGCGAACAGTTCCCGGAGACCGACAAGGGCTGGGGCGCGTCGCTGGCGCCGTTGAAGGAAGAGCAGGTCGGCGGCGTGCGGCGATCCTTGTGGCTGCTGGCGGGCGCTGTTGCGCTGATGCTGCTCGCGGCGTGCGGAAACGTCGCCTGTCTACTGCTGGCGGAAGCGGCGCGGCGCGAGCACGAAGTCGCCGTCCGTTTCGCGCTCGGTGCCTCGCGCACGACAGTCGTGCGTCAGCTGCTGGCAGAAGGGCTCGTGCTCGCGTCGATCGGATCGGTGCTTGGCCTCGTCGTCGCGCAGTGGGGTACGGCGCTCCTGCGTCAGGCGGCGACGACGCTGCCGCGCGTTCAGGATGTGCGCGTGGACGTGCGCCTCGTGGCGTTCACGATGGCTCTCGGTCTTCTCGCAACGGTCCTGTTCGCGATCGCGCCGGCCCTCCAGGTCACGCGCGCAAATCCGGCGGACGCGCTCGGCCGCGGTGGCCGCGGCCAGGCCGGCGGACGGCATCTGGTGCCGCGGATCCTCGTCGCCGCGCAGGTCTCGCTGGCCATCGTCCTTCTCGTCGGCGCGGGTCTGCTGATCCGCAGCTTCGCGCGGCTCCAGGCCGCGTCGCCTGGTTTCGATCCGAGTAGCGTTCAGACATTCCGCATGAGCGCCTCGTGGTCCGAGCGTCTCGACGCCGTCATCGCTCGCCAGCGGCGAACGGTCGCCCGCCTCGAGGAGATTCCGGGCGTCGAGGCCGCTGCCACGAGCCAGGCGCTGCCTGTCGGCGTCGATTTCCCACCGGCGGAGTTCCACATCGTCGACGGCAGGACGGACGAGAAGATGTTTGCGCATGGTCGGGCCGTCAGCTCCGGCTATTTCAAGACCCTTCACATTCCGATGCTGCAAGGCGACACCTGCAAAGGCCAGCAGACGGGGCCGCTCGGGTCGGAGGCGCTCGTGACCCGCGCCTTCGCCGACCGATTCTTTCCCGGCGCCGATCCGATCGGGCACTCGCTCGCCTCTGCCGGCGCTCCTCCAGGCAGCAGCGCGCGCATCGTCGGCGTCGTTGGTGACGTGCACGAGAACGGCGTGCTCAAACCCGCCGAGCCGCTGATCTACTGGTGTGGTTATTCGGGGTACTGGCCGGACCCACACTTCCTGGTTCGGCTGGCGCCGGGACGGCAGGCGTCGCTCGCGGAAATCCGCGCCGCGTTGCGCGAGATCGAGCCGAAGCGGGCGGTCTACTCGGTGCGCTCGCTGTCCGAGGCGCTCTCGCAATCGACGACGCAACAGTGGCTGACCACGCTGCTGCTGACGCTGTTTGCCTCAGCGGCACTCGCGCTCGCGGGGATGGGGCTGTACGGCGTGATGTCGCAGCTGGTAGCGATGCGCCGCCGTGAGATCGGTGTCCGGATGGCGCTGGGTGCGCGAGCGGGTCAGATTCTGCGATCGGTCGTCGCACAAGCGGCCACCGTCACCGGTGCCGGGATCGTGGTGGGGCTCCCGGGCGCGCTGGTGCTGACGCGCTTCATGACCTCGCTCATCTTCGACATTCCGCCGATCGATCCGTTGACGTTTGCCATGGTGCCGGCGCTGCTGGCCGCGGTGGCGCTTGCCGCCGCGCTCGTGCCGGCCAGGCGCGCCGCCGCGCTCGATCCGATGTGGGCGCTGCGGGAAGACTGAGCATCCGCGCCTCGCGATCGCGACTCACGTTATCCATCCGCCAACCCGGACGACGACATCATCGCTGGGAGAATATTGCCAGCACACAGCAGTCGTGTCGTCCACGAACGCGCAAATGACCGCGGTGTTCCAACGCGGAGTGATCTGTCCGTGAATGGTCGGGGAACGGCCGATGGTGACGCCAAGCTGCTCGGCCTCCGCACGGCTGTAGCAAGCGAGATCCGGACGTCTGGTGAACGAGCCCAATTCCTTGATGGAGGCGTCCGATTCGACTACGAGGTACCGGCCGCCCCCGGCCGAGGAAGTCATGGCCACCGCGAATGCGCCGGGGTGACCGGCCCGAAACTCGGCGCGACACCAGGCCGTCACGGGCCGATCGAGCCTTGCTTTCGCAGCCAGGCTCGATAATTCAGCGGGCACGGATTGAGCCACGGCAATCGAAGCGACCGCCAGTCCGACCACGAGTGGCGTGCCCAAATACCTCATCGGAACAGCCTCATGATCCACGTGACGCTCGCGAATGAGCCGCGCGCTTCGGCGACATGATCGCACCTCCGCCCGGTCAGCGAACGGTCGCTTCCCATTTGCCTTCAACCATGATCGCCTCCTCTTCACCAGGCCAAGGCGGCATGGTCACTCCCACTGCCGCCAGAGGCTCGGCGCCAAGAGACCGAAACTGAAAGTGAGTGCCCAAGGGAATCGTCAGACAGACACCTGATTCGACCGGCACGACGATTTCCGGCTGTCCACTCTGCCTGCGCCACATTTCGCCTCGTCCCGAAAGAAAGAACCAGATTTCTTCCACGGTACGATGAGTCACCGCTCTTGACGTCTGACCAGGCGGAAGCTGGAAGTGCGCCATGCCCCCTCCGGTGAGGCCGAGCAGGATCCGCACATCGGATCCGTCCGGCGCAATGGCGTCGCGGTTTTCGGTCAGTCGTTTCGTGTCGAAAGGAGTCATCTGTCCACCCAGGCTTCTTCTGTCGCAATCGATCGCTCTCGCCCCTGACTCATCGCGCCGCCACATCAAGCGAGTGGCTGCCGCCAACGCGCCGCCAATCGTTTCATCGCGTGGCTAGCTCCGCGGTCGTCGTCGACTGCAGCTGCCTGGCGACCCAAAACAATGCAACGGCACCGAGCACAAGCCCGAACCGCACGCTTAACACGTACGACGGTTCGAACAGAGTCGTCTTCAAGTTGTCGACGACTGGCGGTGGGAGCTCGGCGAAGCGCGGGCGGATTGCCGCAGCGAGCATCCCGAGTTGTACGACCAATGAGATCGCCGCTACCAGAACCGGCAAGGTAGTCAGCCATGATCGACGGCTTCGCCACATGTCCCATTCCTGGACGTGGCAGCAGCCGATCAGCAGCATCGCCAATGCCGCAGGCGCCGCAAATCTGAACGTAAATCGTTCCGAGACGAACACCGGAAGTCGGAAGAGTGTGTGCTCGTAGACGCTGCCGATGGACAGGACAAACAAGGTCACGCCCGGAATACGCAGAGCGTCGGCAGCGCTGGAAGATCGGGGCCAAGGGATCAGAGCGCTGGCGATCAGCGCGAAACCAAACCAGCTGACGAAAAAATTCGTGTTCTCGAACCACGACCAGCGGGTTACAGAACTTTCGGTCAGTAACGCTCCGACGAGATCGCTAACACCGGCAAATCCTGCCCCAAACTGGTTGTGGCCGCCACCGACAGTCAGGAAGGCTGGAACAGTTCGAAATGACGTAAGCGCCAAAAGCATCGCCAACGTCTTGGCCAGAGAGACCAGGCTCAGGCGTCGACCGATCGCACCTGCCACGATGATCATCGCCGACCACATGAAGATGTGCCACGCGCCATTGATGATCATCATCGCGAGACAAAGCGAGGTGACGGCGGCGGTGCGGTTACTGTCGTCGCCCTGCCGCAGTCGTATAGTGCTCCAGAAGATCCACGGCAGCAGCCACATGCTGACCCAGGGTGTGTCCCCTTCCGCGAGGTGCCACGTCGTCGACGCGTTCAGCACGAACGCGATAACAAATACGGTCCAGCCGAACAACGCGAGGCGCAGCTCTCGTCTGAGCACCAGCAAGCCGGCCGCCCCGATGCCGGCCATCAACAGTGCATGCAGAAGAAAAAAAGGGCGGATTTCCATGAATGCCAGCAGTATCCCGTGTGGTCCAAGCGGTGTCTCGGCATTTGCAAAGTACCGCTCGGTTTGCAGATGAAACGCTTGTTTTGAATAAAGCGGCAACTGCCGGGTCTCCGCCGCCTGGCGCAGCGTGGAGTAGTAAGCCCAATCCTTCAGGTGATCCTGCGTCGCTGCCCAATCGTCTTTCCCGAAACGAAGCAACCAGGCAACCGTCGTCAGCATGAAGAGGACCACGACAATTTCGACGAATTGTTCGATGGCCGGACGCCGTGCGCGGAGGCTTACCCACCAGGCTGCGGCGACGATCGCAATGCCCGCCCCCACGATCGGCATGGCATCCGGGGTCGCGAGCAATGACCGGGCATAGACAAGCGGAATGCGGAACACACCGCGAGCGAGAGCGGTGATCGGATGGTCCTGAAACGCCATCCAGAATCCCTCGTCGCTGGACTGCAGATGATAGAGCGCGCCGCCAAGAAAAGCAGTGAGAGCGACTAACGGTTGCCAGCGAAGACTCGTCGAAACAACGTGCCCGGGCTCAGCGTCGCGCATCGTTCTTTCAGTATACGGCCAGGCCGAGAGGCACTCACTCCGGCTTCGACTCCATTCGCGATCCTTCGGCTGTTTTCAACTCCCACCAATTGCTCATGACGGTGATCGTCGGCGCGGCGGCTGATGGGTTGCCTCAGCGATCGCCCAAAAGTCGTGGAGGCTGGCGAATCCTTCTACTATGCAGCGTCGTCTGGCCCTCGGAGGCGAGACTGACTGACAACGTCGGTAGACAACCAGTGCCTTGGACGAGGCATCCCCATTGCTGCGGCGTACGGCGGTTCGTTTCCACCATCGAGAGCGTGGTGCTCGTCAGCTTTTGCTTGAAGTCGACGGGCTCGTGCGTCGTGGCCGAGTCGCCGGTGGTACGCCGCCAGCCGCTGATAACGGTCGAAGACGTAGCTATGGGCCTCCGGTGAGCTCCAAAGGCCGGAAGCTCGCCGTGATTGCGGGAAGATCGAGATTTCAGACGGCAGACTTCAGATTTCAGACCATCCACTCCTTGCTGGCTATAATTGCGCGTGCGTCTGACTTCGTCCGCTCCCACTCGGATCGATCTTGCCGGCGGTACCATCGACATCTGGCCGCTGTACCTTTTTCACGAGGGCGCGACGACGCTCAACGCGGCGATCAGCCTGCGCGCGCACGCCGAGATCGCGTCGCGCGAAGACGGCGCGATCGAGCTGCGCTCGCTCGACACCGACCGTACGGTACGCGCGCGGCATTGGTCCGAGCTCGATGGCACCGGCGAGTTGCCGCTGCTGGCGCTGCTCGCCCGCCACTACCGGCTGGAGCATGCGACGCTGACGACACGGGGCGAGTCGCCGGCCGGCGCCGGCATTGCGGGATCTTCGGCGCTGACCATCGCGTGTTGCGGCGCCCTCGCCCGCTGGACACATTCATCATCCGACCCGGAAGACGTCCTCCAGGTGGCGATGAACGTCGAGTGTCAGACCATAAAGGTGCCGACAGGCGTACAGGATTACCGACCGGCGCTCTTCGGCGGCATCGCGGCCGTCGAGCTCGGTGTGACGGGCGTGTCGCGGACGGCGATCGACGTCGATCCACGCGAGCTCGAACAGCGGGTCGTGCTCGCCTATACGGGAGCGCCGCGCAACTCCGGCACGAACAACTGGGAGATCACCAAACGCCACATCGACGGCGACCCGCACGTTTTCGACTGCTTCGAGCGGATCCGCGACACCGCGGTCGCGATGCGGACGGCGCTCGAGCGCGGCGACTGGGCCGAGGTCGGCCGGCAGATCGCGATCGAGTGGCTCAACCGCAAGCGGCTGGCTCCCGGTGTCACCACGCCGACGATCGACGATCTCATCTCCCGCGCGAACGCGGCCGGGGCGACGGCAGCCAAAGTGTGCGGCGCCGGCGGCGGCGGGTGCCTGTTCTGTTATGGACCGCCGCACGCGCGCGATGCGATCGCCGAGGCCCTGGCCGGCGGCGGCGCGCGCCTTCTCGACTACCGGATCGAGACCGAAGGCCTGCGGCTTGGATAACCCCGCGATTGCGCGCATCCTTCGCGAGATCGCCGATCTCCTCGAGATCAAGGGGGAGAACCCGTTCAAGATCCGCGCGTATCGCAACTGCGCCGACATCGCCGCCAACCATCCGCACGAGCTCTCGCTGCTCGACGAAGCAGGACTTCGGGAGATTCCGGGCATCGGCAAGGACCTCGCCGGGCGCATCCGTGAGATCTCGCAGACCGGCGACACCGGGTTCCATCGGGAGTTGCTCGCCGAGTTCCCGGCGACGATCCTGGATCTTCTGAGCCTGCAGGGCGTCGGACCGAAGACCGTCGCCACGCTCTACCGCGATCTGGGGATCCGTACCCTCGACGATCTCGAGAAGGCCTGCACCGACGGACGGATCCGCGCCCTCAAGGGAATGGGCGCGAAGAAAGAGGCGCTGATTCTGAAGGCGCTCGACGAGCGCAAGCGGTTCGCCGGTCGGCATCTGCTGTCCCACGCGCATGACGCATCCAGTGATCTGCAGTCCTACCTGCGCGAGCGCGCCCCTGGCGCCGTCATCGAAGCGGTCGGCAGCCTGAGGCGCGGCTGCGACACCTGCGGCGACCTGGATCTGCTGGCGACCGGCGCGCCGCCGACGCTGATGGACGATTTCATCGAATACCGTCTGGTCGAGCGCGTTCTCGGTCACGGCGAGACGAAGTCAAGCGTCCTGCTCCAGGGTGGGTTTCAAGCGGACCTCCGCCTCGTCGTCCCCGAGAGCCGGGGCGCGGCGATGCAGTATTTCACCGGGTCGAAGGCGCACAATATCGCGCTGCGCGACCGGGCGATCGGACTCGGTCTCAAGCTGAACGAGTACGGCCTGTACCGGATCGACGACGACAGCCGCATCGCCGGCGAGCGGGAGGAAGACATCTACACCGCGCTCGGCCTCGAGTGGGTGCCGCCCGAATTGCGTGAAATGCGTGGCGAGATCGACGCGGCCGCTGCTGGCGCAATACCTCGGCTGATCGAGCTTGCCGATCTGCGCGGCGATCTCCACATGCACACCACCGAAACGGACGGCAAAGACGACATCCGGACGATGGCGACGGCGGCGCGCGAGGCAGGACTGGAGTACATCGCGATCACCGATCACAGTCAGTCGCTGGCGATGGCCAACGGCCTCGACGAGCGCCGCGCCCTGGCGCACGCCGAGCGCATTCGCGCGCTGGACGCCGAAGGGCTCGGCATCCGGCTGCTTGCGGGCATCGAGTGCGACATCAAGCCTGACGGCTCGCTCGACCTCGCCGACGACTGTCTCGCCGCGCTCGATATCGTCGTCGCCTCGGTGCATTCGGCATTCAACCAGGAACGTCAGGAGATGACGACGCGGGTGTTGCGCGCGATGGAAAACCCGCACGTCGATGTCCTCGGTCATCCGACGGGCCGCATGCTGCTGAAGCGCCAGGCCTATCCGATCGACGTCGAGGCAGTCGTGGACGCGGCGAAGCGCGCCGGCATGGCTGTCGAGATCAACAGCCAGCCGCACCGGCTGGACTTGAACGATGTCCACGCGAGGCTGGCCCGCGATCGTGGCGTGCCGATCGTGATCTCGAGCGACTCGCACTCGCGCCATGCGTTGGGCTTTCTCCGCTGGGGCGTGGCGGTCGGCCGCCGCGCCTGGCTTCAGCCCGCCGACGTCCTCAATACCCGACCGTTCGACGAATTCCGTGCCTCCTTGAGACGGCACCGGAGGCCGCGCTCATGAAGCTGCCGATGCTCAGCGCCGACGACAAGCACGCGGAAATCCGACGGCTCTACTTCAAGACAACGCGGCAGACGATTCAGCAGGATCTGGAGAAGGCGCTCGACCTGTTGAAGTCGATGGCGTCCGAAGCAGAGCGCGAGCGGGCGACCGTCTACATGGAAGGGCTCGCGCAGATGAGACGCGACTGGAGCGGAGGGAAGAAGAAAGTACGAAGTACGAAGTCAGAAGCCAGAAGTGAAGGCGGAAAGGACAAACGAACGAAGCGCTAGCCTTTTCCTGAGACAGACGCGACCACTTTCTTGCGCGCGGAGATGCGCAGCGCTTCCGGCACGTTCCGGTCGACCGACACCTTCGCGACATCGCGATCCTGCAGTTTGGACAAAAAGCCCATCGAGAGCGCGAGCGGTGTCTTCGGATTCTTGGTGAGCGCCAGGATCACACCGTAGCTTTTCAGCCAGGCGCGGTTGCTGCCGATGATCCGCAGGACATCCTCGGAGACGTTCTGCATGCGCGCGAAGCTTTCGATCTCGGGCGTGCTGACCTTCGGGCAGCTGAGGACCGACGCGCAGATCATCTTGTTCGGGTCGCGGATGAGGATCGCCCGCTGCTCGCGCGTCCCCTTCATCGCGCATTTCAGGCGCTGCGGGAAGGTCATCGCCGCCAGTTCCTGCGTGCCCGACGCGCGGGCCGCCTCCTCCTCGTCCTCCGCGCCTTCCGCTTCGATCAGCGGCTCGTCGACATCGACGGCGATCGGCGGGATCTCGGCGGGAAAGATGCCGCGATCGCCGAAGAACTCGCGCAGATCGATCGGGACGTCGGATCGCGCCAGGAACGTTTGCAGCGCCTCGACCGGAATCCGGTTCAGCGTTTCGTCGGCGGTCTCGCGAATTTCGCGATCCTGATCCTCCAGCAGCAGCACGAGGATGGCGAGCTGTTCGTACGCGCGCGGCGCCAGAGCGCCTTGAGCCGCCTGGAGGCGAACGTCGCGCTCGACCTCGCCTCGCCTGAAGAAATCCAGCAGCGGCGTCGGATGCACTAGCGCGCCTGCAGATAGTCTTTGTAGTTGGCGAGGTTGAATCGCGCCGTGACGACTTCGCCGCTCTTGCCAAGGCTGCGCGCGTCCGCGCCGTTGAATTGGAGGACGATCGCCGAGGCGTCTCCGGCCGTGAGCACCATCTCGCGCCGAACCGTCAGGGTCTGACGGTCGCCCGGCTTCAGCAGGCGTTCGATGGCCGTCTGGCCGTCGACGGTCGCCGAGACCCAGCAGGGGCGCTTCGCCGCCACTGCGACGGTGAGCTGATCGACGGACGCTGCGGGACGTGCATCTGCCGTCAACGAAGCCGCCGGTGGAACCGGCGCTGGTAGCGCTGCGGGAGAAGTCGCCGCTAGCGCCGTGGCATCCGGTGGACCGGCGGGCGGCACGGACGCCTGTTCCGGCGTGGCCGCGGGCGGCGCCGTTGGCGGCTGCGCGTCGCCAGCCGGCCGTGCCGCATCGACGATGGCGGCCGGCTCGCGGATCGCACGCCGGCCGAGCGTCGAGAAGTAGAGCAGGCCTCCGGCGACCGGCACCGCGATCAGCAGCAGCCAGAGGAACGTTCCGGCGGTCCGACGATCGCTTTCGACGGCGACGGTATCCTCCACCCGTTCCGAGGTCGGATGTCCGGCGATCACCGAGTCGCTGGGAAACTGCGCGATGAAATCCTGAATCGTCGCCTCGGGATCGAGGCCGACTTCGCTCGCATAGGACCGCACGAATCCACGCCCGAAGATGCCGCCGGGCAGTTTCGAGATGTCGTTGCGTTCGAGCGCTTCGAGCACCCCGACGGAAATCTTCGTGGCGTCGGCAATTTCACGCAGCGACATGCCGCGGCGCTCGCGAGCGTCGCGAAGCCGTGCGCCGAAACCGCCGGAGGTCCGTTCAGAGGGCATGAAACGCGGCTAACCGGCCTATGTTAGGGAGTGGTATTCAGCCTGTCAAACCGTGCGCGGGCGTCCTTCACAGTCTGGCGCAGGTCACCCACGCGGCACCCGTCGGCTCCTGCGTCAGGATGTGCAACGGTAAACAGCCCGATCGCGGCGATGCCCGCCGCCCCGGCGGACGCCGCCTGGGCAATGCGGTCACCGGATATCCCACCGATCGCGAGCACGGGCACGCGGGTCGCGTTCACGATCGAGCGGAGACCCTCGATGCCCAGTAACGGCGCGCCTGGCGACTTCGACGCCGATGGAAACACGGTACCGGCGATCAGATAGTCGGCGCCGGTGCCGGCGCCCACTGCTTCGTCGGCCGCATGCACCGACCGGCCGATCAGAAACCCCGCCGGCGCGAGCCGGCGCGCCGCCAGAACGGGCACGGAGTCGCCGCGAAGATGCACGCCGTCGGCCGCGCACGCGAGCGCGACGTCGAGGCGATCGTTGACGATCAGGCGTGTGCGAGTCCCGCGTGTGACGGCGAGCAGGTTCGTGACGAGGGTCGCCAGGGCGCCCCCGTCAAGGTCACGCTCGCGGACCTGAACGAGGTCGATGCCGGCCTCGACGGCGTAGCGCACCTGCGCGACGAGGCAGGCGACCGATGCGTCCGGCCCGGCGCCGCCGATCACCAGGCGCCGCCGATCGGTGACCAGGCAGATCATCGTGTGTCGTCGTGCAGCGACACCTCCGCCGAATCTCTCGGCGTGAAGAACCGGGCGAGATCGGCAAACCCGGCGAACAGGTTGACGACCCCCAGCCCGCTGACCGCGCCGCGCACGAAATTGTTCGAGAGGATGGTCCGCAGCGGCGGCCAGCGCATCGCGAAGTAGTTGTGCTCCCAGAACGCGGGCCACCACGGCATCACGACGAGCAGCAGGCCGACCTGGACGAAAAAGACGATGTAGAGAAAGCGGCGGATCAGCGGTCAGCTCCCCGCCTGAACTTTGGTGAGGCGCTCGATCCGGGCGTCGACGTCCCGGTACGAGCCGGCTTCGGACTGCAGCTCCATGCACACCGCCAGGGCGCGCGCCACCTCGCCGATTTTCTCGAGCGCTTCGGCGAGCTCGAACAGCAGCTGGTGCGATTCGTCGGTGGTCGGTGCCGGCGCCTGCGCGGCGCGCTCCAGCCATTCGAGCGCCTGCGGCATCATCTCGCGCTCGCGATACAGCCGCGCGATCAACCACGACGTGCCGAATCGCAGCTTCGGCGCGCGCGACGCGGTCTCCAGCGCCTCGATGCAGCCGTCGATGTCCCCCGCCGCGCGGAGTGCCAGCCCCCGCCTGTATTCCTTCTCCGCTTCCCCGAGGCCGGAACGCTTCGCGACCTGCGTGCGCATGCTGCCGAAAACGCTGTCCAGATCGGCCTCGCCCGGCGCGGCGACGGGCGCGGGAGGCGCCGGCCTCCTGATACGGTCGAGCGAGATGCTGAGATCGACTTCGACGTCCTCCGACGTGGCGTGCACGGGCAGCCGCGACGGCGAGTCGAAGTCGCCGAGGATGCTGTCGAGATCGATCGCATTCGCGCTCATGGTGAATTGGCGATCGTCGGCGCGCCGCGGCGCCGGCCTGGCCGCCGCCTTCTTCACGGGCTCGTCGGCGACGGCCGCGGCGGCAAGCAGCCGCTCGAGCTCGCCGTCGTCCGTGTCGGGGGGCGGGTCGGGCGCGGCGTCCGCGAACAACGGCTCCTCGTTCAATTCATTGCTCATGAACGGCGACTCGCCGCTCAGAAGCGCGGCGATGACGCGGTCGGGCTCCTCCTCGCCGAGCACCGTCAGCGTGCGACGGAAGCGGTCGATGTTCGCCGCGTCCCAGGGCTCGCGCGCCACGAGATCCTCCGCGATGAACCGCGCCTCGCTGGCCTGACCGGCTTCGACATACGCGTCGGCCAGCTGCGCCTGCGCGCTGTACATCGACGACTGCAGGCCACCGTCGACGCAGATCTCGACGAGCCGCATGAGGGCCGGAATGTGATTCGGGACGCGGGTCGCGAACTCCTGGACCACAGCGGCGGCGCCGGGCCAGTCGACGTGCGCGATGGCCGATTCAGCGGCGAGCTCGATGACCCGGAAACCGGCCTCGGGCGCGTTCGCGGCGACGCTGCATCCGAGTTGGACCACCTGATCGCGGCGCGAGGAGTCTTCGTCGAGCAGGCGCCGGACGATGGCCAGGCCTTCCTCGACGGACTGGCCCCGCAGACGCATGTCGGCGACCGTGAGCAGCAGCGCGGGATCGTCGCCGGCCGTTTCCACGGTGAGAAATTCCGCCGCCGTGGCGAGATCGCCTCTGGCGATGAAGCGCCTGGCGAGCTGCGCCGACAACCCGGCGTCGCCCGGAACGGCCGTGGCCGCCTGCCGCAGCGTGTCGAGCGCCTCGTCGGCATTTCCGGCGGCATCCAGCGCCGCGGCGATCATCTGAAACTGTTCGACGGTGGTCGCGTTCTCGCGAGCCTTCGCGTAATCGCCGGCAGCGAAATACGCGTCCATCAGCTTTTCCTGAGTCTCCTCGTCGTCGGGGTTGAGCGTGGCCGCTTCGCGCAGAACGTCGATCGCCTCCGGCTGCCGGCCCTTGTCGGCGAGTTCGCCGGCGATCTCCTTGAGATCGCTGAGCGCACCGGCTTTGTCGCCCATCTCGATGCGGGCGCGGGCGGCGGTCATGCGGCCTTCGTAGTCCTCCGGATCGAGCGAGCCGAGGCGGATCTTCGCCTGCAGTGCGCCGCGGGTGTCCCCTTTGCCTTTGCGCAGCTCGATGAGGGTGTTCAGGTGAAACCGCGCGTCCGCGTATCGTCCCTGGCTGCCGAGGATTTCGGAGAGCTGGACCAGCGTGTGCTCGTGATCCGGCTTGAGCTTGAGGATCTTCTTGTAGACGGCGGCCGCCTTCGCGCCCGCCCCTGCGTCATTCAGGCTGTCGGCGATCTGGCCGAACTGGGCAATGGCCTTGTCGACCTGGCCGGCGCGCGAGTACAGGTCGCCGAGCGAGTTGGCGAGGTTCCAGTCGCCCGGCTGATCGTCGACGAGGCGTACGTATTCCGCGATGGCGTCAGGCAGTTTGCCCTGGCGGATCAGCTTCTCGGCGTTCCGGAGCGTCTCAGCGCGATCAATCGGCACGTGGACAGTCTTCAGTCAATCGTATCAAACAGCGTTGCAGGGCGGAACGATCGGCGGTGCGCCTGCGAGTAGCCGAAACGCGCGACCGCCTCGAGATGATCGGCCGTGGCGTACCCTTTGTGACGGTCGAAGCCGTAACGCGGGTCGCGGCCGTGCAGGTCGAGCATCTGGCGGTCTCGCGTCACCTTGGCGATGATCGACGCCGCGGCGATGGCCGAGCAGCGCCGGTCGCCATGGAGAACGCCGCGCTGCGCCATCGGGAGATCCGGCACGCGGAAGGCGTCTACAAGGACAATATCGGGCAGAGGCGCGAGGAGCAGCACGGCACGCTGCATCGCCCGGAGCGACGCCTGATGGATGTTGATGCGGTCGATTTCGGACGGATCGGCCTCGCCCACGGCCCAGGCGATCGCGGCGCTCAGAATCTGCTCGTAAAGACGCTCGCGCTCGGGCGCCGGGACCGTCTTCGAGTCGCAGACACCGGGCACGTGGCGATCGGGATGGAGAACGACGGCGGCAGCAACGACGGGCCCGGCCAGACAGCCGCGCCCGACTTCGTCGCAGCCGGCGACGTGCACGAACCCGACGCGACGCAGCGCGTTTTCGAGCGTGCGCGTCGCAGGAACTCGGGTCATACAGAAAGTTAGAAGTGACTTCTAACTTCTAGCTTCAGGCTTTGGCAGTGTCCTTCATCCTCGCCGCCTTGCCCTTCAGCTCGCGCAGGTAGTACAGCTTCGCGCGGCGGACCTTGGCCGAGCGCGTGATCTCGACCTTGGAGATCGTCGGCGAGTGCAGCGGGAAAATGCGCTCGACGCCCTGGCCGAACGACACTTTACGGACGGTGAAGGACGCGCGCGTGCCGCCGCGGTGCATGCCGATGACCACGCCCTCGAATATCTGGATGCGCTCTTTGTCGCCCTCGCGCACCTTGACGTGGACCTTGACCGTATCGCCGGACTTCATCGCCGGCCGATCGGCCAGCTGCGACTTTTCGACTAACTCAATCGCGCTCATGACTCGCTCCTTTAAGCTCTCGCAGCAACTGCGCTTCCTCGTCGTCCAAACGTGCGGCGTCCAGCAGATCCGGCCGCCGCTCCAGGGTCCGGCTCAGCGCCTCGCGCTTCCGCCACCGCCGGATCTCCGCGTGATTGCCCGACGTCAGTACCTCGGGCACCCTGAGCACCTCGAGACCCCCGCGGACCCCGCGAACCTCGATCTCCGGCGGCCGCGTGTACTGCGGATGGTTCAGCAGCCCGCGGCTGAACGTATCCTGCGCGACCGACTGCTCGTCTCCCACCACACCCGCGACGAACCGCGCGACGGCGTCCAGCACCACAAGCGCCGGCAGTTCGCCGCCGGTCAGCACATAATCGCCGATCGACAGTTCCTCGGTGACCCGCTCGCGCACCCGCTCGTCAAACCCTTCGTAGCGCCCGCACAACAGCACGATGTGCTCGAGCCGGCTCAGTCGCTCCGCTTCGGCCTGCGTGAAGCGCCGCCCCTGCGGCGACGTCATGATGACCGTCAGCGGTGTTCCCCGTTGCGCCGCAATCGCGTCCAGCGCCCGGAAGATCGGATCGGGCTTCAGGATCATCCCCGGCCCGCCCCCGTACGGCACGTCGTCGACGACGCGATGCCGGTCGGTCGTATAGTCGCGCAGGTCGTGGACCCTGACGTCCAGCGTGCCGCGCTCGATCGCGCGCCCGACGATACCGGCCGCCAGCGGCTGCTCGATCATCGCCGGAAAGATCGTGACGATGTCTACAGTCATCATGCGCCGGTCCGGCAGTTCCGAAACGACGGTCCGGCTAACGCCGGACACTACCGATACCGCGTCACATTCCGGTAGTGTCCGGCTTCAGCCGGACCTTGTTCACGTCGATCAATCCATCCGGCGGATCGATCACAATCCGTTTCGCCGCTGGATCGACGTCCGTGCAAATCGCCGCGACGAGCGGGATCAACACCTCGCCGTCCGCGCCGTCCACGACGAGCCGGCTGCCGGTCAACGTCCCCTCGACGTCTCGGACCAGCCCGACGGTCCGCCCGTCGCCGGTCTCGACCCGGCACCCGATCAAATCGTGCCGATAGAACGTGCCCGACGGCAGCGCCGCGAGCCGGCCGACAGGAACCCGCAGCTCCTGTCCCGCCAGCGCAGTGGCGCCGTCCATCGTGTCGACGCCGGCAATCCCGATCACCGGCCGCTCCCGATGAAACCGCGCGCTGGTGACCGTGAGCGTCTCCACCCGACCGCCGCGCTCGATGAACAACTCGGCGCCGGTGTGAAACCGCTGCTCGGGAAAATCTGTTTCCGGGTTGACGATCACTTGACCGCGAATGCCATGGGCACGCGCGATGGTGCCTACCACGGCCATGGATTCCCAGGCCGTCGACATGTCACCGGCTCTCCCGTATCTCCAACGTCACCTGCTTGCCGTCCTTCTCGCCGGCCGTCGCCGCGAGCGTCCGCAGCGCCGCCGCAGTCCGTCCGGAGCGGCCGAGGACCCTGGCGAAGTCGCGCGGTGAGACGAACAATTCGATCAGCGTCACCTTCTGATGCTGCGTTTCGGTGACCCGCACCTGGTCGGGCGCATCGGCCAACGCTTTCGCGAGGACCTCGACGACCGCGCGCACGCCGGTGCCCGCCGCCGCGTCGGCGCTCACTTGGCCTCGGCGACCGCCGGAGCCGCAGCCTCGACCGGTTTGCCCTTCGCAGCTTCAGCGGAGACGGGCGTCAGATGACGCTTGATCAACGTGCGCACCGAATCGGACGGCTGCGCGCCTTTGCTGATCCAGTAGTCCACGCGCTCCTGCTGGATGTCCACGAGAGCCGGCCGGGTGCGCGGGTTGTAGTGTCCGAGGATCTCGACGAACGAGCTGTCGCGGGCGGCGCGGGAGTCGGTGACGACGATGCGGAAGTAAGGGCGCTTCTTGGAACCTGCGCGACGCAAACGAATGGCGACCATCTGACTCTCCTGAATGGCCTCCGGGGCTCGAACCCGAACGCCTGTTTCGCTGCGCCCGCTCACATGTAGTGTCCGGCTTGAGCCCGGACCCGGGACGGTCCACCGAAGACCGCGGTCGTCCGCCTAAAGGCGGACACTACGTACGAGGCGTTTCGAACACCGCGGTCTCACCCGCGGTTGCGCAGCATCTGCATGGCCTGCCTGCGGGCGTTCTTGCCGCCGCCCGCCAGTCCGGCCATTCCCCCGAGCGACTTCAGCATCTTCTGCATCTGCACGAACTGCTTCAGCAGCCGATTCACATCCTCGACCGACGTGCCGCTGCCCTTCGCGATGCGCTTGCGGCGGCTGCCGTTGATGATGTGCTGCTTGCGCCGCTCTTCCGGCGTCATCGAGCTGATGATCGCCTCAATCCGCGAAATCTGCTTCTCGTCCGGCTTGTTCTCCGCCAGCGCCTTGAGGTTGCCCATGCCGGGCAGCATCCCCATGATCTGCTCGAGCGGCCCCATCTTCCGGATCGTCTTCAGTTGATCCCGGAAGTCCTCGAGCGTGAACTCGTTGGCGCGAAGCTTCTCTTCGAGCTTCTCCGCGTCCTCGACGTCGATGGCGGCCTCGGCCCGCTCGATGAGCGACAGCACGTCGCCCATCCCCAGCACGCGCGAGACGACGCGCTCGGGATGGAACGGCTCGAGGTCGGCCAGCGTCTCGCCGCTGCCGACAAAGGCGATCGGCACGCCGACCACCGACACCACCGAGAGCGCCGCGCCGCCGCGCGCGTCGCCGTCCATCTTCGTCAGCACGACGCCGGTGACGCCGACCTGCGCGTTGAACTCGCCCGCGCTCT
>Ga0105248_10003191_pt1 | contig 18172 bp, 19 predicted proteins | sample KBSS34metaG_FD_81524 | JGI IMG/M metagenome (GOLD analysis project Ga0105248, IMG submission 81524) | Switchgrass rhizosphere microbial communities from Kellogg Biological Station, Michigan, USA - KBS S3-4 metaG | ecosystem: Host-associated > Plants > Roots > Rhizosphere > Soil | place... | reverse complement strand
CGCGGTCGAACCCGCGCCCCGACAGCGCGGCGCTCTCGACGGCGGCGCCGAGGAACCGTTCCGCGGCTCCCGTGAGCGCGGCCTCGCGCCGGACCATCGGCCCGGGAAGGTGCGCGTTGCACGTGAGGCCGATCGCGTCGTACCGCTCGAGCTGGCGGTCGCGCGCCGCGACGACGCGCGCGCGAACCGCGGCGGACGGCTCGCTCTCGCTCGCACCCAGCAGCTCGTGCTTCGTGAGCCGCGGCACCGACAGCCGAAGGTCGATGCGGTCGAGCAGCGGGCCCGAGAGCTTCGCCGCGTATCGCGCCAGCTGATCGTCGCGACACGGGCACGTGCGGACAAGGTCACCCCGGAATCCGCACGGGCATGGGTTTGCAGCCGCGACCAAGGTGAAGCGCGCGGGGAAGGTCACCGACCCGCCCGCGCGCGCGACAACGACGGCGCCGTCCTCGATCGGTTGGCGTAGCGCCTCGATCGCGTCGCGGCGGAACTCCGTCAGCTCGTCGAGGAACAGGACGCCTCGGTGCGCGAGGCTCGCCTCGCCGGGCCGCAGCACCGTCGAGCCACCGCCCAGCAACCCGGCCGTGCTGATGGTGTGGTGGGGCGATCGGAACGGGCGGGCGCGGAGCAGCCCTCTGCCGGCGAGCAGGCCCGCAACGGAATGCAGCTGTGAGGCCTCGAGCGCCTCGTCACGCGTGAGCGCAGGAAGGATCGAGGCGAGCCGACGGGCAAGCATCGTCTTGCCGGCTCCCGGCGAGCCGACCAGCAACAGGTTGTGTCCGCCGGCGGCCGCGACCTCGAGTGCGCGGCGGGCCTGGAGCTGGCCCCGGACGTCGGCCAGGTCGACGTCGGGCGCCTGCCAGCCCTGCTCGATCGCAGCTGGCTGGTCGACGGGCGGCTCCCAGGCGCCACGGAGGTAGGCGACGGCGCGCTCCAGCGTGCCGACCGGGACCACGTCGATCCCGCCGACCTGCGCGGCCTCGACCGCGTTGGCCTCGGGAACGACCACCGTCCGGTACTGCGCGCGGACGGCGGCGATCACCATCGAGAGGATGCCCGGCGTCGACAGGACCTCTCCGCGGAGCGACAGCTCGCCGGCCAGGACCACGCCCGTCAACCGGTTCGACGGCACCTGGGCGGTGGCGGCGAGCACGCTGACGGCGATCGGCAGATCGAGTCCCGCGCCCTCCTTGCGGAGGTTCCCGGGGGCAAGGTTGACGACGACGCGCCGAAGCGGCCACTCGAGACCGGCGTGCTCGACGGCCGGCCGGATGCGCTCGCGGGCGTCTTGCACGGTCGCGCCCGGCAGCCCGGTCACGATCAACGACGGGAGCCCGCGGCCAACGAACGCCTCGACCGTGACCGGACGCCCGCCGACACCGACGACCGTCATCCCCATCGCGCGCCCGTACACCGCGCGGACGCTACGCGCGCCGCCCGGCGCGAGGTGTGCGTCCCGTCACGGATCGCCCTTAGTAGCCTCCTCCGATGCGTGACGATCTGCCCGACGTCCCCGATCCCGCGCTCCTGGACGTCCGCGCGGACGGCGCCCGCGAGGCGCTGGAAGCGCTCGCCACGAGCACCACCCGCGAAGCCTTCGACTGGCTCTTCGACCGCGCGCTCGAGCGGCCGATCCACCCGAAGGGCTATCCGGAGTCACGCGCTCGCTTCTTCGGGGCGACGGGCGAACCGGCGCCGGCCCCCGCGAACGGCGCGCCCGCGGACGCGGTCCTCCGCACCTTCCGCGAGCGGGTCGCGCCGATGACCTTCAACGCGCAGCATCCCGCGGCGTTCAGCTACTTCACACCCCCGCCGCTCGCCATGTCCGTCGCAGGCGAGACGCTCGCCCAGTGGTTGCAACAAGGCGTCGACGTCTGGCATGCGGGACCCGTCGGCGCGTTCGTCGAGGAGGAGGTCACCCGCTGGCTCGCTGATCTCGTGGGGATGCCCGCCGAGGGGTGGGGCGTGCTCACGAGCGGCGGCGTGATGGCGAACCTCATGGCGCTGGCGCTCGCGCGCGAGGTCCATCTGCGCGCGATCCTCCGGCTGGACCACCCACCGCGCGGGCGCGAACTCGACGGCGCTTGCGTCTACGCGAGCGACCAGACGCACTTCTCGGTCGCACGGGGCCTCGACGTGCTCGGGTTCCCGACAGACACGCTGCAGGTGATTTCCTCCGACGCGCGGTTCCGGTTGCGCGCCGAGCCGGTCGCGGCCGCGATCGACGCGGACCGCGCCGCGGGGCGGACCCCGCTCGCGATCAGCGCGGTCGCGGGCTCGACGAACACGGGCTCGGTCGACGAGATCGTCGCCCTCGCGTCGCTCGCGCGACGCGAGGGGCTGTGGTTCCACGTCGACGCGGCCTACGGCGGCGCCGCGCGCCTGTCGGCGCGCGACGCCCCCCGCGTGCCCGGCCTGGAACTGGCGGACTCGATCACCATCGATCCGCACAAATGGTTCTTCCAGGCCTACGACATCGGCGCGCTACTCGTGCGCCGACGCGAGGATCTGCTGGCCACGTTCAGCCGCTCCCCGGAGTACTACGCCTCGAGCCGGCCCGAGGACGAGCCACTCAACTGGTACGAGTACTCGATCGAGGGAACACGCCGGTTCCGCGCCCTCAAGCTCTGGATGAGCTGGCAGCACCTCGGCACCGACGGCCTCGGCGGTCTGATCGAGCACGACGACGACCTCGCGGCGTACCTCGCCTCGCAACTGCGTGCGGCCGGAGACTTCGACCTGGCGTGCGAGCCCGAGCTCTCGGTGGTGTGCTTCCGCCATCTCCCGCCGTCGATCGCGGCGAGACCTGCGGACGAGATCGACCGGTACCAGGCGGCGCTGCAGCGCGCGCTCGAGATCGACGGGTCGGCATGGGTCAGCGTGACGGCGCTCCGCGGCGCGACGTACCTCCGCGCCGGGATCGTCAATCCCAACGCGACCCGCGCGGAGATCGACACGCTCCTGGCGGCCCTGCGGCGGCTGTCAGAACGCGTCGTGGAAGATCTCGACGGCAGCTGAACCGTCGGCCCGCAACCGCACGCTCGCGACGTCGAACCGGATCGACGCCGCCGCCGACGGGTGCTGCAGGCAGAAGGTCTCTGCGAGCACGCGGAGCTTCTGGCGCTTGCGCGCGCCGACGGCTTCGAATCCCCCGCCGTACCGCGCCCCACGCCGGGTCTTGACCTCGCAGACCACGAGCGTGCCACCGCGGGTGAGCACGAGATCGAGCTCGCCGATACGACATCGCCAATTGCGTGCGACGACGCGGTAGCCGTGGCCGACGTAGTGCCGTTCGGCGGCCGCCTCGCCGCGACGGCCGACCGCGATGCGCTCGTCCACGCCCCGAAGATAGGGTTCCCGTCTGACATGACCGAGCTCGTCGAGATCGTCGACGGGACCCCGAGTCCCGAGGAATACGCCGCCTTCCGCGCGCACGTCCGCTGGCCGGCGGTGGCGCCGTCTCAGGCCGCGGGGGCGTTGCGTGCGTCGCTCGCGTCGGTGCTCGCTCGCGACGTCGACGGCGCGCTGGTCGGGATGGGCCGCGTCGTCGGGGACGGCGGGGTCTACCTCTACCTGCAAGACGTCATCGTCCTCGAGCGGTGGCGCAACAACGGGATCGGCACGCGCATCACCGAGGCGTTGCTCGACCACGTCCGCGAGCTGGGCGGCCCCGGGACGTTCGTCGGGCTGATGGCGGCGGTCGGCGCGGGGCCGTTCTACGAGCGGTTCGGGTTCCAGCCGCGCGGCGAAGACCGGCCCGGCATGTGGCTCACGCTGTGATGCGTCACGCGTCGATGTCCGGTGCGTCCGGGATCGTCGAGTCGTCGCGGCGGAGCTCCTCCACGTTGACGTCGCGCCGCGTCATCACCTGCACGCTCGACACGAACCGCGCCGGCCGGAACATGTCCCAGACCCAGGCGTCGGTGAGCTGCACCTGCACCCAGCCGGCGTCGACCGGCAGCATCTCCACCTTGTTCGCCAGGTAGAAGCGCCGTTCCGTCTCGATCACGTAGGCGAACATCGGGAGCACGTCGCGGTACTCCCGATACAACTCCATCTCGCGTTCCTCTTCGAAACGCTCGATGTCCCCGTCGTCCATCGGGGCCATGCTCTCATGCCCGGGCTGCATCGGTCTGCCCGAACCCGGGCAGAGCGGGCTGTCCGACGCCGGCGAAGCTGAGCCGGTGCACCGGCGACGGGCCGTGCACCTCGATCGCGTCCCGGTGGTCGCGGGTGGCGTAGCCCTTGTTCTCGCAGAACCCGAACACGGGATAGCGACGGTCCAACCGGAGCATGATCCGGTCCCGCGTCACCTTCGCGATGATCGAGGCGGCCGCCACGCTCGCGCTCACCATGTCGCCCTTCTTGATCCCGAGCGACGGGCAGGGCATGCGCGGCACCGGGAACCCATCCGTCAAGGCGTAGTCCGGTTCGAGCGCGCGCGCGGCTCGGCGCAGCAACGCGATGTTGGAGCGGTGCAGGCCGCGACGATCGAGCGCCGGCGGCTCCGCCTTGGCGACGGCGAACGCACAGGCATCGACGATCCGCTCGAACGCCGCCTCGCGTTGCTTCGCGGACAGCAGCTTCGAGTCACGGATCCCGGTGGTGTCGAACCCCGGCGGGATCACAACGCCCGCGGCGACGAGCGGCCCGGCGAGTGCACCCCTGCCTGCCTCGTCGACGCCGACGATCCGCGAGAAGCCCTGCGCCCACAGGCGCTCCTCGTAGCGGTCCAGGCCGGCGTCTACAACCATCCCCACCTCGACGGTGGATACACGATCACGAACGCCTTCCCGATCACGGTGTCCTCCGGCACGTACCCGAGCCCCGTCGGCGGCGGGAACCGCGAGTCTCCCGAATGCGCGCGATTGTCGCCAAGCACGAACAGCATGCCATCGGGAACCGTCACGGGGCCGTAGGGGCGGGTGTCGACCTCACTGTTCAGGTAAGGCTCATCCACCTGCTCGCCGTTCACGAACAGCTGCCCGTCGTTGAGCTCGACGACGTCGCCGGGCAGGCCGATCACCCGCTTCACGTAGTCCTTGTTCTCGGGCTGGGCGACGCCGAGGCCCTGTCCCAGCCAATGCAGCACCGCGTCGACGGGCCCCCGCTCGACACCCGGACCGGGGTGAGGATTGGAGAACACGATGATGTCGCCGCGCTCGATGCCCCCGAGGTGCAGACAGATCCGACACACCAGGATCCGATCCCCCTTCTCCAGGGTCGGCTCCATCGAGATCGAAGGGATGTAGAAGGCTTGGATCAGGAACGTCTTGATCAAGATCGCGATCGCGAGCGAGAAGAGCAGCAGGATGGGGAGCTCGCGCCAGAAGCGATCGGGCTTCTTCCGTTCGGGCGTCACGGCCGCGTCGGAGCCGGCAGACGGATCGGTCGCCGGAGCGTTGGACGGGACGACGTCGTCGTCCGCGTCGGCAGGCACGGTCAGCCCTCGGCGGGCTGCCCGTCGGGCTCGGTCTCGGCCTCGGTCTCGCCGTCGGTGGGTTCGGCCGCCGCGTCGTCGACCTCGTCCGTGGTTGCCTCAGCGACCTCCCCGGGCGACCCGACCGCCTCCGTATCGAGCTCCTCCTCGGCGACCTCCGCCTCGGCGTCAGCGGCCTCGGCCTGGGCGGCCTCTGCCGCGGCCGCCTCCATCGCCGCCAACTTCGCGTCATCGATGCGGCGCTCGCGGATCCGGGCCTTCTTCCCGCGCAGATCGCGGAGGTAGTAGAGCTTCGCGCGGCGGACGCGTCCCCGCTGGACCAGCTCGAGCTTGGCGATCGACGGCGAATGCACCGGGAACGTGCGCTCAACGCCGACCCCGAAGGAGATCTTGCGGACGGTGAACGTCTCGCGGATGCCGCCGCCGGAGCGCGCGATGACCACGCCCTGGAAGACCTGCACCCGCTCGCGGTTCCCCTCCACCACTCGGACGTGCACCTTGACGGTGTCGCCGGGGCGGAAAGCCGGGAGGTCGGTGCGCAGGAACGGCTGTTCGATCAGGTCGGTACTGTTCATGGCAACGGTCGGCGATTGTACCAGCGGCCTTCTCCGCACCTCCCAGCGCTCGGTCTCGTGTTGCGCCTCGGTGACGACCTCTTCCGTCGCTCGACTAGCCGCGGAGGTCCGGTCGGTTGCGGGCGGTCTTCTCCTCCGCCGCGGCACGGCGCCATGCCTCGATCGCGGCGTGGTCCCCCGACACCAGCACCTCGGGCACCCGCATCCCGCGGAACACCTGGGGACGCGTATAGACCGGGTGGTCGAGCAGACCCGGCTCGCTGAACGAGTCCCGGCGGTGCGAGGCCTCGTTCCCGATCACACCCGGGACGAGCCGCGCGACCGCCTCGATCACCACCAGGGCGGGGAGTTCGCCGCCCGAGACCACGTAGTCGCCGATCGAGACCTCCTCGGCAGGCAGCCCCTCGATCACCCGCTCGTCGAACCCCTCGTACCGGCCGCACAGGATGGTGAGGTGTGGCTCGGCCGCCAGCTCGGCGGCGAACGACTGCTCGAGCAGCCGGCCGGCCGGCGACATGGCGAGCACACGCCCGCGGTCGGGGTCCAGCGATTCCACCGCGGCGAACAACGGCTCCGGTTTCAGCACCATGCCGGGACCGCCCCCGAACGACTCGTCGTCGACGCTACGATGCCGGTCGCTCGTCCAGTCACGCAGGTCGTGCACCCGCAGGTCCAACGTACCGGCCTCGACCGCCTTGCCGATCAGACCCTCGGCGAGCACCCCGCGTACGAGCGCCGGGAAGATGGTGACCACATCGATCCGCACCCGGCCGAGGCTACCGGGACGGGCGCGCCATCGCGGTTTGCCATGCCGGGCGTGCGTCGACAACGATGCGTCCTGCAGAGGCTTCCCGGGGAGGGCATGTGCGGTACCTGATCCTGGCCGCGATCGTGATCGCCGGTGGCATCGTCCTGTTCGACTCGGTCAGGCAGCGCCGAGCGGTTCGCCGGATCGTGCCGGTCCAGACGGTGGTCGCGACCGCGCTCGGCCGTCACCCAGCGGCACGCGAGGGCCCGTTCGCCGTCCCGGAAGCGGGCGACGACACCGACGCCGACCTGTGGGAAACGCTCGCCGAACGCGTCGATCCCGAAGCGTTCGTCCCACTCCTGGCCCCAGGCGCCGAGGTGAAGACGTTCCGGTTGCGCTGGGGCAACGACTACGCGATCGCGGCGCGGCCCGACCACCGGATGCACTTCGAGCTCCAGCCGTGGGAGGCGGAGCTCATGCTCCGCATGGACGGAAGCCAGACCGTCGGCGAGCTGATCGTCGACCGGCTGCAAGCGGACGGCGACCTCGACCCGGGCGCGGTGATCGGGTTGGTCGAGGCGCTCCGCCAATCCGGGTTCCTCGAGCCCGCGCGGCCGGACGTCCGCGCCCTCGTCCAAGACCACCTCGACCGCGCCTCGAAGGGGCGCCGGAAGCTCCGTGAGTTCTCCCGGAACCTGAAGATCGGGTGGGACAACGCCGAGCGGTTGGTGGCGGGCGCCTACCGCGCGGGGCTCAAGTGGTTCTTCCGAACGCCGGTCGCGATCGCGGGCGGGTTGGTGGCGATCGCGGGCTTCGTCTGCTTCGTCGAGGTGGAGCGCTCGGGCCGGTATTCGCTGTCGGCCACCGCGGCCCCCGCGGAGACGATCCTGTTCCTCGCGCTGGCGCTGTTCCTCACGTTCTGCCATGAGCTCGGACACGCCCTGGTGCTTGTGCACAACAAGCGCCGGGTGATCAGCGCCGGGTTCTTCATCTTCTTCGGGTCGCCGGCCTTCTTCGTGGACGCCTCGGATGGGCTGATGCTCGAGCGCAGGCATCGGATCGCCCAGTCGTTCGCCGGACCGTTCGCCGAGCTGATGCTCGCCGGGGTCGCGTCGGTCGTGATGATCGCGATGCCCGGCACCACGGTTGCCGCGTTCCTGTACCGGTTCGCGCTGATCAACTACTTCGTGATCTTCATGAATCTGATCCCGCTGCTCGAGCTCGACGGGTACTGGATCTTCAGCGACCTCATCCAGGTGCCGAACCTGCGCCGCCGCTCGTTGACGTTCATGCAGCACGACCTGTGGCACAAGATCCGCACCGTGGAGCGCTGGAGCTGGCAAGAGGGCGGGCTGGCGTTCTACGGGATCATCGGCACCCTGTTCACGATCTTCTCCTTCTACACGGCCTTCTTCTTCTGGCGCGAGATCTTCGGCGGCCTCGTCACGAGCCTGTGGGACGGCGGACCGGTCTCGCGGATCCTGCTGATCCTGCTGGCGCTCGCGTTCATCGGACCGCTGATCCGTGGCCTGTTCACACTCGCCAAGACGATCGGGAAGCGCCTCGGCGAGGTCGTCGCGGGCGCACGGTTCCGCGCGGAGCGGACCTGGCGTGTCGAAGCCGCAGCGCTGATCGATGCCCTGCCGGCGTTCGACGATCTCGACGAGGAGGTGCTCTCCGACCTCGCAGGGCGCGTCACCGCGCTCACGGTCCGTGACGGACAGACCGTGTTCCGACGGGGCGACGCGGCCGACGCGTTCTACGTGATCCGGTCGGGCACGATCCACATCGAGGACGTACAGGAGGATGGCGACGTGGTGATCTTGACCGCGCTGGGCCGCGGCGACGCGTTCGGGGAGCTCGGGTTGCTCGGATCGGCGCCCCGGGCGGCGACCGCGCGGGCGAACGGCGAGACGACGCTGTTCAAGATCGACAAGCCGACGTTCGACGCCCTGCTCGCCGACGACATCGACGCGCCGACGTTCGCGCCGACCATGCAGGCCTACGCCGAGCTCCGGTCGCTGCCGGTGTTCCGAAGCCTGACCAGCGCGGACCTCGCGCTCATCCTCGAACACGGCACCTGGCTGACGCCCGCGCCCGGCGACGAACTGATCACCCAAGGCGCGCCGGGCGACGCGTTCTACGCGATCGGCGCGGGACAGGTGGACGTCACGCGCGACGGGGAACCGGTCACAACGCTCGGCCCGGGCGAGCACTTCGGCGAGGTCGCGCTGCTGACCGACGCGCCGCGGAACGCGACGGTGACCGCGCACACCGCGACGCGCGTCTTCCGCCTGGACCGGCAGGGCTTCATCGACGTCGTCGCGCGATCGCTTCCGCGCAGCGCGATCGATCGATCACCCGACCGCAACATGGAACACTGACGAGGAGGAACGGATGGTCTGTTGGCATTGCCGTCGCACCGCGGTCGGATCGTGTCGCTTCTGTGGCCGCGGTGTCTGTGAGGACCACGTGCAGGAGCAGCCCTTCGTCCTGGAGCTGTACCGGGGCGCAGAGACGACGCGCGCGCTCGTGGTCGAGGACGCGCTGTTCTGCGGCGCGTGCACGCCCCGGCCCGACCCGGTCGATCTACCCGAGCTCGACGAGTGACGTGCGTCACATCGACCGGGTGACGAGAAGCACCCGGCATCTGTGACCCCGGGTACCACCGTTCCGGACGCCCGGGGGGCATGATTCGGGCGTGGAACGGGACCAAGCAGGGGCCCGGGAGAGCAAAGGAGCGTCGAGGATGGCCGAGAAGAAGATCCAGCCGAAGCGCCCGGCGACCGAGGAGCCGGCGGCCGGTTCGCGGAAGGCCGAGAAGACGTCGGCCAAGCGGGTCCACGCGAAGCGGGTGCACGCCAAGCGCGTCCACGCGAAGCGGGTCCACGCCAAGCGGGTGCACGCCAAGCGGGTGCACGCCAAGAAGGTCTGATCCGCCGAGACGGATAGCTTCGAGCCCGGGCCGTATGGCCCGGGCTTCTTGCTATCTGGGACGGGTTCAGAGCCCGGGTGGCGCAGGTTCGCGGGCGGGGCTAGGCTCCCGCCGTGCCCGACGCGACGCACCGCACCCTGATCGCCGCGATGTCGGCCGTCCCTGTGCTTGCCGGGATCGCAACCAAGGAGATCGGTCGGCTCGCGGACGCCGGTCTGGTCCATCGGTTCCGGCGGGGCACCTACCTCTGTCACCAGGGCGACCCCTCCCCCGAGGTCTACTTCCTGGTCGACGGTCGGATCGAGATCAGCTCGATCTCGGCCACGGGGAGCCGCGTCCTGCACGCCTCAGTGGACCAGCCGCAGTTCCTCGGCGAGCTCGGGGTCCTCGGCGATCTGCCCCGCAGCGCCGACATCCTGACCCTCGAGGACTCCGACGTCTGGTCCGCGCCCGGCGAGGACTTCATCGCGTTCGTGACCGAGCAGCCGAGCGCGTCCCGCCAACTCCTGTCCGCCCTCGCACGTCAGATCCAGGAGCATCAGGCGTTCGCCGACGACCTGCTGTACCTCGATCTCAAGGGGCGGGTGGCCAAGCGGCTGTTGCAGATGGGCACGTCTTCGCTGGAAGACCTGCCCGAGCCGGGAACGAGCGTCGCGGCGATCACACACGCGGATCTCGCGAGCCTGTGCGGCGGCAGCCGGGAGAACGTGACCCGGGTGCTCACCGAGCTGCAGAAGCGGGGCCTCGTGAAACGCGACGGCCAGCGCTACGTGCTGAAGAAGCCCGCGCAGCTCGCGAAGATCGCCGGGCTCTAGGACGGCTCGGGCGCGGTCAGCCCGGGCACCTCGCGCACGACCGCCGACCGCCCGGCCAGGTCGACGGACACGATGAACGCGTCGACCGCCGGGATGAGCGTCTCCCCACCCTCGTCGTCGACCACCCGCCAGAGGTCCTGTGCCGGATACGCGAGCACCTCGGCCACGGTCCCGAGCGTGCGGCCGGACTCGGTCCGAACGACGCACCCCGTCGCCTCGTAGGACCACCACGACCCTTCGGGCAGCGACGGGAGCCACGACTCCGGCACCTCCAGGGTCGACCCCGTGAGGCGCTCGGCGGCGGTGCGGTCCTCGACGCCCTCGAACGTCACCAGCAGCCGAGGCCCGTGCGGTCGAACGGTCCGGACGGTGAGTTCGCGCCCATCCCCGCTGAAGACGACGGCGCCGGGGACCCACCGATCGGGGTTGTCGGAGTGGTTCTCGACGGCGACCTCGCCATGGACCCCGTGGGCCTTGGTGATCCGGCCGACGGTGACCGCCGGCTCCGCCATCTCAGTCCTCGAAGTCGACGCGTGCGGCCAGACGCTGGCGCGACGCGGCCGCCCGGACGACGGTCCGGATCGCCTTGGCGGTGCGGCCGCCTCGGCCGATCACCTTGCCGAGCTCGCCCGGCCCGACGGTGACGTGGTAGGTCGGACCGCGCTCGTCGAACGACTCGGTGACCTGGACAGCGTCAGGATCTTCGACCAGTTCGCCACACAGGAACTCGACGAGCTCCTTCACCTCAGCCCTCTGCGGTGTCCTCGGCGCCGGAGTCCGGCGCCTCAGCCGTCTCCGGCTCGGCGGGAGCTGTAGCGTCCTCCGTGGCCGCTGCCTCGGCAGCAGGCTGAGCCGGAGCCTCCGCTCGCGGCGGCGCGGCGGGGGTCTTCTCCGCCTCGGCGGCCTTGGCCAGCGCCTTCTTCGACATCTTCTCCTTGACGGGGCGCTCGGGCTTCGTGCTGATCACGGCCGCCTTCGGGCGCTCGGCCACGAAGGCGTCCCAGATGCCCACCTTCTGCATCAGGTTCCGGACCTGGTCGGAGGGCTGCGCGCCCACGCGCAGCCAGTGCAGCGCCCGGTCCTGATCGATCTCGATCACGGACGGGTCGTTGAGCGGGTGGTACCGCCCGATGTTCTCGATGAAGCGGCCGTCGCGGGGCGAGCGCTGGTCGGCCACCACCACACGGTAGAAAGGGCGACCCTTCGATCCCATCCGCCGCAGCCGGATCCTCGTCGACATGTCGTTCGTTCCTCTATCTCGTCGGGAGCTTCGTGGGCATCTTCATGCCCTTCATGCCCTTGCCGCCCATCATCGTCCGCATCATCGTGCGCGCGCCGTCGAAGTCCTTCAGCAGCGCATTGACGTCCGCGGTCGTTGCCCCGGAACCGTTCGCGATCCGCAGGCGGCGGGACCCGGAGATGATAGCGGGTTCCCGACGCTCCTGGGGCGTCATCGACAGGATGATGGCCTCCGCCCGGGAGAGCTCCCCCTCGTCGACGGCCTCCGCCAGCTCCTTCATCCCGGCCTTGCCCCCGGGCAGCATCTTCAAGATGTCTTGGATCGGGCCGAGCTTCCGCATCTCGCGGAGCTGGGTCAAGAAGTCCTCCAGCGTGAACTGGCCCTTCATCATCTGCTCGGCGGCCTTGGCGGCGGTTTCCTGATCGACCTTGTCCTGGGCCCTCTCGATCAGGGTGAGCACGTCACCCATGCCGAGGATCCGTCCGGCCATGCGATCGGGGTGGAACGGCTCGAGGTCGTCGACCTTCTCCCCCGTCCCGGCGAAGAAGATCGGTCTGCCGGTGACGGCGGTCATCGACAGCGCCGCGCCGCCGCGAGCGTCGCCGTCGAGCTTCGTCAGGATGAACCCGGTCGTATCGACGTCGTGCATGAACGCGCGCGCCTGCACGACCGCGTCTTGCCCGGTCATCGCGTCGCACGCCATCACGACGTGATGGGGCTTCGTGACGTCCTTGATCTTGCGCGCCTGCTTCATCATGTCGGGGTCGACGTGGAGCCGGCCGGCGGTATCGATGATCACGACGTCGGCGCCGGAGCGCTGGGCCTCCTTGACGCCGTTCTTCGCGAGACGGACCGGGTCGCGGCCCTCGGACCAGACCGGGACGCCGATCTCCTTGCCGAGCATCCGGAGCTGCTCGACGGCGGCCGGCCGGTCGAGGTCGGCCGCGATCAGCAGCGGCCGCTTGCCCTTGCCTTTGAGGTGCTTCGCGAGCTTGGCGCACGCCGTGGTCTTGCCGGACCCCTGGACGCCCGCCAGCATGATCACCGACGGGTTCCCCGGCAGCGTGAACGGATGGAACTCGCCACCCAGGGTGACGGTGAGCTCCTCATCCATGATCTTCACGACCTGCTGGGCGGGCGTGAGGCTCTTCGTGACTTCCTCGGACAGGGCCCGCGTCCGCACGCGCCCTAGGAGGTCGTCGGCCACCTCGACGGCGACGTCCGCCTCTAGCAGGGCGGTCCGGATGTCGCCCAGGGCGTTGTCCACCTGCTTGGGATGGAGCTTGCCCCGGCTGCGGAGTTTCTTGAAGACGCCGTCGAGTCGGTCGCTCAAGGTGTCGAACATAGGAACGGGGTATCGCCGTGGCCTGCAGCGACAGGCCTAGTGTATCGAGCGGGCCTGGGGGGCCCGGAACGCTTGCGGGGGTTGCGATGGAGACCGAAGCGACGGGGGATGCGCTGCGGCTGGAACGCCAGCTCGCGATCTTGCGCTGGTTCGTGGCCGCCTTCGGCGCCGTGCAGGTGGGATTCGCGATCCGCGACCGGGGCCACGACCCGGGGTTCGCGCTCCCGCTGGCCGTCGCGCTGGTGATCGGCCTGACGATCGGCAACCTCGCGATCGCCAACGCGCTCCGGCGAGGGCTCGAGCCCGCGCAACTGCGCTCGATCGGGATCGCGGCCTTCGTCCTCGATGCCGTAGTGCTCTCGGGCCTCGTCTGGGTCGTGCCGAACGGCCCCGCCGACCCCGTCTGGGTGATCGGGTATCTGATCCCGCTCGAGGGAGCAGCCCGGTGGGGGTTGCGCGGCGGGCTGGTGGGCGCCGGGGTGTTCTTCGTCGGCCAGCTCTTGCAGGAGGCCGCACGGGCAGACATCGCCGCCGGCGCGTCGCAGGTCGCGTTCCGCGCGGGGATGGCGTTCGTGGTCGGTGGCGTCGCCGGCTCGTTCGTCTCGTCGCTCCGGCGGACCGCCGACGAGGCGGCGGCACAGGCGCGTGAGGCGGCCGCCGAGGCGGCCCGGGCCGAGCGGGCCGCGTCGCAGGCGGCCGAAGCCCAGCGCGAGATCGCCGCGTTCCACGCGGCGGTGCTCGCGGACGCACAGCCGGAACGACTCGCCGAGATCTTGCGTGACACGGCCACACGGGTGGCGGCCGAGCTCGGGTGTGACGCGCTCGGTCTGCTCACCCGAACCACCGGCGCCGCAGGCGAGGACCGCTTCGACGTTGCCGGTGTGGCCGGCGATCCGGGCTATCAGCTGGGAGACGCACTGTTCCCCGCCTCGAGTCCGGTCGCCGCCGCCGCGATCGAAGGGACGGCGGTCGCTGCGGGCGATGACCTCGTGGTGCCGATGCGCCTCCGCGGCGCCGTCGTCGGTGCGTTGCACGAACGCGGCCGGATCGCGGCCGGGCCGGCGCGGATCGAGGCGCTGCAGACGATCGCCGATCAACTGGGCGTGACGCTGGAGGCGACGAGGTTGCGGGCCGAGCAGGCCGCGATCGTCGAGCGGCTGACCGAGCTCGACGCGATGAAGACGGACTTCGTCGCGATCACGAGCCACGAGCTGCGCACACCGCTCGCCGGGATCCGCGGTTTCGTCGAGATGCTCGTCCGCCGGGCCGGGGAGCTCACCCCGGCGCAGCGCGACGAGTTCCTCGAGATCGTGTTGACCCAGACCGACCGGCTGATCCGGATCGTCGACGACCTCCTCGTCGTGTCGCGGATCGAGGGCGACGCGCTCGTGCTCGAGCCCGTCGAGGTCGACGTGCGGGCGCTCCTGGCGTCGGTCGTCACCGCGCTCGGCGACGACGGGGCTCGGGTGGTGCTCGACCCCGGCGTCGACGGTCCCGATGCGGTCGTGCTCGATCCCAACCGGTTGATCCAGATCCTCACGAACCTCGCCCACAACGCGTTGAAGTTCTCGCCGGCCGATCAGCCGGTACGCATCCGCTGGTCGGCACCCGCGGAGGGTACGGTCGAGTTCGAGGTGATCGACCGCGGCCAGGGGATCCCCGAGGCTGAGCAGTCGCTGATCTTCGAGCGGTTCCGCCAACGCGGCGACCACCGCGCGCACTCGGAGGGGTTCGGCCTGGGCCTGTACATCACGAAGATGCTCACCGAGGCCATGGGGGGCTGGCTCGATGTGGCCTCGGTGGCGGGCGAGGGCGCGACCTTCCGCGTCACGCTCCCTGCGTCGCGCCCCCTGCCAACACCCGCTCGACCGTCCGCAGCAGCGCGGTCGGACTGAACGGCTTCGTGAAGTACTCGTCCGCGCCGAGCCGCAACGCTTCAGCGCGGCCCTCCTCGCCGGCCGCGGTGACGACGATGACGCGGACGTCGGCGAACGCGGGATCGGCACGGACGGCCTCGAGGACGCCCGTTCCGCTCGTGCCCGGGATGTTCAGATCCAAGAAGAGCAGGTCGGGCGGCGAGGCGTGGATCGCGGCGAGCGCGGTCTCGCCGTCGGCCGCCTCCTCGATCGCGAACCCCTCCCCTTCCAGGACGAGCCGCATCGCCTCGCGCATCGTCGGGTGATCCTCGACGATCAAGATCCGGCGGTCGGCCCCCATCGTCGTCACGCGAGCAACCGATCGGCGAACGCACCCGGATCGAACGGTCGGAGGTCGTCGGGTCCTTCGCCGATCCCCACGTAGCGGATCGGGAGATCGAGCTCTTCGCGGACGGCCAGAACGATCCCCCCGCGGGCCGACCCGTCGGTCTTGGTCAAGATGACGCCGGTCACGTCGACGGCCTCGGTGAACGCGCGCGCTTGGGCGATGCCGTTCTGGCCTGTCTGGGCGTCCAGGACGAGCAGAGTCTCGGTCACGGTGCCGCCCGCCTTCTCGATCACGCGCTTGACCTTGGCGAGCTCCTGCATGAGCGGTTCTTTCGTGTGGAGGCGGCCGGCGGTGTCGACCAACAAGACGTCGACCTGGCGGGCGGTCGCCGATGTCACGGCGTCGAAGGCGACCGCGCTCGGGTCGGCGCCGCGCTCCTGGCTCACGAGCGTCGCGCCCGATCGCTGCGCCCAAACCTCGAGCTGTTCGCCCGCCGCCGCGCGGAACGTGTCGGCCGCGGCCAGGCTGACGCGCTTGCCCTCGCGGACCAACCGGGCGGCCAGCTTGCCGATCGTCGTGGTCTTGCCTGATCCGTTGACGCCGACCACGAGGATCACGTCGAGGCCCGGTGCGTCCAGATCGACCGGATGCACCGGACCGAGGACCGCGACGATCTCGTCGCGCAGGACGTCGACCGGATCACTCCCGTCCCGAGCGCGCAACCTCGCGAGGAGGTCGGCGGTGGCGCGGGGACCGACGTCTGCCTTCAACAAGACGTCCTCGAGCGCGGCCCAGCGATCGCCGTCCGCGCTCGATCCGAACGCCGCGCGCACGCGCGCACCGAGCCCGCTCGAGCCGAACCCACCGGCGGAACCGGCGGGTGCGCCGCGGACCGCGGCCGGCGATGAACGCGCCGGCTTCGTCGCGGTGGCCGTCGAGGCGCCGCCTTTGCCCCGGCGAGCGAAGACGACGAGCAGCAGGACGACGACAACGACGAACGCGACGGCGACGACGAGGAGGGGGGCCACGGTGGCGTCAGCCTACCGGAGGACTCGTCAACTCCTGGCTCGCAGGGACGGCGGCGACCGGGACCGCCTCGGCCCCGTCGTGGTCGAGCCGCTGCGCGACCACCTTGGTGGTGCCGTCGGTGTTGAGCGAGATGCCGTACAGCATGCCCGCGATCTCCATCGTCCGCTTCTGGTGGGTGACGATCAGGACCTGCGACCGCGCGGCGAAGCCCTCGACGAGCTTCAAGAACCGGTGCAGGTTCACGTCGTCCAGCGCGGGCTCGACCTCATCCATCAGGTAGAACGGCGAGGGACGCGCGGTGAAGATCGCGAACAGGAACGCCATCGCCGTCAGCGAGCGCTCGCCGCCGGACAGCAGCGAGATGCGACGCACGCGCTTGCGGCCGGGGCTCGCCTCGATCTCGATGCCCGACGCGAGCGGGTCGGCCGGATCGGTCAGGACCAGCCGGCCCTGACCGCCGGGGAACAGCTCCGCGATCAAGCGCTCGAACTGCTCGGCGACGTCGCGGTAGGCCGACGTGAACGTCTCGGTGATCTGTCGGTCGATCTGGGTGATCACCTCGAGCAGGTCTCGGCGCGCCTTGCGCACATCGTCGAGCTCCCGCTGCATGAAGTCGTGGCGCTCCTCGAGGGATTCCAGCTCGCCGGTCGCGAGCAGGTTCACGCGGCCGAGCAGCGCGAGGCGCCGTTGGACGAGCTCCTGGCGCTTCTCGATCGTCTCGACCGAGTCGTCCTCCGACAGCGACGCGACGAGCTCGTCGGGGTCCGCTTGGAAACCTTCCCGGAGCAGGCGCTCCGCCTCGGCGATCCGCCGCTCGATGTCGCCACGCAGACGGTCCTCGTCCTCGTAGCGCAGACGGAGCTCGTCGAGCGCCGTCGAGGCATCTCGCCAGCTCTTGTTGATCGCCGCCTCGCGCTCGGCGGCCTCGCGCTCCGCGACCGCCGCCGCCTCGCGCGCCGCGGTGGCGGCCGCGAACGCCTCGTCGGCCGTCGCGACGGCACCCTCCGACGACGTCCGCGCGGCCTCGGCCGCGGCGAGCTCCTCGCGCAGACGCACCGGGTCGTGCGCCGCGAGCTCATCGCGCTCGGCGCGAAGCTCGTGTGCACGGCGATCCAGGGTGACCCGCTCGCGCCGCAGCGTCTCGACGCTCACGCGCAGATGGATCGGCGCCTGCGGCAACGGCGGGAGATCCGGGATCACGGCGTCGACCGCCGGCCCCATCGCCGTCAGCCGGTCCCGTGCGGCCGTCGCCGTCTCGGTCACCGCGGCGAGCCGTTGTCCAAGGAGGTCGGCCTCGGTCCGCATCGCGACGAGCTCGCGCTCCGCGACGTTCGAGCGGCCGGCCGCGTCGGTGATCTCCGCGTCGGCCGCCTCGATCTGCTCCTGGAGGAACGCGACCTCGCCGCCGATCTCGTCGAGGCGAGCGATGCGTGGACGCAGCTGCTGGTCCGTCGCCGACAGGTCGTGCGCCAGCACCTGGAGCTCCGCGAGGATCTCGCGGAGGCGCACATCGGCTCGGCGCGCCGTGTGGATCACGGCGGGTCCGACGAGCAGGCCCTCAGCCGTCACGAACGACGCGTCGGGATGCTCGCGCTGTTTGCCCGCGGCTTCATCGACGGAGGCAGCCAGGTAGACGTCGCGAAGCACCGTCGACACGATGCCGCGCGCGGCCGGCTCCGCGTCGACCGCCGCGAGGAGCCGACGCTCGCCCGCCAGCCCAACCGGGACCGGACCTCCGGCGGCGATCGCCAAGATCGCGCCGTCCCCCTTCGGGGCGTCGGCGAGCGCGAGCTCGCCGTCGTCGTACACGACCGCGTCGGCCAGCGGTCCGAGCGCCGCG
>Ga0105248_10003188_pt1 | contig 18181 bp, 14 predicted proteins | sample KBSS34metaG_FD_81524 | JGI IMG/M metagenome (GOLD analysis project Ga0105248, IMG submission 81524) | Switchgrass rhizosphere microbial communities from Kellogg Biological Station, Michigan, USA - KBS S3-4 metaG | ecosystem: Host-associated > Plants > Roots > Rhizosphere > Soil | place... | reverse complement strand
GGAGCCGCAAGGCAATCCGCTACCGCCGCTACCGGCAGTCGCGCCCACAATACGTACCCCAGCATCGCCAGACCGCCAGCCGCAATCCCCACCCCCGCCAGCAACGGATGATGCACCATGGCCACCGTCAGCAGCCACGCCGGATGACGCCGCAGGTCGGAGAGATTGAGCACAATCAGCAGCAGCCGCGAAGCCGCCAACGACGCAAATACCGCCAGCACCAGCATGTTCCACGCATGGCGCGCGTCAAAACCGGAGCTGGGACCCGCACGGCGCGCAGTCCACTGCGCCGTCACCAGTGCCAGCAGCACACCGACCGCGGCCAGCACACCATAGCTGGGCACAACCAGCGATCCAATCTGGAACAACACAGGATGCATACGAAAACAGCCCCAAAACGAAAACCGGCCACCCAGGACTTCGGGCAGCCGACGAAGTTTACAAAATCGGTTGAGAAGGTAGAAAACCGACCCACTGGGCCGTGAGCATGTGCGCTGGTGAACCCGTCCTAAGACGGCGGGACTCTCCGCGGTTCATTAGGCATCCCGGACTGGCGGGCACTGCACACAAAACCGATTGTCGAGTCGAGTCCCTGTTCAATGAATGTTGGTTCAACCAGCGTTAACCGGCTCACCTGCTTTGCAGGTCGGTCTCTGAGTTGGATGCTAGGGCATGTCGCTCATCTTGGCAAGCTCGCCGCAAAATCCACATTCTGCGACTTCCTGATTCGATGCGCTCCCAGTCATCGGGATTCATATGCGATCAAACGCTGCGTAATTTGTTCATGAAAGCAAAGCGATGGCCAAAGCGCGCTGGGAATTCACCGTAGGGCACTCTGAAAGAGCATCCAATCCAATCAGACGCTGACCTATTCCAGGCAGCATCGTCAAGCCAGGAGAATCTATGATCGACCATCGCGTACGTCCCGGCCAAAAGCCCGAAGACCAGTTCACCGCCCTGCTCGAAGAGCAAACCTCCAGCATTCCCACCAGCCTCTTCCTCGGCGCAGCCTTCGCTTCGATCATCGGCTCGCTCTCCCTTAAACTCTCCGGCAAGAACGACCAGGCCCTCTTCGTCGGCCAATGGGCCGCACCCTTCCTGCTCCTGGGCATCTACAACAAGATGGTCAAACAGCATGGCTCCGACTCTGCAATCCACCAGATGAACCAGGAATAGCCTGACCGCCCATCGCTTATCCATGGAGTAAAGGAGAAACGATGGGCGGAAACTTACTCCGGCAGTTACTCGGAAAATGAGAAGCTATAACTTCCCGACCCTACGACACAGCGTGTAGCACCGTTTTCTTCAGTTACCGACTCGATGCCCTTCGCGCTTGCTAACGGCTGGCCGTTCTCCAGGACTTTGCCGCTGGTTGGCAGATAAACCGTCGCCTTTGCATTGGCCGGAATAGTGACCTTCATCGCTACTCTTCCGTCGCTCCTTCGCCAGCCGCTTGTGATCGTCCCCAGCACCGACGCATAGCTCGCTTGTGCATCGTTGGTCCCCTTCACCAGCGCGGGCCGGATCACAATCTGCCGTGGAGCCTCCCGGCTCAAATCAAAATCAATGCCCGCCAGCCCACGATAGAACCACTCCTCCGCATGACCCAGCATAAAGTGATTCTGCGAGCTATCCGGATTCGTATCCCAGGCCTCGGTCAGCGTCGTCGCCCCCTTTTCCAGTTGATACCCATAGCTCGGCGAATCTGTCCGCAGCAGCATGTCGTTCAGCACATCCGAGCGGCCGCCATCAGTAAGCGCTCTCACAACATAATGAAAGCCGATGTCCCCCGCCGTCACATGATTCTCATGCGCGCGAATATCCGCCACCAGATGCTCCATCACCTCTGCCTGACGCCCCGCGGGCACCAACCCCAGAGCCAACGGCATCGCATTCGCGGTCTGACTGCCAAGATCGTACTGCCCCGTATCGCTGTGAAAGAGATGCGCATTGATCGAGTCGTGCACGGTATGCGCCTCCGCCGTAAAGCTCTCCGCATCTGCCGTTTTGCCCAACAATGCCGCAGTCCGCGCCAACACCGTCACAGCAGCATAGTAGGTAGCCGTCGCCGTCATCCCCTTCTGCGTAAGCTGCGACTCGCCCGGAGCTTTGGGACCGATGTCGTACCAATCCCCCAGCCCAAAGGTCAACATCCCATCCTGCATCTTGCCCCGCAGATACCCGACATACCGCACCATTGCCGGATACTGATCCTCTAGCAGTCTACGGTCGCCATAGTATGTATAAGCAGCCCACGGGCTTAGCACTGAAGCAGCGCCCCACTCCGGTGAATCACGGAAGTCCGTATTCCTTCCATCCTTATCGACAAACTGCACATACTCCGGCGCTATCTCCGGAACTAACCCGCTCTCTAACTGCGAGTCCCGCATATCCCACGCCATCTTCGCGTAAAACTGCGCCGCATCGTAGTTCATCATGATCGGCGAAGCATTCAAATGCGTCTGCTCCAACCACCCCAGCTTTTCCCGGTGTGGGCAATCTGTCAGCACACTCACCATGTTGCTCTCGATAGCCAGATCGATCAGCTTATGAATGCGCGCAAACAACGTATTCGAAGTCGTAAAAGTACCGATCACCGGCGTAGAAGCATGAATAAACTGGCCCTTAAGCGCAACCACAACAGCTTTTCCCGGAGAAGGCTTGAGCGATGCGCCCGTCACCTCAACGTAGCGAAATCCCGAGTAACTGAAGCGCGGATGCCAGATCTCAACACCGCCACCCTTTAGCGTGTAAGAGAATCGATTCTCCGACTCCGGCGAGGCATTCATGCTGTGCTGCGTGACCATGCCATCCTTATCGAGCAACTCACCCGCCCGCAGCGTAACAATAGTCCCGCGAGGTCCGCGCACTGCAATCTCCGGCCATCCGGACATATTCTGCCCCAGGTCGTAAACCAGCACGCCAGGCTTCCCTTCTCGAATCGATTTGGGCTTAAAGGTAGTGTCGACTTTTACCGGCGGCACCATCTCAGGATGCAACGCGCCGCCCGGCCCCTCAACCACATGTACCGGCGTCCACTCCGTATCCTTGAAACCCGCGCGGTCCCATCCCGCCTGCTCCAGCCGGGCGTCATAGTCCTCTCCGCCATAAATCGATGAGTAAGTCACCGGGCTTACCGCCGACTTCCACGACGGATCGCTCACGATCGTCTCGCTCGTACCGTCGACATAAGTCACCCGCATCTGCAGAATGAACTTAGGCTGACCCATCGTCCCGACAAACTTCGTATATCTCCCCTTGGTGCCCTCGACGTTATACATCCCATTGCCCAGCATGACTCCCAGTGCGTTACCGCCCCGCCGCAGCAGCCGTGTAACATCATACGAGTTATACAGAACCGTCTTGCGATAATTGGTCCAACCCGGCGTCAGTAGATTGTCCGTAACATTGGTCCCATTCACATGCAACTCATACTGCCCAAGCCCCGAGACGTGGACAATCGCCTGCCTTACCGCCTTGGCAACCGGAAAATCGTGCCGGAAAACAGGCAGCGGAGCCGCCTTCTCCGCCATCGGACCCATGATCTCGCGCGCCAATTCAGCCTTGGGTCCATCGGGCGTAGCAGCCACCCATTGCGCCTTCCACTCATCCGCGTGCAGTATACCCATCGTCCAGCGCGCAGCCTCACTCCACATGGACTGCCGGCCTGCCCCGTCCCAAACCATGACCTTCCAGAAATAGCTCCGCGTAGAGTCCAGCGCGGGCCCGCCGTAGACGATCCCCGTTGTCTGAGCCGACATCACCTTACCCGAGTCCCACACATCGCCCAGACCCGCGGCCAGCTTCGTCGCATCCGAAGCCACAATCACCCGGTACGCCGTCTGTGCCAGCCCCCGGCCGGTCGCAATACGCGCCAACGGCACCCAGCTCAGACGAGGCTGCTGCGCATCCAGGCCCAGAGGATTTTGCAATCCCTCGACCCGAGGTGAACCCGCTGTTATCTGAGCCGAAACCGCTCTTTTCGCCGCTTCCGGCAAAGCCCGGGCAGGCATCGCCGCTACAAATCCACTGAATGCCAGGGAAAAAGCAAACGACAACCACGTCTTCGGATGGAACAAAGTTTCCCCCTTGAATCAAAGGAGAACTCTACACCACCGCGCACTCCCCTGTACCGCGCATTCTTCGCTATTCCGAATTGTTCACGAAGCACTCATGCACAGCCTCTTTCGAAGCCTTGGGCCAGCGGGTGGCCTGCATCTCCTCTTCGCTGATCTTCTTCAAGTCAAAAGCGATGGTGCCGTCGGCATGAACCGTCCCGCGGAGATAGCCGTAGATATGCGTCTCCGACCCCGGTTTGGCAGTCGGCGGCAGCTTGTAGCGCTTGGCACCAGCGCTGCCAATGATCCAGCCTTGCAAGACGGTGCCGCTCTGCTGCCAGAAGGGCGTGTTGTAGATATCCGGCGAGTAGAAATGCGAATGGCTGGCCAGCAGATACACATGCTTACCCGCAGCCTGCGCCGCCACAAACCACTTGTAGACCTTCTCCCCCGACTCTGTGCCAAAGACCCAATCGTCCATCGCATGACTCGAACTCGTAGAGTGCGGCAGAGCCTCGTGCATGCCAACGAGAATCGTCGTCACTCCCGACTCGGGCTCCAGATCGTGATTCAACACTCTGCGCAGCCACGTCTGCTGCGCATAAGAGAACTCATCGCTCGAAGCATTATCGAGCGTTATGAAGTCCACACCATCCTTCACAAAATGAAACCAAGGGCTCGACTTCGGCGAAGCATCATAGCCCTCGGAGCGATTCTGCGCCAGGATCTCCGGTCTGTTCAAAAAGGCGGAAAACTTGAATGCGTACCGGTCACGCGTCATCGGCGCAAACGTCTCATGGTTGCCCCGGCCTAGAAAGACGGGCAGGTCGCCGAACGGCGCCATCTGGTGAGCCAGAAAGTCGTCCCACGCCACCTCGCGATATTCGTCCGGCGATAGAGCCATGCCTCCAGCGTTTAACGCCACAAGATCCTGATCCGGCCCACTCATCGCACGAAAATCGCCCAGATGCCAGTAGAATGCGTCACCCTCGCTCCGCACCCTCGAGGCAATCGCCGGCATGACAAAGTCACCGCAGTTACGGCTATCGCCAGATACGGCAAAGGTCCACTCCTGGGGAACTGGCGCAGCACCCTGAGCCTGCAAGCAAGCTGCCGCCAACGGCACAAAAACAGTGAGCGTAAAAACCGTGGCTATTTTCATGGAGATAGCATACGCGCATGCTCCAACCCGCTCGGTAACTCAGCGCGCTTCGGCGACAGTCTTGGCAGCGGCCGCATCCTGTGCCTGCTTCACCAGCTTCTTTAGATTGCCTTCAATATCGCCTTCGCCTACCTGCTGATCCTGCACAAAGCCATTCACATCGATGGAAAATGTCGTAGGAATCGCCTTGATTCCAAACCGCGACGCCAGCGAGCCATCAAATCCGCCATCGCGATATTGCGTCCATGTCATATCGTTGTGCGCGAGGAAGTATTTCCAGGTCTTCTCATCGTTATCGAGGCTGATACTGATCACCACCAGCGGCTGCCCCTCAAACTCCTTTACCAGCTCCTTCAGGTGCGGCAGATACTTCACGCACGGGCCGCACCAGGTTGCCCAGAAGTCCAGTAAAACCACCTTCCCCTGCAGGCTCTTCATTGAGACAATCTTGCCGTCCGCAGTGATAAATCTGAAATCCGGAACGACGCGTTTACGCGCCAGATCTGGCTGCGCCACAAACAGCTTGGCTCGTGAAAATCGCACATCGTCGTCCTGCGAAGCGCGCACAAAGTGCTCAAATCGTTCTTTCGCCTGGTCGTACCGATGTAGGTGCGCCAGCGCCACGCCATCAAGATAGAGATAGTCAGGCTTCCCCGGCTGTAACTCGAGCGCCGCCTGAAACTCGACATCCGCCGCTTTGAAAGGTTCCTCAAAGATCCGGTAACCACCCTCTGTGAGATAGGCCTCTCCCGCCATGCGATGCACCTCTGCCTTGTCTTCCGCAGAGGTCACATGCGTCAGCAGCATTGCCGTTTCTTCACGCGCAGCCTTGTAGTCCTGTAGTTGGAGTGCGAGCGCATAGGCGCGCAACTCACAAGCGACGCAATGATTCGCGGTCTGCGCATCCACATGGCGATACCCATCCATGGCTGGCGCAAACTTGTGGTCCGCCTCAAGTTTTGCCGCATCCGCAAATGCCTTCGCCGCCTTGGCATCCGTTGGCACAGAGTTAGCCAATGCCGGCAGAGTCGATTGCGCCTCTAGCCTTACGTGAAACATGGCAACTGCAACAGTTATCGATAGGTATAAGAAGACGCGCCGCATAACTTCTCCTGGAGGATTCCTCCCAATGTAGCATGGAGACTCTCGCAGCATCACAATCAATGCGGGTTCCAAGTCTTCAGCCAAAGCTGCAACCACATAGATGAGACCAGTTCTCGACGGCCAAAGAAAAAACCAGCCCGCAGGAATTCGGGCTGGCTCATGCGAAGAATGAAATCTTTTGCTACACGCTCCCGGCGATGCTCTTGGCTATGCCCGCCGCCACTGGAACCTCATACTTCTTGCCCTGATAAGCAAAGATCATGAGCACGACCCATGCAACCAGAGTAATCAGGCTAACCACCATCGAAACCAGCGCGGAAATAGCCCAGAAACCAAGATATCCGCCGCCTACAAAAGCGAATGTCACGATTAGCCGCAAAACGAACAGCGCTCCAAACACCACAATCGACTGCGCCGCATGAAAGCGCACAAATGGCCGCTTGTCGATCAGCAGAAAAATGATGCCAGTCAGCCATCCCAGCAGGTAGCAGAGCAGACCGGCTACATTCTCCTGCAGGCCGCTGTTCGATGTGGGAACAGCATAGGGCACCGCATCGGGAGCCTTCAGCGAAGCTCCACATTGAGGACAAAAGAGTACGCCATCCGTTACGGATGATCCGCATTTACTGCAAAACGCCAAGGTCTGCCTGCCTTCCCGCGCTATGACAAATTGGAGCCGTCCGTAGTGGACGGCTTCATTTCAGACGCGTCTGCGATTGATTTTTATTACAGCCGGAAAGTATCGCACCAAATGCACTCCGTCAACCGAAAACTGCCGCGAAGCTCTTGCAGCTACGCCACGATCCTCGAAACTCGAGCGATGCTGGCTCAGTGCAGCCCATACATCGCCTTCACATCGCCATGCAGCTGATCGCGGCTGGCCGAGCGGGTATAAAACATATGCCCGCCGGGATACTCGCGCACCGCCACGCGCGTCGGATCGCCCATCACCGGCATCTGGTCCACGGTAAGGATCGAACCCATGAACGGGCACGAAAGATCGTTCCACCCATGCACGATCAATACGCGCAGCTTGGGGTCTGCCGCAACAGCCGAGCGTAGTTGCTCCACCGCTCCCTTACGCAGGTCATCGCCGCCATCCCATGCACTGCCCACTTCGTAGGAAAGCGCGTTGTAACGAGCATCCACCTTCCAGCCGACGACGCGCGTCACGAAGTCGACCATCGCTGTCGTAGTCGGAGCAATAATGCTGGCCAGGATTGGATCGTTGGCCCGCTGCTCCGGAGCAAAGGGAAACGGGTCAAAGGAGGTCACGTTCGAGTCGTACACCGAGCTCAGTTTGCCCGACTCGCGATGCGCCTCGCGGAGATACGCGCCGATCTCCAGCCGCCCACCGGCGTACTTGACGAACGCAGGATCCAACCCCGTCAGCTCCGTAACCTTCTTGATCAGCCTGGGAGTTGCCTCCGGGTCGCTACGACCTTTGAGCAGATCGGTCGCATATTCACCGCGCGTGTAGGCAATCACACCGGCCATCGCCTCAGGAGTAAGTTTGTTCTCACGCTCCAGATGTGCAGCGGCAATCGACGGCAGCGAAAACATCCACGGAATCGGCGACAGGTCGCCATTGTCTTCCGCCGCCGGATTGAGATAAGGCGAAACCAGCACCACGCCATTCATGGCCACGCCAAGCTGCGACTGCAGGTAGTACGTGATGCGCGGCCCGCGAAACCCGCCATAGCTCTCGCCGACCAGGTACTTGCGCGAGGCCAGCCGGTCGTTCTTCACCAGCCAGTCGTAAATCGCCCGAGAGAGATACTGAATATCCGGCGTCGTGGAATAAAACTGCTTCTTTGCCTCATCCTGCGAAACCAGCGAACGGCTGAACCCCGTGCCAATGGGGTCGATGAAGACCAGATCGGTAAAATCCAGCCAGGTCCCGGGATTGTCGTTTAGGGTAGCCGGGTCCGAAGGACTATCCCCCTCATTGCCCACCTTCAACGTCTTCGGGCCAATCGCGCCAAAGCTCAGATACACCGACGCCGCTCCTGGGCCTCCATTCAGCGCAAAGGTGACCGGACGATTCGCCCCCTCGACCGTATACGCCGTGAAGACAACCTCTCCGCTCGTCTTGCCTTCCTTATCCCGCACCGGCAGCGTACCCACCGTCACCGTATAGCTCAGCGTCTTGCCCCCAAGCTGGATACTCTGCGCGGCATGCGCATCCGCCGGCAGAGGTGGCTGGGCCGATTTATCGTCGGCAGCAGGAGCAGCAGGCTTATCTCCTTGTTTTTCGGCGGGCTTGTCCTTCGCGGATTGCGCCCAGACGGGCAAACTCAACGTGGAGGCAATCAATAGGGCGAATGTGTACTTGGAAAGGGTTGCTTTTCGCATATCCATACAATACAACCTGAAATTTGCCCGCTTCCCTGCCTCCCTCACCCGCGCCCGCCCGTTCGTCACAAACCTCCAGCCGGCAATCCGTCTTCGCACGACTTCCCGCAACCGAGGCCGCCTAACCCGACAGCGTCCCCTGGTGAAAGACAATCTGCCAGCCTCCCCCGCGCTCCACCCACAGCGAGCTCCGCAGCACCACCCGGTCGGGACGAACGGTCCGGTACGTCACCAGCCACACTCCCTCGCCCACAGGCCGAGCACAAAAGTCCTCTATCTTCGGCAAACTGTAATCGGCCTCCGTCGCCAGCAATTCAAGGATCGCCTCTCGGGTCCAGACCCGCCCCGAAGCCCCAAACTCCACAAACTCCTCAGCCAGAAGTTCCGCCACCCGCGCCCGGTCCCGCCGAAACTCCGGCTCCATCAGCCGCTGCTCCAGCCCCAGGAGCAAGTCATGCACTTCCGCCCTCATGCGGAAACATCCGCCCGCAGCACCGGCCGCCCCCGCTCGTTCATCTCCACCACCCCAAAGGGCCGCGATGCATCATGCGTAAACAGCACCAGCCACTCCTCTGGAACAGCCCGCGCATAAAACCGCTTCCGCTCCTCGATCACCCGCAGCGGATCGAGGTCATACCCCATGCCCCACGTCAGATCCAGATGCGCGCTCGTCGGAATCAGGTCCCCGATATAGCAGGCCGTCCGCCCACCCGAACGAATCTCGACCCCCATCATCTGCGCCGTATGCCCCGGATACAGCGCGACCGAAATCCCCGGCAGTATCTCCCCCGGCCCATCCAGCAGCGTCATCTGCCCATTCGCAAGCAAAGGCTCGTAGTTATCCGCCATGTAACTCACGCCATCGCGCTCCAGTTGCAGCCGCCCATGCTCCACCTCGCCGCGATGCGCATAGTACCGGGCGTTCGGAAAGGTTGGCGCCACAGACCCATCCGTGAGCCGCGTCGTGTTCCATCCACAGTGGTCAAAGTGCAGATGCGTGTTGATCACCACATCCACCTCATCCAACGCGATCCCCGCCGCCTCAAACGCCTGCGGCAATTGCTCCTTCGCCTGAAAAATCTCCACCTGCTTCGGTGAAAGCTTGTTCCCCAGCCCGGTCTCGATCACAACTGTATGCTTGCCGTCGCGAACCACCACCGTATTCGTCCCCAGTGCCACCCGGTTCAGAGCATCCGCCGGCAGCCGCTTCTCCCACATCGGCTTCGGAACCACCCCGAACATAGCCCCGCCATCCAGCACCAGGCCGCCATCGGAAAGCACAGTCAGCTCAAAATCCCCAATAGCAGCACGCCCAAGAATCAGCTCCGAAGTCACTTCCCGTCCCCCGTCACCGGCGGCTTCAGATACATCTCAAACTGCTGCAGGATGCGGTTATACAGGTGCGGCCTAACCTCAGCTCCCGCAATCGAGTGTGTCTTACGTGGATAGACCTGCAGGTCATACGGAATGTTGTTCACAACCAGCTGCTGCACAAACTGCACCGTGTTCTGCATGTGAACATTGTCGTCCCCCGTGCCATGCACCAGCAGCAGATGTCCCTTCAGCTTCGCCGCCGAGTTCACCACTGACATATCCTTGTAGCCCTCAGGAAACTCCGCCGGAGTGCTCATATACCGCTCCGTATAGATCGAGTCATAGTTATGCCAGTCCGTCACCGGAGCCACCGAAACCCCCGCCCTGAAGCGGTCCGTATGTGTCATCGCATACAGCGTAAACGTCCCGCCCCAGCTCCATCCCCACCATCCCTGCCGCTTAGCATCGAGCTGCGGATACTTCGCCAGCGCCGCATCGGCCACCGTCAGCTGGTCCTCAAGCTGCACCGGGCCAAAGTTATGGTAAGCCGCCTGCGCAAAGACTCGTCCCCTTCGTCCCGAGCCGCGATTGTCCGTATGCAGCACAGCAAAGCCATGCTCCGCCAGCACCTGATCAAAAAGGAATCCGTCTCCACCCCACTTGTTCTGCACGTTCATCGGCCCCGGCCCGCCGTAGGGGTTCAGGATCAGCGGCACACTTCCCGCTGTCTTGCTATCCGGCAACAGCAGCGAAGCATAGAGCGTCGTTCCATCCGAAGCCTTCACTTGAATCAGCTCCGGCTTCCGCAGCTTATACGCCTCCATCGCCCGGGTAGCCCAGAACAAGTGACACTCCCCACTCACCCGGCAAAGGCTCACCGAAGGCGGATTCACGGCGTTTGAAACGCGGTCCACATACGCTCCGCCGGTCGGCGCAAAGGTCCCCACATGCACCCCGGCAGCCGTCGTCAGCGCCTTGCGCTCGCCGCTAAAGCTCACCTGCCAGAGCTGTTCATCCAGCGGATTGCCTTCGTTCGACGTGTAATACACAACCTTGCGCGCCTGGTCGACCTCCAGCATCTCGTTCACATCGAACTCACCCTGCGTCAGCTGCTTCTCCAGCTTCACCGGGCCGCCCATCGGATTTCCGCCGTCATAGCTGTAGAGATACAGGTGCGTGTGCCCATCCGCCCAACTCGTCATCACGACCTGTTTGTCCGCCACCGAAATGTTGTACTTCTCGTCAAAAAACTTGTCGTCCGACTGCTCCAGCACCAGCTTTGCCTGACCCGTCGCCGCCTCGGCAAAGTACAGGTTCTCGTGCTTATGGTCGCGGCTCAGCGTCAGCACCCACACTGTCTTCTTATCCACCCAGCCAAACCGCGGAATGTAGTCGTCCCCGGCTTTCAGCGGCACCTTCATCCACACCGTCTTGCCGCCGCCGTCGCCCACCACGCCAACCCGTACCTCGGGATTTGGATCGCCCGGCTGCGGAAACCGCTGCTTGTCCACCGTCGGATGTAGCGGAATCCAGTCCGTAATCGGATACTCCGGCACGTGCGTCTCATCCATCTGCAGATAGGCCAGCTTGCTTGAATCCGGCGACCAGAAGTAGTTGCTCCTTACCCCAAGCTCTTCTTCGTAGACCCAATCCACCTCTCCATTCAAAACCGGCGAATTCCCCGCAGGCGCAATCGGAATAGTCGGCGTGCCCGGCTCCCTCAGTTGCACTACCGAGAGCCCATGATCGCGGATAAACGAAATCTTCTTCCCGTCCGGCGAAAACTTCGGATCGTCCCCCGACCCGGCTCCTGTAAACCCGATCGCCAGCCCCGTCCCAGTCTTCAGGTCGTAGAGCCACAACCGTCCATTGGAATCAAACAGCAGATGCGCGGAATCCGTGGCCCAGATATAACTCGCCATCCCGTACCGTGAGCGATGGTCGCGGTCCTTCTCGTTGGCAGCATCGTTCGAAAGCGCCGAAAGCTTCGCCCGGCTCACCAGGATATGCGGCTTCCCACTCGCCGGGTCCAGGTCCACCAGTTCCCCGCCATCCAGATACGTCAGGTGCTCTCCATCCGGAGACCACGTCAGCCCTTGTGGCGGACTCCCCACCAGCGAACCATGCGCAAAAATATCCTCAACCGTCAGCGTCTTCGCGTCGGCCTGTGTCGATTGTCCAGTTTGTCCAGACGGGGTATTCGTCTCGACCAGGGCAATCGAAGTGTTCGTGTCGGACTGAGCATGTGGAATAGAAACGGTAGTGGCGAGCAAAAAGGCAGCAGCAAGGAACAGGGGAGAACGAAGGAATTTCAAGAAAGGACCTCTCCGCAACCCGCGCCCAAACGCCAGGACTTACAAAACAGCATGTTCGCGAGTCTACGAGGGCAGTGTATCGCAGCCAGTGAACCATTCGCCCCGGTTTTGCGTCGGGCAAAAACGGCTCAGTGCATTCCGCCGCCCCGGCCGCCCTTCACCTTGCGCATCAGAAAGACGATCGGCACCATCGATCCCATCGCAATCGCAAAGCACTTGATCACATCCAGGTAAGCCAGCATCGTTGCGTGCAGAACAAGTTGCCGCATGATCGGCCCCTGTGCCATCGCCTTGCTCTGCGCCACAGAGAACCCCATCCCACCTCGCGCATGCAGATATACCGCCAGCCGGTTGATCTGGTCGTACATTGCGGAGGTTGTCTGCGTCAGGTGATCCCCGATCCGACTCTGGTGAAACTGTGCCCGCCGCGCCAGCACTGTCACCAGAAAGGCTGTCCCAACGCTGCCCCCGATATTTCTGGCCAGATTCGTAAGTCCGCTGATGTCGTTGTTCTTCCCAGGCGGGGCTCCGGCAAACGAAATCGTGCTGATCGGCACAAACAGAAACGCCAGCCCTGAAGCCTGCAACACCCGGCACAGCGCCACATACCCGTAGTTCACATCCAGGTTCAGGTTGAGCATGTAAAACAGCGCAGCCGAACAGGAAAAGAACCCATACGCCACCAGGAATCGCGCATCCACCTTGGCCACCAGGAAGCCCACCAGCGGCATTAGCAGAATGATCCCAAACCCGCCCGGCGAAATCACCAGACCAGCCTGCTCCGCCGTGTATCCCAGCATCGACTGCACAAACTGCGGAATCAACACCGTCGACCCAAACAGGCAAAAGCCCAGCACAAACATCAGCAAAAACGACACCGCAAAGTTGCGGTTCTTGAAAAGCGTCAAATCCAGAATCGGCTTGTGCCCGGTGCGAATCTGCCGCAACTCCCAGAAAATCAGTGTCACCAGCGACAATACACAGAGAATGGAGAATGTCGTAATCAGCCGCGACCCAAACCAGTCGTCCTCCTGCCCCTTGTCCAGTACAAACTCCAGAGACCCAAACCCGATTGCCAGCAGTACAAAGCCAAAGAAGTCCAGGTTCAAGCCCTTCTTCTGGTTCTCTTTCACCTCCTGGACAATATGCGGAGGGTCTTCGACGATCCGGTTCGTCAGAAACAGCGAAATCAGCGCCACCGGCACGTTGATGAAAAAGATCCAACGCCAGTCGAAGTTGTCCGTAATATATCCGCCCAGCGTCGGCCCGATAGCCGGCGCGCAGACCACGGCAATGCCATACACCGCAAACGCCTTGCCGCGATCCTTCGGCTCAAAGGTATCTGCCAGAATCGCCTGCTCGCTTGGCGCAAGCCCGCCCCCGCCCGCCCCCTGCAGAATGCGGAAAAAGATCAGCAGCGGCAGCGAAGGCGCCAGCCCGCAAAGAGCGGAACTGATGCCGAAGAGCAGCACGCAGATCATGTAAAACCGTTTCCGCCCCATGAATGTCGTCAGATACGCCGACATCGGCAGGATCACCGCATTCGCCACTAGGTAGCTCGTCAGCACCCACGTCGCCTCATCGGCAGAGGCACCCAGGCCGCCTGCGATATGCGGCAGCGCCACATTGGCAATCGAGGTGTCCAGTACCTCCATGAAGGTGGCCAGCGTCACCGTCAGGGCCACCGCCCAGCGGTTGGCGCGCGGCTTCCAGACCGTAGTCGGAGCCTTGGCAGACGATGGCATCGGCATGGGGGAGCTTTGCGCAGCAGCACTCATAGAAGACTCCCTTTAGAGGCGGAGCCATCTCTCCGCGATGCACAATCTCTCGAACCTGTTTCCGGTCCTCGCAGACTCCCAAAAACAAGGGCCATCTTGAGCAAACTGGTTCCCCATGAACAGGCCTTCGTTCCTGCAAAGGTAAGCCGAAGGAAAACTATTGCCATCCTGATCATCAGGGCCCAACAAACAGGGCCATCGTTTGTGACGATGAAAGCGAAGGTCGGCTGTTCCCCTCCCCGAAAATCAGACCCACAAAATCTGTCAAGCCCCCACTGCCACATCACCGCCACAAAATCACCCGCCCGCCGCAATCGAATTCAGATCGCATTCGGCTGAAAACAAAACCGTTGCACCCCAGCAACGAAGCCATCTCCGCTCTACGGAAACAGTCAAAATAAACCCGCCCAAATCTGCATGCAATTAAGCCGCATTCCTACATAATTCAGTTAAGACCTTTTCCACCCATGGCAAAATGCAATCGGGTAAGCTTGGAAAAGTACCCCCCTCCCCCCTCTCACTTCTTATTTCCTTCGCCCTTTGTCGTGCAATTGCAATACAAAGCATCATCCTTTTTGGTTGCGGAACGGATTCTCCCCAAATGGAGGGCCGCGCGAACCGCTCATGAAAACTCCAAACATCGTCAGCCGCCGGTCCTTTGTGCCTGACTCAGAGCAATTTGTTACACTTCGACTCACCGATGGAGAAGCTGGCAGAAGAGACAAAGCAACTGGCACGCCTTCAGGCCGTGGAACTCGAGCGAACCCGGCTCACCGCAGCCCTCAAAGCCCTGCCCGCCGAGGTAGCAGCAGCCGAGACTCAGCTTCAGGCCGCCAAAAAGCGCATCAACGATGCCGACGCCAGCCTCAAGCGCGAAGAGCTGCTGCGCTCCAGCCTCGAACTCGAAGCAGCCACCCTGCGCACCAAAGCCGAGCGCCACCGCAAGCAGCTCGATACGGTGCAGAACCAGACACAGGCCAGCGCCCTGCAGCATGAAATCAGCTTCGCTGAATCCGAAATCAACCGCCTGGAAGACCGCGAAATTGCCAGCATGGAGGCCACCGAACGCCTCGAAGACGAGCGCGCCAAAGCCCGGGAGCTCGCCGCCAAACTCACCGAAACCGTCGGCCTGATACGCGCCCGCGTCGGTGAGCAGGACCTTGACTACCGCGAGCAGCTGGCTCACTACAAAACCGAACGAGAAGCCCTCCGCGCCCAGGTCTTCAGCTTCGACGAAGGATTACGCCTCGCCCACTTCGATCGTGTCGCCGGTGCCAAGGGAACAGGAGTGGCCAGAGCCCACGGCCAGCAGTGCTCCGGATGCCGCATGGGCATACGCCCTCAGGTCTGGAATCAGCTCCGCGACGGAGCAGTTCTACCTTGTGAATCCTGCAGCCGCATCCTCTACTACGACCCGGCCATGACCCCAGACCCGGCCCCCTCCCAAGCCCCAAGAAACGTAAACCCCAACCTCGGCGGCAGTAGCATCCAACACAGCAAATAAGGAAATAAACCCGTGCAGCGAATCTGCGTCGATATGGACGAAGTCATGGCCGACACCTTCGGCGAACACCTGCACCGCTACAACGCTACCGCTGAGGAACAGATTGCCGCCGAAGACCTTTGGGGCAAAAGCCTCTGGGATGTCGTATCCGAAGACCGGCTAGAAACCCTTCGCACCATCCTGCACACAGAGGACTTCTTCGAAGACCTGCCACTCATGCCAGACTCGCAGGAAGTTCTCCGCGACCTCTCCAGCCGCTTCGAAGTCTTTATCGCCACGCAGGCCATGTCTGTGCCGACGTCCTTCAACGCCAAGTACCGTTGGCTGCAGCGGCACTTCCCTTTCCTGCCGCCTACCAACTTCGTCTACTGCGGCGACAAGAGCATCCTCCGAGCCGACTACCTGATCGACGACATGCCGCGTAACCTGCACCGATTTCAGGGCCAGGGAATCCTCTACTCCGCCCAGCACAACCGCGCCGTCGACCACGCCGCACATGGCTTCATCCGCGTGGAGAACTGGAAAGAAGTAGCGGCGTACTTCGCTAATATGTAAGCCGAAGTACGCCGCTTGTCTAGTTTGTCTAGTCCAGATTTCTGGGTCGCTACTTGCTCAACCCGTTTCGCATCGGCGTAGCCGTCAGACTCCGCCCCGGAATCGACGGCCCTAGCGGACGAAGCTGCATCGTAGGCGTCGCTACGGGCGGCTGATGCATGGTGACAATCAGAGCCACCGCCGGAGTCTTCCCCGCGCACAGATAGGCATGAGGCGTACTCGCATCGAAATACACTGCGTCGCCCGCATCCATCAGCGAAACTTGATCCCCATGCCGGATCTCCAATTCTCCTTGCAACACATAGAGAAATTCGTATCCCGCATGCACGTGCGGACGGATATCCTGCCCCTTCTTCAGCGGCACAAACTCCGCAAAGTAGGGGTCCATCAAACGGTCTGGGACTTGATAGCCCAGGCTCTCAAAATAATAGGTAGGATCATCCACGCCCGTCTGAGGCAGCCGTACCCGTTCCTTGCGCCGATGTACCCGGAAGAGCGACTGAGGCTCAGGCTCGAAAAAGTAGGGTAGATCCTTGGAAAAAACCATCGCAATCCGTGCCAGATTACGCAGTGTCGGCACCACCCGTCCGGTCTCAAGCTGCGAAAGAAAACTGGCCGAAAGCCCCGTGTGGCGCCCCAACTCCACCAGACCCATCGATTTCTTCAGCCGCAGACGCTTGATTCGTTCGCCGATGTGCTTCTCGGCGATAAACTGCTCGGCCGTCTCTGCATCAATCTGCACACCCGTAGACGCCTGTTCCTGCATCGAAACTTCTTTACGAACTACCGCCACATCGCTCATCTTTTCTTCGCCCTCAACTCATAGATGCAGATGCTATGGGAATTGTTGCTGAAATCAAAACATTTTCTTACAGGACCAAATCGAATTGGTGGCTGGCAACATCTCTATGTTCATTGCATAACGCACCACGGAGAGGTTTGGATTTTGAATCTCGAAAAAAACATCAAAAAGACTGTGCTTTTGAGCGGTGCCTCCGGCATGTTGGGCAAAGCCATAGCCAAAGCTCTCGAACAGCAAAAATACTCCACACTTCAACTGGTCAGGCGCGTACCGCAATATGGTTCAGAAATCCCTTGGAACCCAGCGAAAGGCGAACTCGACCCTGCCCCTTTGGAAAGCCTGGCAGCTGCCATCCATCTCTCCGGCGCCAACGTCGCCACAACGCGCTGGACAGAAAGCTACAAGCAGGAGATGCTTGACAGCCGGGTCACCACCACTCGAGTCCTCTCCGAAGCGCTCGCTCGCCTCAAAAACCCACCACCTGTCCTGATCGTCGCCTCCGCCGTAGGTTTCTACGGCAATCGTGGCGATGAAGTCCTCGACGAAGAATCATCTCCCGGCACTGGATTCTTTCCCCATGTCTGCCAGCAATGGGAAGAGGCAAGCTTACCTGCCGAGCAAGCTGGCATCCGTGTTGTTCATCTCCGCTTTGGCCCTGTATTGGGCCCAGACGGCGGCATTGTCGCTCACCTTACTCCGATGTTTCGGCTCTGTCTCGGCGGCCGATTGGGCAACGGCCGCCAATGGCTGAGCTGGATCAGCGAAACCGATGCAGTCCGCACCGCCCTCTTCGCCCTCGACAGCGAATCCCTCACGGGCCCACTCAACTGCGTGGCTCCCGAGCCGGTTACCAACGCCACATTCACCCGGGAATTCGCCCATGCCCTCAACCGCCTAGCGTTTCTTCCGGCTCCTGCCTTCGCGCTACGCCTGGCCTTCGGTACGATGGCTGACGATGCTCTCCTGGCCAGCACCCGGGCAGTTCCAAAGCGCCTGCTCCAAGCAGGTTTCCAATTTACCCACCCCACCCTCAAAACCGCACTGACTGCCGCTCTGATCAAATGAAACCGCTTTTGGCACTTGCGTCAGTCGTTCATGCCACCGGCGTCTACTTCGATAGACTGAATGCAAATGAACTCAGCCGTAGCAGCCAGGCTCCTCCTCCCCACACTTGCCCTCGCCTGCGGCCTGTTCGTCAGCGGATGCGGCACCCCCGGTGCTCCCCAGCCCCCAT
>Ga0105248_10003187_pt1 | contig 18185 bp, 16 predicted proteins | sample KBSS34metaG_FD_81524 | JGI IMG/M metagenome (GOLD analysis project Ga0105248, IMG submission 81524) | Switchgrass rhizosphere microbial communities from Kellogg Biological Station, Michigan, USA - KBS S3-4 metaG | ecosystem: Host-associated > Plants > Roots > Rhizosphere > Soil | place... | reverse complement strand
TCGAACTTGTCGACCGCCTTCATCAGGCCGATGTTGCCCTCCTGGATCAGGTCCAGGAACTGCAGGCCGCGGTTGGTGTACTTCTTGGCGATCGAGATCACGAGGCGCAGGTTGGCCTCGACCATTTCCTTCTTCGCCTGACGCGCCTCGCGCTCGCCCTTCTGCACGGTCTGGACGATGCGGCGATAGTCGTCGATCGGCACGCCGGTCTCTTGGGCCAGGCCCGCGATCTCGGTGCGGATGTCGCCGATCTGGCCGGCGTCGTTCTCGGCGAATTTGGTCCAGCGGATGCCCAGCGTCTTGACCTGGGCGCTCCAGTCCGGACGCATTTCAGAGCCGAAGTAGGCCTTCAGGAACTCGGTGCGGCTGATGCCGTAGCTGTCGGCCAGGCGCAGCAGCCGGCCTTCCAGCCCCATCAGGCGCTTGTTGATGGCATAGAGCTGCTCGACCAGGGCCTCGATGCGGTTGTTGTTGAGCTTCAGCGTCTTGAGGTGCTGGACGATGTTCGCCGTCGCCGCCTCATAGGCCTTGCGGTCGGCCTCGGTGAGGTCCTCGCCCTTCAGCTTGGCGCCGACCAGCTTCTCCTGCAGCAGGCGGAAGCTCTCGAACTCCACGGCGATGGCGTCGAGGGTGAGCATGACGCCTTCGCGCAACTCGGCTTCCATCGCACTGATGGTCGGACCGGCGCCGTCGTCGAAGTCGTCGTCGTTCTCGCCTTCACCTTCGCCTTCCGCGCCGGGCTCGGCGGCCTCGGCCGGCGGAGCCTCGGCGGCGGGCTCGGCAGGGACCTCGACGCCGGCGTTCTGGCCGCCGTAGGTCTGTTCGAGGTCGATCACCTCGCGCAGCAGGATGCGGCCCGAGCCCAGCTCCTCGCGCCACACCATGATGGCTTCGAAGGTCAGCGCGCTCTCGCACAGGCCGCGGATCATGGTGTCGCGGCCGGCCTCGATGCGCTTGGCGATGGCGATTTCGCCCTCGCGCGACAGCAGCTCCACCGAGCCCATCTCGCGCAGGTACATCCGCACCGGGTCGTCGGTGCGGTCGTAGGCCGGCTCCTTGGCGGTCTCGACCACCGCCGACTCTTCGCGGACCGCCACCTCGCCGCCCTCGGCGTCCTCTTCCGCCTCGACCACGTTGACGCCCATCTCCGACAGCATGGCGAGCGTGTCTTCGATGGCCTCGGAGGTCACTTCCTCCGACGGCAGCACCTTGTTCAGCTCGTCCATGGTGACGTAGCCGCGGGCCTTGGCCTGCTTGATGAACTTCTTGACCGCGGCGTCCGTCAGGTCGAGCAGCGGACCATCGCCGCCCGTGGTTTCGGGGGTTTCCGCTTCGGCCGTGTTGCTGCTCATCTAAATCTCCGAAAACGGCACGCGCCTTCTGCAAGGCGGGGCCGAAATATGGTGCGTGGCTGGCGACTCGCTAAGGTCCCGCGACCTTACGACCCGTCTTCCATCCAAATCGTTCCCGTTCTGATCGCGCGTTTCAGTGCGTCACGTTCCGCTTTCAGGCGCTCGAACGCCGCCATGGCTTCCCGCCCGCTAAGGCTGCCCTTAGCGGTGGCGATGGCGTCGTCCAACGCCGCCGCTCTCGAAAGAGCGGCGAAGCCACGCGACCACTGGGATCTCCGCGCATCGAGGGAGACATCATCTTTGAGCATGGGCGCGCCCGAGTTCGCAGCGGCCCGTTCGATGTCTGTCAACAGCGCGCTAAATCCGCACGAGGCCAGATGGCGTTGCAGAGCGGCGGAGTCAAGATGGTCTGCCTCCAGACGAAGCCGAATGATTTCCTTGACCAATTCGCCAAGCCCCGGTTCGCCGAAGCCTTTTTCGGTGAAACCGTCCTCCAGATGCTCGTCGAGAACGCCCGGATCGGCGAGCGCCACGTGGGCGAGCGCCGCGCTCGGCGAGGCCAGCGTCAGCGAGAGGCGTTTCGCCGCGGCCTTGCCTTCCGGCGTGCTGCCGGCCGGCGGCAGGTCGCGCCCGAAGCCGCGCCGGAACTCGCCTCGCGAACGGGCGCCTCGGCCCTCCTGCGGGCGCTCGGGCCGCGCCGGCCGCGCCGCGGCGAACAGGCCGTCCAGCCGCTGCAGCAGGTCGTCGCGGTAGGCCTGCTGCAGGTCCTTGTCGGCGATCAGCCCCGCCGCATGGCGCAGCCTGGCCTTCAACCCCGCCCGCCGCTCCGGCGTGTCCAGCGTCTCCAGGTCGCGCTCGCGGATGAACAGCGCCTCGGCGAAGGCGGTGGTGGCGGCCAGCTGGGTCTTGAGCGCCTGGGGTCCCTGCTCGCGCAGCACCTCGTCGGGATCCTTGCCGCCCTCGACCAGGGCGAACTTGAAGCTCTTGCCCGGCTGCAGCAGCGGCAGGGCGCGATCCATGGTCCGCGCCGCGGCCTGGCGCCCGGCCCGGTCGCCGTCGAAGCAGAGGGTCGGCTCGGGGTGATGGCGCCAGAGCATCTCCATCTGCTCTTCGGTCAGGGCCGTGCCCATCGGCGCCACCGCCGGCACGCCTGCTCGCTGGCAGGCGATCACGTCCATATAGCCTTCCACCACCGCCAGCGGCGGGGTCTCGCCATTCGGCGCGGCGGCCAGCATCTTGCGCGCCTCGGCCAGGCCGTAGAGCTGGTGGCCCTTGTGGAAGATCGCCGTTTCCGGCCCGTTGAGATATTTCGCCCGCGCCTGCGGATCCATCGCCCGGCCGCCGAACGAGACCACCCGGCCGCGCGGATCGGTGATCGGGAAGATGATCCGGTCGCGGAAACGGTCGTAGGGCGCGCCTCCGTCCTCCGGCGCGATCAAGAGGCCGGTCTCCACCAGCGCCGGGGGCCGCGCGCCCTTGGTCACCAGATAGTCCTTCAGCGCCGTGCGCCCGGGCGGCGAGAAGCCCAGCCGGAACCGCGCCCACTCAGCTTCCGGCAGGCCGCGGCGCTCCAGATAGGCGCGCGCCTCGCGCCCCGCCGGCCGGCGCAGCTCGCCTTCGAACCATTGGGCGGCGAGCTCGAGCCAATCCGAAAGCCCCTGGCGCTTCTTCTCCTGCTCGGCCGTGCGCGGGTCGGCGACCGGCAGCTGCAGGCCGGCCTCGGCCGCCAGCCGCTCCACGGCCTCGGAAAACGACAGCCGCTCGGTCTCCTGCAGGAAGGAGATCAGGTCGCCGGACTTGCCCGACGAAAAGTCGAAGAATTGGCCCTTGTCGTCGTTGACGTAGAAGGACGGGGTCTTCTCCTTGGTGAAGGGCGAGAGGCCGACGAACTCGCGCCCCTGCTTGCGCAGCTTCACCGTCTTGCCGATCACGTCCGACGGGCGCAGGCGCGACTTGAGCTCGTCCAGGAACCGTTCGTCAAAACGCACGGTCGATCCGTCGCCTCCGCCCTAGACCCTGCCCCGCCGCGCCGACCATTCTGGACCGCGCGAGCGATTCGTCTTAGCGGCCGATGCTCATAGCGCCAATCGCGCTCGCCGCCGCATACCTATATGAGCTGCAGCGACGCTGTGATTTGACCGCAGCGCGCCACGACGAGATGTGCAAACCGCGTTCCGGCGCCGGTGGTTGGAAGGACTGAGGCGAAATGGCCATGTGGCTCCGTTTGGGCGGGGCGCTGCTGATCACCCTCTTGGTGCTGGCGTGCCTGGAATATTTCGGCTTTAGCACGCTCCTCGGCGGCCGCGCCGCCGACGACGTGCAGCACGATGCGCAGAGCCGGCTGCGCGAGCTGTTCTGGCTGGCGATCTTCGCCGTGGTGATGACCATGTCGGTGGTCGCCGCCGTGCGCCGCTGGACCGCCCAGCTGCGCGGCGGCTTCGTCGCCTCGCAGCTAAGACGCCGAAACGTGTCCTAGCTTCTCCGGATTGCGCACCACGTAGATCGCCGCGATCCGCCCGTCGGGCCCCGGCTCCAGGGCGAAGGTCTGCGGCCCGTCGGCCATCTCCAGCACCACGCCCGGATAGCCGTTGATCCGCGCCAGCCGCAGCGCGCTGATCGCCATCGGCCCGTGCCGCTCGGCCACCGCCAGGAACAGGCCGGCGATGTCGGCGGGACCGACCAGGACCCGCAGCGCCGCCATCCGCTTGCCGCCGCCGTCGGAGACCATGATGGCGTCCTGCGCCAGCAGCGCCGAAAAGGCGCTGGCGTCGCCGCTGGCGGCCGCCGCCAGGAAGGCCTGGGCCAGCCGCTCGGCCTCGGCCCGGTCCACCGCATAGCGCGGCCGGGCCTCGCGGAGGTGGGCCTTGGCCCGGGCGGCGAGCTGGCGCACCGCCGCCTCGCTGCGCCCCAGCGCCTCGCCGATCGCCGCATAGTCCTCCTCGAAGGCCTCGCGCAGCAGGAAGACCGCCCGCTCCAGCGGCGAGAGCCGCTCCAGCGCCAGCAGGAAGGCGACCGAGACGTCCTCGGCCCGCTCGACCGGATCCGCGACCAGCGGCTCGATCAAGGGCTCCGGCAGCCAGGGGCCGCGATAGGCCGCCCGCTCGGCCTTGGCGGCGCGCAGGCGATCGAGACACAGGCGAGTGACCACCCGCACCAGCCAGGCGGCCGGGTCGGCCACCTCGTCGCCAGATCTAGTCCAGCGCAGCCAGGCGTCCTGCACCACGTCCTGGGCGTCGCTGACCGAGCCCAGCATCCGGTAGGCGAGCCGCTGCAGCCGGCCGCGCTCCGCCTCGAATTCCGCCGTCCGCATCGTCGTCACGCCTCCAACTCAGGCCGCGAGCGGCGGGTGGGCGACCGGCGCGGCGACGCCGGCGACCACCACCTTGGAGCAGGCCTTGCCATAGCCCAGCGCATATTTGAGCGTCGGATACATCCGCGCCGTCGTCAGCTGAAGGGCCAGCGCCGCCAGCCCCGCCTCGCCCCAGCGGCGGACGATCTCGTCGCGCAGCGGGTCGGCGGCCTCCATGTCGCGCGCCAGGCTCGCCCGGGCGAAGCGCCAGGCCAGGACCGCGGTCTCGCCCATGCCCGCCTCATCGCCGGCCAGGATGGCGCGCAGCACGTCGGGGATCACGCCGGCCGCGACGGCCAGATCGGCGGAGATCTGCACGCAGGGGCCGCAATCCTCGGCCAGGGTTCCGACGATCCCGGCCGCCGCCAACGCCTCGGCCGGCGCGGCCTTGCGGTCGACCATCCCGGTCGCCAGGCTGAATTTAAAGAAGCTGCCGGTCGAGGCGCGCAGCAGGGCGCGCATATAGCTGGCGTCATAACCCGAGCTTTGCTCGAAGCGGTCGAGGCCGCGAAGGAGGATGGCTTTCAGCATCAGACGGCTCCTGTCAGCATCGGCTGCGGTCCGGATTGCGGCTGTGGCGCCAGCGCCAGACCCAAGGTGACCAGGGCGACCAGGTGGATGGCCGCAAAGTCGCGCATCATGTCCTGCAGCGGCCGCGCGCCGCACAGGGCGTCGAAGACGTGGATCCCGGCGTGCATCACCAGGAAGGCGGCGGCCGCCAGCAAGGCCGGCCGCGCCGCGCCCGGCCGCCAGGCGAAGGCGACCAGCGCCGCCGCCGTGGTGATGTAGGCCGCGGCGATGTCGCGGACGAAATGGGCGTTGAACGGGCCCGTCGCCACGACGCCCGGGACCGCGTCATACCAGGCGAGCGGCGCGATCATCTGCCAGACCGCGCTGGCTCCCAGAAACAATCCCAACCCCGCGGCGATCGTTCGCAACATCAAAGCCTCCTGATCCATCGCCACCAGGACAGATCGGGCCTATGCTTTGTGACATCGCGCCGTCGTTTTTCCGGCGCGCCCCGTTTTCTGGCCTGCCCCGTCCTAGCGTGCATTGACCCGACGAGGTCAGTTCATTACCTACGCGGCCGTTTGTGCGGCGGGCCGGGTTCTTCCTCGGCCCGCCTTTTTGCGCGCCACCTGTTGTAAGATCGTCCACCCAAAAGGAGCCTCTCCATGAGCCGAGATCTGTTGCCCGGCGTCACCGGCGTGCTGGCTCTGGCGGACGGCACCATCCTGCAGGGGATCGGCGTCGGCGCGGTCGGCGCGGCGGTGGGCGAGGTCTGCTTCAACACCGCCATGACCGGCTATCAGGAGATCCTCACCGACCCCTCCTACATGGCGCAGATCGTCGCCTTCACCTTCCCCCACATCGGCAACGTCGGCACTAACCTCGAGGACGTCGAGCAGATGTCGGGCGCGGCCGAGACCGCCGCCCGCGGCGCGATCTTCCGCGACGCCCCGACCCAGCCGGCCAACTGGCGCGCGGACAGTGACCTCGAAACCTGGATGACCCGCCGTGGCGTCGTCGGCCTGGCCGGGGTCGACACCCGCGCCCTGACCCGCCGGATCCGCGAGACCGGCATGCCGCACGCGGTGATCGCCCACTCGCCCGATGGGACCTTCGACCTCGAGGCCCTGGTGGCCCAGGCCCGCGCCTGGAGCGGCCTTGAGGGCCTCGACCTGGCCAAGGACGCCTCCTGCCTGCAGCCGTTCGTCTACGACGAGGGCCTCTGGGCCTGGGAGCAGGGCTACGCCAAGCCGGGCGATGCGCCGAAATACGAGGTGGTGGTTCTCGACTTCGGGGTGAAGCGCAACATCCTGCGGGCCCTGACCTCGGTCGGCGCGCGCGCCACCGTGGTGCCGGCCTCGACCAGCGCCGAGGACGTGCTGGCCCGCAAGCCGGACGGCGTCCTGCTGTCGAACGGCCCGGGCGATCCGGCGGCGACTGGCGAATACGCCGTGCCGGAGATCCGGAAGCTGGTCGAGAGCGGCGTGCCGGTGTTCGGCATCTGCCTCGGCCACCAGATGCTGTCCCTCGCCCTCGGCGGCAAGACCGTCAAGATGGACCAGGGCCACCACGGGGCGAACCACCCGGTGAAGGACCTGACCACCGGCAAGGTGGAGATCGTCTCGATGAACCACGGCTTCACCGTCGATCGCGACAGCCTGCCCGCCCCCGTCGTCGAGACCCACGTCTCCCTGTTCGACGGCACCAACGCCGGCATCGCGCTGAAGGACCGCCCGGTCTTCTCCGTCCAGCACCACCCCGAAGCCTCGCCGGGCCCCACCGACAGCCTCTACCTGTTCGAACGCTTCGCGGGCTTCATGGACGCAGCGAAGTAAGACCTCCGAGCGCCTCGGCCCCTTAGGCGGCGCATCGCAAGATGCGTCCTTGCCTTAAATCTCACGGCAGATGCGAGCCCGCCATGAGATCTATGGCTCCGTTCGAACACCAGCCCAGAGGATTGAGGAGGCGCGTCGCCGCAGGCGACGTCCCTACCCAATCGCCTCGTCGAACATCAGCGCGCGGGCGTAGCGCATCGGCGGGGAGCCGAAGGAGAGCAGTTTGTCGTGGTAGCGCTTGAGGGTGAAGTCCGCCCCCCAGCGCCGCTCGGCTTCGGCGCGGACCGCGTCGTGCTCGGTGACGCCGACGAAGTAGAAGGGCAGCTGGGCGGAATCCAGCCGGGCCCGCGTCCACTTGCCGGCCGCCTCGCGCTCCTGCTGGAAGGCGGTGACGGTCAGGAAGCTCATCACCTCGGCCTCCCCCGCTCCGTCCACGTGGACCATCTGGTCGAGGATGGCGTTGCTGATCGCCCGCAGCCGCGTCTTCAACTGCTGCAGCCGGAACAGCGGGTCGTGGTCGAAATAGCCCTCCACCGCCATCATGTTCTCCGCATAGACCGCCCAGCCCTCGACGAACGGCCCCGAGCTCAGCACCGCCCGCAGGGTCGAGGGATGGCGGTTGGAATGCCAGAGCTGGACGTAGTGGCCGGGCATCGCCTCGTGGATGGCGATGTCATGCAGGCCGCGCCGGTTGTACTCGCGCAGGAAGCTGTCGGCCTGGGCCGGCGACCAGTCGTCGGGGATCGGCGAGACGGCGTAGAAGGTCTTCTGGCCGCGGTCGAGCGGCCCCGGCGCATCGCAGTAGGCCACCGCCGAGCCGCGCTGAAACTCCGGCATCAGGATCACCTCCACCGGAGCGTCCGGCAGGGTGATCAGGTCACGCGCCTGCACGAAGTCGGTCGCCTGGGCCAACGCTGCGCGGGCGGCCGCCACCAGGCCGTCGCGCGGGGCGTGGTCGGCGTAGGCGATGGCCAGCGCCGCCTCGATCACCGCCTGCTGGACCGCCGGATCGGGCCTCGCCGGCGCCGGCGGCGCGCCCGCGCGGCCGGCGAGGATGGTCGCGGCGACCCGGTACATCTCGCCCCGGACAGCGGTCAGCGCCGCCTCCGCCGCGCGGCGGATCTCCTGGCGCGACAGCGGAGACTGCAGGGCGAAGGCGAGCTTGCGGTCATAGAGCGCCGCCCCGAGCCGAAAGTCGCCCTTGGCCGCCGGGACCAGCACCTCGTCGAGCCAGGTCTGGTGCTCGGCCAGCGCCGACCGCAGCCGGGCGTCCGCCGCGGCGAAACGGGCCTGGCCGGCGGGCGACAGCCCGGCCAGGTGCGGCTTGATCATCTCGTCAATGATGGCGGCGACGCCGGCGTTGCGCTTGGCTGCCGTCTCGGCGTGGATGCGGGGAACCCGCGCCGGCTGCAACTGGGCGCGACTCTGCGCCAGCAGGCCGGGCAGCCGCTCCATCCGGGCGATCGCCGCGCCCAGCCGCACCGGCAGCGGGGCGAAATCGCGCGCCATCAGGCCATAGAGGGCGCCGCCCGCCAGTTCGGAATAGATCTGCGGATCCCAGGCCCAGCTCTCCAGCGTCTCGTCGCGCCAGAGGTCGTAGCGCGCCTGGTTGACCAGCAGGGCGCGGTCGACCTGGTTCTCGCGGGAGAGATCCGCCGGGCGGATCGCCAGGGCCTCCGCCAGCAGGCCGCGGTTGAAGGCGATGCGCCGCGCCCGCCCGGCGGCCGAGACATCGTCGACCAGGCTGTCGAAGCGGTGGTCGCCCAAGGGGGTCGCCGAGATCGGCGACAGCCGGGCGCCGACGTCGATGTAGCGGCGAGCCAGGGCCGCGAAGCGGGCGTCGGCGGCGGACCCCGCCAGCGCCGCGCGCGGCGCGGCCGCGGCCGCCCCCGCGGCCAGCAGGGCGAGAAGGCCCGCGCCGCGGCGGGTCAGGCGATGATCGGTCATGCCCAAGCTGATCATGGCCGGGCCGCGGCGCAAAGGGCCCTGCAGGGGGAGCCTGGCCCGCCTAAGGCATCAACACCGTGTCGACCACGTGGATCACCCCGTTGGACTGGCCGACGTCGGCGATGGTGACATGGGACATGCCGCCCTTGGCGTCGATCAGCCAGACCGCGCCGGACTTGACCTGCACCGTCAGGGGCTCGCCCTCGACCGTCTTGAGCATGGTCTTGCCGCCGCCGGCCTTGGCCTTGGCCATCAGTTCGCTGGCCGAGAGGCGGCCGGGCACGACGTGGTAGGTCAGGACCTTGGTGAGGGCCGCCTTGTTCTCCGGCTTGACCAGGGTGTCGACCGTGCCGGCCGGCAGCTTGGCGAAGGCGGCGTTGGTGGGGGCGAAGACGGTGAAGGGCCCCGGCCCCTCCAGGGTCTCGACCAGGCCCGCCGCCGTCACGGCGGCCACCAGGGTGGTGTGATCCTTCGAGTTCGCCGCGTTCTGCACGATGTTCTTGCTGGGATACATCGGCGATCCGCCGACCATCGGCGGCTGCATCATCCCATCCTTGTGGTGTTGATCGCCCATCATCTGCGCCGAGGCGAGACCAGAAATGGAACTCGCAAGCACGAGGCCGGCGATCACCGCCGGGATAAGCTTACCCGTCATCGTCATATCCTCCGGAAGGTTCGCCGCCGTCTTGCCGCGGCGAGGAGGATACGGATCGATTTCCTGAGCGGATGCGGGTCCCGCGATTTAAATCTTGTCGAGCATGCCCATGGCGGTGATCGGGCCGGAGGGGGCGGTCTTGGTCGGCGAGCCGCCGGGGGGCTCGAGGGAGACGGCGATCGCCGAGCCCGGGGCGAACATCGGCGCCATGTCCTTGGGCATCGGCATGGCCTTGGACTTGCCCGGCTCGATCATCCCCAGTGCATGGGGCTTGCCGTCGGCCGGGATGATCCACAGCTCGTGGACGTGGGCCGCGTCGCCGCCAGGCTTGCGCAGGGAGTCCGCCTTGACCAGGGAGGTGACGATCAGCGCCCGCCGCGCCGGGTCGTAGGCGGCGACAAACATCGGCTGGGCGCCGTCCGCCTGGCTCATCAGGCTGGCGTTGAGGATCGGCGCGGGCGCCGGCGGCTGCAGCGTCACCGGCGGACGAGCGGCCAGCATCACCGCCACCGCCAGGCTGGCCGCCGCCAGGCCAAGCGCGCCTGCCGTCGCCCCGCGCCAGAACCGCAGCCGGCGGCGGATCGCGGCATTGTCGTTGGCCGGCAGGGCGCGTTCAATGCGGCCCCACACCCCTGCGGCGGGCGCGACCGGCTCCACCGCCTCCAGCATCGGCGCCAGCCGCTGGCGCCAGGCGTCGACCAGGGCGGCGAAGGCCGGATCGCGCGCCGCCCGCGCCTCGGCCTCGGCCCGCGCGTTGGCGCCCAGCAGCCCCAGCGCATGCTCGGCGGCGAGGGTCTCGAGTTCGGAGAGGTCCGGGCCCGCGCTCATCGCTCCAGGCACCCCTTGAGCCGAGCCAGGCCGCGGCGGATCCAGCTTTTCACCGTCCCCAACGGCGCGCCCATCCGCTGGGCCAGGGCTTCGTAGGTGATCCCTTCGAAGAAGGCCGTGCGGATCACCGCCTGGGTGCGCGGATCGAGCTCGGCGAGGCAGCCCTGCAACCGGGCGGCGTCGCCCGCCGCGGCCAACCGCGTCTCGGCGTCCGGCTGGTCGTCGGCGATCTCGAAGTCCTCGATCGGATCGGCCTTGGCCAGCGGTCCGCGGGCGCGCAGCCGATCGATGGCCCGGTTGCGGGCGATGGTCGAGATCCAGGTGGTCACGCTGGCGCGCGCCGGGTCGAACCGATCGGCCCTGCGCCAGACGGTGACGTAGACCTCCTGCAGCACGTCCTCGGCCTCCTCTCGATCGGAGAGGATACGCAGGCAGACGCCAAAAAGCTTCGCCGACGTCGCCTCGTAAAGCTCGCGTAGGGCCAAGCGGTCGCCGGCGGCGATCCGCACCATCAGCGGCGCGAGGATGTCGGAGGAGAGAACGATCAAGCGTCGCGAAACCGTGATCTGAGCCAGGGCCCAAGCCCAGAGCATTTTCCGCCGAAGTGGATGCCGGTTCGGCGAAGAAAATGCTCTAGATTTAAGTGTCTTGAGCGAAATCCGATTCAATTGAATCGGATTTCGCTCTGGCCGGACGCTGCCCGCTCCCCCGCCCCCAGGCAAGCGCTAACGTAGCAATCGCCCAGCTTGGCGACGCTGCCCGCAACGCAAAGCGGCCGGGAGGTCCCGGCCGTTTCGAGCCCTTCTGGGCGGGCAAGAGATCAGGCGGCCGCGTGCGTCGCCTTCGGCTTGCGGGCCGCGCGCTTGGCCTGGGTGGCGGCCAGACGCGCCGTGCGCCGCTGATGGGCGGCCTCCTCCAGCGGGCCGATCAGCTCCGAGGCCTGGGCCTGTTGCTTCTCGTCGCCTGCAGCCTGCAGCCGGCGCGCATTGGCCAACAGGTTCATCACCTCTTCGTCACTCAGGTCCGGAATTTTCTCGATCAGACTCACGGCGCGCCTCCACTCCGCGACGCAATCTGGCGGCGCCGCTCACCCGCTAAATATGGTTGGGCGGTGTTTTGGTTGCCCTGCGGCCCGGCTTTTTTGGCGGGCGCGCAGTTTTGCCAGACACCACCAAGGGTGTTTTTGACCGTCTTGCGCAGGCCCGCAATTTCATCCAGGCTCCGCATATCGAATTCGTCACGGCTCGGCCGACTTTCTCCGTTTCAGCCTCGCGGCCCCGGACTGCCTCCCGAACCTTTCGGACTTGATCGACGGCGCAAATCCCTGCGCGCGTCGTGATGACTTATCCAAGGACTCCGGAGTTCATGGCGACCGGTACGGTGAAGTGGTTCAACAGCGTTAAGGGCTACGGCTTCATTCAACCCGACGACGGCGGTCAGGACGTCTTCGTGCACATTTCCGCCGTCGAGCGTGCGGGCCTTGGCCAGCTGAACGAGGGCCAGAAGGTTTCCTACGAAATCGAGCGCGACAAGCGCAGCGGCAAGACCTCCGCCGGCCAGCTGCAAGCGGCCTGAGGTCGCGGGCGAGTTAGTTTGCCCCGGACCGGCGCGCGCCGAATCCGGGGCGACAGCCCCGGCCGCGCGTACAGGATTTCCGCCGGTCATCCCGGACAAGGCGCATAGCGCCGCAGATCCGGGACCTCGGGGCCGCCGCACTGCAGAACCTCCCTGGGTCCCGGCTCTCCGCTTCGCTACGGCCGGGATGACGGCTTAGGTTGGTTGGCCCCCATCGCCCCCCATCTCACGGCATCCGGCCGCAAACCGCCTTGCGTACGCGGGGGCGAGGCTCTAAGTCCGCGCCTTAACCTGCATGGCTGACCAGTGACGGGCGCGTGTGATCGCGCGGCCGCCCTTGCGCGCGAGACAAAATGCCCAAACGCACCGACATCTCCTCGATCCTGATCATCGGTGCGGGGCCGATCGTCATCGGTCAGGCCTGCGAGTTCGACTATTCCGGGGTCCAGGCCTGCAAGGCGCTGCGCGCCGAGGGCTACCGGATCATCCTGGTGAATTCGAACCCGGCGACGATCATGACCGATCCGAACGTCGCCGACGCCACCTACATCGAGCCGATCACCCCGGAAATGGTCGAGAAGATCATCGCCAAGGAGCGGCCCGACGCCCTGCTGCCGACCATGGGCGGCCAGACGGCGCTGAACACCGCGCTGGCGCTCGAGCACGCCGGCGTGCTCGCCAAGTACGGCGTCGAGATGATCGGGGCCAAGGCCGACGTCATCGACAAGGCCGAGGATCGCCAGAAATTCCGCGACGCCATGGACAAGATCGGGCTGGAAAGCCCCAAGTCCAAGGCCGCCCACGCGATGGACGAGGCCCTGGAGGGCCTGGAGTTCGTCGGCCTGCCGGCGATCATCCGCCCGTCCTTCACCCTGGCCGGCACCGGCGGGGGCATCGCCTACAACCTCGAGGAGTTCCGCGAGATCGTCGAGCGCGGCCTCGACCTGTCGCCGACCACCGAGGTGCTCATCGAAGAGAGCGTCCTGGGCTGGAAGGAGTACGAGATGGAGGTGGTCCGCGACAAGGCGGACAACTGCATCATCATCTGCTCCATCGAGAACATCGACCCGATGGGGGTGCACACCGGCGACTCGATCACCGTCGCCCCGGCGCTGACGCTGACCGACAAGGAATACCAGATGATGCGCGCGGCCTCGATCGCCGTGCTGCGCGAGATCGGCGTCGAGACCGGCGGCTCCAACGTGCAGTTCGCGGTCAACCCCGCCGACGGCCGCATGGTGGTGATCGAGATGAACCCGCGGGTGTCGCGCTCCTCGGCGCTGGCGTCGAAGGCCACCGGCTTCCCGATCGCCAAGGTCGCCGCCCGCCTGGCGGTGGGCTACACCCTCGATGAGCTGATGAACGACATCACCGGGGCGACCCCGGCCTCGTTCGAGCCGAGCATCGACTACGTCGTCACCAAGATCCCGCGTTTCGCCTTCGAGAAATACCCCGGCTCCGAGCCCCTGCTGACCACCGCGATGAAGTCGGTGGGCGAGGTGATGGCCATCGGCCGCACCTTTGCCGAGAGCCTGCAGAAGGCGCTGCGCGGCCTGGAGACCGGCCTCTCCGGCCTCGACGAGGTCGAGATCGAAGGCGCCGACGACCCCGAGACCGGCCGCGCCGCGGTGGTCCGCGCCCTCGGCCAGCCGACGCCCGACCGGCTGCGGGTGATCGCCCAGGCCTTCCGCGCCGGCCTGAGCGTCGAAGAGGTCAACGCCGCCTGCGCCTACGAGCCCTGGTTCCTGCGCCAGCTCGAACAGCTGGTGCGCGAAGAGGCCGCCGTCGCCGCCGGCGGCCTGCCGGCCTCGGCCGCCGAGTTCCGCCGGCTCAAGGCCCTGGGCTTCTCCGACGCCCGGCTCGCCAAGCTGACCCACACCACCGAGGCGGAGGTGCGCGAGCAGCGCCGCAGCCTGGGCGTGCGTCCGGTGTTCAAGCGCATCGACACCTGCGCCGGCGAGTTCCGCGCCGACACCCCCTACATGTACTCGACCTACGAGAGCGGCGCGCTCGGCCAGCAGCCCGACTGCGAGAGCGAGCCCTCCGACCGCAAGAAGGCGATCATCCTCGGCGGCGGGCCCAACCGGATCGGCCAGGGCATCGAGTTCGACTACTGCTGCTGCCATGCGGCCTTCGCGCTCGAAGAGATCGGCGTCGAGTCGATCATGGTGAACTGCAATCCGGAGACGGTTTCGACCGACTACGACACCTCGGACCGCCTCTACTTCGAGCCGCTCACCGCCGAAGACGTGCTCGAGCTGATCAAGGTCGAGCAGAGCCGCGGGACCTTGCTGGGCGTGATCGTCCAGTTCGGCGGCCAGACGCCGCTGAAGCTCGCCCAGGCGCTGGAGGATGCGGGCATTCCGATCCTCGGCACCACGCCCGACGCCATCGACCTGGCCGAGGACCGCGAGCGCTTCCAGCAGTTGCTGCACAAGCTGAACATCGCCCAGCCGAACAACGCCATCGCCCGCTCGCGCGACGAGGCCTTCGAGGGCGCGCACCGCGTCGGCTATCCGGTGGTGATCCGCCCGTCCTACGTGCTGGGGGGCCGGGCGATGGAGATCGTCCGCGACGACGAGCAGCTCGACCGCTACATCCGCACCGCCGTGCAGGTCTCCGGGGATAGCCCGGTGTTGATCGACCAGTACCTCAGCCGCGCCACCGAGGTGGACGTCGACGCCATCTGCGACGGCGAGACGGTGTTCGTGGCCGGCGTCATGGAGCATATCGAAGAGGCCGGCGTGCACTCCGGCGATAGCGCCTGCTCGATGCCGCCCTTCTCGCTGAAGCCGGAAACCATCGCCGAGCTGAAGAAGCAGACCGAGGCCATGGCCCGGGGCCTGAACGTGCGCGGCCTGATGAACGTCCAGTTCGCCATCGAGGAGCCGCACTCGGAGACCCCGCGGATCTATGTGCTGGAAGTCAATCCGCGCGCCAGCCGCACCGTGCCCTTCGTCGCCAAGACCATCGGCCAGCCGGTGGCCGCCATCGCCGCCAAGGTGATGGCGGGCGAGCGCCTGGCGAGCTTCAACCTGACCGACGTCCCCTACGACCACATTGCGGTGAAGGAGGCGGTCTTCCCGTTCGCCCGCTTCGCCGGCGTCGACACGGTGCTGGGCCCGGAGATGCGCTCCACCGGCGAGGTCATGGGTCTCGACTGGGTGCGTCCGGGCGAAACCCTGGCGCCGGCCTTCGCCCGCGCCTTCGCCAAGAGCCAGCTCGGCGGCGGGACCATCCTGCCCAAGGACGGCTGCGTCTTCGTCTCGGTGAAGGACGCCGACAAGGCCTGGATCCTGGAGCCGGTGCGCCTGCTGGTCGCCCAGGGCTTCCGCATCCTCGCCACCAGCGGCACCGCCAGCTACCTGACCTCCGAGGCGATCCCGGTCGAGCTGGTGAAGAAGGTGCTGGAAGGTCGGCCGCACATCGTCGACGCCATGAAGAACGGCGAAGTGCAGCTGGTCTTCAACACCACCGAGGGCCGGCAGTCGCTGACCGATTCGTTCGAGATCCGCCGGACGGCGCTGATGATGAAGATCCCCTACTTCACCACCGCGGCCGGCGCGCTGGCGGCGGCCCAGGCGATCGTCGTCACCGCCCAGGCCCCGCTCGAGGTGCGTCCCCTGCAGAGTTATGCCTGAACGTCAAAACTGACTCGATCGTCAAAAATTGACGTCACCTTATGCGGGTACGTCAAAACTTCGCATTGACCAACGTTTTGCGGGGGCGCACCCTCCTGAAATCGTCCGGCTGCGGCCGGCGTTCGAGGACGCCACGGCGGCGTTTTATGATGCGGCCGGGACGGTCTGAGCGGCGCCAGTCGCAGTCCGGCGAAAGGACCCACGGGTTCTTTGGCAGGGGACTAGCGAGGACGACGCATGCCGAGCGAACATGAAGTTGAACAACACCACACGCACCGTAACCGCCATCTCGCCCAGCGATTCGAGAACCTGATCGGTGTGCTGATGGTCATCGCCATCGCCATCTTGGCGGTGGGTCTGATCTACGGGCTGTTGAACACGGGCGGGACCCCCAGCTACCTCAAGTAGCCGGCCCGCCGCCGACCACGCTGGCGCAGGTCGTCATCGACGACCTCGCCGACGCGGAACTTGCGCACGCCCGCCTGGGTGACGCCTGGCGGGCGTAGAAGGCGATGCCGCGCGCCGGCTCCGGGACAGGAACCAGCACGCGGGCGCGCGCGCCAGCACCCCTACCACGCGGCCCCGCGCGGGACGGGGAAAGTCCCGCGCCTTGCGGCTCACCGATCGCCCGCGGCCAACTGCGCATCGACGCCGGCGCGCGTCTGCAGTAACGACCGCAGCCATGACCGCCACCCTGCATGTGATCTACGGCCCCTCGGGCGCCGGCAAGACGACCTACGCCAACGCCTTCGCCCGCCGCGAGCAGGCGGTGCCCTTCATCCTCGACGAATGGATGGCCCGGCTGTTCGGGCCCGACATCCCCCAGCCGGTCGACTACAACTGGCTGGTCGAACGGGTCGGCCGCTGCGAGGCGCAGGTCTGGTCGACCGTGGCGGCGACGGTCGCCGCCGGGACCGCGGTGATTCTCGACCTTGGCCTGATGCGCAAGGCCGATCGCGAGCGAATCCAGCAGATCGCCGAGGCCGTCGACCTGCCGCTGCAGTGGCACTATGTGACCGCGCCGCAGGACATTCGCCGCGCACGGGTCGCCGAACGCACTGAGGTGCACGGCGCCAGCTTCGCCTTGCAGGTGACACCTGATATGTTCGAGTTTGTCGAGGGGGTCTTCGAGGCCCCCGATGCGGAAGAACTGGAAGGCGCGATCGTCAGCGAGAGCGAATAGGCGGGAAGCCGTTGCAGCCCTTAGTGGCTGGGTCGCCGCAAGGCACTCGCCGGGTGAAGATCAACACCCGCCGCGCACCCTTGAGTTTCGCGGCGCACAATTCTATTGTATTTCCCCCCGGACGAATGCGCCCGCGGCCGGAAGCTGAACTTCACAACTAGGGCGAACTCGAGTCATCACCTCTATGGAAAAAGTCCCGATGACCGCCGAGGGCTATCAGGCCCTCGACGACGAACTGAGACGTTTGAAATCTATCGAACGGCCCGCGGTGATCGCGGCGATCGGCGAGGCGCGCGCGCACGGCGACCTCTCGGAAAACGCCGAATATCACGCCGCCAAGGAACGCCAGGGCTGGATCGAGGGCCAGATCGCCGACATCGAGGACAAGATGGCGCGCGCCCAGGTGATCGACGTCTCCAAGCTGTCGGGCAATCAGGTGAAGTTCGGCGCGACAGTGTCCCTGATCGACGAGGACACCGAGGAAGAGGCCCGCTACCAGATCGTCGGCGAGCACGAAGCCGACGTGAAGCGCGGCAAGGTCTCGATCACCTCGCCGGTCGCCCGCGCCATCATCGGCAAGGAAAGCGGCGACGTCGTCGAGGTCAACACCCCCGGCGGCGTGAAGGCCTACGAGATCACCAAGGTCGAGTGGGTCTGAGGCTTGGTCGCCAGGTCTGAGGCGGGCGGCCGCCGGTCGCCAGACCGCACCGCCCCATAGCCGCCGCGATTGCAGGAGAAGGGCGGACATGACCGGACCCAGAATCCTGTTCGTCGTCGACGCCGGCCCACGCATCGGCGGCGGCCACGTCATGCGTTCGCTGACGCTCGCCGGGGCCCTGGGCGGCCAGGGCGCGGCCTGCACCTTCATGGGCCCGCCGGCGGTGAGCGCCCTGCTGGACGCCTTCGCTCCGGCGGCGGCGCGGCTGGCGGCGGCCTCGACCGAGCCGCGCGACCTCGCCGCGGCGATCGGCGCCGAGCAGTTCGACGCCGTCGTCTTCGATCACTACGGCCTGGGCGCGCGCGAGCATCGGGCGATGGGCCAGGGCCGCCCCGTGCTGGTGATCGACGACCTGGCCGACCGCCCGCTGGGCGCCGATATCGTCGTCGACTCCGGCCCGGCGCGGAAGGCCGAGGACTACGATGGCCTGGTCCCGGACGGCGCCCGCCTGCTGCTCGGTCCCAACTTCGCCCCGGTCCGGCCGGAGTTCGCCGCCCTGCGCGAAACCGCCCTGGCCTGGCGCGGCGAGCCGGTGCAGCGGATCCTGGTCGCGATGGGCCTGACCGACGTCGGCGGGGTCACCGCCCAGATC
>Ga0105248_10003184_pt1 | contig 18189 bp, 9 predicted proteins | sample KBSS34metaG_FD_81524 | JGI IMG/M metagenome (GOLD analysis project Ga0105248, IMG submission 81524) | Switchgrass rhizosphere microbial communities from Kellogg Biological Station, Michigan, USA - KBS S3-4 metaG | ecosystem: Host-associated > Plants > Roots > Rhizosphere > Soil | place... | reverse complement strand
TCACCACCCACCTCATGGAGGATACGCAGATCTGGGAGCTCGTCGACGCCGACACCGGCGCCCGCGTCCCCGAGGGCGAGCGCGGGCTCACCGTCTGCACGAACCTGAACTCGGAGAGCTCGCCCCAGCTTCGGTTTCTCGTCGGCGACTACGCCACCTTCTCGACGGTGCGCTGCGCGTGCGGGCGCACCCATGTGCGCGCGGTCGGGGCGTTTGCCGGGCGTGCGGATGACCTGATCAACCTGCGCGGCATCAAGATGTACCCCGTGCAGCTCGAAGGAGCGGTGCGCGCCGTGCCGGGTGTGGGAGACGAATACGAGATCGTCCTGTCGACCGACGCCGCGGGGCTCGACATCATGACGGCCCGGGTGGAGCACGCCGATCCGGGCGTCGCCGCTCGGGTGGCCCACGAGATCCGCAGCCGCTGCGAGGTTCGGGTCGAGGTGGAAGTGCTGGCGACCGGCACACTGCCAAAGACCGAGTTCAAGGCCAAGCGCGTCCGCGATCTTCGCCGCGCCTGATCAGCCCCCGATCGCGCGCGCCCCTTCGACCACGAGCGCGAGCTTCGCATACCCGTTAGCCTACCGAGAAGACCTCTGAAAACGCCACCAGGCGCTTCTGCTCATTCGGCTGCGTCACATAGCTCCTGAAATACGTGATGTCGCAACCTGCGCATTCTTGTCGGTAGACCGCGCCCAATGGGTTGGAGACACAATCGCCCCCGTCTCGGGTTCCTGTCCAAACCTCACCCGTTATTCCTGGTCTGGTCGGAGATTGGTTGATGGGGTAGAGCAGGGACCCATTCCACAGGGAAGCGCGGCCCGTCGCCACTTCGTTGGCCGACAAGGTGTAGAGGGGAACATTGTCGACGGGCAGACGGTCAGTTGCCTTGGTGCCATCCCTCGAGGAGATCAACGCCAGCCACTTCACCGGGCCAGGGTTTTTGTCCAAGCCGGCAGCGGCCGCTTCTGCCTGGACGAGGCCGTCGTAGTATTCGTGGTCATGGTGGAGGGCGTCTGTGGTGCCATCGGTAACGAAGACGATCCGGTACTTCATGCCTTGCTTCAATGTGGAGGGCGCGGGGATTGATCCCATGACTGTCGCTCCTTTCCTGGAAAGCGAATGGGAACCTTAGCCCGAATCATACTACCCGAAGAGACCCCGGCTCAGCGGAGAACGCATGGCGGCGAGAAGGCCGAGTAGCTCAGCGTCTGGATCTCGCCAGTGTCCGCGAACGTGACGGAGCCCGATCCCTGTCCGGTGTTCAGGTTGATGACGCCTTCCAGCAGGCCGGGGAGAAGACCGGACGCCAGGCTGAAGACGAATTCGTTGCCCTTCACGTAGCCGGAGCCGGTGAAGGCATCACCGAAGGTCAGGCTCTCTCCGGTCACGATCGCTTGGCCGCCTCCGGTGGGGAGGACGAAGAACTGTCCGATCTCCTGGAACTCGACGATGTGGAGACACATGGGGCCACTGGCCTGGGCCGCCGCCCGATCCGTCATCACCCCGAGCAGACCGAACACCAGCAAGCTCACCGCGATCAGCGTCTTCATCCACGTCCTCCTGTGTCATGGGTTGACGGAGCGTTTCGACGTCAAGCCTCTTCCTGTCTCTGTGCAGAAAGGCGCCGGCCACGGGCGATATGCGGCACGCTGATGCGGTTCGGCCCTCGCGAACCGCCGCTCTAGCAGTTGCCCTTACCGCCGGTCCTGACGCCCGCAGTCCACATGCAGGGGTCGCGCGGTCCGCTCCGCTTCGAACGGCGTCCCCTTGCCCGCGATCACGACGAGCTGATAGATCCCGCACCGTGTGGGTCGGAAGGAAGCGTGCACCTCCCGGGCTGCGTGAGCACTCAGCGACCCGACCCTCTTGATCCCGAACACCTGGCCGCCGGCCTCGGGATCGCCGTCGTAGAAGAACACGGCGAGACGGCGCATCACCGTCCCCCCGGCACGTAGCGTGGTCACCACCTCGACGGTGTCGCCGAGAGCCACCCGCCGAGGCCTGACGTATACGGGGCCGAGACGCAGGGGTTCGGGGGGCGGGGCGCCCACGGTCTTCGCATGCACGACGATCGACTTGGCGACGCTCGGAATGCCATTGGTGAAGACGGTGAGGAGGGCCGGGCCAGGCGGGAACGCGGAGAGCGGCAGGGAGGTGAACGTGCTGTCCGTCCAGGGCTCGGAGGGGTCGGGAAGCAGAAAGCGCGTTTGTTCATTGTCCAGGCGGCGCAGTTGCACCAGCGGATAGTTGGTGGCGGATTGCTGCGTGCCGCCCCCGGAGGCCTCGGACAGCCCAAGGAACAGGCTCCCCTCGACGCCGAGCGCGCTCCCAACGGCCGCGGGGCCCACGAACGTGAGGTTCGGTCGCCACGCCGCCTCGAAGCCCAGGCCAGGGTCGTAGATCTCGGCGCTGGTGAGCGGCCCGAAGTCTTGCCCAACGGCGACCAGCACCTGGCCCGAGGGGAGCAGCGTCGCGGTGTGGAGTGAGCGGCCGGTGGCGAGCGGCCCGGTCGGCGTCCAGCGCCCTGCCACCGGGTCGTACAACTCGGCACTGCTCAGCTGGACGGGGACCTTGTTCGCGGGGGAATCGTATCCACCAGCGACCAGCACCTGGCCCGAGGGGAGCAGCGTCGCGGTGTGGTCGAGGCGGGCGGTGCCGAGTGCCCCGGTTCGCGTCCACCGCCCGGTCGCCGGATCGTACAGCTCGACGCTGCTTACGACGGCACCCTCGGTGGGCAGACCTCCACCGGCGACGAGCACCTGTTCCGAGGGGAGCAGCGTCGCGGTGTGGTGCGCGCGGGCGGTGCCGAGCGCTCCGGTCGGCCTCCACCGCCCGGTCGCGGGATCGTATAGCTCAGCGCTGGGGAGGGGGTCGTTAACGGCAACGTGTCCACCGGCGACGAGCACCTGGCCCGAGGGCAGCAGCGTCGCGGTGTGGAGTGATCGGGCGGTCCCGAGCGGCCCGGTCGGCCTCCACCGCCCGGTCGCGGGGTCGTACAGCTCGGCGCTGCTGTCGCCGCTCCCACCGGCGACGAGCACCTGGCCCGACGGCAGCAACGTCGCGGTGTGGCCGATGCGGGCCGTGCCGAGTGCCCCGGTCGGCGTCCACCGCCCGGTCGCGGGATCGTACCGCTCGACGCTAGTGAGACTGTTTGGGGAACCGGGGAAATGGAATCCACCGGCGACCAGCACGTGGCCCGAGAGCAGCAGCGTCGCGGTGTGGTTTGAGCGGCTCGTTCCGAGCGCCTCGGTCGCCGTCCACCGCCCAATCGCCGGATCGTATAGCTCGGCGCTGCTCAAAGACCCGGCTCCGTCGAGTCCACCAGCGACCAGCACCTGACCCGACGGCAGCAGCGTCGCGGTGTGGGAGTTGTGGGCGGTGCCCAGCGCCCCGGTGGCCGTCCACCGGCCGATCGCGAGGTCGTACAGCTCGGCGCTGTTCGTGACCGTGGACAAGGAGTCATCGCCCCCGGCGACGAGCACCTGGCCCGAGGGCAGGAGCGTCGCGGTGTGGCTATCGCGGCCCGTGTTGAGGGCTCCGGTCGGCGTTCGCTGCTTGGTTGCGGGGTCGTAGAGCTCGGCGCCGGAGCGGAAATGGATTCCACCGGTGACGAGGACGTGGCCCGAGGGCAGGAGCGTTGCCGTGTGGTGCTCGAGGTCGGCCACGACCAGCACCTGGCCCGATGGCAGGAGGGTCGCGGTGTGGAAGAGCCGGGCCCCGTTGAGCGGCCCGGTCGGCGTCCAGGTCCCGGTCGTGTGGTCGTAGAGCTCGTCGCTTTCGTCGTCGTCTCCGCCCGCCACCAGCACCTCGCCCGAGGGCAGCAGCGTCGCGGTGTGGAATGCGCGGGCCCCGTGGAGCGCGCCGGTCGGCGTCCACCTCCGGGTCGCGGGATCGTACAGCTCGGCACTGCGGGGAGACTCGACTCCACCGGCGACCAGCAGCTGGCCCGAAGGCAGGAGCGTTGCGGTGTGGCTCGAGCGGGCGGTGCTGAGCGACTCGGCCGACGTCCACTGCCCGGTCGCGGGGTCGTACAGCTCGGCGCTGCTGAGGGCATTGTTGTCACCGTTGTCGAGGAAGTTCGATCCACCGGCCACCAGCACCCGGCCCGAGGGCAGGAGTGTCGCGGTGTGGCTCGAGCGGGCGATGCTGAGCGACCCGGTCGACGTCCACTTCCCGGTCGCGGGATCGTACAGCTCGGCGCTGCTCAGGGCATTCGGGCGGTTGGTGAGGAAATTCAATCCACCGGCGACCAGCACCTGGCCCGAGGGCAGAAGCGTCGCGGTGTGGTCGCGGCGGCCCGTATTGAGCGACCCGGTGGGCGTCCAGCGGCCCTGGGCGGCGGCCTCTCTGATCGGGCCCGCGAGCGTGCTCGCGGCGCACGCCACCAGCAGCGCGACCGTCACCCGCAGGCACCACGTCCATCGTCGCGATCGCATCGTCGTGTCGTCAGACCTCCGCGTGAGCCGCATCGGCCTCAGGGTGGCGAGGGGGTCCACAGGCTCACCGATGGCTCCGTGAGAGCCTGGGCCACTCCCGCGGGCACCTGCAGGACCTCGTAGTTCAGCGTGTACACGTTCCGCCAGAAGTCGACGGCCAGCCGGGCGGCATTGACCTCCCGAGTGGTCGAGATCGGCGTGGTCTCGGTCTGCCTGGGGTGGTAGACATCCATTCGGTACTCGCTCGTCTGGCGGTTGAACGAGAGCACGTAGAGGTAGCCGGTGAACTCCACCGCGAGGTCGACGTACTGCGTGTCCTCGGCCTCGGTGGCCGTCAGCTCGAGCCAGTAGGGTGTGTTCGCGCGCTGCTTGTTGAAGAACTGGACTGGACCTCCTCCGGTGTCGACCGCCTGGATGCGGTGCTGATCTTCGAGAATCAGGATGACCCCTTCGGGGGAGATCGCCGCCGCGCGGGGCCCCCGGAGGAGGCCCGGCCGTGAGCCCTGGCCGGACCGGACATCGGCGAGCAGATTCACCTGTGCGTCGGCATCCGACATCGGTGCCGCCGGCAGCGTCAACACCTCGATCTTGTGGTTGGCGTTGTTGATGCTGACCAGCTTCCCCGCCGGGTGCAGCAGCAGCGCCGTGGACTCGAGGTTGAGCTTTCCCCACGCACGCTTCGCGTTCGGGGGGTCGAACCCCGGCGTCTGGTCCAGCCGGACCTGGCGGACGATGCCGGCCGCGCTGTCGAGGTAGAAGTTGGCCGCCGGGTGGTTCATCAGGGTGTATGCCACCTGGGCGCCGTCGGGTAACCCGCAGGGGCTGGTGACGTAGCCCGACTGGGGGTCGTCCGATGTGCTCAGGTTGGCGAGCAGGTCGAACTGACCCTGGCCCCCGGAGGCACAGCCGAGCACGCCGAGGCTGTCGGCCTTCCACGAATAGCCCAGATATCCCGGCGTCTGGCTGGTTCCCTGGCGGACGGTGATGCCGCGGAAGTCGCACAGCGAGCCCGGTCCCTCGCAGGCGATGTCGGCCGCGATGGTGGAGGGGGGAATGGAGGTGGGAGTCCAGACGTGCCCAGGCTGCCCGGCCTGATCGACCAAGGTCGTCTTCTGGGTATGGCGGTATTCGGTGTGGCTCAGGATCGGGACCTTGTACTCCTGGATCTGGATGACGTGCGGCTGGTCCTGTGAGTTATCGACGTCGCCGGTCGTCCCCTGTCCCGCCAGCCAGTCGTTCTTCGTCCGGTCGGTCGACCGGGAGTAGAAGCCGACCGTGATATTGATCTGGCCGCCCCGGGGGACGTCCTTGAAAACGACGGGGGGGAGCGTGGAGACGGTGCCGGCCGGCATGTCCAGCGTCTGCGTATGAGGGGTGGTGTTGTTGCCATCGAAGACCGCGGTCACCTTGTAGTAGTTCGCGACCGCCGGGAAGTTCTTGTCGTTCAGATCGGGCTCGAGCTCCACGGTGACGTCGTGCTTTCCGGTCACCTCCCACTTGTAGTAGTGGGGCACGGCGAGGCAGTCGATCGTGGTGGCGAGGATCGCGGCAAGGCCGGCGACTACCGCGACCGCCTGCATGACCTGCCCGACGATGGGGATACTGTCGTCCACCGCGGCCGCGCCGAGCTCCACGGCGACGGCCGTCGCCACTTGCTTGAGCGCGAGAGTCGGGACGAGCCCGAGGAGGGCCCGTCCGAGCGGAATCGCAATGCTCTTCAGGATCCCCGCCGGGTCGTCGTTGGCGTTGAACTCGCGGAGGTTCGTGCACTCGACGGCGATCAGCGACAGGATGGGCGCGACGAACGGCTTCAGCGCCGATTGCCAACCGATGCCGCCCACCGCCATTGCCAACATCGGGACCGCATAGTTGACGAGTGCGGTCATCCAGCCGCCCGGCGCGAGCAGAGACGGATAGTCGTTGGGGCCCAGGACGCCCAAGCCGACGGACACGATCCGCACCGTCGTGGCTTTCCGGGGAATGGTAACGCTCAGCGAGGCGATGTCCGGGGCCACGGGAACCCCGAAGAGCTGGAAGCTCGAGGGGAGGACCATCCCATAGGCCGCCTTGTCCTCGTTGAACGTCTGCCGGGCCTCGGATCGCGTGGTGTCGCTGCCCTGATCCAGGAACTTGAAGCCGAGGTCCTTGAGCGCCAGGGCCTCAGCGTTCGCGTCGAAGAACTGCACCCAGATGCCGAGATGCCGCGGATGCCAGTTGACGAAGTCCACCGTCAGCAGTGGGTCCCCGGACCCGGCATCCGTCGTGATGTTCCAGTCCTTGACCCAGAAGCCCGCATCGGTCTCGATATTCTGGGTGGTCCATCCCGGTTGCGATCCGCCGGGCCGCAAGCTGGTGGCTCCGGGGCTTTGATCCACCGTGGTCACCCCGTCGTGGCGCCCCCAGATCGTGCCCTTGGTCGTGGGCTGGGAGACACTCGGATCGAGGCCGGTGACGTCGGCTCCGAGGGTCTCATCGTCCTTGACGCCCGGGCTGATGGCACTGATCGCGGTGCCGACGTGGTTCGCGACGACGTCGCGCCAGGCGGGCAAGTACTGGATCAACCCCTTGTTGCTGCCCAGCGTGGCCCGGATGGGGATCCCGTTCTTGTCGGTCAGGGGCTCCATGGTGGCCCAGCCGGTTGCGTTGGGCTGGCCGGAGCTCTCCTGGGGGATGGCTGGCCCCGCCTGCTGGAGCCTCTGGGCGAGCCCGAGCGTCTGCCCGTTCGTGTGGATGTGGTTGGTGTGAACGTGCGCCGCGCTGACGGGGTCGAGGCTCAGGTGGTCGGGATGGAACCCGATCATCGCCGCGGCGTGATCGGAGGCATCCTTCAACACCTGCTCCTCCAGGAGGTCGTCCAGGGTCTCCGCCGCCGGGTGCCCGTAGAGCTGACGCTTGGCTGATCGCGGGAGCGGCCCGGCCGTGACCCGGGCACGCGCCCGTCCATGCGCACGCGTCAAGGCGGTCGTCGGCAGGTGGACGAACATCGACGACATGGCCCACGTGCCCGTCATCGGATCGGGATCCGACTTCACGTAGCAGAGCTGCACGGCGCTGCCGGCCAGGTCGACGCTTTCGACGACATGGGTGACCTGGTGATCGGGCACGGCGCGCAGGAACCGATTCGTCCGCCGCGCCCGCGTCAGAGGGCGTGCGTTCTCGGTGATAGGGTTCAGGCGATATTCCGTGCCAGCGACGATCAGGTAATAGGTCGAGGTCGCCGCGCCGGCCTCGTGGGCGAGATTGAAGAACAGCGTGTGCCGCTCGAGGGGCCGCCGCCGGTCCGTTGGCCCGGCCTTGGGCTTCTCGCGGTCCTTTCCCCAGGCGGGCAGGACCGGCGCCAGGGCCGCCAGGGTGCCGGCCGCTGCGGTCGACGCGAGGAAGCGCCGGCGCGTGAGGGCAGTTGGAGACGTGGGACAGGCGAGTTTCCCGGGTCCGGTCTTGCGTCGCGGGCTCGCCATGTCAGACCTCACTTCCTGTCGGCTCGGGTTCTTTCGCGTTCTGCATTGACGAGCCACCGCTACCAGTCATCGTCGGGGGTCGCGCAGACCGGAGCGGCCGCGGGTGTATAGGTAGCGCACAGCGAATACGAGGCGGATGGGTTCGTCTGGGTGAGGTCGTGGATGCCACTCTCCCAGCGGGGGTTCGCGGCCTGTCCGCATGGCGGGGTCGCGGCCTGTCCGCATGCGCCCGCCCCGCCGTCCGGACAGGTGAGGGTCGAGATGGTCTCGGGGACGGTGGTCGCGTTGCCATAGGTGACGGAGAGGCAGACCTGGCGCCCGCGCTCCTTCCAGCCGTGGAAGACGGTATGCGTCCCGTCCAGGAGAAGGGTGAGGTTGTTTCCCCCCACTGTGAAATCCAGGAAGGCGTCCACGAAAGAGACCTGATCGATCGTCGTGGCCTCGTTGATCTTGGCCCCCTGGAGGAAGGCGGCCGTGAAGCGCGTCAACGTGCCTTGAATCGGGTCCCTCGCCAGGGTTGCGCCGGCGAAGCTGGCCCCGACCAGCACCGCATTGGCGAAATTGACGCCCCTGATCGTGGCCTCCTGGAAATCGACGCCGTAGAGATAGGCCCCGGAGAAGTTCGTGCTATTCATCGTGGCATTCTTCGCGCTCGCGCAGCCGTCCAGGAAGCCGTTGCTGGTGTCGCACCCCCGGTCAGCTGCCGCGTTGTCGCCGTAGAAGCTCGCGTTGCCGAAATCGGCGCCGTTCAGTTGAGCGTTCGTCAGGTTGACGTTCTTCAGGTGGGCCCCGGTGAGGCTCGCCGCATCCTTGATGTCGGGGTGCTGGCACAGGGGCGGAGCGACGGAACACGGGTTATTGGTCAAGAGGACGCCGCTCAGGTTGGCGCCTTCCAGGTTGGCCCCGTTCAGCTTCGCCCCGTAGAGCGTGGCGTTGCTGAGGTCGACCCGCTTGAGACTGGTATTGCTCAGGTCGAGCAGACTGTGATCGGCGCGAGCGAAGCCGATCGCTTCATCGAGCGTCGCGTTTGCCAGCTTGACGCTCTTCAGAATGCTGCCGTTCGGCCTCGGGGTCAGAAGAGTGCTCCCCGTCAGGTTCGCCCGGGTCAGATCCGCGCTCTCGAGGTCGATCTCGGGCTCGGATAGGTCATAGCCGCTCAAGTCGGCGCCGACCAGCTTGCATCCCACGCAGCTCCTGGTCGACAACAGAATCGTCGGGGCCAGGAGCTTGACCTCGAGGCTTGCGGTGGTGTTGTTCTTGATGGGCGTCGCGTCCAGACAGGGCGTGTCGACCTCGACGATCTGCTTCGTGCCCGTGTAGACGGGACCGGTGTGCAGGATCACGCCCGTGTTGTTCCCCAGTTTCACCGAGGCCGCGCTCGCCGCGAGCGTCACGACGGCGCTCGACAGCTCGGCGAGGTTCGGGGTTCTGCCGGCGAAGACCGCGCCCTTGCCCCGGTAGTTGCACTCCTGGAAGAGCGCGATCTCGCCCTCCCTCAGCTCGCCGATCTGGGTGCCGTCCGGGAAGAAACGGAACAGCACGTCGACGGGCGCCGGCGGTGCCGGGTCGGGGCGGGGCTGATCGTAGTTGAGCATGACGGAGGCGGGGGAGGTCTTCCCGAGGAAGACGTTCGCCACCTGGCGGTCCGTCCGGCGCACCCCGAGTTGCGCCCGGTACTGGCCGAGATCGGTGACGACGAGAGGCGTGGTGTCGCGGAAGAACGTCTGCGTCCGGGTGGGGTCGTCGGCCCCCAGAGTCAAGTACGGGCTCGCATCCAGTTTCGCCAGGTCGAGCGGGAGCCGTCCGGACGCCATCACGAGCGGGCGGCTCGTGTCGTGGACGTCGAAGAGGGACGCGTCGTCGATCTGCTTCGACGCGAAGTCAGCGACCAGCGGCCGAACGCCCGCGACCAGTTCCGACTGGGGGCCCAGCACCACGCGGCCCTCCCGCCGTCGCGGATCCAGACTGGGGTCGGGACGGAGGGCCCACCAGCCCCCGACTGGCTTTCCCAGAGGGTCGAGGAGCGAGGGGCTCGGAGGCGCTGCCTGCACGAACGCCACGCGCGACGCGCCGGTGATGAGCCGGCCGTCGTGGATGAAGCGCAGCTGGTAGGTGTCGGACGGCAGGACGGTCCGCGCACACCTGCCGGGGGCGGAGGCCCGCACGCGGCTACGTCGCTGACGCGCCGGGAGATGGAGCTCGAGGACCGGGCGGCCCGCGGCGTCCTCGACGACCAGGCCGGTGACGTGAGAGTCGTCGGCGTCCAGGCAGAAGGTGTGCGTGCCCGCGTCGAGCCAGTACCGGACGAGGTTCTGGCGCATCGCCCCGCCCCGGCGCACCGCTTCGAGCTCGAGCACCACGACGTCATGCGGCCGCGCTGCGAGCCCGGGATTCTGGGCGAAGTCGCGCTCGTGGAACACCGCGGGCTCCGCGGCCAGCTGGGCCCAGACCGGCCGGCCCGCGAGCCCGAGACCGATCAACGCCACGACCAGGATCGCGCCCCTCAGGGTCGACTCACGCATGACGGGAGTCTTTGCTCCGCACCCCGGCCCGGCACGAATCCTCGAAGATCAGCCTGCCGCCGTAGATGTGCTCGCCGCTGCCGTCGTACGTACACTTCCCCCATCGAACACTCGGGAAACGCGAGGACGGCTTGCGCTTGCGGCTGGGGAACTGTCGGGGCAGGGCCGTCTTGGCGGCGTACCCGCAAGCTCTCGGGGAGCTTGGGGAGCAGCCGCCCCGTGCCGAGAGCACAGTAGCACAGGCGACCGAGCGGACGACAATCAGGCAGAGACGCGCTTGATCTCTGCAGCCACAGGGCGCAGGACGAGTGGCGATGGGCGCGGAGTGCGGAAGGTCTCCCAGCCGGTCCCCCTCGATGACGTCTCGCTCGCTATCAAGACCATGGTCGATTACCACAAATACCGTGACCTGGGCGCCTCGCCTCCTGTAGAGTCCGGCGCAGGGTCGGGCTGGGCCGCCGTTCTACCTTCCACGTGGAGAAAAACCGTCATCAGCGGCTCCCTCGTCACCAACGACAACACCGACTTCGGCCCCACGCAGACCTTCTCGGGCGGCTACTTCGCCCTGCCCAACAACGTCATCGGGCCCGGCAACCAGATCAATCGCATCGTCAACACGTCCCAGAGCACCTCGTACACTCAGGACCCCACGGCCCAGCTCCAGGGGGCCGCTCAGCCGACGTTCAAGTTCCAGAGCTCGGATTTCTGGGCCCAGGGCATCAACCTGGGCCTGGCCTTCCGATTTTAGCGAGGGCCCATGGACAAGGCGTACAGAACGATTGCATCCGCAGCGCTGGTCGCGATGGCCCTTCTGGCCGGCATGAGCGGATTCGCCGAGGCCCAACGGCCCGCTGGCTGCGGCACGGACAAGAAACTCCTTCCCACGCACATCGGCGCCGATCTGGTGATCAAGGGCGAGTGCACGGTCGAGACCGCCGGGATCTACATGTTCAGGAACGTGAATATCATCGCGGGCGGAGTCTTGAGGTTCACCGACGCCACCATCGACTTCTGGGCCGCCAACATCCTCGTGGAGAGCGGTGGCAGCCTGATCGCGGGGTCGCCGGGCGAGCCCATCGGCACGAACGGCGTCGTCACGATCCACCTCTACGGCGAGGATCAGACGGACCAGAATCCCCGGAAGCCCGGCAAGGGCATCACCTGCCTGAGCGACCCCGAGCGGTGCGGCGTTCCCAAGGACATCTGGGAGTCCAACATCGAGGCTCACAAGATCCTCCCTCCCGACGCGGCCCAGAAGATTTCCCAGCAGACGTCGGCGAAGGACTACCTCGGCGTCACGGACGACTATTTCTACCCGTACCATCCGCTGCCCCACGACGGCGCCGACATGCAGGGCTACTTCGGCTACAAGGTTCTCGCCGTCTCCTACGGGGGCACCCTCCAGCTCTTCGGCAAGAGGGGTGCGACCTACAGCCCCCTCGGGGAATGTGGTGAGACTGCTCCGTCGACCAGCGGAACGAGCTGGGCGCGGCTGAACGCCACCGCACAGAAGGACACCAAGACGCTGACGGTCGACCGGAAGCTCTCCCTGCGGGCCGGCGACCAGATCGTCGTCACCACCACGGACTACCTGCCCGGCCACTCCGAGCAATTGACGGTCGCCGGCGACGTCACCTGCGGGACGAGCATCGCCGTCAAGGAGCCCCTCAAGTACAGCCACGTGGGCAGCCGGTACTCGCTGAGCGCGGTGCGGGATGGGGTGCTGGACCCGGCCCTCAAGAGCGCGGGCGCGGAGACCAGGGCCGCGGTGGCGCTCCTGACGCGAAGCATCCGCATCGTGTCCGCGGGCGATACCAAGGACCAGGACTTCCCGGAGGAGTCCACGGGCTACTTCTTCGGCGGCCACCTGGTCGCACGCCAGGGGTTCAAGACCTTCCAGGTGCAGGGCGTCGAGTTCTATCAGATGGGGCAGGGGGGCCGCCTGGGCCACTACCCCGTCCACTTCCATCACGCGCGGAAGACGCCCCCCGACACCTTCGTGAAGGATTCCTCGATCCACGACTCCATGACCCGGTGGATCGTGCTGCACGGCACCCAGGACGTCACGCTGGAACGCAACGTGGGCTACAAGTCCATCGGGCACGGCTTCTATTTGGAGGACGGCACCGAGATCAACAACACGCTCCGGGCCAACCTCGGGATCTTCGCTCGCGCCGCCGTGGACAACATCCAGAATCCGCGGAAGGTGCCCGGCATCCTGGCGGCGCCGGATCTGCGCGACACGGGCGAGGATATTCCCTTCCGGTCCGACTACGACCATCCCACGCTGTTCTGGATCATGAACGGCTGGAATGACTTCCAGGACAACATGGCCGCCGGCGCCGGTACGTGCGGCGTGTGTTACTGGCTCGTGCCCGGCTTCAACAGCGGGCCCTCGCAGGGCCTCAAGTGGGAGTCGTACGCCTCCATGCAGAGCAACAAGGACCGCGCGGCGACGACGCCGCTCAAGTCGTTCGTCGGCAACTCCTGCACCGCGGCCATGACGTCGTTCCAGGTGGTCGGCAAGACCGAAGCATGTCTCGGGGTGGGACCGGCAGGCCCCTTCCCGACCCTGCATCCCATCAAAAATCCTCTCGCGGCGAACACGGGGAACTTCGACTACTATCCCCACGTCGATGAGGGCGGAGGGCGATTCCCCACGCAGTGCGGTGGCCCCGGCGCCGACCCCCACGCGGACTGCAGCAACTCGCCCCCGCGGTGCGACGGCAACAACCCCGCCGCCTGCATGGTCACCGTCCTCGACCGGTACACCACGTCCTTCAACTGGGCGGCCTTCAACTTCGCCGCGATCTGGCTCCGCCCGCAGTGGTACCTGATGAGCAACAGCGTGGTCACCGACGCCCAGCAGGCGGGCCTGACCATGGTCACCGGCGGCGGCTACAGCGCCGCCGACGTCATCCCCGGGCACTGGGCGCTCGTGCAGAAGAGCGTGTTCATCGGCCACACCCAGGAGGACAACCCCCTCGCCTCGAACGGCGGGCCCTTCAATCCCCAGTCTGGGCTCCGCTGCGCTCAGAACGCCCAGCTCGACCGCCCGGGCAACTACTGCCTGTCGATCGACGAGGGCGTCTCACACCAGATGAGCAACTTCGGCATGTACCAGCGACTCTTCAGCGTCTACGACGGGCCCGCCTACCAGGAGTCGAACGCCTATCTGAACATCAAGCCCCGGAGAATCGACGATTGCTCGCCCGTTGTCAGCGGCGCCCCTGACGGGAATTGCGACCCGGCGGACAAGAGCCAGTTTCGGCAGAGCGCCTGGCTGGCCGGGTACGTCCGGGGGCTTCCCAAGGGCTACAAGAATCCGCAACAGCCCAAGGAGGACGACGCCTTCTGCTACATGCCGAACGCCGCCATCGGCTGGAAGCAGCCGAACGGCTTCTACTATGCGCCCGCCTTCCACTCGGCGAACCTCTTCTTCAAGGACGTCGACATCCGTCACTTCGTCCTCACGCCGCTCCACCAGAAGGGCTCGTTCTCCACCGACCCCGACCTGGTGAAGAACGAGTACTGCAACTGGGGCCGCGATCTTTTCAACAGTTTCACCCACATCGATCGCCAGACCGTCCTCAACGACGACGATGGGACACTGACGGGCTACAAGGGCACCACGGTCATCAACCTCGACGAGTTCTTCCACGCGCCCGTGCAGGCGATCCAGTGCCAGTCCGACATGACGTCGGTGACCAGTCCATATCAATACGTGACGACGGTCGTCTATCCCAGGTGCGTCGTCGACAGGAACTGCGGGGGGGACTGGGACCAGGACTGCAGCACCCCGGGGTGCTACGGCGTCCCGATGTACCGCCAGGACCTCTTGCCCGATTTGGACCAGGGCGTCGCGAAGAGCATTCGCATGATGGGGCAGAAGACCGGCCAGCGCAGCACCCTCACCGTGAACCACGGCACCTACTACATGGACACGGCCGTGGACAGTGCCGTGAACCAGAACAGCAACCTCTTCCGGGAGAACCAGACCTACTACCTCTTCCTCATCTTCGCCACGGACACCACCGAGCAGACTTACCAGTTCTACGTGGGGGAGAACACGAGCTTCGATCCGGCCTCCATCCAGATGGTGCAGGCCGATATCAGGCAGAATCCCGTCGGCTTCAAGATTGCCCAGCCGCTGCCGCCCGGGCGCGCCCGGTGGCTCAACAACGACAAGGCCACCGCGAAGGGCGTGGTAGAGGTCCTCCTCAAGGTCTCCGATCTCCCGGACGTGGCGACGAAGATCAAGACCGCCACGAAGGACAAGTGCCTGCCCGCGACGTACTGCTCGTGGAATGCCGCGACCAACACCTGCGTGGACGCCAAGGGGAGCGACGCGGCCTGCCGCTGGAGCGGCGCGCATCCGGACTGCCCGGACGGCGGCTGTATCGGCATCGTCTTCACGCTGCCCGCCGGCTTCGCGACCCTCAAGGTCCCTGCGACCGTGCGGCCGGCCGCCGTCTGCCTGCCGAAGGCGGCGCCGTGGGACGTGTCGTTCGAGGCCATCACCGTGTCTGATGGCGTCTGTCCCAACCCCTTGGACACGCTGCCCATGGATTTTTGCAAATAGACGGGCGTAGACCGCAGGCGGTCCCTGCCGTCCGAGAACCCGGACGCTAGCACGGACATCGTCGCCATGACGGCCGCCGCCAATGGCCTGGGGGCCTCGGAGGTCCCCAGGCCACTAGCCTGGCGCTTCACCGACACTCGGTCGTCGCCTGGGCAGCGCCGGTTGCCGGATCCGTCACCGAAAGGGACGCGAGGGTCGTGCCCCCTTCACCGGTCACCACGCAGCCGCACATGGTCCCCAGCGCAATGCTGACATGACAGAACGTTCCCGTCCTCGCGGCAATGGTGCTCGGCCCGCACGTCGTGAAGCCTCCGTTGAGGGCGTACACCGATATCGTCACCCCCGTGTCCGCCGCCGTGCTGTAGTTCTGGACCGCACACTTGCAGGAGGCGAATGGGCCCACCACCTGGACCGGGATCGGAGGACAGTATCTGACGGCGGCCGCCTCCTGGCCGGTAAAGGTGAGAGTGCCGACGACGAGCAGGAATCCTACGATTGACTTCACCATAAAATCCTCCTTCAAGTGAATGGCCTTCACGGTTGCTTGCCTTCTCGGCTCGCTCAGCTCACCTACTCCGGCCTAGGGCCGACCGACCAGGCAGTCCGGAGCGGTATTGGCGTCTCCGGAGATCAGGTCGTAGGCGCGCTGCGCATCGTCAGACGCCTTGGTCAGATCACCCTTGAGCAGCGCCTGCCCCGCTTTGGTGACCCGGCTTCGGGCTTCAAGGATCCTTGCCTGATTGCCGCCGAGGACCTCGACTTCGTCGATGTTGAACGCGACGACCTCGATGATGAAGGATGTGAGCATCGTGTTGAAATTCCGCAACGTGTTGAATGCGCTCTCCGAGGTGAATTGTTCGAGCTTGAGCTTGGAGCCATCACGGATGCCTCGGGCGGCTTCCGCAAGACCCCGCTCGTCCTCCTTGCTGGCCTGGGCACACTTCTCGTCGTCGCTCAATGACGGGTCGGCCAACTTCGAGGTCGCGTCCTCGAACGACTCGAACGCTGCCGAGAAGTGCCCGATAGCCCCAACCCCGTCCCTCGCCTTTGCAACGGCGCCCTCGACGGCAAGCCCGCCGGCAAACGCGCCGAACTCCAGACCCGGGCGGCACGGGCCAAACCCGGTTCCGCAGAGGGGCAGAGCCTGTGCCGTTGCGGTGAAGGACAGCATCCCCAGACCTACCAAGAACATCGTGAAACGGTTCATAGCGCTATACCTCCTTTGAATGAATGGTGTTCACCACTTCGTGATGGCGGGCGAGCGGCGGTCGCCGGAGTCGCGCCTCCCGTGGACGATGGCCGTCCTGCGGCTCACCGGCCGGGCCTTTGCCTCCTTTCTGATGTTCCGGGTTTGGCGCCCCGGCAACCGCGGTCTTGCCGCCTTCATGTGACTGTTCTACCGGGGTGACCGTCTGCGCTTCGTCTGTTGGAGCGTCAAAAATTGCGTCGCATGCCGGTGACGGGCCTGACGGCCGGCCTCGTGCGAGCTCCGGAGCATGAGCGCGAGACGAGCTGGTATCGGAGTCGCCGTCGGCCGACGAGGCCCGCCGGTGCTGGACGTTCAAGCGATATCAGGCACCACGCGCTCGCCGATCGGCCGCTGTCCGATCGCTTGCAGGATGCTCAGGTCAACGAGGGGCCGCTGACGCGCGGAGAGGCCGAGCGGGCGATCAGGCGTCGGCCGAGAAGATCGGGCTTGGATTCGAGCTTTCTGAAGGGGCGCCTCGCGGGTTCACGGCATCGCCGTGATCAATTCAAGCCAGCGCCAATATGGGAATACCAGCAGGAGCCCGGCCAGCGTTACGGCGACGAACGCGAAGCACGCGATGCGTGCCTGAGCCTGCGTGAAGAGCCGCCCCTCGGAGGCCTCATACGCCACCGTGTAGCTCGGGGTCTGAGTCGGCAAGAGCCACAGCGTGAACGTCGCGAGCAGGGTGATGACGACAACCCAGGGGTGAACGCCGAAGAGCGGCGCCACCGGGATCAGGACGATGGACAGCAACAAAAGCGTCTGGTCGTCCGGCAGCAGCAGCCGCACCGCGACGTTGAGCAAGGCGATCGACATCACGAAAGCCAGCGGGCTGAACTTGGCGTCCCCGATCAGTCTGCCCAGTGTGGTGGCGATCACGGCATCGATGCCGAGGGAGGAGATGATCGGCGGCAGGCTGAGAATGACCCCGTAGCTGATCAGGAAATCCCAGTTGAGCGATTGCAGCGATTGCCGGTCGAAGCACCCAACCAAGGCGGCGGCGACGAGGCTCGCAAGCCCGACGACGCCGGTCGAGACTCCGAGCGCCGGACCAACGTTGAAGCCGACGACCATCGCAGCGAGGATCGTGGCCATGGCAATTTCCCGGCCGGATAACCGGCCAAGCAGCGACAATTGCAGGTCGATCCGCTGGTGCGACGCCTGATCGGTCTTTCCCGGGCGCAGGAGCAGCCAAAGACTACCGAGCGACCCGATGGCGGTGAACAGCGCCAGGGGCGCCGCGGCGATGAACCAGTAGGCGAGATCGAAGCGGGCCCGGCTTGCTTCGGGAAGAAGGCCGAGTCCCAGGAAGTTGGAGCTCGATCCATTCAGGAAGATGTAGAGCAGCGGGCTTGCGCCGATGAAAGCCGACAGTCCGAGAAACGCGCTCTCCGGGCTGCGGTCTTTGAAGCGTTGCGATTGCGCGGCGGCCAATGCGGTCGGCAGGATCAAGCGTGTGCGCGCCGTGCTCGACGGCACCATCAGCGTCAATCCCAGGCCGGAGGCAAGGCACGCCGCGCCTTGCGCGAACAAGCCACTCGGCAGACGCCGGATGAGCATCAGCCCGAGTCGAAAAACCAGACCCGATGCCGACAGCGCCGACGCGATCGAAAGGATGGCAAAGATCGAAATCCACGACGTGCTGCCGAAACCCGCCACGGCCTGGGCAGGCGTGGCGATGCCAAGAAACACCCACGCGATCACCAGGCCCAGGTAGACGACGAATTCCGGAAGGAGTGCCACCGACCAGAGCGCGATTGCGGAGCCCAGCAGAAGCACAAATGCCCCCGCCTTGGAAAAGGCACTGACCACAATCGCCGCCAGGATCAGAAAAACGCTGAGCGCAACCGCCCCGAAGCGCGATGGATTCGCACGAAGGTCATGCCGAAATGTGCGAAGTCGCGAGGGAAGGCCGGGCCCGGGACCCTCGATCACTTCG
>Ga0105248_10003183_pt1 | contig 18192 bp, 17 predicted proteins | sample KBSS34metaG_FD_81524 | JGI IMG/M metagenome (GOLD analysis project Ga0105248, IMG submission 81524) | Switchgrass rhizosphere microbial communities from Kellogg Biological Station, Michigan, USA - KBS S3-4 metaG | ecosystem: Host-associated > Plants > Roots > Rhizosphere > Soil | place... | reverse complement strand
GTTGAAATCCCCCGGCTTGTCGGTAGGCCTGAGGATCGGAGGGATAGTATCCGGCTTTACTGCGCGCGCCGGACGCACATGATCGTACAAACCGCCGCCCTCGTCATAGGTGAGGATGAGCGCCGAAGTTGGCCAGGAGGGACTGTTGATCAAGGCGTTGATAAAACCTGCTGCCCTGGCTGCTCCATTCTGGACATTGGCCCCGGGATGCTCGTCAAATCCGGAGACACCGGCGCGTTCGATGAAGATAACCGATGGCAAGGTCGCTGGATTCTGCACATCGGTAGCCCAATTGCTGACCGATACAACCTTGGCCGCGTCGCGCTTGTATGTTGAAAACTGCTGAATCAGAGCCGATGTGGGGCCGTCCTGATAGTAGTATCGCCAGCTCACTCCTGCCTGATCGAGACGATCGAAAATCGTCGGCTGCGTGAAACCGCCCGAAGGTGGATTTACCGGAGCTGTATTTCCCCAAGAGGTTGCCGCAAACAAGTAGTAACGGTTCGGGACGGTATTGCTTAACAGCGGTGAGAAGAACCGGTCGCTAGTCGCGAACCGCGCTGCCAGTTCGTAGTAGTAGGGAAGGTCGGTTTGGTCATAATAGCCCATGGCCCGCGTTCCCGTCGGATCGATAGTGGAAGCCACGGATGTCGTGGTCTTCATGAAGCTGTCCATCAATCCCCCATTGACATCCACATGGCTCTCGTTCCAGGCCGGGCTCAAATTCTCCGTACAAACCGTCTGATAGTGAAAGGGATGGACCAGCTGTCCCTTGGTATCGGGAAGCGCGGCGTTCAAATCCAGTCCATCCACGTCGTTGGCTAGGCCGAGGGACGCTTTGTACGGCCCCAGCATTCCGAAATAGCTATTGAAGGACCGGTTCTCCTGCAGGAAGAAAACGATGTGCTTCAAATTTGCTAAACCTTGCGACGCCGCGGTGACCGTAATATTGAAGCGTTGCTTGAACAATGCGCCGGTGCTGTCCTGCGCCTGCACGGCGACAAAGTGCGTCCCCACGGTCAGGTTGTTGACATAAAGGTCCAGAATTGCCGAATTCGAAATCCCGCCTTTCCCCACACCATCGAGGAACAGCGTCATGGATTTCACGGGATTCGAATCGGTCGCGGCCGCCACCACGTGAAACGGTTGGCTCACGATTGAACCTTGCACCAGCGAGCAGATCGTTACCGTTTGATTTCCGGGATTGAGAGCGCACGGCGGCTGCATTGCCACCGGAACGTTGGTTTTGAAAGTCGCTCCGGTCGAATCCCAGGCTTGAACAGTAATCAGGTGATTCCCGACCGGGACATTCACAAAAGCATTGATCGAATTGGCCTTCACCGAGGTATAAAGCTTGTTGTCCAGGTATATCTGTACCGCGGTGACCGGGTTGCTGTCAGTCGTTCCCGCGACCACGTTCACCTGACTCTGTACCAGTGCGTTTGGTGCTGGCGTACATACCGTGACCGAGGGACTCGTAGTGCTGAGCGGGCAGGGCGGCGTAGACTGAGCTCCTGCCGGTGGGAGGACCCATAACCCGACAAGCAGGGAAGCGGCGGACAGGAAATTTTGCAGAGAGCGCATCAGAGGAATCTCAAGTCGAAGTGCCTACCATCTTAAAGAGGAGCAGTTCTCCTTTCAGGTTGCCTGGCCTCGCTCGAGTCCACCACGCTGGCAGCGGAAAACACCTGAGGTAAACTAAGCGCCCTAAGAGATTGCCACAAACAGAAAAGCCGGTAACAGACTAGCTGCCACCGGCTAAATGGACCTTGGTTGTGCCTGTCTCCTCGAACGGTTTCAAAGAGAACAGGGGTACGACGAATTAGAACCTGAACTGCGGACCAAACGTCACCCGAAGATTATTGTGAGTGCCGTTAGCAAAATACATGGTGTCTCCCACTTCGACGCGCAAGCCGAACGGTCCCCAGAAGCCCTCGAGACCGGCTCCAGGGTATACCGCGAAATGGGTTCCGCTACCGCCTACGCTCGAAATGGCATTACCCACGGTTCCAGGCGTTACGGCACCACCTTCTGTGAAATTGATGAACCCCAGCTTGCCGGTGACGAAGAACTTGAATGGACCGGGGGTTTGAAACTTCGGTCCAAATAATCCCGTCAGAGGGCGCAGCCGGGTTGTCGTGAACGTGGTCGTTCCACCGTTGTTGGTGATGGTTGTAAAGTTGCGCTCGAAGTCATAATTCATCTCGCCTTCAAGCTGCAGAATGCGATTGGCGTTGAAGCCTGCGCGAGCACCAAACCCGACAAAATTGGTCGCACTGGAGCCATTCGGCGCGAAGCGGAAGTAATCGGCAAAAATTCCCACCGATCCGTGGTTGTAGTCTGCGGTGCCTTCCTGCGCCATTGTCAGTGACGGAACCGCCAACACGGCCAAAATTGTCGCTAACGAAAATACGCGTTTCATGGGTGACCTCTTCCTTCCTCCTCAGAATCTCGTGCCGCCTGCACACTCCCTGGAAGCAGCACCCGTTCAGGGCAGCAGGCGAAAAATTGGATGCACCCCCTTCGGTGCCGGTTGGGTGTCGCGATAGGGGCTTAACCCTTAGGTTTTTCAATGTATTGGCTGAGGTGAACCCACTAGGAGGGAAGCGTCAAACAGCCATCAAGAACAGCCCTTTAGGACCCGATACACATGGGAAGAAGTCTTTGGGCAACCATGGCGCAACCTCGATTCTCATGCGCCATCCCTAGGCTTTTTTTTACCGCCTGCTTTCGATACTGGAGGCATCCGAAGAGGTGTTCGGCGTCATCGACACCACGAGGTAGTCGCGTTCTTTGTCATCCGCGTCTTCTACGCGCAGCTTCATCATGTCCTTCTCGATCCGGAACTGCGCGTTCTCGCCGATCGGCAGCAGCGTCGGATGCTTATCGTCCTTGGGCCGGATGTGATAGACGACTTTCGGAGTTTCCAGAACATATTCCTGGCAGAGCACTTCTTTGGTCTTGGTATGCGCGGAATCGGTGCCAAGCATTTCCCCAGCTAAGCTTTTTCCGTTCTTCTGGTCCATGCCGCATGGAGCGGAATCCATTCGCAGAAGCTTCCCGCTCTGATAATGCTTTTCCTTGCCTTGGGCAGCCGGACTCGAAGCAATCGCTGCCAGTACTGCACCCACAAGAATTTGGCGAACTTTCATAGGTTGATCCCCTCTGACGCACGCATCGCCCCGGAGCGAAGTTCAATCTTTCCAGAGTCGCTGGTTGAGTTGTAGATTCCGTTAGTGCAAGCCATTGGTAATCAGGGGTTTGCTGTAGCCCTTCGAGACCCAGACATGAAACGCTTCCGGCAATATGCAGGGACCTCGCACTTCAGTAATCTGGAGCCGCTGTTGAGGACTCGTGCAGACAATCGCGTTGTGTCCTCGCAAGGAACCCTCATGCGGCCTATTTCGTTTCTTCTCCTCCTAGCGCTCTTTGTGGGGCAAGCCCTGGCGCAGTCTTCTCTTGAGCAGATATGGCGAACCGTGACCAAGTCCAAGGGGACGACCACGGTGGCAGTCCTGAGTAACGACAAGATCGTCTCCGGCTTGAAAGAGGCTCTGAAAGTCAGCACCGGCAAAGCCGTTACTTCCACCGGAAAGCCGGATGGGTTTTTGAAGAACGAGGCTATCAAAATCCTTCTTCCGGAAAAACTGCGTACCGCCGGTCGGGGAATGCGCCTGATTGGCATGGGGTCGCAGCTCGATGAACTGGAAGTTGGCATGAACCGCGCTGCCGAACAGGCCACACCGCTCGCCAAGGAAATCTTTCTGAATGCGCTCTACAAAATGACTTTCGACGATGCGCGTGGCATCCTTACGGGCGGAGACCATGCCGCTACCGACTACTTCCGACGGCAAAGCTCGCAACAACTCAGCACCGCTTTTCAACCAATCGTGCACCGGACCATGGAACAAGTGGGCGTAATCAAGCAGTACAACCAGTTGACGCAAAACTCGGTTGCAGGACCCCTGCTGCGGGCGCAAGGTCTCGACATGGACGAGTACGTTCTCGGAAAAACTCTCGACGGTCTGTTCTACGTGCTTGCGCAAGAGGAAACCAATATCCGCAGAGACCCCGCGGCGCGAACCACGGCTTTGTTGCGCGAGGTTTTTGGCGCCCGTCGATAGTGGGTTTCGTTGCCTCGGTCCACGAAACGATGGATTCTCCTCATTGCAAGGCAGCGGTCCGGGAAAACTTCACAATCGAGTTCTCTAGATTGCCTTGATGCAAGCCCCTAGCGCGTCGAGACAGTTCAGGGCCGTGATGATCGATTCGCGCTCCGCAGAGCCTTGTTTGCTCACGCAAAGCTCGTGCTCTCGCCGCATCACCGCCTGTTCCGCCTCCCGTATTCTTGCCGGGAGCTTGGCGCGCTCGCGTTCAAAAATTGCCCCAAGGTAGAGGGCCCGCCAGAGATACGTGTGCGCCCCAGAGGTATGGAACTTCTCGGAAAATGGCAACTTAGAAGTTTGGTCTTGCGGTTGAATCATGAGGAGGTCTCCGGCCAGACCCCCTAAGTAGACTCTAGAGTTTGATGCCCGTGAAATCCGGAACATACTGTGTTTGGCCCTTAGCCGTTCAAGGCGAGGTCGCCATGCGACCTTTCTGTGTTCCTTACTTCACCGCGGGAGTGAGGATGATGTTTCTGTAGGCTACCTGACCGTTCTCGCTTCCTTGCAGATAAATCGGGCCCGGCTGGCCTTCGTGGCTGTTGAGAGCGCCGCCGGTGATGCCGGGAATCTCCTGCTTATCGATGATGGTCGACCGGTTCTGAACCACTGTGATCGTGCGTCCCACAAGCGTAATGTCGTAGCTCTGCCACTCGCCCGGTTTGCGCGGCATCTCCGGCGAAGGCGCGATGAAACCGTACACACCGCCGGTGTGATGACTCGGCGGCTCCTGGATCGAATCATCCTCCACCTGTACCTCATACCGCCCACGCAGGTACACGCCGCTGTTCGAACCTTTTCCTATGTTGAATTCGATATGCAATTTGAAGTCGCCGAATGGGCGTGTGGCGATCAGCTCCGGGCCATGTCCTGGACTCAGGAGGGTCCCGCCCTCCACCTTCCAAACCGCATTCGCATTTTCTTTGTCCGGCTTCCATCCGCTAAGGTCCTTGCCGTTGAACAATTTCACCGGCCTTCCCCACTTCGGAATTCCCGCGCGTTTGAGCGACGGTGCTCTTTGGCCGGTCCACGGCCACGGAGTCCCGTCCGGCCCGGTCGTCTTGCCTACCAACCTTGCGCCGACGAGCTTGGCTTCGAACACCATGTCATCCTTGCGGTCTTCGGCTTCCTTCGGAGAAACAAACCTAAGCTCCCCATGATCAATTTCGACTTTCGGCAGCGGGCGCGCATTTCCCCAACGACCCACCATTTGCGCCTTCAACTGACCCTGCTCCTCGCTGAGCTCTAGCCACGACGGATACTCCCGGTCCGGCGCCTTCAGTGTCAGGTCCCAGCGCCCGAGGAATGGCTTCACCGAAGTCTCGTGGCTGGCGGTGTTTTCCTGTTGCGCGAAGCAGCCAGCACTCAACAACAGAAACACAACCGTGCGGTAACTCACCTTTCCAAATTTCATCGCCATACTCCTACGATTTGATGGTCTGCGAGCTCTCGTCCCAATACACCGGCGCACCGCGGTAGTAAGATTCATTCGCCATATGACATCCGAGTGCCGCATGATGCCCGAATACCGTGTCCTGGACCAGTGGTTGGCGTGACCGCACCGCCTCGAAGAATTTGTACATATGCGGCTTCAGATCGTCGTAATCGTTCCCCTGATAGGTGACCGTCTGGGCAATACGCTCCTCACCGGGCTTGGGATCATGTTTCTCGTGCCACTCCTTAAAGTAGGCATCTTTCAATCGCGCCGGCAGGCCGTAGCAGTAGTAGCTGGGCGCTAGATCGACGCCCGGCTGGGGAGTGTAGGTAAGCCCGAACTCGCTCAGCTCGATGAGCCCTTTCGATCCCATGAAGCGGGTGACCTCCGGCGTTTCCGTGCCCAGGGTCAGCCGCATGTAAACCGGGATACTCTTGTCCTTCGCAATGTTGTATTCGGCCAAAGCGGCATGCACATCAGGTGTGTTGCGTCCGTCCTTCCAGCGGTAGATCCCTCCAAAGGCCGAAACCTTTTTCGGCGGCTCCGTGATCCCCAGCACAAAGCTAAAGCCGCTGATCAGATGCACCAGCAAGTCTCCGGCAACCCCAGTCCCATATTCCCTCCAACAACGCCAGCGGGCGAACAGATACGGATCGAACGGCTTCTTCGGCGCATTTCCCAGCCACGTTTCCCAATCGACGTTCTGCGGCGACAAGTCCGCGGGCGGCGGATATTCCCATGCTCCGGTCGGATTGTTTCGTCCAAACGTCGCCTCAACCAGGCTCAATTCGCCGATCGCTCCCGAGTCGTACATTTCTTTTGCTTTGGCGCACAGGACAGAACTCGTGCGCTGCGCACCAATCTGAACGATGCGGTTCGCCTTCTTCGCCGCCGCCACCATGGCGGCGCCATCAGCCGCGCTGTGCGACATCGGCTTCTCGCAATAGACATCCTTGCCCGCCGCCAGTGCGTCCACGAAAATCTGCTTGTGCCAATGGTCGGGCACTGCCATGACAATGGCGTCAATTTCCTTGTTGTCGAGCAGTTCCTGATAGCGCCGCGTTGTCGGGATCGGCTTCTTGACGATCTCCCTCGCCAGTTCGTGCCGTCCATCGTACAGGTCGCATGCCGCTGCGCATTCCACGCCCGGCAAGTCGATAGCCGTAGAGAGAAGGTTCGTGCCTTCCATGCCGATCCCTACCATTCCGAAGCGTAGGCGATCGCTAGGCGCGGCCGCCCGTTCGGCGGCAAATAACGGCTGGTGCAAGGGGATCACGCTGGCGGCGAGCGATCCGCCGGCAACTCCAGTGCTGGTTTGCAGGAACTTACGACGGGAGAAATGACCCCTCTTCATGGAAGGACTCCTTTCGCGCTCTCCGACCAGAGCGCAGAGGTCTCTCAAGATACTGCATGTTCCCCTGAACACCAAACCCAGAAGCCACGGCGAAAGCGGAGATGGATCCTCGTGCGAAATCCCCCGCACTCTGCTATCTTCCACGGGGGACAAAAGGGGCTGCTGCATGGCTGAAGCCGTCACGACATCCAACGACTCAATTGCGCAGTACGACACCCGCTTCTTCGGACATCCGCGCGGCCTAGCCACGCTTTTTTTCACCGAAATGTGGGAGCGCTACAGCTTTTATGGCACGCGTGCTCTCCTCATGCTCTACATGACCCACGCCGTTGCCAGCGGTGCGCTGGGCATGTCCGACATGAAAGCTGGCGCCATTTATGGGTTCTACACGGCAACGGTCTACCTGCTCAGCCTTCCGGGAGGTTGGTTTGCCGACCGCATCGTCGGCCAACGAAAGGCTGTGTTGATTGGTGGCATTTTCATCGCTTGCGGTGATTTCGCCTTGGCCACCCCTGGCATTGCCATGTACTACGCCGGTCTGGGGCTGCTCATGGTCGGTACCGGCTTGCTGAAGCCAAACGTCAGCACCATGGTGGGACAGTTGTATTCCACCGGAGACCGTCGCCGAGATTCAGGCTTCTCGATCTTTTACATCGGAATCAACATCGGGGCGTTTTCTCCCCTGTTGGTGAGTTGGGTTGGAGAAAAGGTCAACTGGCATCTCGCCTTTGCCACTTCCGGAATCGGAATGCTCGCTGGATTGACCCAGTACGTCCTGACCGGGAAGTATTTGGGCGAAGCCGGGCTTCATCCCGTTCCGGTAGAGGATCCGGCAAAGGACCGTCGCCAAAAGAGAACCGCTGGCCTCATCGGAGCGATCTTTCTTCTGGCCCTGGCGGCAGTCGTAGTGCTGGGCTCGCAGGGCGTCATTTCGCTCACTGCCGTAGTGATCTCAAACGGACTGGCGGTGGTCCTGGCGCTGATTTCGATTGCCGTCTTTTCCTGGATGATCTTGGGCAAAGGCTGGTCTCCGCTGGAAAGGAAACGAGCCGGGGCGATGCTGGTTCTGTTTGTAGGATCGGCCGTCTTTTGGGGAGCTTACGAGCAAGCGGGTTCGTCACTGAACCTGTTTGCCGACATCAATACCAACCGGCACGTATTTGGATATGAATTTCCTGCGGGGTGGTTCCAATGGGTCCAGCCGCTATTTGTGCTCATCCTGGCCCCAATTTTTGCCTGGCTTTGGATTCGGCTGGGGAAGCGTGAGCCTTCGAGCCCGGCCAAGTTTTCGATTGCCCTCTTCTTCGTAGGGTTGAGTTTCTTGGTTCTGGTTCCTCCGGCCCATCGGACAGGGGTGTCCCCGCACTGGCTGAACGCCTGCTATTTCCTTGGCGTGGTCGGGGAGATGTGCCTGAGTCCGGTGGGACTGAGTGCCTTTACCAAACTCGCTCCAGCCCGTGCGGCGGGGTTTGCCATGGGGATTTGGTTCCTTTCGACCAGCATCGGCGAGTGGCTTGCGGGCAAGGCCGGGTCCTATTTCAGTTCCATGCCGTTGCCGAAACTCTTTGGCATCAGCGCCATCATTCCGTTCGTGGCGGCACTCATCCTGGCCCTTCTGGTGAAGCCGACGAAACGTCTCATGGAAGGCGTCAACTGAGGGGTTGCCTGAAGCTCGGGCCGGCGGGTGCATCTCCCTTCCAGAGCGGCTTCTCGTCGAAAGACCCGATCGGCCCCCATTGACGCGGCCCCAGGTACCCTTTAGGCTCCAAAATGGAGGTTCCATTCGTACCCTCCCAAGCCTTGCAAGCAGTACAACGAAAAGAGGTTTACGCCGCATCACACCGATTGCGGCCGGAAAAGGCGACTTGACCGACACGCGAAAACAACAGGGCGAAAAGCTTACTGAAGCTGAGGCAATTGAGCAGGCCAAGCAGGGAGATGAAAGGGCATTCAAAGTGCTCTATGACCTGCACAAGCGGCGTGTGTATTCGCTTTGCCTGCGCATGACGCAAAACACGGCGTCTGCCGAAGACCTCACCCAGGAAGCTTTCCTGCAGTTGTTTCGGAAGATTGCGACTTTTCGCGGCGAGTCGGCGTTTTCGACTTGGTTGCACCGGATGGCAGTCAATGTCGTCCTGATGCAGCTGCGAAAGAAGAATCTGCCGATCGTTCCCATTGACGAGACGACGGAGGGCGATGAGGAAGGAACGGTCAAGAAGGAGCCCGGCGCTCCGGATGATCGTTTGGCGGGAGCGATTGACCGGTTACGCTTGCAAAGAGCGGTTGACGAACTACCGCCGGGTTATCGTACGATCTTTGTGCTGCACGATGTCGAGGGCTACGAGCACAACGAAATTGCCGAAATGGTCGGGTGCTCGATCGGGAACAGCAAGTCGCAGCTGCACAAAGCTCGTTTAAAGTTACGTGAGCTCCTTAGAGTCGACAGAGCCGAGAAGGCCAACAAATGAGGAGCCAGACGCGGTATCGGGGAGAGAGGCTGTAATGAATTGCGTAGAGTTTGAGCGCGGAATGCCGGATTGCGTCCAGGGGAGCCCTACCCCCGAGCAGCAAGTGCATTTGAACTCCTGTCCTGCCTGTTCAGGACTCCTGCGGGATTTGAGCACGATTGCCTCGCAGGCGAAATTGCTCGCCGCGGTCGACGAGCCCAGTCCCGCGGTTTGGAATGCGTTGGAGGCGCGGCTTCGAAGCGAGGGGTTGATCCGCCGCTCCGAGCCGACTTACCTGCCCTCAAGACCAAGCCTTTGGCAACGCTGGCGCGCTTCTTGGCTGGTGCCGGTTGCGGCAGCATTGGCAGTGATCGCTGTCGTAAAGCTGTATCGCCCTGCGGGTGTGGGGAATGACATCTCGGTTGCCAAACAGGTGCCCGCCGTCGTCCAGCAGACTGCTTCCAAGGGTAAGGCGAAAGCTCCCTTGTCGCGCGATGACCAGCAGTGGCTGAGAACAGTTGCCAATAGGCCTCCGGCACAGTTAGCCAAGTTCCAAGCCGATCTTGACCAAGCAAATGCGTTCATTGAGGACGCGCAAGAATCCTTGCAGCGCGATCCCAACGACTTCTACATGCAACAAATGTTGATTAATGCGTACGAACAGAAACAAATGCTGTACGAGCTGGCGGTAGACAACAGCGACCAGTAATGGGGGCGATCATGAGTGCTGCGAAGTGCGCGCTGAGAGTCGTAACAGTATTTACTCTGGCTGGAGCGACATTGGCGGCCGGTGAAACCCGGAAGGACCTGCACTTCAAAGTTGGCAAGCGTCCAACCGTTTCGATCAACAATCCGTACGGTCCCATCGTAGTCAAGGCGGGTGGAGCGCGCGAAGTGGTCATCAACGCGATTCTTCACTCCGGCAAAGTCGAAATTGACCAGAGCCAAGGCCGGAATCGTATCGACATTGTGTCGCATTTGTTGCCCGGGGCGGACCCGAAAAGCGGTGTTGTCGAGTACCAGGTCTTAGTGCCTAGCGACGCGAATTTGAGTGTGCATGCTGAGAGCGGTGCCATCCACGTGGAGAAACTGCAGGGCGACATTACCATCGAAGGAAACAGCGGATCGATTGAAGTGGTCGACTGCGCTGATGGTCACGTGCATGTAAAGACCCTCAACGCTCCCGTGAGCATGAGCAACGTGCGCAGCGCCCATGTCGAAGTGGTCTCGATGGCAGGAAATGTGACCCTGAATTCTGTTTCGGGCCCCAACGTGACGGTGAATTCGAACACCGGCAAAATCGAGTATGCGGGTGACTTTAGCGGGGAAGGGGAATACGACTTCACGAGTCATACCGGAGACATTGAAGCGGTTGCCCCAGCCTACGCTTCGATTGACGTTACCGCGCGTTCGAGCGAAGGCCGGGTAGATAGCGATTTTTCCCTGGAACCGAAGCACACGCCGTTCATCGCAAAGGCAGGGAGTTACTTTTCAGGCACTCTGAACAAGGCAGCTTCCTCGGTAAGACTGATGTCCTTCAGTGGTAGAATCCACCTCAAGAAGCGCCAATAAGACAGGCGGTTCGGCCGGATTCCTACTTGTTCCTCATGACAGATGCGAGTGTTCTGGAGCGACCTGTGCCCCAGCCCGGCTTTGTCTCGACCATTGCTCTCGTCGGGTTCATGGGCGCAGGCAAAACCACGGTGGGACAAGCCTTGGCCCATCGCCTGGGATGGTGTTTTGCGGACCTGGATCATCTGGTGGAAGCCCGCGAAGGACGCACCGTTCCCCAAATCTTCGAGCAAGAGGGCGAACTTCGGTTTCGTGAACTCGAGCACATGGTGCTCACGGAGCGGCTAAATCGTGATTCGAAATTCCTCGTGCTAGCACTCGGCGGAGGAGCTTTCGTCAATCGCGGGGTACGCGAGATCTTGCGCCGCCGAGGGGTTCCCTCCATCTGGCTGGATGCGCCTGCCGAAGAGTTGTTTCGCCGCTGTGGGCAACCTGAGGTGGTTCGCCCCCTGCGGCAAGATGCCGATCAATTTGCCAAGCTGTACGAACAGAGGCTTTCGTCATATCGTCAGGCGGCTTTGCGCGTGATAACTACTAGGAAAGACATTCCCACTTTGGTCGACGAAATTATTGCGCAATTGGCATTAAACCAGGCGCCGAGGAGCGTTGAGTGAAGAACCGCAGGATTGTTGTCGGGATGGTCACGATCACTTTTGGGGCTGTGCTGGTATGCAGCGCGGCAGCAAAAGAGAAAGACAACGGCAAATCGGGAAAGCAGGTGGTGGATTCCGGGTCCTTCAGTGTGTTGATGTCGGGCGTGCGCGTCGCCACCGAGACGTTTTCCATTCAACAAGGTGCAGCGGGAAGCACGATTTCCTCGCAATTCAAGTCGGCGCAAGGTGAGCAGGTCGCCGAACAGAGCTCCGAGCTCGAGCTTACGCCTTCGGCCGAACTCCGAAAGTACGAGTGGAAGGCTACGGCTCCGGAAAAAGTGAGTGCGACGGTTTTGCCCAATGACGCATTCCTGGTAGAAACCTATTCGCTCGGTGCAGACAACAAGCCGACCGCCCAGAATTTCCTCCTTCCCGCCTCGACTTCGATACTCGACGATTATTTCTTCATTCACCGTGAGGTTCTGGCTTGGAAGTACTTGGCCTCAGCCTGCAAGAACGACAAAGGTAACCTGAACTGTCCGCATCAGAGGGTGCAGTTCGGGGCGCTGAACCCGCATGCGCGCACTTCGATGTCGGTGACCATCGAGTTCTCGGGGAGAGACAAAGTGACTCTACGGGGAGCGGAGCGGGAGTTAAGCAAGTTTGTTTTGAGTTCGGAGGCGGGCGACTGGACGTTCTGGCTTGACGATCAACTCAAGTTGGTGCGCCTGCGTAGCGAAACGGGTACGGAAATCGTCCGCGACTGATCTCTTCCGGAAAGGTGCTTGCCCTAAGCCAGCCTAACTGTATTCCATGACCGCTCTCATTGATTCACGAGCAACCCGCATTATCTTTACCGTGCTCGTGTTTGCGATGGGATTGGCCTTTCTGTACTTCGCCCGCCGGACGCTGATCGCTTTCCTGTTTGCGGTTTTCTTCGCTTACCTCGTCGATCCGGCCGCCTCGCGTATTGAGCGTTGGACCAAGAGCCGGGGGGGCGCGATCGCCATCATCTACCTTCTTATCGTGCTGGGACTGGGGACGCTGTTCTTCTTCATTGGGCCTCGTATCGGCCATGAAGCCCAGAAGCTGACCGAATCCCTGCCTTCCCTGGTGGAACGGGTAAACAGCGGACAAATTGTTCAAGAGGTCGGCATCGAGCACGGCTTGAACAAGAGCACACGCGACCAGTTAGAGGCCTTTCTGAAAGCTCACACCGGAGATCTTCTGAAGATTGCTCAGCACGCAGGTTTGCGTGTGGCCGCGGTGGCGCAGGAATCCTGGCTGGTGATTTTGGTACCGATCCTAGCCGCATTCTTTCTGAAGGATGCCCGGGCTTTCAGCAACGTAGCTCTCACCTTTGTGCATAGCAAGGCGCAGCGGGAGTTCCTGCAAGGCGTGATCAGCGATTTGAATGTGATGCTGGCGCAGTTCATTCGAGCCCAATTGACGCTGGCGGCGCTGTCGTGGATTGCGTATGGGTTTTTCCTTGGGCTGATGAAGGTGCCATATGCGTTGATGCTGGCCAGTGCGGGAGGAATTCTCGAATTCATTCCCGTGGTTGGCCCACTGGTGGCATCGGTACTGATCCTGGGCGTTGCCTTGCTGACGGGCTATCCCCATTGGATTGTGATTTTGAGTTTTCTGATCGCCTGGCGTCTGACCCAGGACTACGTCGTCTCCCCCCGGGTCATGGGCAAGACGATGGAATTGCACCCGCTGGCGGCGATCTTTGGCGTTCTGGCGGGTGGGGAGATCGCGGGAGTTCTGGGCGTGTATCTCTCAATTCCGGTGATGGCAAGTTTGCGGATCGTGTGGCGCCGATGGCGCATGTACGCAGAAAAGAAACGTTTTGGGCCCCTGAATGAATACTCCTTTCTGACCGAAAACACACCCCAGCCATAAGCTTCGGTGTTGTAAAATTGTGCTTACCCCTTCATTTATGTCAAACAAGATTCCCGTAGGTGTTCTCGGAGCCACCGGCATTGTTGGCCAGCGGTTTATCCAGATGCTAGAGCACCATCCTTGGTTCGAAGCCGTATGGCTTGCGGCCTCTGATCGCTCCGAAGGCAAGCCGTACGGGGAGGCGGCTAGGTGGCGGCTGAAGACCGCCATTCCCAAGAATGTGGGCAGCATGGTGGTTTCTCCCGCCCGGCCGGAAGGCGCGCCCAAGACCATCTTTGCGGCGCTTGATTCGGGTATTGCCCGGGAACTTGAGCCTCGGTTTGCCGAAGCCGGCTGCGCCGTCGTGTCGAATTCGAGTGCGCTGCGGATGGTGAAAGATGTTCCCCTGGTGATTCCCGAGGTCAATCCCGACCATGTGAAGCTCATCGAATGTCAGTCCTATCGGAGAAACAGTGGCGGGTTCGTGGTCACCAATCCCAACTGCTCAGCCATCGGACTGGTGATGGCGTTGAAGCCACTCGACGAGAATTTTGGACTTGAGACCGTGATGGCTGTAACCATGCAGGCGGTCAGCGGCGCAGGCTACCCGGGCGTGGCTTCGCTCGATATTTTGGGCAACGTCATTCCCTTTATCGCGAACGAAGAAGAAAAGATGGAAGAGGAGGCGCAGAAGCTGCTCGGAAAACTCAATGGCTCTGGCGTGATTCCCGCACCTTTCAAGATGAGCGCGCATTGTAACCGCGTTGCCGTGGAAGATGGGCACACCGAGTCGGTATCGGTGAAGTTGAAAAAGAAAGCCAACGTCGATGACATCCTGGCAGCATGGGCCTCGTTCCGCGGCCTGCCGCAGCAGAAGCGGCTTCCAACCGCTCCCGAGGTTCCCGTGCGATATATCGAGGCAAAGGATCGTCCCCAACCGCGATTTGATGTGGATTTTGGATATGGCATGACGACGACGGTTGGACGTTTGCGTCCCTGCAACGTTCTCGACTGGAAGTTCACGGTGTTGTCGCACAATACGATTCGCGGGGCAGCTGGAGCGGCGCTGTTGAATGCAGAGTTGCTGAGGGAGCAAGGATACTTGGGCTAGCGGCAATACGTCGTCCGCAACCGGCCTGGGACTTTTTTTCTTGCGGAGACTCCGTCTGCCCGGGCTCGATTCTTGCTCGCTCTGCGGCTGAGGCGCGTGGGTAGAAAGAATTTCCGGGCACGTTTCGAGTCGCTTGCCTTCTGACATCCAGCCAGTGGCAGGTCGAGCCCTGGGGTGATGGGGATGATGCTCCTACTTCCTCGAACCCGGTCCCGACAATCCTCACATCCCCTCTGCTCAAAGTGCGGCTTTGGTTGGACTACCTTCTGATGGCTGTGCCAACTACAATCGAACTTCGCTTCGCAAACGGCTAATGGCAACGAGCTGTGTGGTAACCAAATTCGGCGGGACGTCAGTGGGCGGCTCGCAGGCGATCGCGCGGGTGGTTGAGATTGTCCGTAGCCGGCTCGAGCAGCGCCCGATTGTGGTTGTGAGCGCGATGGCCAAGGTTACCGACCAATTGCTGCAGATGGCCCGCGCGGCGGGGTCGGGAGATCGCCAGAAAGCTCTCATTCTGGCCCGTGAGTGCCGCGAACGTCACTACAATACTGCCGGCGAATTGCTTGGTACAGCGCTATTTACCCAATTTCACGGTGAGCTTGGCGCGGAGTTCGAGGAATTGGAGGAACTGCTTCGCGGCATTGCGGCGGTCGGCGAGCTTACCCCGCGAACCACTGATCATGTGGCGGCGTACGGCGAAGTGCTTTCGAGCAAACTGGTTGCGGCTGCGCTGTCCTCCCATGACATTCCGGCTGAGTATGTAGACTCTCGCGATTGCATCGTGACCGACGAGACCTTCATGCGCGCTGCCCCGCTCTACGAGGATACCAATGCCAAGTTGAAGGAGTTCGTTGCACCGCTCCTTGCGAGAGGCCAGGTTCCGGTGATGGGGGGCTTCATCGGGGCCACCCGCGGCGGGGTGACGGCGACGATTGGAAGAGGCGGGTCCGATTTTTCGGCGGCCATCGTTGGTGCTGGGCTGAATGCAGACAAGATCGAAATCTGGACCGATGTGGACGGTATGATGACCACCGATCCGAACGTCTGCCCCGATGCCCGGCGGATAAAAATCATCAGCTTCGAGGAGGCTGCCGAGTTAGCCTACTTCGGTGCCAAGGTCCTTCACCCAGCTACGGTGCTACCGGCAATCCAGAAAAACATTCCGGTCTACATCCTGAATTCGCAGAACCCCCGGTGCGAAGGAACGCGAATTACGGCACGGGCACCCCAGTGTAAGAATTTCTTCAAGGCAATTGCGGCGAAAAAGCGAATCACGATTGTTGATGTCGCAGCTCCCCGCATGCTCCTGGCACATGGCTTTCTGAAGGCAATCTTCGACGCGTTTGATCGCCACCGGATTCCTGTGGACGTGGTGTCGACTTCAGAGGTGAGCGTCTCGCTCACGGTGGACTCGAATGAATCCATTCCAGCGCTGGCTGCCGACTTAGCGAAGCTGGCGGACGTGAAGTATGAAGGCCGGAAGGCGATTGTGTGCCTGGTGGGAGAAAATCTGCGCGAGATTCCCGGCATTGCCGCGCATGTGTTTGGCGAGCTCTCCGATGTGAAGATTCGGATGATTTCTCAGGGTGCGTCCGAGATCAACCTGACATTTGTGATTGATGAAGAATTGGTGCCCAACGTGATTCAGCGCTTGCATAAGCGCTTTTTTGCAGAGCTGGACCCGGTGATATTCGCCTGACGAGTTCCCACTTTCCCCGAAACCCCACAAGAAACCTCGGCGAGCGGTCGGGCGGGGGTTCTGGTGCGGAAATGACCGGGCGAGTTGCTGCCGCTAGGCTGACGGGTCCCGCGCTTGGGGCTTGCGTCAGGTTCCCGGAATCCCGTTACACTATTCAAACGCATGAAAATCGTTCTGCTGGGAATTGGAAAAACTGGGTCGCTCGTTCGCGAGGTGGCGATCGAACGCGGGCACACGGTCGAGGTCCTGCTGGAATCGGAAAACGACAAAGCTGCTGGACTTACCAAACAGCGCCTCGCCCGAATCGATGTGGTCATCGATTTCACCACCCCCCACTGCGTCCTCGACAACATCAGCGCCTGCCTTGAGTGTGGCAAGAACATGGTTGTGGGCACGACGGGATGGTATGAAAAGATCCCTCACATTAAAGCCCAGGTCGAACGCGGCGGGACCGGGTTTATCTTCGGGTCAAACTTTTCCGTCGGCGTGAATATGTTTTTCGAGCTGGTGAAGACCGTGGCTCCAGCGTTGAAGCAGAACTATGCCGCACACATATACGAGCGGCACCACGTCCATAAGAAGGACGCTCCTTCAGGAACGGCAGCCACGATGCAGCAGATCCTTCAGAACGAATCAAGCGCTGACGTCGAGATTACCTCCTTCCGCGAAGGCGAGGTTGTGGGAATGCACGAACTAACGCTTGAGTCCGCAGCCGACACCATCTACCTCTGCCATGACGCCAAATCGCGAAGAGGATTTGCCGAAGGCGCGGTGCGAGCGGCCGAGTGGCTGGATGGGAAGAAGGGCTTCTACGAGTTCAAGGACGTTTGGCGGCAGATGTAAGGCATTGGGGTCTCTGAATCATGCCTCCAGGCCCAGCGCCTGCAAGTCCCGCCGCAGCTGCTGAGGATCTTTCATTAACACAGTCGAGAGTCCTACCTTGGCCGCGGCCTCGATGTTCGCCGGCCGGTCATCGATGAAGCAGCACTCTTGCGGGGTGTGTTGGGTGAGATCGAGAGCGAGTTTGTAGATGCGCTCGTCCGGCTTGCGCCGGCCGACGTAGCAGGAACTGACGAAGACGTCGAAGGAGTCGGCCAGCCCGAAGGTCCGGATACGGTATTCGTTCAGTTCACGCGACTCGTTATTGATCGTGCCCATGAAGTATTTGGCGGAGAGCGAGCGGGCGAGTTCCAGGCTCTGCGATTTGGGTTTGGACAACGAGAACATGAACTGTTTGAACTGCTCGCGGGAGAACGTCCGCGCCTGGAAGAAGATCACGCGGTCGAGGTATTCGTCGAGAGTCAGCCTACCTTCCTCGAAGTTGGGCACGAGTTCGTGGTGGCGGGCCTCAAACTCGGTTTTGTTCAGCAGGAACGTTTCGACAGCTTGATCTCGCTCTTCATGATCCCAGGCATTGGTAAGCAGCACTCCACCGATGTCCCAGAACAAGGCGCGAATCTTCTGCAACACGGGCCTCCCTTGTCCGCATAAACGAACGAAATAGAAATGATAAATGTTTTTCAGTTGCGAGAAGCTGCTCGCTTCTACTTCCTAGAAGAGGGATTCACCTTCCCCCAAAACGATCCGGCGCGGAGTCGTGCTGCGGTGCTTTTCGGGTTGCGCTGAGCCACTCGCGAGGCGTTTGAGGCTTGGTTCCGTCCTATGCTCTGGCTGCTCTCGCGGCTGGAGCGCGGCGCGTGCTGGGGACGTAGACGCAGGATCGTGTGTCGTAGTGCTTGGCGAGGCAATTGGGGCAGAGGTGAAGCTGGTGGACGCGGCACATCACTGCGGGAGACTCAACCCCGCACAAGTCGCATCCGCCCCGAGCTTTGGGCTGGGGCTTAGGACTGGCTGGTACTGCCGCCTGAGCCGCACGAGCTCTCAGATAAATACCGGTGGTGCAGATCAGCGCTCCTAGTGAGAAAGTGCAGAGT
>Ga0105248_10003182_pt1 | contig 18198 bp, 18 predicted proteins | sample KBSS34metaG_FD_81524 | JGI IMG/M metagenome (GOLD analysis project Ga0105248, IMG submission 81524) | Switchgrass rhizosphere microbial communities from Kellogg Biological Station, Michigan, USA - KBS S3-4 metaG | ecosystem: Host-associated > Plants > Roots > Rhizosphere > Soil | place... | reverse complement strand
TAGTAGCACTGGCAGTAACACCAGGCTCGGGCGGGCGGACCGGGCGGGTTTAGATGCGCTGGCGGACGAACTCGTAACGTTCCATGGTGGCGGCGAAGCGCGATTGGTCCTCGCTGCGCACCACCTTGCCGACGCAGCGCAGGCGCACCTCAGCGCGCGTTCCAGGCGCCTTGGGCAGAGTGATCAGGTACTCAATAGAGGAGCCCACTTCTACGGGCACCTTGGACGCGAACAGCACTCCGCAGGAACTTACGTTGCGGGTTTCGCCCTTGCCTTTGTTCTTGACCTCGCCCGCTACGATCTCAAAGGGAAGGCGCAAATCGAAGCGCTGATGTTTTCGTTGTTCCGTCACAGTGATACCGAGTTTATAGAGGGAAACATCTAAGGTCAACGCCTTAGAGTCCTAAAATGGTTGCGATTGTAATGGTACTTTGAGTCTATGGACTACGTCGTTCCCGCTGCCCCGCAGCCTTCCTTGCCGGTTGCCGGCACGCAAGCGCGCTTTCCCGTTCGCCGCATTTATTGTGTAGGACGCAACTACCTGGCGCACGTGCGCGAGATGGGACACGACGAAAAGAACCCGCCTTTCTTTTTCGCCAAAGCTAGCGACATGATTGTCGAAGATGGGGCTACGGTTCCGTACCCGCCGCTGACCAATAACTATCATCACGAAGTGGAGCTGGTGGTGGCGATCGGCAAGCGTGGCGCGAACATTCCGGTGGAAGCGGCGCTCGAGCACGTTTACGGCTATGCGGTGGGTTTCGACATGACGCGCCGCGATTTACAGCAGGCGGCGGCGAAGAAGGGGCACCCGTGGGAGATCGGCAAATCGTTCGATCAATCGGGGCCTTGCGGGCCGATTCATCCAGTAGCCCTGGTCGGGCACGTGAGCGCCGGCGATCTGCAGATCACCGTCAACGGGCAGGTACGGCAGCACTCGAATTTGAACCAGATGATCTGGGACGTGCCGCACATCATCAACCATCTGTCGCAGCAGGTGACGCTGGAACCGGGCGACCTGATTTACACGGGCACGCCGGAGGGAGTCAGCGCGGTGGTTGCCGGCGATGTCATGGTGGGTCGCATCGACAAGTTGGGTGAACTGACGATCAAGGTGGCGTAACAGCATGCTGGAGCTTCGCAAATCGCAAGACCGCGGCACGGGAAAGCAGGACTGGCTGGAGGCGCGCTTCACGTTTTCCTTCGGGTCGTATCAGGATCCCGCGCAAAACGGTTTCTCGGACTTGAAGCTGCTGAACGACGACCGGGTGGCGCCGGGCGGCGGTTTCGCCACGCACTCGCATCAGGACATGGAAGTGTTTTCCTACGTGCTGGCGGGCGCGCTGGAACATAAGGACTCGATGGGCGAAGGCTCGGTGGTACGCGCGGGCGATGTGATCGCGATGAGCACGGGCAGTGGGATCACGCATAGCGAGTTCAACCATTCGAAGTCCGAGCCGGTGCATTTTTTCCAGATCTGGGTGGCGCCGGACCGGCAGGGCGTCGCGCCGCGGTATCAGCAGAAGCATTTTTCTGACATCGAAAAGCGTGGGCACCTGCGGTTGCTGCTGTCACCGGATGGCGCGGACGGCTCGCTCGGCATCTATCAGGACACGCGGATTTACGCGGGACTATTCGACGGCAGGGAGAACTTCGGAATGGCGCTCGGGCCTGACCGCTGTGCTTACGTCCACGTGGTGCGGGGAAGCGTCGCGCTTAACGGCACGCCGCTCGCGGAGGGCGACGGCGCGCGGGTTCGCGGCGACGGCAACTAATCTTGGACCACGGTCGCGATGCTGAAGTATTGGTTTTCGACCTGCGGGCTTGACGCGACACTACAGAGCCCGATTCGGGGAGACTTGGACCAGCTCTAGACCGCCCTCAAGCCCAATCGCTTTGCCGGTGACGTATGTGTACCGCAACTCTCTTGGCTGCGCCGCTCGATTCAGACTTCTTAGTCTGTATTGAGCCGGACCGCGCGTCCGTCCTTCTTCGTCGTAAATAGTGCAGATGTTGTGATCGTCGTTCGTGTCATTGAAACAGGTGACCCAACCGCCCCCGTCCCAACCGCCGGCCCACTGTGCCGAAGTAGGCACCCCACTCGGTAGTGCAGGTGGATAGGCGCGGTGACAGCCAAGCAAGAAAATACTGAAGACGGCGGCCAAGATCGAGCAACTCCCATGCAGCACCGATACGCCGCCCTTCATGTGCGGCCCCGGCCTCGCGTTCCCTGGAGGATGATCATGGCGTCGGATTTCGCCTTAGCGGATTGGCTCGGGCACGGCGGCGCCGTCGGCGCGGGGGTCGGAGGCGGCGTAGTTGGTGCCGGTCTTGGAGTTGTGCAGGATGGCCTGGCCGCGGCCCATTTCTTGCGTGTACTCGCGGCGGATGGCGATCTGGTGGCCACGTTCGGAGAGCTGTTGCAATGTCGCAGCGGGGACGCGCACTTCAATCGACAGGTCGCAGCCGGTTGCGTTGCGCTTGGTGAAGCGCGGGGCTTCTAGCGCGGCTTGCAGGTTCATGTTGTAATCGACCAAGTTGGAGACGAACTGCGCGTGCGCCAAGGGCTGATTGGCACCTCCCATGATGCCGAAGCCGATGTGCATATCGCCGCGTTCCATGAAGGCGGGAATGATGGTGTGGAAGGGGCGCTTGCCGCCTACCAACACGTTGGGGTGCTTGGGTTCAAGCGTGAAACCGCCGCCACGGTTTTGCAGGAGGAAGCCCATGCCTTCTACGGTGACTCCGGAACCGAACTCCGCATAGACGCTCTGAATCCAACTGGTCATGTTACCGTCTTTGTCGACGATGGTCAGATAGGTGGTGTCGCTGCCCACGGGCTGCCCGGCGGGGACTTCGCAGTTGGCGTGTTTGGGATCGATCAGGGCGGCGCGTTTGCGGGCGTATTCTTTCGACAGTAATTGCGCCACGGGGACGTCGTAGGTGTGCGGGTCCGCGTCGTAGCGGCGCACGTCGGCGTAGGCCAGCTTCATGGCTTCGATGCGCTTGTGCATTTCGGCGGGACTGAACGCGCCTAGCGGTGTAGGAGGCGCGGTCTCCATGATATTCAGCATTTCGAGCGCGGCCATTCCCTGGCCGTTGGGCGGCAGTTCGTAGACGCGCCAGCCGCGGTAATCGATGGAAATGGGCTGCACCCATTCGGCGGAATATGCTGCTAGATCTTCGGCGGTCATGGTGCCGCCCAGGTTCTGCGAAGTCTTCAGAATCGCAGTGGCGATTTCACCTTTGTAGAGCGCGTCGGGGCCCTTCTCGGCGACCAGGCGCATGGCGCGGGCCATTCCGGGGTTACGAAACAGATCGCCTTCGAGCGGCGGCTTGCCACCGGGGAGGAACACACGTACCGACTCAGGATTGGCTTTGATGCGCGGCTGATTGGCGGGATCGGCCCAGGATTCCTGGATGGCTTCGGAAACCGGGAAACCGTTTTCGGCATAGGCGACGGCGGATTGGAACAGATCCTTCCACGGCAGTTTGCCGTAGCGCTGATGCATTTTCCACCAGCCATCGACAGCGCCCGGAACGGTGAAGCTGTGAATGCCTTGCTGGGGCATCGATTTGACGCCCTGTTTCGCCAGGAATTCGGGGGACAAGGCGCGCGGCGCGGGTCCGGAAGAGTTCAAGCCTTGCAGCTTGCCGGTCTTGGCATCCCAGTAGATTGCGAACAAGTCACCGCCCAAGCCATTCTTCATGGGCTCGACTACGGCGAGCACTGCGTTCGCGGCGATGGCAGCATCGACGGCGGTGCCTCCGCGCGCCAGAATCTGCACCGCTGCTTGCGACGCCAGCGTCTGGCTAGTGGCGGCGATCCCTTGCTGCGTGATCACTTGCGAGCGGCCGTAGTTGCGCCCCTGAGCAGCGAGCGGCGCCAGCGGGATCAATAGGATCGAGACAAGCCAGCCGATGGTTCTCATGCGGGGTAGTTTATCACCTGCATAGAAAAGTTGTATGGAAAATGCGCTTCGCGGAAGGCGTGCCTGGATCAACCATGCGCTACAATGGGGGCAGCAATCCCCGGTGATCTTCGACGGCCTCCGTTGTCCGCAATATAAGGAGAACTATTGCATGGCCATCACACGGACAGCTCCCTCTAAGCCCGCTGAGCCGAAAGCTCAGCGCACTCCGCGGCGGGCAACCCCTAGCGCGCTAGCGGCGCCGATCCCGGTCTTCGATGCCGTTGCGCATCAAAAGGAGATTGCGCAGGTGGCCTACCGCATCTGGCTGGAGCGCGCGGACCGGCCTGGATCTCCCGAGGAGGACTGGCTCAAAGCGGAAGCGGAAGTGCGCGCCAAGTACAGCCGCTAGCACGTCCCAGGGCCTAAAGATTCAAGCCAGCTGGTACGATATACAAAAGACGTGCCATGAGTACGGCAACCCTCCAGCCCGGGGCCGGTGTTTCGCTCGCGGGGCCCCAGCGGACGCAGTGGATCATCTCCCGTGGGCAAGATCTCACTTGGTTTATTGGCTCTTCACTGATCAGCTACTTGGCTCTCGGTCTGATGGCAGTGGGGTTCCCGGTTCCCTTAATTCAGTTCATCTGGTTTTTCGGCATAGACGGCCCGCACGTTCAATCCACCATTACTCGCACCTACTTCGATAAGGCGGAGCGCTCCCGGCTGGGCTGGTTCTTATGGATTCCGGTGCCGCTGCTGCTGGTGGGGCCAGCGATGGTATTCGTGGGATTTGGTTCCCTGTTCTTCCTGTTCGCCGTGTGCTGGCAGCAGTTCCACATCGTGAAACAGCATTTCGGCTTCATGATGCTCTACAAGGGCAAAAATAAGGACCGCACGGATTTTCTACTCGACCGCTGGCTGCTGCTTAGCTCGCTGCTGATTCCGCTCGGCATGTTTGTGCTGCGCACGCGGCCGGTGATCATCCAGACCGTTCCCCTGCTGGCGTGGCTGCCGGCAGTGGCGATCAGCCTGTACGCCATCCTTGCGGCGGGCTGGCTGCTGCGGCAAGTACAGAAGCTGCGCGCGGGGCTGCCCATGAACTGGCCTAAGCTGGGGCTGCTGGCGATGGCGATTCCGCTGCAATGGATCGCGCTGTTGTACGGATCGCACTTCGGTCCCGATGGCATCGTGCGTGCCGGCATCGCGCTGGGGTTGTTTCACAGCTTCCAGTACCATCGCTTAATGTGGTTCCACAACCGCAATCGCTATAGCGAACCGGGAGCCGTCGAACGCCATGGGCTGGCGGCGCATCTGGTGGGGAGCTTCGGGGTTTATATCGCGATCGCCATTGGATTGAATCTGGTGCTTAACTACATTCCCGCCGCTCTGCTGCCTTACCAAACGGCGCAGGCCGCGATCTGGGGCGTCGCTTTCACGCACTATTGCATGGATGCGCGCATCTGGCACGTGCGCTCCGATAAAGGGCTGGCGACGGCGCTGCGGATGGCTTAACGGGGCTAGGCGCGGCCGGCGGGCACCAGTTCCGGTTTGGGCGAGTAGTCGATGCTGGCTTGTGTGGGCAACGCCAGAGCGGTGCCAGCGTCCTTCACCGCGTCGAGAATTTGCAAGAGCAAATCCTGCTGCGTGCTCAAGAAACTATCGCCGTTGCGGGTCAATATATAAATGAAAATCTCAATGTCGAGCGAATAGGTTCCGACGCCTACGAAGCGCACTGGCAACGCACCGGGCTCGACATCGGCATGACTCGCTAAAATCCGTCCGATGGAAGTCAGCACTTCGCGGACTTGATCGGGCGTGGAATCGCGGCGCAGATTCAGGATTACGTGAAACAGCATCTTGTCGCGCTTGTCGAAGTTCTCGAGCGTCATGGAGGAGAACTGGCCATTGGGCACGCTGACCACCGTGCGATTCAGGGTACGAATTCGGGTGGAGCGCAACCCGATGTCCTCAACGGTTCCCAGCAAGTCGCCGACCTTGCAAAAGTCGCCCACGGATACGGGACGGTCGCTGATCACGGAAACTCCGCCGAAGAAGTTTTCGATGGTTTTCTGGGCGGCGAGAGCGATCGCGATGCTACCGACGCCAAGGCCGGCCAGGATGGCGGTGGCGTTGTAGCCCCAGGCACTCAAAACGGCGGCGATGGCCAGCAGGAGAACGGAAAGCTTCACCAGTCGCGAGACCAGCGGCAGCACCGATGACGAGAAGTTTTTGTGGCGGGCGAGCATGGTCGAGCGCAGGTGCTCAAGCAGCAGGTCGATCAATCTCGCGGCTAACCAGGCGAGTCCCAGAAAGAACGCCAGCGTCAGGCCACGCTCCAGAAATAGCCGCAGGCGCCCTTCCGGGCTGATCCATTCCATGCCTGCGCGAAATAACAGCAAGCCCAGCAGCCAGCGCAACGGAGACCACAGCGTCCGCAGCGCCCCGCGGGTGGCTTGCGGGCCTAGGCGTTGCGCGGCGCCTTCTGCCAGCGAGAGTCCGATTCGTGAAAATACGCGCGCGATTCCAGCTAACGCCAGCGCCAGCAGGGCGAGGGCGATCCAGCCCCATAGCGGCGTATCCAGCAAGACGGAACTGACCAAGGGTTCCGGCAAGTATTTCTCCACGGGATGACCGCTATTCACTTGGGCGAGCTTGGGGATGAGATTCACGCTGTCGGCCGAGAACAGCCACACGGCGAGTCCGGAGCGTCGTGTTACCCGCTCCATTTGCAGTTCGGCGGATTGGCTGCCGAGTTTGAAGGACGCGACGCGCTCGCGATTGGGCGCGAGGCCGTCCTCATGACCGCCTTCCGCATTGCGGCTGAGTGAGGCGACGTCGAAGGCGGGATCACGATCGAGAAGCTGGCCTAGCTGTTGCGCCACGCGCGGGCCTTGCTGGACGCGCTGGTCATGCGGCAGTCCTTTGAAATCGAGATATTTCGCGGCTTGACTGAAATTTCCCGTGCGGCAGAATTGCAGGAACGAAAGCGCGGCGCTTTGCGGGGTGTCGCGATGGAGCGGATCTTCGGGGGCGGGAGGCTGAGCGTAGGCGGCGGCAGTCAGGAGCAGGGCGAACGGAAAAAGCTTCCGCAACGCGCCAAAATTTCCCGATGTGTTGCCGGTTAAGCTAATGATCCTGCGGGTGCTTCTGCCTTTCACGGGAATATCTCTGCATTCCGGTTTCCATCGCGGCCACTAGGCGCTGGCGGGAAGCTCTAACGTGTCCATGGCGGCCGAGTGCTTGCGATAGGGCGCATATAACACTCGGAACGCGGCCGCGGTGAGGACCGCGCCGATGCCCATCGAAATCGCCAGCGACGTGCCAATGGCTTGCTCGGAGTGGAACAAATAATCGTTGAGCACTGCCGGGAGCAGCGGGCCGAGGGTGAGTCCGCCCAGGTTGAAGACCAGCAAGAATAGGGCGGAGACTTGGCCGCGGACCTGGTTGGGAAGAATCCATTGCAAGGCCGCGTAGGAGACGCCCATGGGCAATCCCAGACAGAAAAGTCCGGGCGCGAGCAGCGCGAGAGTTATGTAAGGGTTCGCGGCGGTCAGTGCGATCGGGAACAGCAGCAGCACGCCGATGCCGCTGATCACGCCCACCCGCAAGGGAGCTTCGAGGATGCCGTGTTTCTTCCAGCGGTCCGCCAGCGCGCCTCCCGCGTACATTCCCAGGCATCCGCAGGTGAGGATGATCAGGCCCAGGCTGCGTCCGGTCTGACCGGCGCTCCAGTGATGGATGCGCTGGAAAAACGCGGGTGCCCAGGCGGTGAGCCCGTAAGTGCACATCGACTGGAAGATCATGGCCAGCGAGATTCCGGCGATGGATTGCCAGCGGACGCGGATTTGTTCGACGACTTGAGAGAGCGACAGGCGCGTGGCGCTGCCATCGCTCGACCGCAGCAGATTCTTGCGCTGCGGCTCGCGGATGGAGTACACCCACAACGCCACCAGCAGGCCGGGGATGCCGACGATCAAAAACGTGAGGCGCCAGGAGGCCATCAATCCTAGAACGGGGAGTGTTACGGCGGGCATGCGCACGGTGAAATCGACGACGGCTCCGCCGACGATCAGGGCTAAGCCTGAGCCGATAAAAATACCCATCGAGTAAACGCTGAGCGCGCGGCCCAGGCGTTCCTTGGGGAAAGAATCCGTGATCAAGGAAAACGCGCCGGGAGCGAGTGTGGCTTCGCCGACGCCCACGCCCATGCGCGCCAGAAACAACGTCGTGAAGCTACGCGCGCCGCTGCAGAGCGCGGTCATCAGGCTCCAGAACAGCACGCCGATGGTGATCAGATTCCGGCGGTTGCGAGTATCGGCTATGCGGCCGAGCGGCAGACCCAGGAACGTGTAAAACAAGCCAAACGCCAGTCCCTGTAGCAGGCCGATGCGGGTGTCGCTGATGGCCAGGTCGCGCTTGATGGAACCTACCAGGAGGCTCAAGATCTGGCGATCGATAAACGACAGCGTGTAGCACACCATCAGCACGAATACGACATAGCGTGCGTAGCCGACGCTCGGTTCAGACGCGGGCGGCGAAGTGGTTTTCGCGGTAACGGCGGTCGACACGGGTAGCGTCCTCCTGTCTCAGAGCACGCTATATTCAATCACATTTGGCAGCCGGACGCGCGCCTGCCCGACTCAGGCTCCTGCGGCGCCGTTGAAGCTCGCGAGGGCGGCGGGCTCGCTGGGGAATGACGTGAGGACGCTGTCCAGCTTGGTGATGCGCAGCAAATCCATAATCCGAGCGGGGATATTCACCAGCTTCAGTTGCCCGCCGGATTTGTTGCTGGCGGCGTAGGCGCTGGCGAGCTCGCCGAGTCCCGAGCTATCCATGAAGCTGACGTCCGCCAGGTTGAGCAAAATCTTGGTCGAACCCGCCTCGCGCAATTTCGCGATGGCCTCGCGCATGGTGGCCGATCCGTCGTTCAGAACAATGCGGCCCGCCAGATCTAGGATGGCGATATCGCCCGAGTACCGCACCGATGATTCGAAACTCACAATTCCCTCCAGAGGCTTTCCCGGGGGTAACGGACGAGGATCACCCGGATTGTGCATAGTATAGCGAAACAGCAGCCGGGCATTTGGGATACCTGTATTTGGGACAATGGATACTTGCTCAAGCAAATTACGGTCCACGGTGCCCGGCAGCACAACTTGAAGAACATCGACGTGGCGATTCCGCGCAATACGCTGACGGTGATTACCGGCCTGAGCGGCTCGGGCAAATCTTCACTGGCGTTCGATACGATTTACGCGGAGGGGCAACGGCGCTACGTCGAAACACTGTCGCCTTACGCGCGGCAGTTTCTGGATCAGATGGAGCGGCCGGAGGTGGATTCGATCGACGGGCTGAGTCCGGCGATTTCGATAGAGCAGAAGACCACCAGCCGGAGCCCGCGGTCGACCGTGGGGACGATCACCGAGATCTATGATTACCTGCGCGTGTTGTACGCGGCGATTGGCGTGCCGCATTGCCCCACGTGCGGGTTGGAGATTTCGCGGCAATCGGCGCAGCAGATTCTGCAACAGGTGATGACGCTGGGTCCGCAGGAGCGTGTGATGATCCTGGCGCCCATCGTACGCGGGCGCAAGGGCGAGTATCGCAAGGAGCTGGAAAAACTGGCGCGGCAAGGATTCGTACGGGCGCGCGTCGACGGTGTGCTGCGGCCGCTCGACGAAGAGATCACGCTCGACAAGCGCAAGAATCACACCATCGAAGTGGTGGTGGACCGGCTGCTGATCAAGCCGGAAGTGGAAAAGCGACTGGAAGCATCGATCGAGACGGCTACCAAGCTGGCCGGAGGGCTGGTGCTGGTGGCGCAGGTGGATGGGCCGGAGCGTTTGTATTCGCAGAAACTAGCGTGTCCGGAATGTGGATCGAGCGTACCGCAGTTGGAGCCACGGTCGTTTTCATTCAACAGTCCGTTTGGGGCTTGCGAGACGTGCACCGGGCTGGGAAGCCGCTGGAGCTGGGATCCGTCAAAGGTGATCGTCGACCCCTCGAAGCCTTTACTGGACGGGGCGCTGGGGATCGGCGGCAGCTCTACGTACGTTAGCGGGGATCTAAAATTGCTGGCAGTGCGCTTGAAGATTCCCATTCAGAAACCGTTTGAGAAGCTGTCGAAGAAGGCGCAGGAGGCGTTGAGCGACGGCTTGATCGCGGCGCTGGACCAATACTACGAGCAGGAAGATGTATCGGAAAGCACACGTGAGTGGCTGTTGCAATATCAATCGGCTGCGGTGTGCCCGGACTGCCACGGTAAGCGCCTGAAGCCGTCGAGTTTGGCGGTGAAAGTGAAAGGGGTGGGCATCTCGGAACTCACCGGGCTTTCGGTGACGCGCGCTCTCGATACGGTGAAGAACTGGAAGCTGGTCGGGCGTGAGTCGCAAATCGGCAAGCGTCCGGTGGACGAAGTGCGGAACCGGTTGGAGTTTCTAGTCGGCGTGGGGCTGGGGTACCTGAGCCTGGAGCGTTCGGCGGCGACTTTATCGGGTGGAGAAGCGCAGCGCATCCGGCTCGCGACGCAAATTGGCTCGAAGTTGCGCGGGGTTCTGTATGTGCTCGACGAACCATCCATCGGGCTGCATTCGCGTGACAACGACCGGCTGCTGGATTCGCTGCAGAGCTTGCGCGATTTAGGCAACACCGTGCTGGTGGTGGAGCACGACGCCGAGACCATTGAGCGCGCCGACTACGTCATCGATCTGGGTCCCGGAGCGGGCAGATTGGGCGGACAACTGGTGGCGCAGGGGACGCCGAAGGAGATCGAGCAGAACAGTGAATCGCTCACTGGACAGTATCTGGCGGGCACGCGCGTGATCGCGCTGCCAACGGAGCGGAACGTGCCGGGGAAGAGGCGCATCGTGATTCAAGGTGCGATGGAACACAATCTCAAGAAGATCGACGTGGAGTTTCCGCTGGGATTGTTCGTCGCTGTCACGGGCGTTTCCGGCAGCGGGAAGTCGACGCTGGTCAACGATATTCTGTATCGCGCGGCGGCCAAGGAAGTGTACGGATCGCGTGCGGAGCCGGGGGCGCACACATCCATCAAAGGCCTGGAACTGCTGGACAAGGTGATCGAGATCGACCAGGCGCCCATCGGGCGTTCGCCGCGGTCGAATCCGGCTACCTACACGCAGGTCTTCACACACATTCGCGATTTGTATGCGAAGCTGCCGGAATCGCGTGCGCGCGGCTACAAGCCGGGGCGCTTCAGTTTCAACGTAAAGGGCGGGCGCTGCGAAGCGTGCCAAGGCGATGGGCAGAAGCGCATTGAAATGAATTTTCTACCGGATGTTTACGTCACCTGCGATGTATGCCGCGGGCGTCGTTACAACCACGAAACTTTGCAGGTAAAATACAAAGACCAATCCATCGCGGATCTGCTCGAGATGCCCGTAGAGGACGCGCTCTCGTTGCTCGAGAACATTCCGCAGATTCGGGCTAAGCTCGAAACGCTGGCGGAAGTAGGGCTGGGGTATTTGCATTTGGGGCAATCGTCGACGACGCTTTCGGGCGGGGAAGCGCAGCGTATTAAGCTGGCGCGCGAGTTGAGCCGCCGGCAAACCGGCAAGACGCTCTACATTCTGGACGAGCCGACCACCGGGTTGCATTTCGAAGACGTCCGCAAACTGCTGGACGTGCTGCACAGCCTGGTCAAGTTAGGAAATACAGTGGTGGTGATCGAGCATCATCTGGACGTAATTAAAACGGCCGACTGGGTTATCGACCTGGGGCCGGAAGGCGGGGAACGGGGCGGACATGTGGTCGCCTGCGGGCCGCCCGAGGAGATTTTACGAGTGAGCAAGAGCCACACGGGGCAAGCGCTGAAGAAGGCGCTGCGCGGCGGAAAAGCGGCATGAGCAAGTACGCGGAGCACCCGCTATCCTTCGCGGGATTGAAGACGGTCCCGATCGACGCGCGCGGTGGAAAAGTGCAGATCGAGCACTTCGCGCGGCCCTATAAAAAAGGCGATGGCGTGACGGGACTGCTGGATTCGCTGCCGAAACTGCTGGCGGCGGATGCGTTTCGCGGTGTAGTCGAAGCGGTGCGGCGGGCCAAGGCGCACAAGCGGGCGATCCTGTGGGGCATGGGCGGCCACGTGGTGAAGTGCGGGTTGGCAGATATCCTGCTCGACCTGATGCGGCGCGAATGGGTGACCGGCTTCGTGATGAACGGCGCGGCGTCGATCCACGATTTCGAGATTGCCATCGCCGGCCAAACCAGCGAAGACGTCGAAGCGGTGCTGCCGGACGGACGCTTCGGCGCGGCTGAGGAAACCGGCAGGGAAATGAACACGTCGATTACCGAGGGGGCGCGCGATGGGCTGGGCATGGGGGAAGCTCTAGGACGGCGTTTGGAAAAACTCGCGAAGCCGGAATTCGCTGCGCATAGCATTGTGGCGTCGGCGTACCGGGCCAATATTCCCGTGACGGTGCATGTGGCGGTGGGGACCGATACTCCGCACACGCATCCGGCGGCGGATGGGCCGTCGATTGGAGCGGTGACGCATCACGACTTCCGCCTGCTGTGTTCGCTGGTGCGCGGGCTGAACGATGGTGGCGTGTATTTAAACCTGGGTTCGGCGGTGGTGCTGCCGGAGGTGTTTCTGAAAGCGGTGTCGGTGGTGCGCAACCTGGGATATCCGCTGGCGAATTTCACCACGGTGAATTTCGATTTCCTGCAACATTACCGGCCGAAGCTGAACGTGGTCGAGAGGCCGCACGCGAAATCCGGTGGGCGCGGATTTGCGGTGACGGGGCATCATGAACTGATGATTCCGCTGCTGGCCGCGGCCCTGATTGAGGGTGACTCCTGATCTCCGCAATGCCACAACAACGCGGCGCGCCAGCCTGGGGTTATCACGACCTGGTGCTGTTTTTGAGCGCTGTGCTACCCTCGCTTGCGCTATCGGCAGCGTTGATGCGGGTCACCTTGATGGTGGCGCCGGCATTGCTCACCAGTGACGCGGCGCGCACTCTGGTGTTTCAATCCTTCATGTATTTGTTCCTGGTGGGCTCGCTGTATTTGGTGATCGTGTGGCGCTATGGAAGTCCTTTTTGGAGCGCGCTGGGGTGGACCTTCGAGATTCCCTACGGCTGGCTGCTGATGGTGTCAGGGCCGGTGCTGACCATCGTGCTCTCGGTGTTGGGCGTGCTGCTGCGCGCACCGGCGGATAGTTCGCAAATCGAAGTCCTGATCAAGAGCCGGGCCTCGCTCGCCGCGGTGATGCTGTTCGGTGTCGTGCTGGCGCCAATTTTCGAGGAAATGCTCTTCCGGGGATTTTTGTTCCCGCTGCTGGCGCGGTCACTGGGGCCATGGCCGGGAATTTTCCTGACGGCGCTGCCCTTCGGACTGCTGCATGGCGCGCAAAATCACTGGGCCTGGCAGCCGATGGTGCTGATCGGCGTGGCGGGAATCGTGTTTGGTTACGTGCGCTACAAAACCAGATCGACCACGTCCGCGTTTGTGATGCACTCGGCCTACAACGCGACCGGGTTTCTGGGTTACGCGCTGACGCACTGGCAACTGTTGAATTAGAGTCCACGATAGCTGACCAGTTCGACGCCGGCCTCGGCCAGCGCGGCGCGGACTTCGGGCGACGTTAGCGCGCGCAATTCCTGCTCGCGGCTCTCTTTCAAACGTGTACGGGCGCCGCGGAGTTCATCGCCGCAAATCCCGGGGTGGCACATGAATTCCGTTGAACCTGCGGGCAAGGCGCGGATCAAGCGTGCTAGGTCCGCGGCGGCGTAGCGGCCGGTGATTTGGAATCCCGCGAAGTGATCCGTTGAGCGGCAGCCGTGCCGGGCCAGCACGCGCGCGAAGTGACCACGCACCATCCCCAAACTCTTGCTGGTCGCGCGCTTGGCCCAAGTGACTCCAGGCCCGGCCGGGGTGAGCGGAAAATCGAAGGGGCGGCGCACCCACGGAATTTTGTACTCTTCCGAGAGCTGGGCGACGGCCTCGAGCACGGGCGGCAACAGGTGCGTGTGCTTGTGCGTGTCGAGATGCGTGGGCTCCAGCCCGGCGTCGAGGATGCGCCGCACTTGCGCTTGCAACTCGTCGTAGATACGAATGCGGCCCGACACAACGGCGCGTGTGAGCTGAGCGACGGTCGCAGGGAAGGGCGGGTCGCCGACAAGCACCAGATGAACGCCGATATCGAGCGTGGGGTTCTCGCGCGCCAACCGCACGGCATCGTCGAACGCAGCGCCGGAGGCCATCAATGTGGTGGCGGTGAGGATACCCTGGCGGTGCGCTTCGACAATCCCCTGATTCACGTCGCGCGTGAAGCCGAAGTCGTCGGCGTTAACCACCAGTTTGCGCACGTCAGAAAAGGCCGAGCTTGATGCGCAAAAACTTTTTGGGATTCGCGCGGAAATCCTTCATCAGGCCGTTGATCTCGCGCGTGGTGCTGTCCAGGTTTTGATACAGCGACGGGTTTACCAGCAACTGTCCGAGCGTGCCTTGGCCGTTGTTGATCTTGTCGAGCAGTGTATCCAGGCGGCCCATGGTGGCTTGCAGTTGGTTATGCAGATCGTCGCTACTGAGCAGTTTTCCGGCGGTGCCTTTGCCTTGCTGGAGGCCAGCCAGTAACTGGCGCAGATCCCCGATGGTGGCGCGCGTGTCGTCGTAGAGAGCCGGGTCCTTCATCAGCTTGCCGATGGTGCCATCGCCTTTCTGGATGTTGTCAGCCAGATCGTTCACGCGGGCCAGTGTGCCGCGAAGGTCGGTGTACAGGCTGTCGTCATGCATCAGTTTGCCGAGCGTGCCCTCCTGCGAATCCAGGGAGGCGACGACACGGTGGGTTTCGTCGACAATGCCGACCACTTTCCTATACAGTTCGTCGTCGGAAAGCAATTTGCCGATGGTGCCCTTGCCTTCTTGCAACTGATCGAGAATGCCGTCGAGCTTCTTGAAAATCCCGTTGAGCGAGGCCAGTGTGCTGTAGCCCTGCTGGACCACGTCGTCGAATTCGCGCGTGTCCAAGCTTTTAATTTCGGCACCGGCCACGATTGTCGCCTGAGCTTTGCCCTTCTTGATGTTGATGTATTTCGTGCCCAGCAAATTCTCGGCGGCGATGGCGGCCTGGGAGTCCACTGGGATCGCCGGCAGGTAGCGGTTCTCCACCTGCAATGTGACGCGTACGATCCGGTTGGGTTCGCTCGATCCCGACAGGGCGACGACGGAAACCCGTCCCACGGTAATTCCATTCAGACGCACCGGGGCGCCGGTGGCGATAGCTGCCGAGTCATCCAGGAACGTATAGACGTCGCTACGAGTGACGAACAGTCCCGTGGAACTGGTCATCAGGAAAATGAGGAACGCCAGCAGTGAGAGCGCACAAATGGCCAGCAAGCCGACTTTCAGCTGCGCCCACCTCTTTTTGGTCTGTTGCGCCATAGCTTCCTAGGAACTCCCGGGGCGCGCGAATTTTTCGACGTATGGATCTTGCTTGGCGCGCAACTCCGCCTCCGAGCCTTCGAAGTAGAGGCGGCCCTCCTGCATCACGAAAAACCGGGTGGTCAACTGGCTGCTCTCCGCGCGCTCGATTTTCCCACTGTCAGGATTGTAGCGAAAATTGGCCATCAGATGCCCGTCCTGATAGCGGTGGGTGACCATGATGGTGGCGGTATTGTTCAGATCGCGTCCCTTCAGGATCAGGTTGATGATGGTGTTGGCGGTGATGGGGTCGAGGCCGGCCGTAGGCGAATCGTAGAGCACCAGTTGCGGTGCGGTCACCACGGCGCGGGCGATGCCGACGCGGCGGCGCATGCCGCCGGAGAGCTCACTGGGGAACTTGTCGAGGGTGTGCTCCAGTTCGACGAAGCTCAGCGATTCGCGGACCCGCTGATCCACCTCTGCGGGCGAGGGAACTTGGCCCGCATGCTGATTGAGCAGCGGGTAGGCGACGTTTTCCGCAATCGTGAGCGAATCGAACAGTCCACCTTCCTGGAACAGGATGCCCACCTTGCTGCGCACATCGTACAACTGGCTCTCCTTACGGCCGGTGACTTCTTCGCCAAACAACGAAATGTGGCCGGAGTCCGGCGCCACCAGGCCGACGGCGCTCTTGAGCAGCATGGTTTTGCCGCTGCCGGCGGCGCCCAGCACCACGCGAGTCTCCCCGGCCCGCATGGTGAACGATAAATGTACCAGCGCGGGCGTGTCGCCGAAAGTGAGGTTGACGTCGTCGAAGCGCACTACCGGTTGCTGCGCCGTTGGCGAGGCAGGTGGTGGCGCTGTGTAAGGCAGTACCGGCGTCATAGGCTAGGAAGACAGGTTTACAAACAGCGGGTCCAGCATGGAGGTGATGATGAAGATCCATACGGAGGCCACAACCACGGCTTTGGTGGTGGAGCGGCCGACGCCCTGTGTGCCGCCGGAAGTGTTCATGCCGTAATAGCATCCCACCAGCGCGATGACGATGGCAAACAGAAACGGCTTCAGCAGGCCTTGCGTGAGATCGTTGTACTCGAGTGCGCGCCAGGCAGTGCTCCAGTACTGATCGGTGGTGATGTTCAGCAGCGAATAGGCGATAAAGTATCCACCCACCAGACCCAGGAAGTCCGCGATAATCGTGAGCAACGGCAGCACTACCGCCATGGCGATGAGGCGCGGCGTCACCAGTTTTTGAATCGGGTCCGTTCCTAAAGCGCGCATGGCGTCGATTTGTTCGGTAACCCGCATCGAGCCCAATTCGCTAGCGATGCCACTGGCGTTGCGCCCTGCTACTAGAAGCGACGCGAGCACCGGCCCCAACTCGCGCACCAGCGTGATCGAAACGATCTGTCCGATCTGCCCTTGTGCGCCGTAGGTGGAGAGAGCGCGCGACATCTGCAGCGCCATCACCACGCCGCTGAAGAAGCCGATCAGGCTCACGATGAACAGAGAACCGACGCCGATGGTGTCCATCTGCAGGAGAATGTCGTCGGCGTAATGCGGCGAGCGGAAAATATTGCGGAACGCGCGCCCGCTCAAGAACAAAAACTCCTGGAATGTCTCGACGGGTCTCTTCAGGAAATCGAGCAATCAGGGTCTCCCGGCGCGATGGTTGCTGGCATGGTTGATGTTAATATGAAAGCGCAAAATGAAGGGCCTCACCGATATCTCCGGCATCCTCGTGGGCCATGCATCTGATTATGACGGATTGACGGGGTGTACGGTGGTACTGTGCGAACAGGGCGCCGTGGCGGGGGGCGACATCCGCGGTTCGGCCACGGGCGTCGACGAGTGGGATGTGCTGAGCCCCATGCACGTGACTGAGAAAATTCACGGCGTGGTGTTTTCCGGCGGCAGCGCGTTTGGCCTGGAATCGGCCAGCGGCGTGCGCCGTTTTCTGGAGCACAAAGGCGTCGGGTTTAAGACCAGCGGTGGCTTGGTGCCGATCGTGGTTGGCGCGATTCTTTTCGATCTCGGCTTTGCGAAGAAGGGCGTGCGCCCCACGCGCGAAATGGCGGAGTCCGCGGCCGCGGCGGCTACTGATAGAGCCGTGGTTGAGGGGGCAGTAGGCGCCGGAACCGGAGCGACGGTCGGTAAAATCCTGGGAATCAAGCAGGCAATGAAGTCGGGCGTGGGATCCTGGACGGTACCTCTCGAAGGCCGTAACGCCGGCGTCACGGTATCGGCACTGGCGGTGGTGAACGCCATCGGCGATGTGCGGGACCCGGCGACCGGCAAGATCATCGCCGGTGCGCGCAAGGCCGCGGATTCGATGGAATTTGCCGATAGCGCGCGGTTGATGAAGAGTATGGGCCCAACGGGATTCACGCGTGAGAACACCACTCTGGTGGTGGTGGCCACCAACGCGGCTCTGACGAAGGTAGAGGCGACCAAATTCGCGCAACTCGGGCAACTAGGAATGGCGCGAGTGATCTATCCGGTGAACACCATGTCGGATGGCGATCTGGTGGTGGCGATGTCTTGCGGTATGGCGCGTGCACCGATCGATGCGCTGGGCGTTGCCGCGGCGGAGGCGGTGTCGGAAGCGATCCTGCGAGCAGTGCGGATGGCTCCGTCGCTAGGCGGCTTGCCAGGGCTGAAGAAGTAGGAGCGGTTTGCCCGAGTTGCCCGACGTCGTGGTTTACATCGAGGCGTTGGAGAAGCGCATCCTGGGGCAGCGGCTGGAAGCGGTGCGGATCGTCAGCCCGTTTCTCCTGCGCACAGTCGACCCTCCGCTCGAAAGCGCAACCGGCAAAATCGTGAAGCGGTTGCAGCGCGTCGGCAAGCGAATTGCGATCGGCGTGGAAGACGATCTCTGGCTGGTTTTACACCTGATGATCGC
>Ga0105248_10003181_pt1 | contig 18199 bp, 17 predicted proteins | sample KBSS34metaG_FD_81524 | JGI IMG/M metagenome (GOLD analysis project Ga0105248, IMG submission 81524) | Switchgrass rhizosphere microbial communities from Kellogg Biological Station, Michigan, USA - KBS S3-4 metaG | ecosystem: Host-associated > Plants > Roots > Rhizosphere > Soil | place... | reverse complement strand
CGGGGAGCGGGGTGCATCAGGAGGGGGTGGCGGTGGAGAAGCTGCCGAATCCTCCGGTGGGGGGATGGGTGGCGATTGCGGCGATGGAGTTGTGGGGGAAGGCGGTGGGGCGCGAGGCTAAGTAGGGCCAGGATTCCGTACAGTCTGACGTTGCCGTTGCATTATCTACTGAAAATACAGCGGCGAACCGGGCGCAAGCGTGTGCCTGAGCGCGGTTCGCCGGGAGTTTTCCGCGCCTTACGGCACGAGAACTGGATCGCGGTTCACAATCTGCGGCTCGTAGGAGAACACCTCGCGGCTGGAGGGGTCCACGTTGACCTTAAGCCAATTCACGTCGCCGAGGAAGGGCTGGTGGTCGCCGAAGGTTTCGACGCGCGTGAAGTTGGTCACGCGCTTCCCGGTGGCGTCCAAGAGCGGCTTGTCGATGCGGAAGTAGTGCGAGTCGCCATGGACGTAGGCCACGGGCTTGTTGAACGCAATCACTTGCGCCCGCAGCGCCAGCAGAAAAGCCTGGAAGCCGTCCTGGATGGCAGGGACATCGGTCTCCGCCAGCGTCATCGGGTTGCGCAGAGGACCGCCCTGGCTCGAGTCCTGAGCGAAGCCCGGATCGGCCTGCGTGATGAACATCACGGCCACGCAATTCTGCGCGATGGCGGTGGCGAAGGTATCCTTCATCCATTGGATGTCCGCCGCATTGCGGGCGGCGTATTCCGTGGCATCCGGGTAATCGTCGCAGAGGTTGTTGCAGGAGCCCTGGATATTGAGGGTCGCGTACATCACGGTGCCGACGATCCAACGGCGGTTCTCCACGCAGGGAACGTCGGTGTAGGTAGCAGTCTGCGTCTTGGTGACGTCGGTGTTCGCGTTGGCACTGCCGAAACCCTTGCATAGTGGTGTTGCCTGAACTTCCTGGAGGAATTGGGTCTGGCCGAGCGTGTACGGGGTGGCAAAGAAGAATACGCGCTCGTTCTGGAGCTCCTGGAGAGAGTTTCTTCCGTCCGCGCCCAGGCTCTTGCGATCGCAATCGGTCCAGTCGTTGTCACCGGGCGTGAAGATAGCGGGAGCATGGAGGCTGCCGAAGTAGGTGGCCGCCCTCGTATAGATGCTGTTATCGGCGCAGTTGGGCGCTCCACTGCCTTGCCGCAAATCGCCGTCATGGGCCGTGAAGGCTAGATTCTGCGAGTTCATATCGGCGATCAGGTTGGGGAGAACGGCGGCCTGCTCGGCGGAATACGGCAGGTCACCCCAGAGGCCGATGGAGTAGGCGCGACTGCTCTGCTGGTTGACGCCATAGGGATAGTCTTTGTTCTTGCCGTAGGCGTTGCCCTGCCCGTTGTCCCCGTGAAGGGTACCCGGCACGGTGAAGGCCGCGGTCAGGGCGAGTAGGGTGGCCGACGCCATGACAGACTTGCGCGACCGTTGGAGCGCGCTCGAAAATCGATTCATTCGTTTGTTCCTCTCTGAGTGAAACTCTTCATACACTCCCGGGATTTTACCGAGCGTCTATGACTAGAAGGTGAAGGGACGGTTACAACACAAGCATCTGCCCCAAAGGGCGGTACTGGCAGTTCCGCCGCTTAATGGAAGGCGATGCGCAGTTAACTTACGAGGGAGGTTGAGATAATTGTCGCACCATGATTCGACGACCGATGATCTGGAAAACGGCAACGCTCCTGTTCCTTTTGGTGGGCTGCGGCCGGAAGGAGTCTGATGGTTCCGTCGCGGAGCCTTATCTTGCGGACGGGTCGTCTGTCGCCTTTGCGCTGGAGATTCTGCAAAGCGGGAACGGTTCGCAGCAGTGGCGAGGCACCTACGCCTCACAGGGGAAGGTTGCGAAATTCAGGATCGAGTTTGGCCCGGCGACACCCGCGGAAACCGAGGCGGGCAAAGACTTCAACATTAAGGCCGGCGAAGGTAGGCTTAGCCCCGAAGCGGGATCGGATTCGAGTGTTCTGCTGGCTGACCTGCGAAAGGCGCTGCAGGCTAAAATCCAAGCTCGGCCCGCGCCGAGAAGGAGCAGCGTTCCATTCACGTTTGCGAATCTAGGGGAGAATTTGTCACAAACCGCGGGCGGCGGCTTCAGCGCAAAGCCGCCTGGCAACTGGACCACACTCAAAATCTTCCTCGGAGAAGGAGTTCAGGAAGGGGAAGTTTTCTTGAATCTCAATCCCAAGATCGGAAAAGGGCAATTCTCCATGAAGGACCCCGATTTCGGGGATTTGGTGCTCATGGAACTTGCGAAAGTACTTTGAACTCTCACTGCGCCGCGGAAACCTTGGCCGCACGGATTCGCCGCTGGGCGATGCGATTCGTCACGGCTCGCGACAAGCTATAGGGCAGCGCGATGAGCACGGGGCCGAGGATCAAGGCGGCTGCGGGATGGATCTCTCCAAAGATTAGATATTGCGAGATCACGTCCAGCAGGATTGCGACAGCGATCAGGTTGCTTACAGAAGACAGAGCTCCCCGCAGGAGTTCCCTGCGAGACGAAGCGCCATGAAATATGAGTCGCCAAACGAATGGGGGAAGCCCTGCTCTAGCGTCTTTCCTGCCGTCGCGAGCGCCCAAGAGGATGGCCACCAGAGGCTGCATTATGAAGCGGAATCTTCCGGGGCCGGAGAGGCGCGCCACCATATCCTGAAAAAACTGATCGGTGAACAGGTAAGGGTTGCCCGTTTCCATGACCCTTTGAATCCCTGCAGGCGAGGCGGCCAGAAGCACCGCAATGGCGATTGCAGGCAGGACTGCGCGGCGGGAGAAAGATGCTATTCGAAACACACGCTAAGTAAGAGAGTGATGCCCTCCTTCGCTGATCCGATGCATAATCTCTCCTGTTGACGGATGGTGGGCTAGCTGGATTATTTAGCTAGCCCATTCCGCTCAGGCAAGGTCGTAGCGATCCAGGTTCATCACCTTGTTCCAGGCAGCCACGAAGTCCTTCACAAACGCCTCCTGCGAGTCGTCGCAGGCATAAACTTCGGCGAGTGCCCGGAGCTGGGAGTTGGAACCGAAGACCAGGTCGGCACGGGTGCCGGTCCACTTGACTTGGCCCGTCTTGCGATCGCGCCCCTCGAACACGCCTTCGGTAGAGGAGGGCTGCCACTTGGTACCCATGTCGAGCAGGTTGACAAAGAAATCATTGGTCAGCGTCTCGGGCCGGTTGGTGAGGACGCCGTGCTTGGACTGCCCGAAGTTCGCATTCAGGGCGCGCATGCCGCCGATGAGAACTGTCATCTCAGGAGCGGTCAGCGTCATCAGCTGCGCCCGGTCCAGCAGCAGTTCCTCAGCCGGCAGGAGGTGTCCGCTGCGGAGATAGTTGCGGAACCCGTCGGCAAGCGGTTCCAGCGGCGCAAAGGAGTGCACATCGGTCTGCTCCTGCGAAGCGTCCGTGCGCCCCGGCGTGAAAGGTACCTTCACAGCGTGACCGGCTTTCTTCGCCGCTGCCTCGACGGCTGCACAGCCGCCGAGGACAATCAGGTCCGCCAGTGAGACCTTCTTGCCAGCGGACTGCGTGCTGTTGAAATCCTTCTGGATCGCCTCGAGCGTCTGCAGGACCTTCGCCAATTCGGCTGGCTGATTCGCTTCCCAATCCTTCTGTGGCGCGAGGCGAATGCGCGCGCCGTTGGCGCCGCCGCGCTTATCGGAGCCGCGGAACGTCGCCGCCGACGCCCAGGCCGTCGAGGCCAATTGAGAGATGGACAGTCCCGACGCGAGAATCTTGGCCTTTAAAGCGGCAACATCCTGCTCCCCGATCAACGCATGATTCACCGCGGGTACGGGATCCTGCCATAGCAGCGATTCCTTCGGCACCAGCGGACCGAGGTACCGCGAGATGGGCCCCATATCGCGGTGCGTGAGCTTGAACCAAGCCTTGGCGAACGCGTCCGCGAACTCCTGCGGATTCTCGTGGAAGCGCTTCGAGATCGGCGCATAGATCGGGTCCATCCTCAAGGAGAGGTCCGTCGTGAGCATGGTCGGCGCGTGGCGCTTGGACGGATCGTGGGCATCCGGCACGGTGCCCGCGCCGGCGCCGTTCTTAGGCTTCCACTGATGCGCGCCGGCAGGGCTCTTCGACAGTTCCCACTCGTGGCCGAACAGCGTGTCGAAGTATCCATTGCCCCACTTGATTGGGTTGGGAGTCCAGGCGCCTTCCAAACCACTGGTGATCGCGTCGGCGCCTTTACCGGTGCCGAAGGTGTTGGTCCAGCCGAGGCCTTGCTCCTCAATGGGGGCGCCTTCGGGTTCGGCGCCGACATATTTGCCCGCATCGGCAGCGCCGTGAGTTTTGCCGAAGGTGTGCCCGCCGGCAATGAGCGCAACGGTCTCCTCGTCATTCATCGCCATGCGAGCGAAGGTTTCGCGGATATCGCGCGCCGCGGCGATGGGATCGGGATTTCCATTGGGCCCTTGGGGATTCACATAAATCAATCCCATTTGAACCGCGCCCAGAGGATTATCGAGCTGACGATCGCCGGTGTAGCGCTGGTCCCCCAGCCATGTGGTCTCAGATCCCCAGAAGACGTCTTCTTCGGGCTCCCAGACGTCCGCGCGCCCGCCGCCGAAACCGAAAGTCTTGAACCCCATCGAATCCAAGGCGACGTTTCCGGCCAGAATCATGAGGTCGGCCCAGGAGAGTTTCTTGCCATACTTCTGTTTGATGGGCCACAGTAAGCGGCGCGCCTTATCGAGGCTGGCATTGTCCGGCCAGCTATTGAGCGGCGCGAAACGTTGCGTGCCAGAGCCTGCCCCGCCACGGCCGTCGCCGATGCGGTAGGTACCTGCGCTGTGCCACGCCATACGAATGAAAAACGGACCATAGTGGCCATAGTCGGCGGGCCACCACTCCTGTGAATCGGTCATCAAGGCATGCAGGTCCTGGATCACGGCGTTGAGATCGAGGCTCTTGAACTCCGCAGCGTAGTTGAACGCCTTTCCCATGGGATCGGACAGGGGCGAGTTCTGGTGCAGGATCCTCAGGTTGAGCTGGTCCGGCCACCAGCCCGCATTGGTCGGGGCGCCAGCCACCGTGTGTCTGCGAGTGCCCACGTGTACCGGGCACTTGGCTTCGGTTGGATTACTGGGGACAGACGCCGCTGTCCCGGTGAGTTCTTTCTCCATGTGTTGATTCTCCTTCGAATTAGTCAAAAAATATTGCGATGAACCACGTTACGACCACTTAACGGGGAGCGTGCCGCGGAGCGCACTTCGCGCAGAGCCCCCGGAAAATGAGTTCACTTTCGCGAAGAATCCGCTTACCGAGGGAGCCCGCGGCAGGCGCGGGCACGTCGTACCAATCCATATCCTCCACGTTGAAGCAGCGGTCGCAGATGAAGTGGTGATGCCGCATGCCTTTCGCGTCGAAGCGCGCGGCGCGGCCCTCGACGGCCACTTCGCGCACCAAACCCGCCTGCACCAAGTCCCGCAGATTGTTATAAGTAGTCGCCCTGGAAGAGCGCGGATCCAAGCGATTCACGCCTTGGAAGATTTCCGCAGCCGTGGGATGCCGGTTGTGTTCCAGCAAGAATGCCATCACGGCGTAGCGCTGCGGAGTGCAGCGCAACCCGCTGCCTTCCAAGGAGCGCCTAATCACTTCAGCATCCATGAAGTATTTACACTATATCTAATCTGATATTTTGTCAAGATCAAGTTTGGCGCAAGGCTGGGGAGTTGAACCCTATGGAAGATCCGGCAAAATTTGAGCTTTTTTTGCAGGTCCAGCGGGCTACCTTTCGACGAAAAGGGATTGCCATGGCAGGTCGTATTGTGGCAGTATTCCCCAACGGGTGATAAGAGCTTCTTCCTCCGAGAGCTTTGACTCACCCTGCGACTGGGGGCGCTCGTTACCGTCCCCAGCGCACCCAAGATCGCGCCCCGCCACCGAACCACGGACGACGCCTACTAGCACAAGTACTAGTTCCATTGTCCTTGCCGACGCCCATATGATGAATGATCAACTTGGGCGAGGGCTTATCGGAGGATGGCCCTCGCCCCAATGGGCGCCCTGTCGCAGCCCGAAGAATCCCCCATCTTGCATAGTCACCTCAAGTTTTGATTGCTGTGGTCCGCGATGAGCGCGGAAGGGACGGTGGAGAAACTGGCGACCTTGGCATATGATGACTGTCATGCGCATCATCAGGCTTGCAATTTTCCTGGCTGTACCGGTTGCCGCTCAGTGGATCAAGTTGCCTACGCCGGGGATTCCGCGCACGCGGGATGGCCGAGCGGATCTGGCGGCTCCGGCGCCCAAGACTGCGGGCGGCAAACCGGACTTCTCGGGAATGTGGATACCGCGCGATGAGAGGGCCTGCGATCCTAAGAACGGGATCGTGCAATGCACAGAACTTCCGCTCACGCCGCAACTGGGGAACTTCGCGATGGGGCTGAAGGACGGGCTTCCCTACCAGCCTTGGGCGGCGGAGCTGGTTAAGAATCGCGCCAAGGATGCAGCTTATATCGACCCGCACACGCATTGCATGCCTCCGAATTTTCCGCGCGCGTGGGCGTTTCCGGAGACGGAGAAGATTTTTCAGACTGCTACCCAGTTGGTGATTCTGCATGAATTCAATGCCAGCTACCGGCAGATTTTTTTCGATGGCCGCAAGCTGCCGGAGGACATGGTGCCGGCGTGGAGCGGGTACTCGGTGGCGCACTGGGAGGGCGGCACGCTGGTGGTGGAATCCGCGGGGTATCGCGACGATTCGTGGCTGGATACGAAGGGTAACTTTTTCTCCAGCGAGGCTCGCGTTACGGAACGCATCCGCCGCCCCAATTTTGGCAGTCTGGATGTGGATGTGACGGTGGATGACCGCAAGGTGTTCACCAAGCCTTGGACTGTGTCTTTACACCTGAAGCCGCTGTTGGATACAGAAATGATCGATTTCATGTGCCAGGAAAACAACAAGGACATCGACCATTTCGTTCGCTAATGCCGCTTAGCATGCTCACGAACGAGCATTATGCGATGCGTGTTTCGCCAGGAGCGGAGCAGCCTTGGATGTACGCGATTTCTGGGTAGCAACCTTGAACGACACACTTTCCGTAATGCCTGTGCAGATTTTGCAAACCGTACCTGCGGCCTGGAGTTGCGCAGATTCCCTCAGAACCCAATTTTTGTCCGCATAAATGCCGCATAAGGTGAGGCGGTCCGTCGCGATGCGCTTTAGATGAGTCTTCATCGAAAGTCACTCTCTGAGTTTCCAGGAGCACGGCGATTACCAAAATGTATGTAATTGATGACGTGTGGCCTGACGGGAGGCATTTGGTGCCCCAATGCGCGATTAGACACCGTTGGTTCTGCGCCCAACGCAGTTCTAGCACACTGCCCGACAAACGGGAGGGGCCGAGTCGGGATAGAATGACCGGGATGGGTAACAGGCTGACTAAGAGGAGAAGCTGTGTTTAAAAAACTATTTGTAGTTGTAAGCTGCATCGCGTTCCTGGGTGGGAGCGCGCTGGCGCAGGATGCAAAGACGGTGATCGCCAATGCGCAAAAGGCATTGGGCGATGTGAAATCGATTACGTATTCGGGATCGGCGAAGGATGTGGCGTTCCAGCAATGCGGCGCCAACTCGACCGATATGACGTGCCGGGGACCGCACGATCCGATGCGGCCGATCAACAACTATGTGCGCGTGATCGATCTTACGGCGCCGGCGTCGCGGCACACGGGCGCGACGAACAATATCGGACCGGGTGGTTCGACGGTGTTGACGCCGGGAACGTTTTTCCAGCAGGTCACGGCGCAGCAGGCGGACGTCTCGCAACCTTGGGCGGGCTCCGTGGAGTTCTACCTCACGCCGTGGGGATTTCTGAAAGGCGCCGCGGAGAATAACGCGACTGCTAGCCGGGACAAGAAGTACACTGTCCTAACTTGGAGTCCGGCGGTGAAGGCGGCTTCGGGGAAGAGCTACGTCATCAAGGGATATGTGGACGATAAGAATATGATCGACCGCGTGGAGACGTGGCTGGGCGAAAACATTATGGGCGATATGCACATCGTCGCCACCTACACGGGGTGGAAGGACTTTGGAGGGGCGATGGCTCCGGCGAAGATCGTGCAGACGCGTGGTGAGTTGCCGTACTTCACGGTGGACGTGACGGCGGCGAAGGCGAATCCTGCCGATGTGGCGACGCTGGCTCCGGCGCCTGCTCCGCGCGGCGGCGGCGGGCCGGGCGGGCCGCCGTCTCTCAACGTCACTACGGAAAAGCTGGGCGACGGGCTTTACAGGCTAACGACGGGGCCAGGCAGCTACGATTCGGTGGTTGTGGAATTCAAGGACTACGTGATGATGCTGGAGTCCGGACAATCCGTGGCGCGCGGCGTGGCGTACCTTGCCGAGATTAAGAAGCTGTTCCCCAACAAGCCGATCCGTTACGTGATGGACACGCATCCGCACTCCGATCACACGGGAGGGCTGCCGCCGGTGGTGGCTGAAGGCGCTATCGTCATCACGCAGAAAAACAACGTGGCGTTTTTGGAGAAGGCGCTGAATACTCCGCGGACGTTGCTCGATGACCCGCTGGCCAAGAATCCGCGGAAAGTCAAATTCGAAGCGGTGGAGGAGAAGAAGGTCTACACGGATGGAACGCGGACGGTGGAGATGTATCATGTCTTCCCTGCTCCGCATTCGAACGGGTTGATCATTGCTTACATCCCCAAGGAGAAGATCATTTTCCAAGGGGATTTTTCGGTGAATCCGGGAGAGCCGGCTAACGATCACGTGAAGGCTCTTTATGCGTATCTGGAGAAGCATCCTCTGGACTTTGACCGCTATATCAACGTGCATACTTCCGCTGCTCCGCAGACCAAGGCGGATGTGTGGAAGGCGATGGGGAAATAAGGCGGCCTGAGAACTATTTCTGTTGGCTGGCAGATGCGGCGGCGGCGGCGCGCTCGTCGGCGCGGGCGCCGGCCAGGATGCCTGCCAATCCGATATTGCCCTCATGGCAGGCGTACTCGTAGACCGGTTTCGGAGAGTGCCTTAAGACGATCATCAGGCTCCATGGTCTGGTCCATGTTCCCGGGTCATCGATCGTGATTTCGTATTTGAGGCTCTCCGGGCCACTGCGGGAGAAGCGTTCCGTCACATGAAGCTTTTCGCTGGATATGCTTCTAAGACCAACCTGAAAGCTTCTCGGTTTGTAGTTCGTGGTATCCACGACCAGCGTATCGCCTACCCAATGGCCGCGCGAGTCGCCCAGCCACTGCTGGATGTTAGACGGAAGATGGGGCCGGCCGTCGAGTGGAATCACTCGCGCGTCGTGAATCATCTCCGTCATGATTACGACGTCGGTGGGAGTCTGCCGGATCTGATAGTAGCTTTGGTATCCGGCGGTCAACTGCGGTGATCCGTAGGTGATACAACGCTCTTCCAACAGCCGATCTTCTGGCCCCACGGCCGGATGAAGCCGCGCTGCTACCTCGGCTTCACTTCTCCTTTGTCCTTCGGGTGTGAGAGGGGGCATGCGCCCGTCGCGGGGGTCCGTGATCAAGGAAGTTCGATTATCCCAATCCCTCTCGACCGTCCACACCGAGCTGTAGTCGCCGGTATTGCCGTCGGTACTTTTAAAACCCGATTTCGTTCCATTGATATTCGCCAGCACGGCTTCAAAGACGCCGTCGAAGAAGGCGGCGTCACCTTGGCCGTTGAAGAGCTCACCGGCTTTCTTCTTGAAGGCGGCTACTTCCTGGTCGGTGAGAAATTCCCGCCCTGCCAGTTCCTTCGGGCGCTCGAGCGGCGTCGCGCTGTTGTTGGACCAAAAGCCTTGCAGGTCAGGATGTCCGTCAGCGGCGCGGGGTGGTGTCCAAGTTTGCTTGAGAGGTTTGGTTTTCGCCAAGGCAGTGGGCGACGCTACTTGTGCCTGAGCCAAGGGAACCAGCGCGGTAAGTGCGGCTAAGAAAAAGAGGCATCGGTAGATCATCTTCTCTCCTTGCAGCGTCAAGTATACGACTGGCGATCGAGCAGTGCCAGCCGTGGTTGCCGCTCTCAGGCAGGTTTGCGCGCGGCCCGGCGCTGGGGGCGAGGAGGCAGATAGTGGAAGCGGATCAGGTAGATATTTTCACCTTTGCCGTGCTTCGCGACTTTTAGCAGATCGATGAGGCCCAGGAAGCCCGACTCGCGCGCCAACTGGGGCGTGATATCGGGAAAGCCGATAGGTTCGATGGAATCGATTTCGATCTCACCTTCTTCCATTCGGTAGCGGGCACCGACCTTGACATGGGGGCGGGTCCAGATGCGGACGCTGCAGGTGATCTTGCCTTGACGAACTCCTTCGCGGAGGCGTTTCGTGAAGACCATGACGACTACCCGGCTGACGATGCGCCTGCCTGTCTCGTCGCGCTGTTGCGGACTTCGATGGCCTTGACGGAGTTTTGAAACGCCTTTTCCAAAACGCTTTTGCCGATGGTGCCAAGCACGAAGCCGAGCAGGCGCCCCTTAAGATTCTTGCCGTCGCGCACGACGACCAAGTCAATGTCGGTGGTACCGTCGGGCTGACGCGTGAAGGTGTAGGTGTGGCCCGACGCGCCTCCCCACAGGTTAGAGTCGGTCGTGGTGAGGACGACGTGGTTGGGATCGGACCAGTCATAGTGCAGGCGTTCCCAGATGCCGCCCGAGCCTTCCGTGACGTCGGCCTGCGAGCGGCCCCGGTCATGCACCTTGAGGTACTCGTCGGCGCTGTTGCCAAAGAGCTTCGAGCGGCCAGGCCCGAAGTCGGTGAGACCGGCGACGTATTGCTCGGGCGTCAAGGTAGTTGTCTGGTGTAGGCGGATGGTGGACATGGGTGCTCCTTGCTTGGGCGGTGTCACACCGCTCATTGCCTCAGATATTAAAACAACTATGGATGGTGCGCATCCGAAAACCATCGCGGTGGCGCTAGCACGAAACACGTGACGCAACGGCGCCCCAAACCGCGCTCGATGACTACTTGGGTGATGCGGAAGTTTGATACTGTTCGTCGGTGACGTGCTCCATCCAGTCGACTACCTTACCGTCGAGTTGTTCTTGAATGGCGATGTGGGTCATGGCGGTGGTGGGGGCGGCGCCGTGCCAGTGCTTTTCACCGGGGGGAATCCAGACGACATCGCCGGGGCGGATTTCTTCGAGGGGGCTTCCCCAGCGTTGCACGCGGCCGCATCCGGCCGTCACGATGAGAGTCTGCCCCAGCGGGTGAGTGTGCCAGGCGGTGCGAGCGCCGGGCTCGAAAGTCACGGCGGCGGCAACCACACGCGCGGGTGGGGGTGGATTGATTAGGGGATCAATACGGACGGTGCCGGTGAACCACTCTGGAGGGCCTTTTCCGGAAGGCTGTGAACCGCTGCGTTTGATTTCCATGGTTTGAACCTTTCGATTAGCGGACGGGTGTTCGACTGGGGCGTCGAAGGCGGGCCGTGGGCCCGCCTTACTATTAGCGGCCGGTCATTTGCTCTAGCTTTTCGGGGTAGCGGGCGCCTTCTACGGTGATCTTCGAGGCGGCGGTGGCGATGTTTCGCAGGTCATTGGGCGTGAGTTCTACGGAGAGGGCGCCGATGTTCTCGTCCAAGCGATGTAGCTTGGTGGTGCCAGGGATGGGGACCATCCAGGGCTTTTGGGCTAACAGCCAGGCTAGGGCGATCTGGGCGGGAGTGGCTTCCTTTTGCGCTGCGATGGTAGCTAGCAAATCGATGAGGGACTGATTCGCTTTGAGGGCTTCGGGGGTGAAGCGCGGCAGGGTACTGCGGAAGTCGGTGCTGTCGAACTTGGCGTTTTCGTCGATCTTGCCGGTGAGGAAACCTTTTCCCAGGGGGCTGTAGGGGACTAGGCCGATACCGAGTTCTTCCAGCGTCGGGATCACTTCCTTTTCGGGAGTCCGGGTCCAGAGTGAATATTCGCTTTGGAGAGCGGTGATGGGCTGGACGGCGTGGGCGCGGCGGATGGTTTTGACGCCGGCTTCGGAGAGGCCGAAATGCTTGACTTTGCCGGCGTGAATGAGATCCTTGACGGCTCCGGCTACGTCTTCGATGGGGACGTTGGGGTCGACGCGGTGTTGGTAGTAGAGATCGATCACGTCGGTCTTGAGGCGCTTCAGCGAGCCTTCTACGGCTTCCTTTATATGATCGGGACGGCTGTTTAGGCCGGGCACGCCCTTCATCCCGCGGGGATCGGAATTAGGACTGATGTCGAAGCCGAATTTGGTGGCGATTACTAACTGCTTGCGAAAGGGAGCCAGGGCTTCGCCGACCAGTTCTTCGTTCAAGAACGGGCCGTAGACTTCGGCGGTGTCGAAGAAGGTAATGCCGCGGTCGACGGCGGCGTGGAGGAGAGCTGTCATCTCTTGTTTGTCTTTGGGCGGGCCGTAGGAAAAGCTCATTCCCATGCAGCCGAGCCCTAGGGCTGAAACTTCTAAATTGCTTTTTCCTAGTTTGCGTTTTTGCATTTTCTGAATTCCTGTCGTCTGATTCAACGGTACGTTACCGGCCGCTCATCCTCAGTATCGACTCGGGGAGCCGGGCTCCTTGCACGGTGATCTTGGAGGCGGCGGTAGCAATTTCGGTTAAGTCGGCGGGGGTGAGTTCGACTTCCGTTGCTCCGTTGTTCTCCTTTACGCGTTCCAGCTTCCGCGTTCCGGGGATGGGAACGATCCAAGGCTTTTGGGTGAGAAGCCAGGCGATTGCAATTTGCGCGGGCGTGGCTTTCTTGCGCTGTGCGATTTGGTTGAGCAGTTCGACCAACGCTACATTGGCTTCGCGGGCCTCGGGGGTGAAGCGAGGGAAAGAGGCTCGGAAGTCGGTGCTATCGAACTTGGTTGCGGCGTCGATTTTTCCGGCGAGAAAGCCTTGGCCCAAAGGGCTCCAGGGAACGAAACCGATGCCAAGTTCCTCGCAGGTGGGCAGCACTTCCGCTTCGGGATCTCTGGTCCACAGGGAGTATTCGCTCTGCACGGCAGTCACGGGCTGGACGGCGTGAGCGCGACGGATGGTTTTCGCGCCCGCCTCGGACAGGCCGAAGTGTTTGACCTTACCTTCTTGAATGAGATCCTTCACCGCACCGGCCACGTCTTCGATGGGCACATCGGGGTCAACGCGATGTTGGTAGAACAGATCGATCACACCGGTGTTGAGGCGCTTAAGCGAGGCCGCGGCGACCTGCTTGATGTGTTCCGGTTTGCTGTTGAGTCCACCGCTGCGCTGCCCGTTGGGCTGAATATCGAAGCCGAACTTGGTGGCAATCACTACCCGGTCACGGAGTGGCGCAAGAGCTTCGCCTACGAGTTCTTCGTTCGTGAAGGGGCCGTAGGTCTCGGCGGTGTCAAAGAAAGTGACGCCAAGTTCGACCGCCGAGCGGATCACGGAGATCATGTCCTTCTTGTCACTGGCCGGACCGTAGCCGTAGCTCATTCCCATGCAGCCGAGGCCGAGGGCGGAAACTTCTACATTGCTTTTTCCTAGTTTGCGTTTTTGCATTGTGTCTCCTAGAACGAACCGTCCGTTGACTTGGATAGCTCTGCATAGGCTCGTGTGAGGTTGAGCCGATCCTCGATGGCCGGGATGATGGCTGCGAGAGCGTCGCTTCCGGCGGCAAACAACCCCGGGGGGTTCTGCATGCCAGCAATTTTGACCAGGGCGGCGCCCAGCTTCAATGGGTCTCCCTGTTGCTTGCCGTTGTAAGGGGACCACATCGCTTCGGCGCTGCCTTCCGCCGCATAGTCTGCAATCGTGTTCTTACCCCACCTGACGTTTTGCGGGTCGAGCAGGTCCGTGCGAAAGAAGCCGGGTTCAACCACCGTGATCTTAATGCCGAAGTGCTCGACCTCGTTCGCAACCGCCAGCGAAAGGCCCTCCAGCGCGAATTTCGCGGCCCCATAGGCACTGCAATGCTTGAACCCGGCTACACCAGCGACGGAGCTGATGTTGAAAATATGGCCCGACTGCTGCTTGCGCATGACTGGCAGCACGGCACGCATGACGTACGCTACGCCCCAAAAATTCGTTGCGACTTGCTGTTCGATGTCGGCTGTAGGCAGCTCTTCGAAATTACCCATGACGGCGTAGCCTGCATTGTTGACCGCGACGTCGATACGGCCGAACTGATTGACGGCCTGCTCGACGGCCACTTTCGCCTGGGACTCGCTGGTAACATCCAGTTGGACGAACGCGAGGTTCTCGCCTGCCACGTCGCGCAAGGCGTTGCGCGCCTTGTCAGGGTTTCTTGCAGTTGCAACGACGCTGTCCCCGGCCTGCAATGCGGCCTTGGCAACACCAGCTCCGATGCCGCTGCCCGCACCGGTGATAAACCAAACTTTAGTCATATTTTTCCTTTTTGCATTGCTGCGTGATCAGCTGTCATCTTCAGATTAGAGCCGAGCGGGTGGTTAGAGGTTTCCTGATCCTGCCGATTTCTTGCCTATTCCTCTGGATGTCTGGCGGAACTGTTCCCATAAACAGAGAGAGCAGGTATTCTAGTTTCAGTGAAAGCGACGGCTACGCGCGAATTGTTGCGGGCGGAATTGGCGGGCAAGATTGCCTCTTTCCTTGGCGCCGCAGAGAAACGGGTAACGGACATTCCCGGCTTGACGCTGACGCGGCGGTCGGGTCCGACAGCTCCGATCTCGGGGACTTACGAACCGAGTTTGGCGGTGGTCGCGCAAGGACGAAAGCGGGTGGACCTGGGGCGCACGACTTTCCTTTTCGACGAGTCGCGATTTCTGCTGACTTCGCTGGATTTGCCGATTGTCGGGCAGGTGATTGAGGCGAGCGAACGGGTGCCTTTTCTGTGCTTCATGCTCAGACTCGAGATGCCTGTGGTGCGGGAGCTTCTTAGCCGGGACGAGATTCCGCAGGTGGCGTCGGAGAGTCCGGCGATGGCGGTCGGCGAGACGACGCCGGAACTGTTCAGCGCATGTTGCCGGCTGATGGACTTGCTGCGAAACCCACAGGACATCCCCTTCCTCAGCAGCTTGATTCAGCGCGAAATCATTTACCGCATCCTCAGGGGACGGGAGGGGGCGCGGCTGCGCGCGATTGCGACGCCGGGGGATCAGAGCCAACGGACCGCGAAGGCGATCGCGTGGCTGAGGGCGAATTATTCCAAGCCGCTACGAGTGGAAGGGCTCGCGCAGATCGCGGGCATGGGGGTGTCGACACTGCATCATCATTTCCGGGCGCTGACCGCGATGAGTCCGCTGCAATATCAAAAGCAGCTGCGCTTGCAGGCGGCGCGGGGACGCATGCTCATCGATGGCGTGGACGCTGCGAGCGCTGCGTTTGAGGTGGGGTACGAGAGTGCCAGCCAGTTCAATCGCGAATACAGCCGGTTGTTCGGGCAACCACCGATGCGGGATATTCGGACGCTGCGCTCCGCGGCGGCTTCTTAGTGAAACTTCAGGCGCTGGTCTCTTGCGAGCGTTGGGCTGGCTGAGTTTTATGCTCGCTGCGGTAGCGCCCGGGAGGTTGGCCAAACTCGCGTTTGAAAGCGCGGTTGAAGGCGGCCTCCGATTCATAACCGACGTCGGCGGCGATGTCGGCTACGCCTCGCGAGGTGCGTTCGAGGGAGCGAGCGGCGAGTTCGAGCCGCCAGCGGGTCAGGTAGGTCATGGGCGGCTCGGCCAGATAGCGCGTGAAGCGTTCGACTAGAGCGGAGCGGGAAACGCCCACTTCTTCGGCTAGTTCGGCGATGGTCCAGGGATGGGCGATGCGGCTGTGCAGCAGGCCGAGGCTTTTGCCCACGATGGGATCGCGTGCTGCGCTGAGCCATCCTATTTGCTGTTCGGGCAGGCTGGCCACGTAGCGGCGTAAGGTGTCCACAAACAAGGCCTCGGAGAGTTTGGCTAGCATGGCGTCGCTGCCGATCCGCCCGGAAGCGGCTTCTTCCACCAAATGCAGAATGGAATTCTCCAGCCACTGCCCGGCGCGATCGGTGCGGATGTTGACTTTAAAGACGGGCGGGAGGCCGCTCAGTATGGGGCGGCTAAGGTAGGGGTCACAAATCATGTACCCGCACACGAAGCGCGAAACTTCACCGCCGCCTCCGGCCTGTAGGGTACTCAAGTCGCGAGCCTTGACCTTCGCGGCGATCCCGTAGTTTGGGAAGGGCCGGGTTGCGGCTTGATCGCTGCTCATGTGATGAGGATCCCCGTGTGGAAAAATGACGACATCGCCGGGCTTCAGCTGGGTGCACTGTCCATCCATTAATTCGACAACGGCATCGCCCTCGATGACCAGATGGTAAAGCACAAGATGTCCGGCCCCGGGAGCGTGGGCAGCGGCCATCACGCTGGTGGAGGGCGTGGTAAACCCCCACGGAGCCGAAAATTCAGCGCTGAAAAATACCGCGCCGTTCAGCTTGACTCCGCTCAGCACTTGGGAGATCGCATCCATTTAGTATTTTTGTACTCTCTGCAAAGTTCGGCGGCGTCCCAGCAAAACAATGCGTCCGCGTCAGACGTTCGAGCAAGTCTTAGCGACGCTGGGGCATGGTTTTAGCAGCAGACGCATGGCACAATTTTAGCTCTGAAGAGGACTTTCCGCATCAGGTGCTGGTGACGGGAGAGTCCGGAAAAAGGAGCTTATATGAATCCGAGCCAAGCAGTAAATCCGAACAAAGCATTGTGGGAGAAAGGGGACTTCACCGAAATCGCAGCTTTCATGCGTCAATCCGGGGAAGCGCTGGTGCAGTCCCTGGGGATTACGCCGCCGCTGAGAGTTTTGGACCTCGGCTGTGGAGACGGCACTACGGCGATTCCGCTGGCGCGAGCGGGAGCGGAAGTGACGGGAATCGACATTGCCAGGAACCTGGTGGAAGCGGGGAACAAACGTGCCGCGGCAGCGGGTCTGAGCAAGCTGAAGTTTCAAGAGGGAGACGCTTGCAATTTGGAAGGCGTCACGGACCGTTCGTTCGATCTGGTGGTTTCGATTTTTGGCGCCATGTTTGCGCCCAAGCCTTTCGATGTCGCGAAGGAGATGGTGCGGGTAACTAAACCTGGTGGCCGCATCGTGATGGGCAATTGGATTCCGGGCGATCCAACGTTCGTATCGCAGGTGCTGAAGATCAGCTCGGCGTTTACGCCGCCACCACCGGAGGGTTTTATCAGCCCCATGACGTGGGGCGTCGAGAGCAACATCATCGAGCGTTTTGGCCAGGCGGGAGTGCCGCAGGAAAACATTTCCATGGTCAAGGACACGTACTACTTTGCGTCGCCGGAAAGGAGCCCGACACAGTTCATCGAGCTGTTTGAAACGTTCTATGGGCCGACTATGAACGCGGTGGAGGCGGCACAAAAAAACGGGAAGGCGGGGGAACTTCACGCGCAATTGGTGGAGTTGGCGAATTCGCAGAACAAGAGTAAGGACGCGGGCACTTTGATTCCTGCTACCTTTATGCGGGTTACAATTTCGCGCTAACGCTAATTCTAAAAGGAGATTCAAAATGTCAATCTGGCGTCCCGATCCCACGTTTTACCCTTCGCCCAAGATGGCCATGGAAGCGCCTGCGGAAAAGCTGGCGTACGTCGCCATGGTCAACGGAAAGGACAATGGCCGTCACGACGCGATGGGCGTCGTGGATGTCGATCCCGCGTCCTCTGGCTACGGCCATATTGTCGGCCAAGTGGACATGCCGCATGCCGGCGACGAGCTGCATCATTTCGGCTGGAACGCATGCAGCGCGTGCCTGTGCCCACATGCCGCGCATCCGCACGTGGAGCGGCGGTATCTGGTGGTGCCGGGCATCCATTCGTCGCGCATCCATATCCTGGACACCAAGCCGGATCCGCGCCATCCGCAAATCGTGAAGGTGATTGAGCCGGAGACATTGGCCGCGCGCACGGGATACGCATCGCCGCACACGGTGCATTGCGGTCCCGACGGAATTTTGATGAGCGCGCTGGGGGCTCCGGGGGGCGACGGTCCCGGTGGAATTTTTGTGATGGATCACGAGAGCTTTGAGGTCCTGGGGAAGTGGGAGCTGGAGCGGGGCCCGCAGAAACTCTCTTATGATTTCTGGTGGCACCTGGGATTCGACACTCTCCTGACCAGCGAATGGGGAACTCCCAACATGGTGAGCAAGGGAGTGAATCCGGAGATTCTGTTGGCGGGCGGCTACGGCCACAAGCTGCACGTGTGGGATCTGCCCAAGCGGCGTCATTTGCAGGAACTGGATTTAGGCGCCGAGCAACAGATGGCGCTGGAACTGCGTCCGGCGCACGACCCCACCCGCGCTTACGG
>Ga0105248_10003179_pt1 | contig 18204 bp, 15 predicted proteins | sample KBSS34metaG_FD_81524 | JGI IMG/M metagenome (GOLD analysis project Ga0105248, IMG submission 81524) | Switchgrass rhizosphere microbial communities from Kellogg Biological Station, Michigan, USA - KBS S3-4 metaG | ecosystem: Host-associated > Plants > Roots > Rhizosphere > Soil | place... | reverse complement strand
GCGGACACCGCCGCCGTCCGCGCCTCGGTGATGAAGCGTCCGTCCAGCAGCGCCTGCAACGCGCCTGTCTCAGGATCCAGCAGGAGGATCGACGCAAGATGGCTGGGTAGCCCCCGTGAGTCGTTGCTGCCGACGACCGTGACGAGCTTCGCCCCGAGGCCCGGTCGCGCGTCGGCGCCATTGGAGGCGGAGCCTGCCTTTCCGAAGGTCGCGCTCGTATTCCTGCGAACGTAGGCGGGCATGAGGCCGAAGAACGCGTGATCGCCTTCCATCGGGATCACGGTGCGGACCGGCTGCGTGACGCCGCCGCCTGAATACGACTGCAGCGCGGCACTCATAGTCTCGATGAGATCGTCCATCGTCAGGACGGCCTTGACGTCGCTTTCAGTCAGCAGGCGAAAACGGATCGACATGAGTGCACCGCTTCCCGGATCGTGTTGCTGTGGATGGTGACGATGGCGTCGACGTCGGGGCAATAGCCGCCGCTCATCGTGATGGCAACCGGCAAACCGCGTTCGCGACACGCGTCGAAGACCAGGCGATCGCGCGTCCGCAGGCCGTCGATGGTGAGCTTGAGACGGCCGAGCCGATCGCCCTCGTACGGATCGGCGCCCGCCAGGTAAAACACGATATCCGGCCGATGACCGTCGAGCACGCCGGGCAGATGCCGGGTCAGCGCCGCCAGGTAGTCGTCGTCGCCGGCGCCGTCGTCGAAGGTGACGTCGAGATCGCTGGTTTCCTTCCGGAACGGGAAATTGTTCGCGCCGTGCATCGAGAACGTGAACACCGACGGTTCGTCGCGGAAGATCGCCGCAGTGCCGTTGCCCTGATGGACATCGCAATCGATCACCGCCGCGCGTGCGATGGCGCCGTCGCGCAGCAGCACGGCGGCAGCGACCGCGACATCATTGAACACGCAGTAGCCCTCGCCGCGATCGCGGAACGCGTGGTGCGTCCCTCCGGCGAGATTGCAACTGGCATGTAGCGCGGGCCTTTCCCGCCTCTGCTCGCCAGAGAATTCCGCGAGCTGCGGCGAGGCCCGGCGAAGCGGTGAAACCGCGAAGGCGTCAGGCCCGCGACCGGTCGGCGGCGCTGAAAGGGCCGCCCTACGTTCGATAGATGCCCGCGCCGCCGCCAGCGTTGCCCCAACCGATCGTCGCGACCGCTCGACCATCATCGGCGACCACGGGAACCCGATGCGACGCTGCGCATCGGCGGACAGGGTGCCGGCGCCGACCGCGTCGACGTAGCCGGCGTCGTGGACCAGCCGCAGGTCGTCCCACGAGATCGATTCGGGAATCTCGAGATCGGCGGCGGACAGAATACCCTCAGCGACGAGTCGTTCGCGGAGCAGGCGGTACTTTGCCATCGGAAATCGATGGTGGTCGGGCAGCGGCAGGACGAAGGTATCGGAGTAAAAGGCCTTCATTCTCGAGCGTGCTAGGTGCTGGGTGCTACGGTGCTAGGTGCAAAGGTGCCAGGTGCGTGGTGCCAAGTGCTACAGTTTTATCCCAATGCTGCGGCTCAAGACAATCGACGCGCACGCGGCCGGCGAGCCGCTGCGGCTGATCGTCGACGGCTTTCCCTCGCCGCGCGGCAAGACGATGCTCGAGAAGCGCGCGTGGGTGAGCCGCCACTCGGACCATCTGCGGCGGGCGCTGATGCTGGAGCCGCGCGGTCATGCCGACATGTACGGCGCGATCCTGACCGAGCCGGTGACGCCGGGCTCGCATGCGGGTGTGCTGTTCATGCACAACGAGGGCTACAGCACGATGTGCGGGCACGGCGTCATCGCCGTTACGACGATTGCGCTGGAACGTGGCCTGATCATGCCCGGACAGGACGGTGGCGCGGTGGTGTACGACTCGCCGGCCGGGACGATTCGCGCGCGGGCGCGGTGGCGGGGGGAGGCAGGCCTGCCCACCGAGGCGCGGAGCGCGAAGGCCGGACAGGCCGCGGCCGCGCGCGTCGAGAGCGTCTCGTTCGTCAACGTGCCGTCTTTTGTCCTGCACGGCGGACTCAGCGTGAAACTGGCGTCGCGACAGATCCGTGTCGACGTCGCGTTCGGCGGCGCTTTCTACGCCATCGTCGACAGCGAGGCGGTGGGCCTGCCGATCGATGCGGCGCATCTGCCGGAATTGCGCCGGGTCGGCATGGCGATCAAGGACGCGATCGAGTCGGTCCACGAGATCACGCACCCGGTCGAGCGCGGCTTGACGGGCATCTACGGCACGATTTTCACCGGTCCTCCGAGCGACGAGGGTGCGGACCTGCGGAACGTCACGGTGTTCGCCGATGCCGAAGTGGATCGCTCGCCGTGCGGCACCGGCACCGCGGCCGTGATGGCGGTGGTCTCGGCGATGGGCTTGCTCTCGGACACGAAGCCGTTCGTGCACGAAAGCCTGATTGGCACGCGTTTCACCGGCCGCCTGTCGGCGCGGACCGTCGTCGGGGAACTGGAAGCGATTGTGCCCGAGATCGAGGGGTCGGCGTGGATTACCGGCGAGCACACCTTTCTGGTGGACGACGATGATCCGCTCAAGGACGGATTCCGGATCTGAGCGGGCAGCCCTGAAACGCTGCGCTACCAGTACCGGTTCAGCGTGACGCTGGTAGCGCAGGCCTTCAGGCCTGCCTTGAATCCAATCACCAGCCGACCGCTGCCCCATCCTTCCGGTGATCCGATCCGCCGCGATACACGCCGTTGACCGGCAGATCGTCGGTTGCGGCGCGCTGATCGAAGATCGGCTCCGGCATCCGCGGATCGCGCGTGAACAGGATGCCCTGATAACCGCCGACCGCTCCGCCGGCCACCGATCGGACTTCGTGTCCCTTCGCTTTGAGCGCGCCGCCGACCAGGTTGAACAGGTTTGCCTCGAGCGACAGCACGTTCGAGTTCTGATTGTGGGTGAACCGCGCGGCGTCGGTCGTCATCTGCATGTTCATCCCGAGGTCGATCAGGTTCACCATGTGCTGCGCATGCGTTTCCGGCTGGACACTGCCGCCCATGTTGCCGAACGTCATCAGCGGCGCGCCGTTCTTCATGACGAACCCGGCGATGATCGTGTGGAACGGACGCTTGTGGGGCGCGACGATGTTGGGGCTGGCCGGGTCGAGCGAGAACCCGCCGCCCCGGTTGTGCAGCACGAAGCCGTACGGCGCGACGGTCGCCCGGCTGCCGTAGACGCTGAACACGCTGTGAATGAGCGACACCATGTTGCCCCAGCGATCGGCGGCGGTCAGATAGATCGTGCCGCCTTCGGTGCCGCCCTTGACCGCCGGCTTCGACGCGACGTTCGGATCGATGCGGCCACACAGCGATGCGGCGTGCTCCTTCGAGAGCAGTTCCTTGACCGGCACGTTGGCGAACATCGGGTCGGCGTTCTTCGCCTGGAGATCCGAATAGGCCAGCTTCTTTGCCTCGACCATGTAGTGCCAGTACTGCGGATCGGTCGGGCCCAGTGCGGCGAGGCTGGTGCCGAACTTCGGCACGCACACTTCGAGGATGTTCAGCATTTCCAGCGCCGCGAAACCCTGGCCGGGCGGCGGCAATTCGAACACGTCGTAGCCGTGGTAGTTGGTCGTGATCGGCTCGGTCCACTCGGACTGGAATTCCGCCAGGTCGCCTTTCGTCAGCACGCCGCCATTGGCCGTGACCTTCGCGACGATCGCGTCGGCAATCGGGCCGCGGTAGAACGCGTCGCGCCCCTGCGCCTGGATCAGCCGCAGCGCCTTCGAGAGGCCAGGATTCCGGATGATGCTGTAGAGTGCCGGCGTTTCCCCGTTGACGAGGAACGTTTCCTTCGAATCGGCATCGTTGCGGAGGCCGTTCGTCGCATTCTTCAGGTCCGAATGGCGCCGCTCGGCGAGACCCCAACCCTCGTCGGCGAGCCGCGCCGCGCGTTCGAATGTTTCCTTGAAACCGAGCGTGCCGAACCGTTTCAGCAGCGCGTCGTACCCGGAGATTGCCCCCGGCACCGTCGCCGAGTTCACGCCGTTGTTGGGCACGGTCTTGACGCCAAGCTTGGTCTTGAAGAAATCCGGCGTCCAGCCGGCGGGTGCCCATCCCCCGGAATTCAGCGCGTAGAGCTTCTTGTCCTTCGCGATGTAAACCAGAGCGAACAGATCGCCGCCGATGCCGGTGTCGTTCTGCGACGTGACGTCCAGCACCGCGCCGGTCGCGACCGCGGCATCGATGGCGTTGCCGCCCCGCCGCAGGACCTCGAGCCCTGCCTCGGCGGCGAGCGGATCGCTGGTGGCGACCATACCGTGACGGGCGAGGACCTCGGACCGTCCCTGCGCCAGCCAACCTTGCGCGCGCGAACCCGACACTGCCTTGATCGCGGCGCCGGGCTGCGGCTGCTCGGCAGACGGCACACCGAACGCCGTGGGGGACTGAGCCGATGGCGCGAGCGTCGCGATGGCGACCAGCACCACTACCGACGTGACGGCGGCAGCGCGTTTCATACACCCTCCGGTCCGGCTGAAGCCGGACACTACGTACAACCGGGACGCAGCGTCGTGATTCGTATGTGTCCGGCTTTAGCAGTACGTAGTGTCCGGCTTTAGCCGGACCCTCCGAACTTAGCCGGACCCTGCGAGAAACGTGCGCGCGAGGCGTTCGAGCAACTGCGGCAGCGTTTCGCCGTCGAGCGCAAAGGCCCCGGCGTCCGACGCCCACGAGAGTTTATAGCTTCTTGCCATCGCCGACACCCAGATCTGGCGCACGGGTGCATTTGGAGACACGACGAACTTCGTGTCGACCGGCTCCTCGAACACGAGGTTCAGGACGCCGTTCTGCAGCTCCACCTCGAAGCCGTCGCTGTCCGCGAGCGGCAGCAGCGCACGGCGTGCGGATTCGAGCGCTTCGTCGCTTTTTACGCGGAATTCCTGCTCAGATAGTGCAGCCATCGCCCTATTAAACCTTTGCCGGGGTCCAGCCGTCTAACTCTGAGTGAAGGGACAGGTGGAACAAACATGCGGGAATTCAGCTTTTCGGCGTCGGCGGAGTGGGTTGTCGGGGCGTTGCTCGTGGTCGTGATCGTCGCGGCGCTCTTCGTCTGATCGGGCTCGTCACAGACGGGCCCGCACCCCGCCTCTTTTCTACCGATTCATGGAGATCTTGTCGGCGGCAGCCACGTAGCTCTTTCGCGCGCGCGCGGTCAATCCCGCCGGCTTCATCTTCACAATTAGCTTGTGGACGCGGTTATCGAGCAGCGTCGGCGAAAAACCGATCACATATTGGCTGTGCAGCTCTGACGCCACTTTCGTGAACGTCGGCGCCAGGTCGGCGGTCTTTTTCAGCTCGAAGTAGCCGCCGCCGGTTTCGTCGGCAATCTTGCGCAGCCCGCCGTCCGGTTTCGTGCGCTGGTTCATGAACTGGCTCTCGAGACCGATCGCGTACACCATCACTTCTTCCGCGCGCGCGCGGTCGATCATGCTGCCCAACCCGACTTTGCTCGACGTGTCGTCGCCGTCGGTGAAGACCAGAATGACCTTCCGCCCGTCGATCCCCTTCAGCTCGTCGAGGCTCATCGCCACGGCATCCCAGAGACGCGTGCCGTTACCGTAGTCGAGATCCTTCACCGCGCTAATCAACTGATCGCGGTTGTTCGAGAAGCGCGCGCTGATCTGCACCTTGTCGTTGAACGCGCCGACCTTGGCTTTGTCGTCCGGCAGCAGGCGAAGCAGGAACTGCTCCGCCGCCCGCTTCAGCAGATCGATGGTCAGCGTCATGCTGCCGCTGGTGTCGAGCATGACGACGACGGTGATCGGGTGAATGCTGTTGTCGAAGTAGGTGAGCGCCTGCGGCTTCTCGTTGTCGAAGACCTCGAAGTCTTCCTTCGTCAGGTCCGGTACGAGACGCTTCTGCGCGTCGGCCACCGTGACGAACAACGACACCACCTGCGTGCCGGCCTTGAAGGTTGGTCCCTGCGGCTGCTGGGCGGCCACTGCCGCCGCCGACAAAACCGCCGCGCACGCGCTCGCCGTCGCCACCCGTGTCCAACAACCCATAACAATGAGCTTACCGCAATGACCGTGCCTTCGCGAGCGCGGCCCTTATCGCCGGCTCGAGCGCTGCCGCCATTCGCGTGTAGCCCTCAGGAGACGGGTGGAGGCCATCTGGTGAAAATACGAGGCGGTCCGCCTGCCCGGGCGCGCTGACTGCCGCGCGGGTATCACAGAAGGTCACGCCGTCGTGGCGGTCCGAGTAATCGCGGATCCAGGCGTTGACCGCGTGCATCCTGACGTTCTGGTCCGGCGTCGCCGTGTCGAACGGGATGATGGTGCCGGCCACCACCTGGATGCGCGCGGCGCGCGCCGCCACGTACATCGCTGCGAGCTCGCGCTGCACCGTGTCCGCCGCGCGGCCCTGGTAGATGTCGTTGACGCCGGCGATGATCACCACGGCTGCCGGTTCCGCGCCGAGGACGTCGCGATCGAACCGCGCGCGAATCTGATCGCTGCGCTCGCCGTTGACGCCGCGATTCAGCACCTCCCAGTCCGCGTGCGCCTGCATCAGCCAGTGGGCGTACTGACTCTCGATGTTCCCGTCGCCGTTCGGCGGCGACTCGAGCGGCGACTTGAATCCCGGCGTTCCCGCCGTCGTCGAATCGCCGAGGGCGACGATGATCACGTGAGCCATGAGTGTTGCTGGCGTCCGCAGGGAGTATTCTGGCAATCCATCGGAGCGATGGAATCCCTAAAAGCATGACGATCCAGGCGATCTACCTGTCGCTGGCCGCAACGGCCATAGCCCTCCTCTATACCGTGTCGTTGGGTCACGCGCCAATCTATCTCAGTCACGATGAAGTATTTTTCGGCATCCATGCTGGGGCGATCGCCGCAACCGGCCGCGATTTGAACGGGAATGTCTTCCCCCTGTACTTCCACATCCTGGATCGGTACGGTTCCGCGGGGCCCGCCAGTCCGGTCTACTGGGCGCAGCCGATCCATATCTACTCGCAGGCGCTCTTCGTACGAATCTTCTCGCTGTCTGAAGCGGTGATCCGTTTTCCGACGGCGTTGGTCGGACTGATCAATATCATCCTGATGTATTTCGTCGGCAGGACGCTCTTCGAGAGCAAACGCCTTGGTCTGATAGCCGCGGGCCTTCTGGCGTTGACACCGGCGCATTTCTTTCACAGTCGGCTTGCCGCCGACCCGCTGTTCCCGCTGGCTTTCGTTCTGGCGTGGCTGCTCTGCCTGATCACGTACGACCGGCAGAATCGGCCATGGCAGCTGTTCCTGGCCACGCTCTTCCTGGGCGTCGGTTTGTACGCCTACGTCGGCGCGCTGTTCATGATGCCGATCTACTTGCTCTGCACGGGCGGTCTGCTCCTCGCCCGGCGGGACCCACCGAAGCGGTTTGCGCTCGCGGCCATCGGATTCGTGGTCTGCCTGCTGCCCTTGGTCGCGTGGCTTCTATCGCACCCGAATGCATACGTCGATCAGGCGCATCGATATCGCCTGTACGATCCTGAGCGTGTAGGGTTTTTGCGCGGCCTCCTTGGACTGTTCGGCTACACAAGCTTGACCGAGCGTTCCTCGATCTACTGGAATGCGTTCAATGCCTCGATGTTGTTCTTTTCCGGGGACTCGAGTCTGTTGAACGCGACGCGGAAAGCGGGAGTCTTTCTACTGCCGATCGCGATCTTTCTGCCGGTTGGCATCAATCACATCATCAACCATCAGCCGACGCGAGGGAATCTAATCGTTCTCCTCGGGCTGGCGACCGCCCCGCTGGGAGCGGTGGCGGCCGGGGAGCTGTTCCTCCCTCGAGAGCTGTTGATTGTGCCGTTCGCGATCCTGATTGCCACGCTGGGTGTCAATTGGTTTCTTTCGGCGCGTCGCAGGATCTGGCAAACAGCGGGCGTGGCGCTGCTCGTCCTCGTCCCCATGCAGTTCGCGTACTTCGCTTACGACTATTTCACAGCGTATCGAATCCGATCGAGCACGTGGTTCGAGGGGAACCTCCGGGGCGCGTTGGAGGAAGTCATTGCTGGTGAAGGCAGTACTCCCGGACGCATGACGTATCTCAGCGAGGACATTCCATGGATTGATGCGTATTGGCGGTTCTACCTGATGAAACACGGTCGAACACAACTACTAGCGAACACGGTTCATTTCCAAGCTGCCCGATTCAACGTTCAGTCGGTGCCGCGCGGCGCGCTGATTGTGGACAAGTCCGGAGAGTCAGCGCTCGAGACGCTGGCGCAATCAGGAGAATTGCATCAACGATCCGTCGTGGCGGAGCCGAACCAGACGCCGTCGTTCGTCATCTATGAACGAAGATAGCCACGTCGTGCCTTTCGTCGCGGCCGTTCCGGCTGTCATCGTGGTGGCGATTGGCCCAGAGTGTATCGACGCATTCGAGAGAGCGTTTCCGCTAAGCCCAGGGCGTCCTGGAAACTGTGGTTGATCCCCCAGGTCGTCCGTTCGTTGGACAACTGAACGCTCGGGGTAACAAGGCAGTTTTCGTCCGCGCTTCAGCTACCATAGCCGACTTGACCGGTCGGATATCGCGAAGTAGACTGGTCTTGGATTGTGAGATTGGATCTCATTTTTTAGAAGTCGGCCTTATTCCATGGTCCAGGCGTTCTTTCAGGCCCTCGTCATCACCCTCCGCGAAGGGTTCGAAGCGTTCCTCATCGTCGCCATCAGCCTGGCCTACCTGCGCAAGTCAGGTCGCGGCCGACTGATCCCCGCGGTCCACTGGGGGATCGCCGCGGCGATTGGCGCCAGCGTGCTCGGCGGCTACGCGTTGTTCAATGCGCCCAATCAGGAACTGCTCGACGGACCGCTCGCCATCGTCGCCGCCGCCTCGGTGACCTGGATGATTGTCCACATGTGGCGCGCCGGACGCCGGATGAAGGGCGATATCGAAGGCCGCCTGCAATCGTCCAGCGTGAAGCCGGGGACCGCCGCGTTCACGGGCGTCTTCCTCTTCACCCTGCTGATGGTGAGCCGGGAAGGGATGGAAAGCGCGTTGCTGCTGATGCAGCTGCGCGGCACGCTGTACCTCGCGCTCGGTGCAACGGCCGGCATCGCGGGCGCCGCCGGCATCGCGTGGCTGTGGTCGCGCTTCGGTCACCGGATCAACCTCGCGCTGTTCTTCCAGGTGACCGCGATCTTCCTGTTCGTGTTCGTCGTCCAGCTCCTGATTCGCGGGACGCACGAAATGGCGGAGCAGAACTATCTGCCGTTCAGCCCGATCATTCACGAACGAACCGAATCGTGGGGACCCGACAGCCCGTTCGGTCACCTGCTGACGTACCTGCTGGTGATCCTTCCGCTTGGCTGGCTGCTGCTGAAGGCGGTGTTCTCGAAGCGGCCTGTTTTCTTACCGGCGGCGCCGTCCGTCCGTCCAGCTTCACAAAGCCTGCCCGACACCTCGACCCAACGGCATTCGCACTCCGCCGTTCGCTAGGCTGTGCCGAAGCCGCCGACCGTTCTCGATCTCACCTGGATCGGCGATCTCAAGTTTTCCGGCACGAGCGATCGCGCATCGATCACGCTCGACAGCGCAGGCGTCGCCGGCCCATCGCCTGTGCAGGCGCTGGCCTTCGCGCTCGCCGGGTGCATGGCGATGGACCTGGCGCACATCCTCTCGAAAGGACGCTGCCCGTATCGCGCGTTGCGCGCGCACCTCGAGGCGAAGCGCGCGGACGCCGATCCGCATCGCATCGTTGCGGTGGCGCTGCATTTCACAGTCGAAGGTGACGTGACAAACGACAGCATCGAGCGGGCAATCGCCTTGTCGCGCGAGAAGTACTGCTCCGTCTGGCACTCCATGCGCCAGGACATCGAGCTCACCGTGACGTGGACGATCGGGAGCTGACCGCCTTCGGGCCCTCCGCCGTCGCCCGCGCCGAACGGCGGGAGAGATCAGACAGGTCCGGCATGTAGACGACGAGACCGTGGCTGGGCGTATTCTTCGAGTAGCCGGCCACCAGCTGATCGTTGTAGTCCTCCGGTGAGAAGTCGAACGGATCCTTCTGATCCGCGTCCACCAGCACCATGTCGGTGTCCACCATCGTCAGCTTGCCGAAGCGAAGCGTGCCACCGCGGTAATACATGTAGTTGTTGAAGCGCGCGTTCGGCGGCGTCAGCGGGCGCTTCGCCGGGACTCCGAACTGCTGCACGACCAATCCGTTCTCTATCCACGTTCGTGTCAGGCGGCCCTTGATGCGGGGCGGGGGCAACAGTCGTTCCGGGTCGAGCAGGAGATCGTCGCCGTCAACCGTGACGCCGGTCGCAGGATTCACTTTGACGAGCCGTTCGAGCTCGAGCCCGAAGAAATCGAGGACGCGCTTCGGCAGGAAGCCGGCCGCCTTCATCGACGTCGGGTGCACGCGAATCTTCCCGTCTGGCGTAGCGCTGATCGCCGCGCGCAGGTGAAACGGCACCGGCACGGCCTTGACGAGCACGCCCGACTGTTTCAGCTCGTTCCCTTCGATTTCGATTTTCAGGTTTCTGAGCGGCGCATCCGGTCCCGCGAAGACGTAGTTGTTCAGCAGGTTCGTCAGGCTGTCGGCGGTCAGCGACACACGAGCGTATTGGATGTCGACAACGTAGGAATTCACGTTGTCGAACACCGGCGGGCCCGATCCGGCGCTGACGAGGCGGCCGTTCAGATCGTCGACTCGCATTTCGATGCCTTTGCCGAGGTGAAAGACGACGTGGCGCATCCGAGTTGCGACCGGCTCGGCCGCCTGGCTTGCAGCGGATGAGACACAGCACAGCAATAGAAACGCGATTACTCGCCGCATGACTAAATCCGCCGCATGGATCGTGCCCGGTTACAATTCGGGCGTGTCACGTCGCGTCTACATCGACTGGGCGCGCGGCATCGCGGTGCTGATCATGATCTGGGCACACACGATGGACGCGTGGACCCGCGCCGCCGATCGTCATGGCGTCGCGTATCGCGACGCCGCGGTCCTGGGTGGATTTGCGGCGCCGCTCTTTCTGTGGCTGGCAGGACTCGCCGTCGTGCTGGCGGCGACACGAGCGGCGGAGCGTCCCGATCCGACAGCGGCCCCCGTGCGCCGGAGCACCGGCCGCGCGCGCGGCGTCGAGGTGGCTTGCCGGCGCGGCCTCGAGATCTTCATCCTCGCTTTTCTGTTTCGCCTGCAGGGGTTCATCGTCACGCCGGGCGGTTCGCCGGTGACGCTGTTCCGCGTTGACGTCCTGAACATCATGGGACCGGCGATGGTCGGCGTCGGTCTGCTCTGGGGTGCCGGAGGGACCGTCGTCGCGCGCGTCGTGTCGTGCGCTGTCGCGGCTGCCGCGATCGGCATGTTGACGCCAATCGTGCGAGCCTCGAGTCTGGTCGGCGCGCTTCCGATCTGGCTGCAGTGGTACATGCGCCCGGCCGGCGACCTGACCATCTTTACGTTGTTTCCGTGGGCGGGATTCGTCTTCGCCGGCGGTGCGGTCGGCGCGTTGGTCGCGGCGACGAGAAACGAGCGCGCCGAACGGAGGCTGCATGTCATTCTGGGCGCATTCGGCGCGGTTCTCATCGCGTTCGGGTTCTACATGTCGGGCCGGCCGTCGATTTACCGCGTCTCGTCGTTCTGGACCAGTTCGCCGACCTGGTTCGCGATCCGCGTCGGGATCCTGATGGTCGCCGTGTCGGCGGTCTTCGCCGCGTCGTTGAACAGCCACGAAAACACGAAAACACGAAATCAAAACCGTCTTTTTCGTGCTTTCGTGGTTTCGTGGCAGGCGCCGTTGGCACGGCTCGGACGCAGTTCGCTGTTCATCTACTGGATCCACGTGGAGCTGGTCTACGGTTACGCCACCTGGTTGATTCGCGGCCGGCTGCCGCTTTGGGCCGCGATCGTCGCCTGTGCTGCATTTTGTGCGGCGATGTACGGCGCAATTGTGTTAAGAGATCGGCTGGTCGACGGCTGGCGTATCCGCCGGCTTCGCCAGACCGCTCAAACCGCCACCGTTTAGGAGGCATTTCATGAACCGTCGCGAATTCGCCAGGATTCTCGCCATCGGCGGCGCCGTCCCGTTCGTTACGCCGGATCTGGCCTGGGCGCGCGGCGCGACGCCGAAGCTGCCACCGACGCCGGCATCGCCCGACGAGAAATTCTGGCTCAGCGTCCGGGATCAGTTCGTGATGCCGAAAGAGCTGACGATGTTGAACGCGGCCAACCTGTGCCCATCGTCGGGTCCCGTGCTCGAGACCCTGTACAAAGTGACGAAAGACATGGATCAGGATCCGTCCGCGGACAACCGCGCGAAGCTGGGCGACGGCCGGGAGAACACCCGCAAGCTCCTCGCGGAGTTCCTGCGCGTGACGCCGGAAGAGATCGTGATCACGCGGAATACCAGCGAGTCCAACAACCTGGTCTCCACCGGCCTCGATCTCAAGCCGGGCGACGAGGTGCTGCTCACTGCCGACAACCATCCCAGCAATCACACCGCGTGGCAGGAAAAAGCGAAGCGGTTCGGGTTCAAGGTGATCGATGTACCGGTGCCCAACCCGCACCCGGGGTTCGACCACTACGTCGAAGCGTTCCGGAAGATGATCACGCCGCAGACGAAGGTCATCTCGTTCACGCATCTGACGAGCACCGTCGGCGATCTGTTTCCCGCCAAGGAAATCTGCAAGCTGGCCCGCGAGCGGGGCATCCTCACCCTGGTGGATGGCGCCCAGTCGTTTGGCCTGCTCGACGTCGACTTGAGCGACATCCAGCCGGACTTCTACAGCGGCAGCGCGCACAAGTGGCCGTGCGGTCCGAAAGAGAACGGCGTGCTGTACATCAACAAGAGCGCCCAGCCGAAGATCTGGGCGAGCATCTTCAGCGCGTATCCGGGTCGTGTCGGTGTGTCGCGGACGTTCGAGGGATTCGGGCAGCGCGACGAACCGGCGATGATTGCGTTCGGCGAAGCGCTGAAGCTGCAGACGACGATCGGGCGGGCGCAGATCGAGAAGCGCTCGCGCGAGTTGACGTCGGCGCTGATCGACGGACTGCAGAAGATCAACGGGGTCAAGATCTGGACGAGCCCGGACGCCTCGCGTCGCGCCGCGGTGTTGTCGTTCCAGCCGGGCAATCTCGACGTCCGCAAGCTGTCCCTGGCGCTGTATCAGAAGGACCGGATTGGGTGCGCGACGCGCGGCGGTCAGGACCGCGCCGGTCTGCGGTTCTCGCCGCACTTCTACAACACGCACGCCGACGTCGAGAAGACGGTCGCGGCGGTGAAAAAGTACATGGCCGCGGGCGTCTAGCCCTCGGTCATTGGAAACTCGTCAGCACCTGCAGCAGCTTCGTCACTTCGACCATGTCCTTGAAGGTGCCTTTCACGTTGTGCGCGTCGGCGCGCGAGAGGCCGGGCACGTAGGCGGCGCGCTCGGCGTCGATCGTCAGCTTGAAGCCGACCTCTAGCGCTACGGGCGCCGTGACGCGATAGGGCTGGAGCGATCCCAGCTTCGCCATCGCGCGCTTGACGCCGTCACCGATCAGCAGCTGCCCGCGTGCCGGCGTCACCGTTGACGCGGAGTGATAGCCGTACGGCTCCTTGACGATGGCGCCTTCGGCGCCCGGCGCGATCTTTTGGATTTGCGCGACGGCCAGCCGGTCGCCCGACACGAACGCGACCGGCACACCGAACTGACCTGCCAGCGCGGCGTTGAAGATCCCCTCGGACACTTCCGTGCCATTCAGCTTCACGCCCAGCAGCCGCGCGCTGGAAATCGTGTGGCCGCGCACCGCGTCGACGGTCCATTCGCTCGCGTGGTAGCCGATGAAGACCGCCGCGGCAAATGTCTCGTCGATTCCCTGCATCATTTCGAGCGGCCGCGGAAACCCGCGCACGATGCGCACGTCGTCCGGGAGCTTGTCGATGAGGACGCTCTGGCCGTTGCCATGCGAGTCGCAGACGACGATCTCGGCCGGACCGGCGGCGCGGATCGCGGTAATGGCCGCGTTGACCTCGCCGGTCATCCACTCGCGCGCACGCTGATACTCGAAGCCGTCCGGCCCGAGCTGCGCCGGGTCGACGACGCCCGAGATGCCCTCCATGTCGACGGAGATGAAGATCTTCCGGGGACGCGTCTGGGCGGAAACGACCGCTGGAACGAGGAGGAGCGCAGCGAGCAAGCGTCTCATCGCGGCGACATTGTACAGGGGCGGATCCCGGGCCGCCATGATCCACCCGATTGCGCCGCCCCCGCGGGTTTCGCGCGGTCGGTGTCGGCCTTTGCCGTCGCTTTCCGATTAGTTCGACAGCGGGCCGGTGCGCGCTGGTCATTCGAATCAGGAGGCGGCAATGAGCTCAGCCATCGGCACGCAGACAAAAGTCACATGGCTTGCGGCACTCGTCATCGCACTCGTCAGTGCGCACGATGCGGCCGCTGCGCTGATACCGGTCACGACACTCCAGCAGAAAACCAACGGTGTCGGCGCGTGCTCGCTGCAGGAGGCGATCTACTCGGCGAACTACGACGACAACATCGCGATTAACGGCTACTCCGGGTCGACGCCGAGAGTGGTGAGGACGCAGTGCGTCGCCGGAAGCGGCGACGACACCATCGTGCTGCCGTCTGGCGCCACGCTCGAATTCAGCCGGATCGTCGATGACGTCGACAATCCGACTGGTCCAACCGCCAACCCCATCATCACATCCCGCATCACGCTGCTGGCGTACGGCGCGACGCTGCGACGGACCAGCGCCCAGAATTTTCGTCTCTTCGCGATCGCAACCAGCGGCGCGCTGACGATTCGTCGCGCTTACATCACAGGATTCAGCGTGAAGGCCGGCAATGGCGACGACGGCGGCGGCGGCGGAATGGGCGCCGGCGGCGCCATTTACGTGATGGGCGGGGCGCTCGTGATCGAGGAGAGCACGATCGAGGGCAATTCGGCGTACGGCGGAATCGGCGGCAGCGGCGTCGGCGGCGGGGGCGGGGGGATTGGTGGGAACGGAGGCCGCTGTAACGGTCTTGGTGGCGGCGGCGGCGGTGGCGCCCGCGGCAACGGAGCCTCATGCTCTGGCCCCACAGATACCGGTGGAGGCGGAGGTGGGACGCTATCGAATGCCGCGCTGCGAGAGCCCGGCTTCGATTGTGGCGGGAGAGGGGGCTTCGGCAACTCCTCCGGCCAGAATGCCTCATGCTTCGGCGGCGGCGGCGGCGGTGCCGGGGACACGATCTTCCGATTGCCGGGCGAGGACGGCGCTGACGGCGGCAGGGGTGAGTATGGCGGCGGCGGCGGCGGTGGAACCGAGCGAGGTGTCGGTGGTCGCGCCGGCTTCGGCGGGGGTGGGGGCGCGTCTGGCTTCGCGGGGGCGTTTGGCGAAGATGGCGGCAACGGCGGGTTTGGCGGCGGCGGCGGCGCGGGCAACGACGGCTTTGTCACCAGTGGCGATGCGGGGAACGGTGGCTTCCTCGCCGGCGACGGTGGGTCGAGCGCTGGCGGAGGCGGGGCCGGCCTGGGCGGCGCCATTTTCAACGACCGAGGCGCCGTCGACATCAGGAACAGTACGTTTACCGGTAATTTTGTTTACGGCGGCTTCTCTGAGCACGCGCAGGACGGCGTCAGCGGCGGCGGGGCGATTCTGTCGAGGCGCGGCAGCCTCACCATCCTCAATTCAACGATCACCGGGAACGAAGCCCGAATCGGCGGCGGCATTCTCGTCGTTCAGGACTCCGACAGCGCGCCGACGACGATCGTCCTCGAAAACACCATCCTCGCGAACAACGGGGCGCACGAGTGCGCGATTACCGGTGAGGACGCGATTGCCGCAGCCTTCGTCGGCAATCTGATCACGAGCAACACGCCAGACGGCTTCAAGTACGCCGGCAACACGTTCTTCGGATGCCAGGGCATCGTCGCGACCGACGATCCGCAGCTCGGACCGCTCCAATACAACCTGGGCACCACGCCGACGATGGCGATTACGGCGAGCAGCCCGGCGCACGACGCGGCCGATCCCGCAAGCTCACTGAGGGTCGATCAACGCCGGTCGCGTCGCCCGTCAGGTGGCGGGTTCGACATTGGAGCGTTCGAGTTGTGTGAGAGCGGCCTGGACACGATCGGAATACGCTGCGGCCTTCTGACGGGGCCGATTTTCGATTTCCCAATATTCACGCCGGACGCGGTTGTCGACATCCAGGTGCAGCCGCCTGGCGGGGGCACGACGACACCGTCGCCTGGGCCCGTGGCTGCGGACTTCGACACGGTCCTGCCGCTCACTGCCATCGCGAATCCGGGGTTCCGATTCGTGACGTGGAGCAACAACGTCGCAAATCCGGCTCAGGCGTCGACGACGATATTCGTGCAAGGGTCACAGACGGTGACCGCGTACTTCGAGGCGTGCTCCTGCGCCGCTGACGTGACGAGCGTCGTTGGCGTGGCACTCGGCGGCGTGACGCTCAATCCGATCACCAAACGCTATGTGCAGACGGTCACGCTGACGAACAACTCGGCCGCGACCCTCAGCGGACCGATCTCGCTGGTGCTCAATGCTCTGACGGCGGGCGTGACGCTGTGGAACGCGAGCGGTACGACCAATCTCATGCTGCCCGCCGGCAGCAGCTACATCAATGCGGCCACGAATCTTGCTCCTGGCCAGAGCATCGCGCTGCAGTTGCAGTTCACCAATTCCGGCAACGTCGCGTTCAGTTATTCACCGCGCGTCCTTGCCGGCCCCGGCTCGAGATAGGAGCAACTGTGAAGCTCACGACGCTTGCCACACTATTCGTGCTGGCCGCCGCGACAACGGCGCGCGCCAGTTCCTTCCAGATCACGCTCGACACGTCACCGCTGACCGGCGTGCAGACGTTTGGCTTTGGTCTCACGAACTTCGATTCGGCAACCAACGTCGTGTGGTTGTCCGAATTCGACTTCGGTGGCGGAAACGCTGTGGCCGCGTCCCAGGACTGCACGCTCGGCGGCGCCTTCAGCGGCGCCGGCTGCGGCGGCGACCTGAGTGCCGGCATCACGCTTGAGGATCTGGATCCGACTGCGGCATTCTTCACGCAACAGTTCAACGCCGGCTCGTCGTTGTCGTTCGTGCTCGAGACGTCGAACAGTTTCTCCGGCGCTGGAATTCCCGACCAGCTCGCTCTGTATGTCTGCGACGCCACCCTGGCGACGTGTTATTCGGACGACGCGACGGGCGCGCTGCTGCTGCTCGATCTGTCCGGCGGCGCACTCGCACCTTCGAGCTTCGTCACGTTCAGCGCCACGCTCCAGGGGCTGAACGCGCCGGTGGTGACGGAACTCGCATCGCCTACGGCTGTTCCGGAGCCCGCAACAGCCGCACTCGTAGGAATCGGCGCCGCCGCACTGGCGGCCATCAGAAAGCGACGCGGAAGAGTGCGACGCCTTGTCAGTTTGTCCGCGTTGATCCTCGTGCTCGCGTCTTCGCCGCTGCACGCCAGCACGATCGTGTTCGAACGCGGTTTCGGTGACATGGGCGGGATCACGTATTCGCCGACTCGCGAGGCGGTCACGGTGACGAATTGGGCGATCGATCGCCTGTTCGTCTCTGACGGGATTCTGCCGGATCCGGTGGAGTACGACGTAGATGGCACCGTCGATTCGGACGATCCGGGCGATGCCGGCTCGCTGGAATTCTTCATCGATGGCTGCGTTCCGGCGGGCACGATATTCCCGATCCTGGCCTACAAATGCACGCCGACCGTTGCCAGCTACATCCAGATCGTGGGATCGATACCGGATCTCGGGATTCCGCAGCAATCGTTGCTCGTCGCCGATCTGATCGGCGGAGCACCCGAGAGTTTTTCGGCGCCGATTGCGGCCTCGCGAGCGATTTCGGGTGGTGCCCCTGCCGCCATGCTGGCGGTGCCACTGAGCCAGGCGCTCGGTCTTGATCCAACGACTCCTTGGGAGTTCACGTTCGTCGTGCGCGACGGCCTCCAGTTTCCACCGCTCAAGCACGATCAGGTGATCGCCACCAACGGGGAGCTGGCCGCGGTTCCGGAACCATCCTCGATGGCACTGCTCGGCACCGGCGTGCTGGCGTGCGCCCGTCGGCTGCAACGGCGCGGCCGCTAGCGCGTCGACGTTGTTCCAGCATCCAGTGCGGCGAGCTGGCGCCGCACGAATGGATTGTTCGGACGCGTCTGGTTCCATTGCCGCCACAGCGCCAGCCGCCTGGCGTCGAGCGCGTCCGCCTCGTCTGGCGTACCGGCGGCGCGGTGGACGCGCGCGAAATCCTGAT
>Ga0105248_10003178_pt1 | contig 18208 bp, 15 predicted proteins | sample KBSS34metaG_FD_81524 | JGI IMG/M metagenome (GOLD analysis project Ga0105248, IMG submission 81524) | Switchgrass rhizosphere microbial communities from Kellogg Biological Station, Michigan, USA - KBS S3-4 metaG | ecosystem: Host-associated > Plants > Roots > Rhizosphere > Soil | place... | reverse complement strand
CCGGCATTGCTCATCTGGGGAGAGGAAGGAACAACACCGCCGGTAGAAGAATCGCGCAGCTTCCGCGCGATCAAGCCCGACATCGAGATGGCAGTGCTCTCACCAGCAGGTGATCTGCCGCATGACGAGCAGCCTGACGATTTTAATGTTATCCTATCAACATGGCTGAATCGCCTGTCGCTCTCCTCCGAGCCCACTCCCAACACGCTCCCTGGAACGCCCGCGGTCTTGCCGCTCACGTCACCGCGCTCGTAGACGCCGCCGGGATGCGGCCCACGAATTCTTCTGCTCGTGCTGCACCGACTGCGCGCTCCGTCAGGTTCTACGTCGCCAGCGGATTGCTCGATCGTCCTGAAGGAACCGGTACTGCGGCGACGTACAACTATCGCCACCTCCTCCAGCTGCTCTCGATCAAGATCAGACAGCGAGAAGGACAAAGCCTCGAAAAGATCAAGCATGAGATGCGCGACGTTACGGGCGATGCACTCGAGCGCCGGATCGCGACGTCTCTCGCTCCCGCTCTCAACGCAGGCGCTGACACCGCCGTAACACACGACGACGACCAGTCGTATACCTGGCGCAGAGCTCCGGTTGTCGAAGGCATCGAGCTTCACATTCGGGACGATCTGCCGGCTGCGCGCGAAGAGGCCGTCATTGCAATGCGCGAAGCAGTACGAGCTGCGCTAGGACGAGCGGATATCCGGTAGCATCAGATAGCGCGCACCTTTCTCTCCGCGAAGATGCTGGGAGAGAATCTCCTTTGCCCGCTCCACCTCCTGCCGCGTCATCCAGTCGGCAATCACGATCCGTCTGCCTCGTCCTTCAACCGAGATCGCAACTCTTCCTGCCCGGGTAACCAGCAACGCACCACCACCTCGCGGTCTCGATAGCGGGTCCCTCAGCTCGGGGGTGATAGCCAGACTGTAGACATTCGCCGGGTCACTCGCAGCCAGCACGACAAAGGGTGCGTCGGCCGGATCCTGAGCGGCCGTCGCCCTGAGCAGCTCGACCGCCGCTGGTGCCGCGAACTGCGCTCCGCCAAGTCCACGGACGAAGTACCCTCGTCGCGCCTCTCCTCGAAATTCCAGCTTCTTGAGCTCGAGATAGACCGACCGCCATGATACCGGCGGCCGCTCTCGTTTCCAGAGTTCTCGAGTGACAATCCCGTACCTATTAAGCCACTGTCGCGCCACAGCTAAGGCAATGGCGTCTTCCTGAAGGGGCGGACCCATCGTCCCCGCACGTCTCACCAACGACCACCGTCCACTCCACCCTCCAACCATCCCACCGGGACGATCCGGTCTCTTCCACTTGGGAAGTCGTCGCACACTCGGTCGCCGCTGCACCACCCGGCGGTTAGGCGACGGCTCATAGTCAGCCGGAAGCCACCGTGTCGGATCGACACTGTCCGGCCGCGGCATTGCTCTCCACCGGACTACCTCGCGCAACGCCTCGACCGTGTCGTTCGTCACCACGCCCAGCGAAGCAAGCTCTCTCAACCCACGCCGCACTGACTGCATCGCCAGCCCCGTTCCCGCCTGAATGTCTCCGATGAACGAAGCTCCCTCTTTACGAATGAAAGCGAGAACCTGCATTGACTCATCACCAAGTCTCGCCCTGAGCGCCTCATCATCCTCGCTCGCTTCTGATTCCTCGAGCCAGAGTTTGCCGGTGCCTCTCTCGAAAAAACGCACACGCGACAATCGAGGCAGCCCCTCACTCGATGCGCCCTCTGCCGTCTCTGCAACCCACACCATTTCGCCGCTCGAGGCCAGCTGCGATAGCCACATTGGATCGTAATCCACTACTCTCGACCTCAGATAATCGCGCTCCCATCCTGTTGCCGGCCGAGCCATTCCATAGAGCTGGCGCAACGCTGTCGCGACTCCGCTCGCGCCTTCCAGCTGATCTCTCGGATCGACGTGCTGCCACCGCTGTACCATTTCCGCGAACACCGGCAGCTCGACTGCTTCGATCTGCTTTCGAAGTGCCGCCAGCGCTCGCCGTCGCGCTAGCTCCGCAACTCTTCTCGAGCACCACTCAGGCTCGAGTACCTCGAGCCTGAACCTCCCTGCCACGAGCTTCCCCGTACGTTGCCACTCGGTGAGCCTCGACTCGATCCACTGCCGGTCCCAACCATACCGTTCCTTGATTTCGGCAATCGTCGTCGGCCCTGAAAGCGCAAGAAACCTCGCGAGTATCTCTCGGCGTGCGGCCGCCTGCGTTATTACCGGACGTCTGAGCGGTTCGGGAATGATTTCGGAGGCTTCGACTTCCATCAATCGGCCGTCAGTCGAGCTCGCTCGCACTCGCGACATGGCTTCGTCTCCGAACGCCGACGCATACCGGCCATACGATTCGGTCAGAATGAATCGCCACTGAGGCTCGGCTCGACCCGCGAACGGCACAGCAACAATCCGGTGTGTAGTCAGCAGCTCACCCAGCGGGTCTCCACGAACGCCGCCTTCCACGCTGGCTATTCTCATTTCCAGCTCTTCGCGTGTCAGATCTCCCGCGCGATCCAGAAGATTCGCGAGATCGTCCGCGGTACGTGCCTGTCGTCCTTCCGCAGCCCCGCTCCGCGCAGCAACTATCTGGCGGATGGAATCGAGCGTGACGTCATCGCCCGCTTCCTCTCCCATCACTTCGCCCAGCAGAGATCGATCGATCGCGAGCAGCGCGGCTCTCTGTTCTGCCCTCGGTGTGTCGTCTCCGTAAATCCAATCCATCACGAAGCCGAACTGAAGGCTCGCTGCGAATGGCGAAGGAAACTGCGTCTCCACAACGTGCATGCGGATCTCACCCGCTTCGATGCGGTTCAACACCTGCTGCAGTCCGGGCATGTCGAAAGCATCCTGCAGCACGTCGCGGTACGTCTCGACGAGAATTGGAAAGCTCGGGAATTGCTGCACTGTCTGAAGAAGATCGAGAGCTTTCAGGCGCTGAAGCCATAGCGGCATTCTGCGCCGCGGGTTCCCGCGCGGAAGCAAGAGCGCACGAGCCGCGTTCATCCGGAACCGTGCACCGAATAATGACGTCGACCCGACTTCTTCCATCACCAGCTGCGTCGCTTCGGCCGCGCCGATTCCGAGCAATGCACTCACCGGTGCGATAGTTCCGAGATCAGGAAACCGCAGCATGATTCCATCATCGGTTGTCTGCACCTGTACGTCGGTTTCGTTCAACGCCTCGCGCGCGCGCTGTGCGAGAGCCATTCCCCACGGAGCATTCACTCGACCACCGAATGCACCATGAATCACAACGCGAATCGATCCGGTCTCATCCCGGAAATGCTCGACGACAATGTTCCTGTCGTCCGGCACCAAACCCGTTGCTGCTTTTTGCGCGCGGACGTACTCCACCAGCGAATGCGCCGTGGCAGCGTCACAGCTGTAGTCGCTTGCAAGCACAGCATCCTCGGCTGATTCGGCGAGCAGTCTTCGCAACGCTCCCACCCTGTGACTCAGCTCCAGTGATCGAGCGCCATACTCGCCGTGCCAGAACGGCATTCGCGCTGGCATGCCTGGAGCCGGATGAACCACGACACGATCGTGCTCGATCGACGCGATTCTCCATGTGGTGGACCCAAGCTGGAACACGTCGCCGACTCTCGATTCATGCACGAACTCTTCATCGAGCTCTCCGAGTCGCGTTCTGTCCGGCAGGTTGACCGTATAGAGGCCGCGATCCGGAATCGTCCCTCCAGAGATTACTGCCGTCATCCTCGCCGCTCGATCACCACTCAATCGGCCGGACACTTTGTCCCACGTGATCCTCGGCTCGAGCTCCGAGGCAATGTCAGAGGGATACTTGCCGGACAACATCGCCACTACTTCCTCGTAAGCTCCCCGAGTCAGGCGGTGGTACGGATACGATCTCCTGATCATCCCCAGCAGATCTTCGAAATTCCAATCGTCCACAGAGGCTGCTGCCACGATCACCTGCGCGAGCACGTCCATCGCATTTTGAACAACGCGGGTCGGCTCCACTTCGCCGGCGCGCATCGCCGACACGATCGCCGCAATCTCCATTGCATCGTCGCGAAAGGTCGGAACGAAAATTCCTCGGCTGGCAACGCCGAGGGTGTGCCCCGCCCGACCTACGCGCTGAAGTGCAGCTGCAACCCGCTTCGGCGACTGTAGCTGAATCACCAGATCGACTGACCCGATGTCTATGCCCAGCTCGAGCGAGCTGGTAGTAACGAGCGCTCGCAGCGCGCCCGCCTTGAGTCTCTCCTCGAGCATGAATCTCCGCTCGCGCGATAGAGACCCGTGATAAGGCTGCGCGATCTCAGACTCAGCGAGCGCGTTCAATCGTGCCGCAATCTTCTCTGCCTGCGCTCTGTTGTTGACGAAGACAAGGGTCGTGCGCGAATCCCGGACATGTCTGAGCACCAGCGGTACCACCGACGGCCACACGCTGCCACCGACATTTCCCAGATCTGCTACCGGTGACTCGATTGCGATTTCCATCTGCTTGTTCATCCCGCAATCCACCACTGTCACTGGGCGGAACTCGGGATTGTCTCCGGCACCGGAATTACATCCACCGAGAAACCGGGCGACTTCGTCGAGCGGACGTTGGGTCGCCGAGAGTCCGATGCGCTGCGGTGGACGAGCTACAAGCTCTTCGAGTCTCTCGAGCGTCAGAGCGAGATGCGCACCTCGCTTCGTCCCGGCAATTGCATGTATCTCATCGACTATCACTGCACGTGTCCCGCTGAACATCCCCCGCCCGCGCAGGCTGGTGAGCATGATGTTCAGCGATTCGGGTGTCGTGATCAGAATGTGCGGAGACTTTCTGAGCATCCGCGCGCGTGCGGATGCTGGAGTGTCGCCCGTTCGCACCGCTACTCTGATTTCAGGAAAATTCAGTCCGGCCTCTTCGAACCGCTTGCGTAGCTCAGCCAGAGGTTCCGAAAGATTTCGGTGGATGTCGTTGTTGAGCGCCTTGAGCGGCGAGATGTACAACAGGTGCACCGAATTGCCGAGCGGCTCTTTGAGCCCCGCGACGATCAGTGCATTCAGCTCCCACAGAAACGCCGCGAGAGTTTTCCCGGTTCCTGTCGGAGCAAGAATGAGTGTGTGCTCACCGGTAGCGATGGCTGGCCAGCCTTTTCGCTGAGGGTCACTGGGCTTCCCCAGTGTTTCGCTGAACCACTTCCGGACTATCGGGTGAAACCGGCGCAGCATTAGAGGATTCGCCTGAGTTTCACTGCGCCCCACTCAAGCAGCTTTCCAGTCCATGGTCGATTCCGGAATGACTCGAGCTTTATCTCCTTGGCGTACCTGAGATCGTCGACGAATATCGAGTCCATCGTCGCACCGACGTGCGCGTCGAGTGCCATCAGTTGGCTCTCATTGTTGAACGCCAGCGAGCGGTTGTCGAAGTTCAGCGAGCCTATCGCGGAAAAGAGCCCATCGACCACCATCGTTTTGGCATGCATCATCGTCGGCTGGTACTCGTAAATCCGCACCCCGTCCTTCAGCAGCTTTTCGTACGATGCACGGCCCGCGTACCACGTCGTCTTCACATCGGTCTTCGAGCTGACGGTCAGCACCCGAACATCGACTCCGCGCTTCACTGCCTTGATCAACAGGTTGCAGAAGTCGTCAGTGGGCACGAAGTAAGAGTTGGAGACGTAAAGAGTCTTTCGCGAGCCTGCGATCGACAGTGCCAGAAATCGCTCCGCCGGAGTGCTGCCGATGGTCGGGATGCTGTGCATCAGACCCGCATTGACTTCGCCACCGTCTGCAAAAGCCGCCGATGGAAAGAACATGTCACCAGTGAGCAGCTCACCGGTTGCTTCGGCCCACCCTGACGCGAAAGCCGCTTGCAGTGCGGCTACCGACGGGCCGGCGAATCTGACGCTTGTCTCGCGCCATTGATCTTCGTGGTGGCCATCGCCGAGCCAGTAATCCGCCAGGCCGAATCCTCCCGTGTACCCAACCCTTCCATCCACGACGATGACGCGAACGTGTGAGCGCTGCGTCGCCTTGTGAAGCGTGTACCATCTCAGCGGGCGCAGCCACGCGAACTCTACTCCCGCCGCTTTCAGGCTATCTACCCATTCTCCCTTGAGCGGTTGTGATCCGAATGCGTCCATCAAGAGCAGCACGCGAACGTGAGCGCGCGCGCGCTCCTTCAGGTATTTCCCCATCGAGTCCGCTACTGCGCCCGGCTGCGAGTAGTACATCTGAACCGTCACCGTCCGCTTTGCCGACGCGATATCCCTCCAGATCGGCGGATAGGTTCCGTTCCCGTTCACAAGAATCTGGACGTTGTTGCCTGGCTCGATATGGGTCTCGGTAAAGAGCTCGAGCGTTCGAGGAAAGAGGGGATCGCTTACTGAAGGAGGGCCGCCCTTGTCGCCTTCCGCGATAACCGCAGTAACTGGCGTAGTACGGGTTACCGACAACACCCCGATCAGCACGAACACGAGCACTATGAACGCGCCCAAAATGATCGCGGTGTACTTGACGATGCGCATTTCGCTCCTTGCCGCTGATTTAGCGTTGCAGCACTTTCCCTCGACATGACTTTCGCGGCCCGCCGGCGCCCGGCGAACCGAGCTATCCTGCTCGACCGGTCACTCGAGGCGCTCCCAATCTTCCGGTTGAGCGACTCAGCCGATGAGTCAGCAATAACCTACTCACCGGCGAACGGTGGACGTTGGCGAGTGCTGCCAAGTCCAGGCGACCGCCTCCCCGGCACGTTCGACCAGGATGTCTACGTCGAAATCCTTCGACGCTACAGCGAAGCAGGATTCCCCTCCGACGGCACCATCACTTTCACACTTCATGCCTTTCTCCGCTCGATCGGCAGGCGTGTGGATGGCAGGACGTACGAGCAGCTTCGCTCAGCCTTCAACCGGCTCGAGCGAACGATGCTGGAATCGGCCGGGGTTTATCTTGCGGCGCGCTCCAACTCTACCCTCGACGCACGATTCACGATCCTCAGCTCTGTGGCCATCGAGCGCCGGAGGCTCGCCGATCGCGAGCAGTTCGCATTGTTCCCGGTACTCGCAGCATCGGAGCCTGGTGACGCTCGCATCGTTATCTCGCCGGTGCTCCGTGAGAACATTGCAGCCGGCTACACCGTAAGTTTGTCGTCGCCTCAGTACCAGTCGCTGAGCAGCCCAGTCGCCCGACGGCTTTACCGCCTGCTCGAGGTCGCCCGCGAATCAGGAACAGTCACCTGGCGTGTAACTCTCGAGGAGCTCGCACAGCAGCTTCCGCTCGCGCAACGGTACCCATCACATCTCCAGCGTGTTCTTCAGCCCGCGAATGAAATGCTTCTTGGCGCGGGACTCGTTCGCGGTGCAACCTTTCGACAGGTCAACCGTGACTGGTTAGTAGACTACGTTCTCGCCGGACGCATTGTCTGAGGGCCCGGTCTCTGCAGGAGCTACCGGAACTCTGCCAGTTCCAGGGCGTATGTAGTACCTTGAGTCGACTCATCTATAACATCCAATAGAATGTCAAATCCCCGAAGAATTGCCTTGGTCGGCCTGGTCCTCGTCCCGCTTCTCGCTGGCGGCTTTGTCGTCCAGCAGCAGGAAGCACGAGACGGAGCCAGACTCCTCGATCAGGTTCTCCAGATCGTTTCCGGCCGCTTCGTCGATAGTGTCGGCACGGCATCTCTCTACGAGAAAGCCGCGCGCGGACTCGTCCGGGAGCTGAACGATCCTTATTCAGTTCTGCTTTCACCCAAGGAGCTGGCGACTTTCAACGCCCAGACCGGCGGACGGTACGGCGGCGTGGGAATGGAGATCGGCGAAGTTCAGGGGTTCGTCACCGTTCAGCGAGTCTTTCCTCATACCCCGGCAGAGCAGGCCGGTGTTATGGAAGGCGATCGCATAGTAACGATCGATACCGCTAATGCTCGTGGCTGGACAACGGGGCAGGCATCCGACGCTCTCAAGGGAGTTCCCGGAACCAAGGTATCGGTGAAATTCCTCCGCGCTGGTGTTGCAGAGCCAATCCCGGTGACGTTCACCCGCGCCAATGTCCGTATCCCTGCAGTTCCCTTCGCAATCCTGCTCGACGGAAACGTCGGCTATATCCCGCTGCAACAGTTCAACGAGACAGCGACAGATGAGCTCGAAGCCTCTGCCAAGCGACTCATCGGCGAGGGCGCAAAAGGCCTCATCGTTGACCTTCGTGGAAACGGCGGCGGTTATCTCGATCAGTCCGCGAGCGTGGCCAACCTGTTTCTCAATAGAGGTCAGGAAATTTCGAGCGTCCGCGGACGTGGTGGCGACCAACAGGTTTTCTACGCCACCGACCAGCCGGCCGCTCCAAACATTCCTCTAGTCATTCTCACCGACGGTCGTACGGCATCTGCTTCCGAGATCGTCGCCGGTGCACTGCAGGATCACGACCGCGCGCTGATCGTTGGCACTACGTCGTTTGGAAAGGGATTGGTCCAGACGGTTTACCCTCTCGATGGTGGTTACGCCCTCAAGATGACCACTGCCAAGTGGTACACGCCGAGTGGTCGCTCCATTCAGAAAGAGCGAAAGCTCCTTCCTGATGGCGAGTTCGTCGAGGTTCTGCCCGATTCGATGGAGACAGATTCCGTCCGCAAGGCGCGGCCGAAATTCAAGTCCGACGGTGGCCGCATCGTTTATGGCGGTGGTGCAGTCACACCCGACGTGATCGTCCGGCCTGACACCCTCACCACCGAGGAGCAGAAGCTTCTCACTGTGCTTGCCCCCAAAGCGCAGGTTGTCCGCGCCACTCTCATCAACTACGCAGTCGAGCACAAGAACAAGGTTCAGCCTGGTTTCGTCGTCACCAGAGCATGGCGGGACGAGTTCTACGACAGGCTTGTTGCACAGGGTGTCAAGGTCGACAAGGCGCAGTTCAATGCCGGCGGCGGGGAAATCGACCGCCTCCTCGGTTCGAGCATCGCCCGCATCGCTTTCGGCGATTCAACCGAAAAACGCAGGGAAGTTGCCGAAGATGCACAGCTCAGGCGCGCGCTTGGCATTCTTCGCCAAAGCCAGTCTCAGCGAGACCTCTTTGCGCTCGCCCTGCGGCAGAACATGGCGCTGAAGCAGTAGCTTCGACGCCTGATAACGCCGCCGTGGAATACCACGGCGGCGTTTTTCTTTGCATATTCACCCCGCTAAACAACTCGGGGATACTATGGCAGGCTTGATCTTTCTCGGCATTGTGGCACTCGCCGCGTTGATGGTCGTCACAAGATCGTTCAAGGTCGTCGGCCAGGCTGAGGTCATGGTCATCGAGCGGCTCGGCCGCTTTCACCGCGTGGCCCGATCCGGCTTGAACATCCTCGTTCCTTTCGTCGAGGTTCCCCGTGCCATCGATGTCCGATACTTCGAGTCCGATGTCGGCGGCATCAAGCGAGTTACCGCCGGTCATACCACCCGAATCGATCTTCGTGAGCAGGTGCTGAACTTCCCCAGCCAGCCCGTTATCACGAAAGACAACGTCACGATCGATATCGACGCCGTCATTTACTACCGCGTTGCAGATCCGCAGAAGGCCACCTACTCGGTTCAGAATCTGCCCTATGCTCTCGAGACTTTGACGCGCACGACCCTTCGCAATATCGTCGGCGAGATGGAGCTCGACTCAACGCTCGGCAGCCGCGACGTCATCAACAAGCGGATGCGCGAAGTCATTGAAGAAGCGTCGATCGGCTGGGGAGTCGACGTTACACGTGTGGAGCTGCAGGCAATCGAGCCGCCGCGCGACATCCAGCAGTCGATGGAGCTTCAGATGCGCGCGGAACGCGAGCGTCGTGCTGCTGTCACCAACGCTGAAGCGGGCAAGCGTGCTGCGATTCTCGAAGCAGAAGGCGTAAGAGAGTCACAGGTACGCCGCGCCGAAGGCGAAAAGGATGCGGCCGTCCTCCGTGCGCAGGGATTGGCAGAGGCTCGACTCGCAATGGCAAACGCCGAGGCCGAAGCGATTCAGAGAATTGCATCAGCACTGCCTGAGGGTCAGGCAGCGATGTATCTACTCGGAATGAAATATCTCGAAGCGCTGCCTACGCTCGCTCAGGGAAAGGGTACGACGATTTTTCTCCCGGCCGAAGCAGCGGGCGTAATGGGGGCAATCGGTGGGTTGCGAGAGCTCGTCGCACGAGCCGGCGGACCAACGCTACACACCGAGGATGTTCCCGCGCGGCTCAGCCCAAGGCTCGACGCAGACAAGCCCAAAGATTCCCAGTAGTGACCCAGAAGCCGATCTCGCTTGCGCGCGCCGAGCGCATCGCACGCTCTCACCCGTGCGAGAACTGCGGTGAATACAGTTTCAAGAAGCTGAAGGTGAAGCCCGCCGCCGCCAGCACTAACGAAGCGTTAGGCGAAGTCTGGCATGTCACCAAAATCTGCGGTGTCTGCGGCATGCACCACGAAATCGGCATCGATGCCGAAGGCGATATCGTCTACAGCGCTTAGATACCCGGCGGCCACGCCGGCTTGTGCGAGTATTTTCCGAAAATAGCCTGGAGGACTTTGTCCGGATCTACGGCTCGTGCCGCTGCATCCAGATGCTGCGCAAGCACCAGCGGTCGCGAAAAGTCCCGGTATCGTCGGTATCCGTGAAAGAAGCCAAGGGGACCTTTGCGTGTCAGGTCGCCCAGCCAGATGTCCGGCAAAAGGAAGATCGTAGACGCATAGAAAAAGTTGAGAGTCCGGAGCCCGGGCAGATCGCTCTCGCGTACTCCCCGCGGTAGTGATCCGTGCTTTCCCCATTGGACGTCGATCATGACTTGGCTCTTCGCCCATGGCGTATGCAGAATTGCCCCGTGCCAGTAAGTCCAGACGTCGATCGGGGCTCCAGTCGGATCATAGCCCACCCACACAATTTCCTGGTCCGTTGGGACGGTAAACGGAATCCAGGATCCGTTGACGTCGTCCCTCCAGAGAAGGTGGTAGGCAATTACCCGCTTTTCCGGGTGGATAACAGCCACCGCTCGGGATAGCTGGAACGTTTCGTCGCGTTGCAGGTACAACACCGGTGCCAGGCTCCGCGCTAGCACCGCGCCACTATCGGATGGAGCGAGAACGCCCGGCAGATTCGCAGGCCGCAATGGAATGTGCGCCCTTGGGCCGCATCCAGTCAGTAGGAACAGGAGAATACCAAACCCGGTCAACGACCGGGTAATTGGGTTCCCTCCCTTTGACAGCGCAGCGACACGAAAACTGTTCACCCGGGGCCTTGGAAAGTGGCGATTGGGCTCGGGTCATCGGAGGGCCGATGCGTAAGCCGCGTCCAAATACGTACAACCCCGCGCAAGTCCTTCACCTTATCAGCAGTGATCGGCACAGCAAGCCGCTCAGCTGTCCATCGTGTTCCGGGACCATCGAACGCGATCCCCGTCAATACCCCCCTCCACCCATGTCGCACGTGACGCTCCGCTGTCGAAACTGCGGTCGCACCGCACGTTACGTTGCCGGTGCCGCCTGAGCCCAAACTGATTCGCGGATCGCGTCGTCTAAACACTTGCACAGAAATTGCCCCGATTGACACTGGTCTCGAGAGTGCAATCGGGTGCTCTCGACAGCGCACAGTTAGCCCTCCCGCAAGGGAAAAGGATCGGTCATGGCACGCATCACGGGGACAGTGAAGTGGTTCAACGACGCAAAGGGTTTTGGTTTCATTTCGAGGGAAGGAGGCCCCGACGTGTTCGTCCACTTCAGCGCAATATCGGGCACCGGATTCAAGTCCCTTGCCGAAGGAGATCGGGTCGAGTTCGAGGTTGTCCAAGGACAGAAAGGTCCCCAGGCAGCTGACGTGACGAAAGTTGCGTAGCGCATGATTCGCTCCGCTGCGAAGGTCCCGGCTGTTGCCGGGGCCTTTTTTTTGCTTTCATCAGCAGCGTTTGGAGAGGGAAATCTCTGCTTCGAGGGGTGCAAATGGCGGCAATCTGGAAAGGGTCGGTCGCATTCGGACTGGTCAACATCCCTGTTGAGCTTCGCACCGCCGTTCGGTCCGATCACATCAGTTTTCGACTGCTTCACGAAGAGGACCTGTCCCCCATCAAGTACGAGCGCGTGTGTCAGGCTGAAGGCGAGCCCGTACCATGGAATGAGATCGTCAAGGGATATGAGTACGAGAAGGGCAAGTTCGTGGTGCTTACCGACAAAGACTTCAAGGCCGCCGCTGTAGAGAAAACCAACACGATCGACATCCTCGATTTCGTCCGGCAGGAAGAGATCGATCCCCGCTACTTCGAGACTCCCTACTACCTGGTTCCTGCTAAGGGCGCCGAAAAATCCTACGCGCTTCTAAGAGAAGCAATTCGCAGCTCCGGAGCTGTCGGGATCGGAAAGATCATTATCCGGCAGACGCAGCACCTCGTCGGCATCAAGGTTCTCGATGAAGCGCTCGTGCTCGAGATAATGCGATTCTCCAATGAGCTCGTGGATTCGAGCGAGTACTCGTTTCCCAGTCGCGAGAATGTGCGGCCTCAGGAGCTCAAGATGGCCGAGCAGCTCGTCGAGAATCTTGCTGAGCCATTCGATCCGTCGAAGTACACTGATGAGTACCGCGCCAACCTGATGAAGGTCATCAAGGCCAAGATGCGCGGCAAGAAAATCAAGCTCGAAGAGCCCGAAGGAGAGCCGGTCGATAGCGGGGTACTCGACCTCATGTCACGGCTCAAGGCAAGCCTCGAGCAGGGTGGCGGTAAGAAAGCCGCGCGTAGCAAGCGGTCGGCTACAACGACTAAGACTCGCACTACGAAAGCCGGCAAACGCAAAACGGCCTGACGTTACGGTATGGCGACGCGCACTCGGCGCCCTGCCGGCGCGGCGGATCAACTCGCCGAGTACCGCCGGAAGAGAGACTTCAGGAAAACCGCCGAGCCTTCCGGAGATTCTCAGCCAAAGCGTAGCTCCCATCTTCGCTTCGTAATTCAAAAGCACGCAGCCAGTCATCTCCATTTTGATCTCCGCCTGGAGCTCGACGGAGTTATGAAAAGCTGGGCGGTTCCAAAGGGACCGAGCACCGACCCCTCGGTCAAACGCCTCGCGATGCAGGTGGAAGATCATCCGATCGACTACAACACATTCGAAGGAACGATACCGCAGGGCGAATATGGCGGCGGAACTGTAATGCTCTGGGATCGCGGCACTTACGCACCGGATGAATCAACAGGTGACGACGAGCCCGACGTCCGCGAGATGTACAAGCGTGGCAATCTGAAGATCACGTTCTTTGGCGAGCGAATGCGCGGCTCTTATGCGCTCGTGCGAATGAAGTACTCCCGCGACGGACAGAGCTCATCGAAGCCTCAGTGGCTGCTCATCAAGCATCGCGACGATTTTGCTTCGACCGACGATATCATTGCCGACAACATGACGTCGGTCGACACAGGACGAACAATGGAGGAGATTGCCTCCGGCAAGAGCAAAGTGTGGCACAGCAACCGTGGCTCCTCAAACAAGAAAGTCACTCCAATGAAAGCGAAGCCTGCGGCGGAACCTGTACCCGATCTCGAGCCGATGTACGCATCCGTCGGATCCGAGATACCCGGCGACGGCTGGACCTTCGAGCCCAAGTACGACGGCATTCGCGTTCTGGCATTTGTGACACCTGCGGATGTTCGATTGGTCACGCGCAACGGGAAAGACAAGTCGCAGCAGTTTCCGGAAATCGCCGAGGCGCTCAAGTCGATTGCCACAAAGAAAAGGAAAAACTTCGTCGTCGATGGTGAGATTGTGGCGCTCATCGACGGTGAGCCCGCGCGTTTCCAGGAGCTGCAGTCTCGGATGCACGTCAAGGAATCTCACCTCATCGAGCGCTACAGAAATTCTGCTCCGGCCAGCCTCGTTCTTTTCGACGTTCTCATGAGTGGCGACAAGGTTTTACTCGATGAGCCATGGTCCGTTCGAAGAGCGGAGCTCCTCCGCCAGCTCGGGAAAGTCACTTCGGATCGTATCGCCATCACCGAATCCACGGAGGGTGACGGAAAGAAAATGCTCGAGCTTGCAAGGAAGCAGGGCTGGGAAGGAATCATCGCCAAGCGCGTGACATCCACCTATCAGCCCGGCGAGAGGTCGAGGTCGTGGTTGAAGCTCAAGGTGGAATTCCGCCAGGAGTTTGTCGTCGGCGGATTTACCGAGCCTCGCAATTCTCGTCAGCACATTGGCGCCCTGCTGCTCGGGTACTTCGATCAAGGCCGTCTGATCTACGTTGGCCATACCGGGGGAGGCTTCACCGGCGCAGGACTCGCGGAGATGTATCGGCGCCTCGAGCCACTCGAGCGCAAGACTTCCCCGTTTGCAGAAGTCCCGCGAACCAACGAGAAGGCGCATTGGGTCAAGCCTGAGGTCGTGGTCGAGGTGAAATTCAGTGAATGGACCGCCGACGGGAAGCTGCGGCAACCCATTTACCTCGGCACTCGAGACGACAAGGATCCTCGGGACGTCGGCCGGGAGAAGCAGAGCGTGCAGAAGAAAGAATCAGCCACAGCCAGAACCGCTGCGAAGACCGTGGCCAGCAAATCGCGGGCGCGAAAAAGAATTTACGCTGAGCGAACGCTCCTCCGTTCGGGCGGCGGGAAGTCCCCTCAGCGAGGACGGGGTCGCAGCGCCGCCCCCCGTGCGACCGCGCTCGCGCGACTGGTACGGTCACTCCAGGAGATCGAGGACGGCAACGGATCGGGCACACTCGAAGTCGATGGTAAGAGCCTCGACGTCACCAACCTCGCGAAGGTTTTCTTTCCGGGAAAGAAGCTGACCAAGGGTGACCTCATGCGGTATTACGTCACCGTTGCTCCGTTCATCCTTCCTGTGATGAAAGACAGACCGCTCGTGCTGAAACGCTTCCCAAACGGGGTCGAAGCGCCATCGTTCTTTCAGCAGAACGCCGGTGAGACCCCTGAAGGCGTGAGGGTTGAAAAAATCGAGACCCAGGGAGGATCGACAAACCTCCGCATAGTTGGAGGCGACCTGCACACGCTGTTATACACTGTCCAGCTCGGCAGCATATCGGTGGATCCGTGGCATTCTCGCATTCAGTCACTCGATTTCGCTGACTACTCCATCATCGACCTCGATCCCGGGCCTCGTGCGACTTTCCGCCAGGTCATTCAGGTCGCCCGGTTGATCAAGGAGACCCTGGACCGGCTGGGCTTACATGCCGGGGTGAAGACATCCGGTTCCAGCGGCATGCACATCTACCTTCCCTTGCCGCCCAAAACTCCTAATGAAGCCGCAACTCTTGTCGCTCAGATCATCGCCACGCAGGTCGCCGAGGCGAACCCGAAAATCGCGACTATAGAACGGGCGGTGAAAGCCCGCGCTGCAACCGCTATCTATGTCGACTTTCTCCAGAACATTATCGGCAAGACCGTCGCTGGGAGTTATTCAGCTCGCGCCAATCCAGAGGCTTTGGTCTCGACTCCGATAAGGTGGGAGGAGCTTACCGACGATCTCGATCCACGGGATTTCACGATCGAGACGGCACCATCGCGCTTTGCGGAAGTTGGCGACATCTGGGCCGCCGCTCTGAAAAAACCAAATTCTCTGAAGGCGCTCAGCTAGCGGTTCCCAACCTTCCTGAGCGGGAGCTCGATCTGCCCGGCGTCGGCAGCGGGAATGCCCTTGTCTTCGGGCGCGGTGAACGTCGGGTCACTTGTCTCGTCCACCATGTGAGTAAGCTTGTAATACAAATGGAGGGCGTTGACTGGAGCGATGAAGCTGCGCCGTCCGGCGCGGGAGATTGCCACGGCTTCTTCTCGAACGCGTCGAGGTAGATCCTGCGCCAGGGGGTGTGCGAGTAGGCGTCGGATCTCTTCGGTATTTCGCGCTAATAGTGCAGCACAAAGGCTGTCCAGGTACGCGAGCATCGAATAAAGCCCCGGAGAAACTAGTCTAACCTTAGGTACATATTGCAACTAATAAATGCAGAAGGCAAGTACGTTCGCCTCCCTTCCATTGCCGGTATCATCCTTTTCTCAGGATGTCAGCATGTCCAGTCTGATACCCCGCTGGGTCGGCCGGCGTTTCCTCGGTGCGTATCGGAATAGCTGGGCCGGACGTCCACGTCCCTCGCTTCGCCATTCTTCGGTCGGCTCCACGAGCCAGGCAGCCTGAAGCGCCCTGCGGAAGCTGGCTTTATGAAGACGTTTACCGAGGAGCAGCTCATACATGTGCTGAAGGTCGCTCAGCGTGAAGGTCGGCGGCAGTAGTCGGAAGGCAACCGGAGACTGATCCATCCTGACCCTCAACATGGAAATCGCGCCATCCAGCATGGTGCGTTGCCTCGCGGCCAGTATTGGAAGCTCGCCTACTGGGAACCAGGCGTATGCGCCGCCAACAGGTGGCGGTGTTCCCGCCGGGACGAGCCCGACGAATGCCACGGAGATCTCGCTCTCCGACGGATGCCTCTTCTCATTGCCAAAAGCGCCCAGCTGTTCGAGCCAGCCTGGCAGTGCTCCCAGCGCTTCAGCCGCAATCCTTCCAGCCGAGCCGTCTAGAGTTTCGTCCGACGGGGGCTGCTCCCACGGCAGCGCCCATTTCTCCCGTGCATCGGGCGTACGCCACAACAACACCGCGAGCTGATCCTTCAGCGCGGTGAAAACAACGAGGTCGATTGTGTTGGGGGACTTCCGAGTGCGGCGTTCGGACATCGTACCGCGAATTAGTCACCGATTGGGACTAATGTCAAGGGGTGACTTGGATTAATTGATTACTTGATAATAAGTGGCACCCGATGCTGTTGGCTATATACCCTCGATTGATTGTGGAGTCAACAGAATACTACTGATTATCTCGCGGCTGTGACTTGGCGCGTTATGCCCGTGCCGAAAGGAATCGTCGCCATCCCCGCAGCGAGTGGAATCGAGATTGGAAGTGTTCCCGTAATCGGTGCCACACCTGTCAGCGCTCGAGCTGCTGCTGATTGTGATCCCGGAAATCCACCCCATGCGACTACGTATGCCGGAACAGCGGGAATCTGTTGCAGCAAATAGGGGTTTCCAAATGAAACGACAATCACCTTGCGCCCATTGCTTCGTAAGTGGTCGATGAAGTTTGTGAATGTCCTGGGCGCAGCTGCCGAAGTCGCGTCCCAGCTCTGCCCAACGTAAGAGCTTACAATGGTTACATCGGCCGAATCCGCGGCGCGCTCCATTCGACCGTAATCGGCCGAGGGGTCTTCAGCAAAGAGGACCTCCGAGCGCAGCTCCGGAAACTTTGATCGCAGCACTCCATTGAACGCAACGCCAGCCGATAGGTCAGCCCGGCGCGCCACCGCCACCGAGAGGATTCTTGCATTTTGCGGCAGGTTCAACGGCACGAAGCCAAGTGAATCCTTCACCAGCGTAATCGATTGCTCGGCAATTCGATTGGAGGTGTTGATGTGCGCGCTATCGCCGACAATGAAGCGTAACGCGTTTAGATCAACGAGCTTGGACTTGTTGAGACCGAGTGCTGCTTTGGTTCTGAGAATCCTCCGCATAGATTCGTCCAGCCGCGCTTCGCTGTAACGGCCCTCCTGCACACCTGCGACCACTGCGTCGATCGTCTGCGACACGTTCAGTGGCTGAATGAGCACATCAACTCCTGCAGCCACTGCCCGCTTGACTGCCTCGACCGCGCCGTACTGATCGAGAACGCCACGCATGTCCATGGCATCGGAGATTATCATCCCCTTGAATTGCATCTCGTTACGCAACAGTCCGGTCAAGACCTTCGACGACAACGTACCAGGAACGCCCGAAGAATCGAGCGCCGGCATCGCCCCGTGAAACGACATTATCGCGCCGACGCCGCTGCTGACCGCCGCCTTAAATGGTATCAACTCGACACTATCAAGCCTACTTCTGCTCACCGTAACGACAGGCAGCGCAAGATGTGAGTTGACACCGGTATCACCGTGCCCCGGGAAATGCTTTCCGGTCGCAATCATCCCATTGGCCTGCAATCCACGAATAAACGCAGAGCCGAGGCGAGCTACGAGCCGAGGATCTTCACCGTATGAGCGGGTGTTGATGACCGGGTTCGCTGCATTGTTGTTCACATCGAGCACTGGTGCATAGGCGATGTGAATTCCAAGGGCTCTACCCTCCACAGCCGTGAGCTTGCCCGCCTCATAAGCCAGGACGGTGTCGCGCGTTGCTCCAATTGCCATCTCCGGTGGCGCGATGACCGCTCCCCCGAGGTCAATTGCGTTGGGGATGAAGTAGCCACCTCGCGCCCTGAATCCCGCGCCTGCCTCGAGGT
>Ga0105248_10003177_pt1 | contig 18209 bp, 16 predicted proteins | sample KBSS34metaG_FD_81524 | JGI IMG/M metagenome (GOLD analysis project Ga0105248, IMG submission 81524) | Switchgrass rhizosphere microbial communities from Kellogg Biological Station, Michigan, USA - KBS S3-4 metaG | ecosystem: Host-associated > Plants > Roots > Rhizosphere > Soil | place... | reverse complement strand
CCCATACCAAGCTCCGTCACCTTCGCTTCTGTGCCGGGGGCTGCCGGAAGCTTGAAATCCTTCACATGCAGCATCGAAAACCGGTTCGGATGATCGCCCATCAGTTGTACCGGATCATGTCCCGCCACCTTCGCCCACCCGCAATCAAGCTCCAGCGTCACCTTCTTCGGATCCGTAATTCGCAGCAGCTCCGCATACGGAACCCCGCCATCCAGGTTGTCGAACTCATGCACATGGTTGTGGTACCCAAACGTGATTCCTGCAGCATGGGTCTTCTCGCCCAGCTTGTTGAACTCATCGGCGATCCACTTCCAGTCATCCAGCGTCATCGCCTTCACCTTGCCATCCGGCCCCGGCGTGGCGTCCTTCGGCCCAGGACTCGAACAGATCAAATACTGAACGCCAATCTCTTTGTTGAAGGCTAACAACTCGTCGAACTTCTTCCGCAGGTCCCCATAAGGATGATGCGAGCTCACGCACTTGAGCCCCGCCTTCTGCATCGACTCCTTCACCTGCGCCGCCGTATGGTTGTAGAACCCCGCGGCCTCGACCTCCGTGTATCCCGAGCTCGCCACCTCCGTGAGCGTCTTGTCATAGTCCTGCGCCAGCTGCTGCCGCACCGAGTACAACTGAATTCCCAGCGGCAGGCCCAGCGGATTCGCCTTCGCAAATCGAGCACCCGTAGCTGCCCATACCGCCGCTGCCGATCCATACCCCACAAACTGTCTTCTTGAAATCATCCCTCTTCCTTCCCCAGCCTTCGCTGTCGACCTAAATATTCCCCTGCCGTATCTGCTCCGCCATGTACTCAGAAGCCCGCATCGAAAGCGCAAGGATCGACATCGTTGGATTCTGCCATCCCGCACTCGTGAAGCACGCACCGTCCACTACAAACAGGTTCTTGATGTCGTGGCTTTGGTTCCACTTGTTCAGCACGCTCGTCTTCGGATCGTTCCCCATCCTGCACGTGCCCACCTCATGAATGCTGTACCCCGGAGGATTCGGCATCTCGTTCTTCGAAAGCACCTCGAACCCCGCCGACTCCGACATCGCCACCGCCGTCTTCACCGCATCCTTGGCCATGTTGTACTCGTTGTCCGTGTACTTCGTCTGGATATCCAGCACTGGAATCCCCCACGCATCCACCACGTCTTTGTTGATGCGCACAAGATTCTCGTACCGACCAAGCACCTCGCCCATGATCGTCATGTGGAAAGCGCTGCCATAGTACTCGTCCATCTTCTTCTGCAGCTCCGCCCCATACGCCGCGAAGTTCCGCGCCTCTAGTGCGCTCAGACTGCTCGTCACATTCAGCGCATAGCCGCGAAGGAACCCATCGGCCTTGGTGTCGATGTTGCGGAATCTCGGCACCAGCGCAGAACCTCCCATCAACTCCCGCGTCGCCTTTCCTCCACGAGCCTCCGGAACCGAGCACGTAATGCCGGCACCATAGATCTGGTCCATTAGGTAGTGCCCCATCACGCCGCTCGAGTTCGCTAACCCTGAGTTCATCAGAAGCCGCGTGCTCTCCAGCGTCCCTGCCGCCAGCACCACTCGCTTCGCCTTCACCGTCATCTCGCGCCTGCTCAGCCGATCGACGAAGTTCGCTCCATTAATCAACCCAGTGTTCTTGTCCACCGTCAGATTGCGGACAACAGCGTTCTCGACGGCCTCTAACTTGCCCGTTGCAAACGCATCCGGCAGCAGCAGATTGATCGAGCTCGCCAGCCCATCTCGCCCATGCGAGCTGCGTTGTCGGCAAACCGGAACACCTATCTTCTTGCCCGCCTCCGCAAACCGCAGCATCGACGTTGGCCATGGATTCTCATCGATGACGAAATTCCCATCCGGATACTGGGGCAGTCCCTCCGGCTTCCCATACACCTGGAAGATCTCCTCCACGCGCGAGTAGTACGGAGCCACATCCTCCAGGCCGATCGGCCAGTCTTCACCAAACCCGTCCTTCGACTTCGCCTTGAACTCGTAGTCGCTCAACCGGAACGACTGCCGCGACCAGAACAGCGACCGCCCGCCGAACAACCGCACCCGCACCCAGTTGTAAGGATTCTGAGGAGCGAACGTGTAAGGAACCTCTTCCTCATCCACCCACACATTCGCATTGAACTCGTTCGACTGAAACACATGCGCTAGTCGTCCTGGTGGCTTGAACCCGCGGTAGGGAAGCTCATACGCCGGCTTCCTCTCCGCATTCCGCGCCACATCCACAATCGGCCCCGCGTTGAGCATCAGGCACGAGATGCCTTTCTCCGTCAGAATCTTCGCGGCCATCCCACCCGCGTGCCCCGAGCCGATAATCAAAACCTCTGCCTGTTCCTGTCGCATATTCCTCGCTCGTCCTTAGTAGTTCCGCCGAATCTCAGTCCCGGGCTGCGTCGGCTTCGCCCCTCGCTTTGGCTGCGGAGTAGCCATGCTCCGTGTGCAGTACGGGTCCGGCTCAATCGGATACCAGTACAGCGCCACCTGCGTCTTCTCCTGTGCACCCGCGGCTGGAGCATCGCTCCACGGCTTCGAGTTGATCGATGCCGCCCGAATATCCGCGTGCGCCACATTCACGAAGTCCGCGTGCTTCTCCATCGGTGGATGATCCGACATCCAAGTCCTTAGCCAAGGCTTCAGAAGCGTATCCGCCTGCTCCGCGTCCAGCTGCGCAAACGGCTTCGAGTACTTCTTCTTCGCCTCACTATCCAGCCAGTCCAGACCACCCTGGTACATCTGCTTCCGGTCGGCAGGAGAGCTCCCCACAAAGAAATCCAGAAACCCGGGAACACCAGCCGCCACCGCGCCCGGCTTGCTTCCAATCGGCGGCAGCAAAAGATCGCTCAACCGCGTCAGCGTAGCCATTTGCGCAGGCGTAAAGAACCTAGGCGCTCCCTCCGCTACTGCCTCCGCGATCTCCGCCGTCGGCACTGGCGTTGATGGATTCAACCCCGCCGTCCATGGCACAGGAGCAGGCGGCGTAGGCGCGGCAGTATTCTGCTGCTGTCCCAACAACACCGTCGGGGCCGCCGCCGCCGACACCACAGCCCTCATAAATTCGCGACGCTGCATAGCCCTCCTTTGCGTCCCCCGAAACCTTATTAGAAGAGGAAACGTCAGTCCAGTCTCCTGCGCGATACTCGGCTTTTGACTAGGTGCTGCCCAACTCTCGTGTCGAAAGCCACCACCCACTCCCAACGCACCATGCTGTCTCATCTGGCGCATCATCCCGCCACAGCGACCGCACCTTTCCGGCATTGCCCTTACGAAAGCATTCCGCCAGCCGCGCCTCTTGAGCCGCCTCACGCGCGCCGGCGCACCCCACAAACTTCGCCCCGCACAAAAAACGGGCAGCATAACCCTCAGCAAACCGCTTAACCAGCAGCATCCCCCCAAACCCCTCATCTGGGGTCAGCGGAAATACCAATCGTCCCCCCATTCGCAGAGCATCAAGCCACGCCGGAATGGGTGCGGTCGCTCCCGCGCTCACGTACACCACATCGCTCTCCGGAAGCTGCCCTGCCGTCCCGGATCCCGCATGGACCCGTACCCACGGCATCCCGCGCAGATTCTCCGCCGCCCTACACGCCAGATCGCCTTCAATCTCATATGCCTCGACCCGCCCCTCGCTGCCTGCCAGCGAGCCCAGCATCGACGTGTAGTATCCCGTCCCAGCTCCCACATGCACAACCGTCTCGCCCACCTTTATCCCCAGCGCAGCCATGCAAAGCGCATGCAGACTCGGCTGTCCGTTATTGATCGCCGCCTCACCCTTCAGCTGCACCAGCACATCTTGGTACAGAAGGGCAGGATCCTCCACCCAATCAGCGCCGTTCTCTCGCTCCCCGAAAATCCTCCACGGCGATGGTCCTACGAATGCTTCTCGAGGAGTAGAGGCAAACACCCTGGCAATCGGGCTATCCTCACCCTCGTACACGTTTGCCGCCATCCTCCGTCCAAATGCCCTGCGCTGCTCTTCAAGATCCATACTCATTCAGACGCCGATCTATTTCCTAACGCAGCCCAACACCTCCGAGGTGTCGTTCTGAGCGCAGCGCGTAGCGCGCAGTCGAAGCGATCTGCGGTTTCATCATCCCACCGAGGGATCATCTGTAGCCGCGCCAATCCAGCTCATTAGCCACATTTCCACACCCAAACCCTTGACACTGCCTGCTAACCTTAAATCAGGAGCAAAGGAAAGAAGCCCGGCCAGTGCCGGGTTTCCATGCTTAACCCCTCCTGTATCGAAGTCCAGACCTAAACTATCTCGATCGAAGACTTTGCGCACTTTTGGTAGGGGTGGGGGGCAGGGTATACTCGCCCTCGTCGTTTAGGAGAGAGCCATGCAGCATCGCATCATCGGAACCACCATGCCCGTCCTCGAGTTCGCGCTCGACCACAACGACGCCGTCATCTCCGAGGCCGGTGAACTTTCCTGGATGAGCCAGTCCATCCAGATGAGCACCCACACCCAGCACGCCGGTGGCGGCGGCTTCCTGGGTGCGCTCAAACGCGTCGCCGGTGGCGGAACCCTCTTCATGACCGAGTACCGCGCCTACGGAGCCCCTGGCACGGTAGCCTTCGCCACCCGCGTTCCCGGACACATCGTCCCCGTCGAGGTCACTGGTGGTCACGAGTACATGGTCCATCGCCATGGCTTCCTCTGCGCCACCGCGGGCATCGCGCTCGGCGTCGGCTTCCAGCAGTCCCTCGGCGCCGGCATCTTCGGCGGCGATGGCTTCCTCCTCCAGAAGGTCTACGGCGAAGGAATGGCCTGGCTCGAACTCTCCGGCGAAGTCATCGTCAAGGACCTCGCTCCCGGCGAGACCCTTCGCGTCCACCCCGGCCACGTCGGCGCCTTCCACGCCAACGTCTCCTTCCAGATCCAGCGCGTCCCCGGACTTCGCAATCTCATCTTCGGCGGCGACGGAATCTTCCTCGCCGCACTTACCGGCCCCGGCCGCGTCTGGCTCCAGACTCTGCCCATTCAGCGCCTCGCCCACCAGCTGCAGGAGTATATGAAGGTCGAGCGCGTCGAACAGAACACCGAAGCCGGAGTCATCGGCGGAGTCATCGGCTCCGTGCTCAAAGGCCTGTAGCCCCTAAGCCCGCCGCTCGACCAGCACCGAAACACCATTCTTCGGCCGAAGGCTCACCGACGGCTGCAACTCAACTTCAACCGCGTCCGGAGGAAGACTAAAACGCCAGTCACGCACCATAGTGGCCAGCGCCAGAACTCCCTCCATCCACGCCAGTCCCTCGCCGATGCACTGCCGGCTGCCGGCGCCGAACGGAAAAAACGCAAAACGCGGCCTGTCCTTCTTCTCCGCTCCAAACCGCTCCGGATCAAACCGAAGCGGATCAGGATAGAAGCGCGCATCGCGATGGACCACGTACTGCGGCGCGATCACCACCGCACCGCGCGCAATCTTGTAACCCGCAATCTCGTAAGGCTGCACACAAGTCCGCGCAACCACCCAAACCGGCGGATAAAGCCGCATCGTCTCCGAAAACACCTGCGTCGTATATGGCAGCTTGCCGAAGTCCTCAGCCGTAGCCGCACGCGTCCCCAGCACCGCCGACGCCTCGTCATGCAGCCGCGTCTGGATTCCAGGATGCTTCGCCAGCAGCCAAAGCGCAAAGCTCAGTGCATTCGCCGTCGTCTCGTGCCCAGCCAGCATGATCGTCATGCACTCATCGCGCACTTGCTTGTCCGACATCCGTGCCGAGGAGTCTTCGCTATCAACTGCCTCCAGCAGCATCGAGAGCAGGTCCCCGCGATCGCCCGGAGACTGGCGTCGCTCGCGAATCATCCCGTAGATGATCGCGTCCATATCCGCCTCACCCTTCCGGATTCGCTTCATCACCGGAAGCGGCAGCCGCTGGATCTGTTCCGAAAACGGGAGGATCGCGATCGGCAGAAACTCCATGAAGGAGTCCACCGCCGTCGAAACCTTCTTGATCTCATCCCGCGATTGGACATCCAAATCGAACAGGCACTTTCCCACGATGCGGAGGGCCAGCTCCAGCATGTCCTCGTGAACATCGCGCACCGCCCCGGACTGCCAGCCTTGCGAGATTGCGACGCTGTTCTGTCCGATCACGTCGCCGTACGCCGCTATCCGCTGACGAAGAAACGCCGGCTGCGCCAGCCGCCTCTGCCGCATATGTAACGGCTCTTCGCTGGTCAGCAGGCCCTCGCCCAACACCACCCGAGCGCGCTGCATCACCAAACCGCGATGATGCTTCGCAGCATCCCTGATCAGAAATTCCTCGATCAGCGCCGGATGATTGAGCTGATAGATATGCCTTCCAAAGATGGTCGAATGCACAAGATCGCCATACTCCGCCGCTAACTCGCGAAGCCCCTCAATCGCACCCGGACGAAAGACTTTGCCCCGAATTAGGCGGCTCCAGAATGGCGGTCCCGCAGGATAGGCAGCAGAACGTCCGGGATGAATGTCAGGGCTGGAATTGGTCATAGCATCTCTGCTCTGAGTCTAGAGGCAGAAGCTGATCCATCCGCTAACAAAAGCAGGCATCCAGCGACCAGCCGTTATACCGTCGGAAAAACAACAGCACGGAAAACACCAGCGCGTACATCAGCTGCGTCCCGGCGGCCGACCAGTCCTGCACCAGCGCCGAGCCGAACGTCAGTACTATCATCAACAACGACGCTGCAATTAGCGTCCAGCGCGTCTTCAGTCCCATCAGCAGTAGAAGTCCGATCAATCCTTCAACCGCAGGCAGCACAGTTCCAAACGCATGAACAAACGTTAGCGGCAGCGGCGATCGCGCAAACTGTTCCGCCAGGTGCGCCGAAAAAGCATCCTTTCCCGCAAGCAGACGGCCTGCGCCGTGCATCAGCAAATTCACGCCGGCAACAGCACGCAGCAGCACATACGCAATCACCTCATCACTCGTCGATGTCATCAATCGCATCGGCCCTCCGTCATTACCTATTCGATGCCTGCACTCGCTCGGGCGTCTCGAACCGTTATCCTTGCATCATGGCCCCGCACTCCAACGAGCCCTTTCTGCATCTGTCCCACGTAAACGTTGCTCGCGGCGAAAACGTTGTCCTCCACGACATCAATCTCTCCGTCAACACCGGCGAGCACATCGCCATCCTCGGCCCCAACGGCTGCGGCAAATCCACACTCATCAAGACCATCACCTGCGAGTGCTACCCAATCGCCGAGCCTGAGACCGAGGTCAGCATTTTCGGCCGCTCCCGCTGGGACCTCACCGAGCTCAAGAAGCGCCTCGGCGTCGTCTCTCCCGAACTGCCCGGCCGTCACACCCTCGCCACCACAGGCGGCGACGCCGTCCTCACCGGCTTCTTCTCAAGCTCCACCCTCTGGCCCAACCTGACAGTCACCGACGCGATGCGCACCCGCGCCAATGAGATCCTGACGCTCATTGACGCTGAGCCTCTGCGCGATAAGTTCGTTGGCCACATGTCCGCTGGCCAGCAGCGCCGCATCATGATCGGCCGCGCTCTCGTCGCCTCATCACAGATGCTTCTCCTTGACGAGCCATCAAACGCGCTCGATCTCGCCGCTCAGGCCGATCTTCGAAGCCTCCTGCGCCGCCTCGCGCAGCAGGGAACTGGCATCCTGCTCATCACCCACCACGTCTCCGACATCATCCCGGAGATCGACCGCATCCTGATGATGAAGGACGGCCGCATCGTCGCCGACGGCCCTCGTTCCCAACTCCTCACCGAGCAGAGCCTGGGCGATCTCTTCCACACGGAGGTTCGCCTGACGGAACGAGACGGCTTCCAACACGCATGGTGAACGCGTAGCGCCTAGTGCCCGTAACCCTCGGCATGCTCCGGAACCTTGCCGCGAAACAGCCAGTACACCGTCGCTGAGTAGATCAGCGCCAGAGTAATCCCAATCGACCACCACACCAGCCCCACGCGAACCGAGTGCGCTCCCGCTAGCGCCCGATCGATAGTGATGTTGCGCCCCGCAGTTCCCACCGTCGGCAGCAACACAGGATACAGACCCGCCGCGGCACCCACCAGCATCGACACCAGGTATCCGCACGACCCCATAAAGGCCCGCCACTCCCAATTGCGCTTTAGCGATACCGCAATCGTAACCAGCGCGGCGACTACCGCGATCGGAGCCATCCATGCAATGCCATGCTCGTGGTAATGGACCAGCGAATCAGGTCTCGCAACAATCGTTGCGGGCACGCTCACGGCAGTGACTAATGCGACCACCGGCCATAGCCGCCCTGCCCACATCTTCGCACGTGCGTTTAGTTCGCTCGTAGTCTTCAAGGCCAGATACAGCAATCCATGCAGCCCCAGAGCAAGCAGGGCCAGCACCCCGCCCAGCACCGTGTACCAATCCAGGATTCCCGGGTTCGGTCCCGTGCGCCAATTTGTCCATAGGGGCAAGAAGAAGTAGTCGTCCGCGCCCAACGGAACCCCGCGAATCACATTCGCAAGTGCCGCACCGAAGAAGATTGCAAGCATGGCGCTTGAGAGAGAGAACGTCGCGTCGAACAAAGCCATATAAACGCCGTCGTGTGTGTGTGACCTCAACTCAATACTGAGGCCGCGCACCATGAGCAGCCATAACACAATAGTCAGTGGCAGATAGAAACCGCTGAAAGACGACGCGTACAGGAGCGGAAATGCGAAGAAAAGTGTTCCTCCGCCTGCAAGCAGCCAGACTTCGTTTCCGTCCCATACCGGTCCGATCGCATGCATCGCCTGGCGTCTCTCCGGTTCCGTGCGCGCGACGAAGAGGTAAACGATTCCTACACCCAGGTCGAAGCCGTCCAACACGACGTAAACCGTAAGCATTACCGCTACGATCCAGAACCACAACGTACCCATCGCCCTCACCTCACGCCGTCGTCAGTGTGTGTGCATCATGGCCTTCATCGACCACAGGTGCCTTCGGTCCCTTCTGGATCGCTGTATACACCATCACGATCCACAAAATCGAAAGCACCGAGTACATCCCAAGAAATCCCAGCAGTGTAAACAGGCTCGTCGCCGGCCCCACGTGCTTCGAGTAGCCCTCCGACGTCCGCATCAGCCCGTAGACCAGCCATGGCTGACGCCCCAGTTCCGCCGTCATCCATCCCGCCGTATTCGCGATATACGGCAGTGGGAAGCTCAACAGCAGCGGCCACAGAATCCACCGAGTGCTGTACAGTTTTCCACGCCACAGAAGAAAAGCTGCCACGCTCATCAACGCCGCGAAGTAGGTCCCCAGTCCTGCCATGATGTGATAGCTGTAAAACAGCAGGGGCAGCGCGGTCGGCCAATCTTCGCGCGGAAACTGGTCCAGACCTTTTACCTCCGCTGTCGTCGTGCCGTAGATAAGAAAGCTCAGCACTTTGTTCACTACCAGCGGATTGTCGATGGTCTGAGTCTGTTCATTGGGCTGGCCCATCAGCACCATCGGCGCGCCAGGCTCTGAATGGAACAGACCTTCCATTGCTGCGACTGCCACCGGTTGATGCCTCGCCATGTACTTGCCATGCATGTCGCCCGTAGGAAATATCTGCGCAAGGCACGAAGCGACTCCTGCGATCACGCCAATCTTCACGAAGACGTGCCCATATTCCTCAAAGCGATGCTGAAGCAGATACAAGGCACCAGTCGCCGCTACGACAAACGCTCCCGTGATGACCGCGCCCGACATGTTGTGCGCATACTGCAGCCAGGCCCACGGATTCAGTAATAGCCCCCAGAAACTCGTCACCTCGTAGGTTCCGTCCGGCCGCAGATGGTAGGCCACCGGATGCTGCATCCACGCGTCTGTAACGATAATGAAGAATCCTGAGATCCACGATCCCAGCCACACCATGAACGCCGCGAACCAGTGCAGCTTGCGCGAGATCCGTTTCTCCCCAAACAGCAATAGCCCCAAGAATGCGCTCTCAAGAAAGAACGAGAAGATACCTTCCATCGCCAACGGTTGGCCGATCACGCCACCCGTCCTCCGCGAAAACTCCGACCAGTTTGTGCCGAACTGAAACTCCATCGGAATCCCAGTCACCACGCCCAGAACGAAGTTCACCGCAAAGATGCGCGCCCAGAACCGCGCCGTTACGTCATATCGTTCGCGCTTGTCAGGGTCCGTTGTCCGCAGCGCAATCGTCTTCATCACGACGATCAACAGCGCCAGCCCCATAGTCAGCTGCGGGAAAAGGTAGTGGTAGGTAATCGTAAACGCAAAGTGGATCCGATGAAGCGTAAGCGCATCCATCTCAAGCCCTCTCTGTTACGTACCTACAGTATGCATCGGGCAATATCGTTTGCGTAGAATTCCGTGTCTTTCGCGCGATTACCGCAGACGATTCGCTTGCACTCACTACCTTGAGGCAGCCGGAGTTCACCCATTCGATGGATGAGAGCTCCACGTCTTATCGCCCGAGTAGCACAGCTTCTCCAGCGTGCAGTCCACGCACCGAGGCTTGCGAGCGATACACACCTGCCGGCCATGATGAATCAGCTCATGCGAGAAGTTGATCCAGCGATCCTGCGGGATGATCTTCATCAGATCGCGCTCAATCTTTTCCGGGGTAGTCTCCTTCGTCAACTCCAGCCGTCGCGAAAGCCGCATTACGTGCGTGTCCACCACCACGCCCACGGCAATCCCGTACCACGACCCGAGCACGACATTCCCCGTCTTCCGAGCTACCCCAGGCAGCCGCAGAATCTCTTCCATCGTCCGAGGAACCTCGCCGCCGAACTCCTCGACCACAGCCTGCGCCGCACCTTTGATCGACTTCGCCTTATTACGGAAAAAGCCCGTGGTGCGAATCAACTCCTCGATCTCAGGCAGCGATGCCGTCGCCATAGCCTTCGGGGTAGGGAAGCGCTGGAACAGAGCCGGCGTCACCACGTTCACGCGAACATCCGTGCATTGCGCTGAAAGGATCGTCGCGACGGTAAGTTCCCACGCGTTGCGATGCGTCAGTGCGCAGACAACGCCCGGATACGTCTCCGCAAGGAGATCCAGGATTGCGAAGACACGATCCGGGGCGAGCGGATTTCGTTTCGCAACTTTCTTTGTAATTCGCTTGGCTCCACGCATCGATGCCTTCGCCATGCGCTATCCCAGCCGGTTCAGCATCTCTTCCGGGCTCAATCGTACGCAGCTGAAGATGGGAGTGTCCTGAAGCGTGTACATGCTTATCTCCGTCTCGCGAAGCTGTTGCACCAGGTCCAGGAAGTCCTCCGGGAAGTTCGTCTCGAACGCGACCACAAACTCCTGGTCATCGATTCCGAACGAGTACGTCGTATTCAGCTTCACTCGCGGATATTGCAGTCCGATACGAATATGCTCGTCCATCAGGCGCTTCCGCTCATCCAGTGGCAGCAGATACCACGGCCGTGTCTTCCAGAAAGGGTAGATGAAGATGTACTTCTGTCCGCCCGGACGAATCGCGCCGCGTCCCTCGCCCTCGCTCTCATCCGGTCGATCGATCTGGTACTGCGACCGCTTCGTCATCGCCAGGAAGTTATGCGGCGACGACAAGTATCCTCCCAAAGGAGTCGCCATCAGTTCGCTGCGCATGCGGTTCAGCTCATCTACCGCATAGCCAATCGACCACACACACATGTCCACATCGCCGCGCGTTCCAACTGTCGAATAGGTCAGCGACAGAAACTCTCCCGGCTTGTTCCACTTCGCCAGCACCGCTGCAAACGCCGCCTTGTGCGCTGCGCGCTCCTCCGCGGGCAACCGCCGCCACTCAGGCATCACCTTGTAGAAGCTGAAGCAAACGATCTGTCGCTTCACCGGCGGCTTCGAAGGATCGTGCGGTTGCGCTCCGTAGATCGAGGCTGGCCTTCCGCTCGCCGCCGGCGCTCCAGTAGTTGATGCTGCGCCCTTCTCCGGGGCCTGCGTGACTGTGCTCTCTGACATCGTCTTTCTCCTCAAACCTTAATGCTAGCGCATCAAGCCTTCGTGCGTCCGGCAGCTATACTCGAACTTGCATGTCCGAGAAGATCATTGCAGCACTTGCCAGCTTCATCATCGCCGTCATCTCCGCCGGAGGCTATATCGGCGTTGCCCTCCTCATGGGCATCGAGTCCGCTTGCATCCCACTGCCGTCCGAGATCATCATGCCCTTCGCCGGATACCTCGTGCACACGGGCCAGCTCAAGCTCTTCTGGGTAGCGACTGCCGGAGCCATCGGCTGCAACCTTGGCTCCATCCCCGCCTACTGGCTGGGTGCCTGGGGAGGTCGCCCCGCCGTCGAGCGCTTCGGCAAGTACATCCTCCTCAGCCGCCACGACCTCGACCGTACCGAGCACTTCTTCCAGCGCTTCGGCGGAATCACCGTTCTCATCGGGCGGCTACTGCCTGTCGTTCGCACCTTCATCGCTCTTCCGGCAGGCATCGCTCGCATGCCGCAACTTCGCTTCCACGCCTATACCTTCATCGGCTCCTGGCCGTGGTGCTATGTCCTCGCCTACGTCGGTATGAAGTTAGGCGATCGCTGGGAGACGGATCCGCGCTTTAAAGAGGTATTCCACCGCTTCCACCTTTCGGTCGAACTCGTCCTCCTCGTCGGCATTGTCTGGTTTGTCTATACGCACTGGAAGAACCGCATCCGCACCGAAGAAGACTGAGGCAGCTAATTCTCGACAGTCTTCTCTCCTCGCGGCCAGAACCATATCGCGCCAGTAGCTACTACCATCACCACAACGTAAATAGCCCACTGGGCTGTCCCGACGCGCTCAATCGCGTTTGCATCCACCACCGGCTTCAACAGCCCGGGCGTACCTTTGCCTCCAAGCATGGCGTCGCCGAAGTTCCACGCAGCATGCAACCCAATCGGCACCGCAAGGCCGCGCGTCCTTAGAGCTGCTGCTCCAAACAGCAACGCTCCCAAACCCGAGCCGAACAGGGCCTGCCACCAAGTCCATCCTCCCAGCGCATGCTCTCCTGCGAAGAGCCCCGCGATCGCGATCTGCGCCGTCCACGCCCCAAATTCCCTGTCCAGCATCTGCAGCGGATAACCGCGAAACGCTAGCTCCTCTCGCGAAGCAAGCGCGAGGTATGTAGCGAGCGAAAGCAACATCTGTGCCAACGTGAATCCCTGCACGCGTTCGTACCTCAGGCCTGTTCCCATCATCACCAGACCCGCGCGCAGTAATGGCAAACTCAACCCCACTAGAAAAGAGATTGCAAATCTACCGAAGCTTCCGCGTACCAACTTCACCCCTGCATCGGAAAGCTCCACTCCCTCCCACCGCACGAACAGCACTGTCAACAACAGCGTCGCTGTAGCACTTGCGCACGCCATCTGCAGCGTTCCTTTTATCCACCGCGAAGCCACGGCAAGCAGCACTGCGGAGCACAACACAAACAGCACCGTCCGCGCAGCCACACCCCATCCGCTCCGTCGATTCACTCCACCCTCCACAACGCTATCGCCTTTCTCTCATACGTGCGCATCATGCGATAGTTCACCACCGAGAATTCGCGTTACCGCTAACCCCTCGTTAGCGTTTACGCCTGTAAAACTGCCCATTTTGTTTGCATCGCACTTCCGCGTTCACTCATACTGACCCTTCCGCAACAACGGAAATCGCAACAGGGAAGGGTATCGCGAAGAAATGTCCACACCCCAGGCCGCACCGAACGAAGCGGCATCCAGCATCAAGCCAGCCACAGGAAAACTAGGCGTCATGATCCCCGGTATGGGAGCCGTCGCAACCACGCTCATCGCTGGCGTCGAAGCCGTTCGCCGCGGACTCGCCAAGCCCATTGGTTCCACCTCGCAGATGGGAACCATCCGCCTCGGCAAGCGCACCGAAGGCCGCTCGCCCCTCATCAAGGACTTCGTCCCTCTCGCCTCTCTTGACGACCTCGTCTTCACCGGCTGGGACATCTTCGGCGGCAACCTCTACGACGCTGCAAAGACCGCACAGGTTCTCGACCGCGACCAACTCGAACAGATTCGTCCCTTCCTCGAGTCTATCGAGCCCCTCCCCGCCGCCTTCGATCAGCACTACGTCAAGCGTCTCGAAGGCAAGAAGACCAAGACCGGCAAAAACAAGTGCGACCTAGCCAACCAGATTCGCAACGACATCGCCAAGTTCAAGAGCAAGACCGATCGCCAGGTCATGATCTGGTGCGGTTCCACCGAAATCTTCCTCGAGCAGACCGCCGTTCATCAGACGCTTGCCGCATTTGAAAAAGGCCTCGTCGAGGACGACCCCAACATCTCGCCATCGATGCTCTACGCCTGGGCCGCCCTCCAGGAGGGTATCCCATTCGCCAACGGCGCGCCGAACCTCACCGTCGACATCCCCGCCCTGCAGGAGCTCTCCAAAAAGATGAACGCTCCCATCTGCGGCAAAGACTTCAAAACCGGCCAGACCTTCATCAAGACCGTCCTCGCCCCTGCCTTCAAGGTCCGCAACATCGGCGTCTCCGGCTGGTACTCCACCAACATCCTCGGCAACCGCGATGGTGAGGTCCTCGACGACCCCGACTCCTTCAAGACCAAGGAAGTCTCCAAGCTCGGCGTCCTCGAGCACATCTTCCAGCCCCACCTCCACCCCGAGCTCTACGGCGACATCTACCACAAGGTCCGCATCAACTACTACCCACCGCGCGGCGATAACAAAGAAGGCTGGGACAACATCGACATCTTCGGTTGGCTCGGCTACCCCATGCAGCTCAAGGTCGACTTCCTCTGCCGCGACTCCATCCTCGCCGCTCCGCTCGCGCTCGACCTCGTCCTCTTCATGGACCTAGCCGCGCGCACGCCCTCACTCCGCTCACTTGGCATTCAGGAGTGGCTCAGCTTCTACTTCAAGGACCCCGATTCCGCCCCCGGCGTCTACCCTGAGCACGACCTCTTCATCCAGAACATGAAGCTCAAAAACACTCTTCGCCACATCATGGGCGAAGGCCTCATCACCCATCTCGGCCTCGACTACTACGGCGAGTAGCCTTTCGTGCATTTACTCAATAAGAGGCGCCGCCTGCCGATCAGCAGGCGGCGCCTGAGTTTCAACTTCAACCACCTTCAGTAACCACCTGCTCAGCCGCGTCGGGACTTATACGGCCGCGTGCGGATTCCTTTCGTCCCGTCGCCGGAACCAGCTTGCCCACCTTGCCGAGCCCCTGTCTCGGCATGCCGCTATAAATAGCTTCATACTCTCCAGCGCGCACCTTGTAGGTCTCATGCCAGATTCCAACGTCACCACGGCTCTCACGCATTCGTTTGTTGAACGCAACCCAGGCAGGCCAGTGTTCATGATCATGGCTCCGCGCATAAGCCTCCAGATGTTCGAACGAGCGCCAATACTGCACCTGCGTTAGCCCACTTGCGATTGAACCCATAAAACCACTCTCTGGCTGCTTCTCAAGCTCTTTCAGCATTCGAGGCATCGCCAGAAATACAGGCACCCACTTATGCGGCTTCCAGAACTTGTTGACGCGCATCCCAATCACAAACACAACAAAGTCGCCCTCGATCTCGGCGGACATCCTTGCTGGAATCGTCTCAGCCATAAAGACCCCACATCTGTGATGAGTTTGGCAAGATCGCCCGCCTTATGCTCGCACTAGCCGGCGCCCTTGCGAATAATCCGTGCCGCCACTTTACTCGGGCGAGCGGAACAATGTCACATCGCACTCCGTCCTAGGCTGCCGCAATCCACGCTGCATCCGCAGTTGCTCACCTAGTGATTTGTAGCCGCTTTTCTTTCGTGCATCAGACCAACCTTTTGTGTATAGTCGCCGCGGCTCAAAAGCCGCAATCACCAACCAATTGAAACTGGAGGAAGCCATGAAGGTTCGGACCCTCGCTTTAGCACTTGCACTATTTCCTGCCCTAGCGACTCTCTGCTCTGCCGAAGACCTCAGCACCGGTACCTGGAAACTGAACGAATCAAAGTCACAGATCCCTGCCGGGTTCATAAAAAATATGACCGTCGTCTACTCAGCGGAAGGTGACAAGACAAAAATCGTCACCGACGGGTTTGGCCGGGATGGCAAACCCATGCACACCGAGTGGGTTGGAAAACTCGACGGCAAGGACTATCCGCTGACCGGAGACCCCGGCGCGAACTCACGGTCAATCCAGAAGATTGACGATCACCACATGAAGCTCGAAAACAAAAAGGATGGCAAGGTAGTAGTCAGCGGTAGCATCGTGATCGCCAAAGATGGCAAATCACGCACTTTGACGGCATCCGGAATGGATCCTTCCGGGAAGAAAGTGACTAGCGCGACCGTCTACGACAAGCAATAACTTCTACGCGGTGCGAGGACTCCCAAAGCACGTGATCCGCCCAATACCGGCGGTCACGTGCCGGGGATCCTTTCGTGCGTCGACCGCAAGCCAGCGTAAATAACGTCGTTCGTGAACTTAGCTCGCTGCGCCATATGTTGTTTCAAATCGCCACACGATTATCTTGACGCTCGACTGCACAAGGACTACTTTCACCTAAAGTCAAATCAGCATTTCGTCTGCTTTGGGAGCGTGATCCATGAAGGTCGCGGATGCTCAGGCCCCTCAGTCGATTTCTCTTCGGCAGTCTGTATTATTGCTGCTTCCACGTTTGCGTTTCGATCTTCTGTTATGTCTTGTCCTTTGCCTGACCTCCCCCTACGGGGCAGCGCAGGCGCTCTCCGATATGCCGACGATTGAGCGCATCAAGGCAGAGATCAAAGGTTCCGATCCGACCGACACGCTGGCGCGACAAGTGGCGGTGTGCTCGTACTTGATACGGTATGTTGACCGCGTCAAGTCCAACCGCACGGCGAGTGGCCCGTTTACCGCGGAGGAGCAGAAGCTCTTCGACGCCTACCGGCTGGCGGCATATCAGCTGCAGCAGGAGTATGAGAAGACACATACGAAAGCTGAGGTGGAGGCCTTTGGGCATCTCGAAGGCAAGTACGAGTTTGACAGTGAGTTTTACAAGGACTGGTCGTCGCGGCTGATCGGCCCGCAGTCAGCGGCAACCTACAAGCAGACCGAACGCGAGCTGGGAGCGCGGCAGAAGGCGCACATCGATGCGGTGAACCGGGCGAACGAGGAGGCGAAGAAGGCTGCAACGGCGGGGCCGGGCGGATTGTCGAATGATCCAACGGCGGTGGCGACGCGTCGGTGCCTGGAGCTGGGGGGCGCCTCGGTGGCGTGTCTGGGCAAGGGGCTCGGCGCGGGATTGATGGGCATGATCGGCTTCGACGCGAAGACGATGGACGCGCTGACGGGGTCGGGCGTGGCCGGTGTGGTGCTGAGCGGGCTCTATAAGAGCCCGGCGACGACGGCGACGCTGGGCTTCGGGCCGGGGAATGTGACGATCAATGGCTGCGGTAAGCTGGTGTCTGAAGGGCACGGCTATGTGATCGAGAAGCGGCCGGGCGCGCCGTATCGCATCACGGTGGCGAACGAGCCTGCGCCAATTCAGCTGGCGCAACGACCGGGCGGTCTTGTGGGGCCGGGGCCGGTCGATGTGAAGGGCTCGATCATCGTCGGCTATCACACGGTGTCGCACACGTTATATGTGAATGGAGCTCCAGCGGCGGCACAGGGGTACTCCTGCAACGGGCCATGCTCGACCTCTGAGTCGGTGCCGGACTATGCGCCGAAGATCGAGCGCTGCGTGATTGGCGGGCTGCAAGCGCCGCCGCCCGTGCGGGCAGCGGCTCCTCCGCCGCCGTCAAAGGCGGAGAGTGAGGGTCTGCTGGGCATGCTCACGAGTGTGATCGACACGGGTGAAGGTGCGTGGCCTAGCATTCCCGGCCTGCGGATGAGCGGCAGCTACGAGGGGCGGATGCTGGCCGAGTTCACCCCGGCGTCGGTGGTTCTGGACTGCGGTGAGGCGCATGCGCGTCTGCCGTATACGGTTGAAGAGACGGCGGACGGCTTCATGGTGCATGTCGATAACGCGAGCGGCGGACCGTTCAACCTGGCGGTTGCACCGGACGGGTCTCTGCGCGGTGCGGGATCGACGGCGGTGAATGGCCGGCTGGTGACGGGCATGCAAGGCGACGATGTGACGTTTCGTCCCCACTCGGAGACGTGCGAAGTGGGAGTGCTGCGGCCGAAGCAGGGCTCAGGGGCAGTGATGAAGCTGGCCGGTAGCGGCGGCCCGGTTCCAAGTGCCGCGGCAGCGAGCTCGCCTGCTGCGGTGGGTCCGGCTGGTGCTGCGCCCGCGGCTTATGCTGCGGCCGCCGCGGCTGGGCGAGGGTCGATTG
>Ga0105248_10003172_pt1 | contig 18218 bp, 19 predicted proteins | sample KBSS34metaG_FD_81524 | JGI IMG/M metagenome (GOLD analysis project Ga0105248, IMG submission 81524) | Switchgrass rhizosphere microbial communities from Kellogg Biological Station, Michigan, USA - KBS S3-4 metaG | ecosystem: Host-associated > Plants > Roots > Rhizosphere > Soil | place... | reverse complement strand
CTAGCCGAAGCGTGGACTGGCTCGCTCCCGGACGGTCGACGAGGATCACTCGCGGCCCGGGCTGAACGGTCGGCACTACGCGGAGGCGCTCCGGGCCAGCCGCCCAGCCGCCGAAGACCTGCTCGATGGTGGCCTTCACGGCGACGGGGTCGAACTGACCGGCGACATAAAGACGGGCACGCTTCGCCCCAAAGTTCGCGCGGTAGAAGGCCTTGATGTCCTCGAGCGTATAGCTCTTCACCTGCTCGTCGGTCGGCAGGATCCGGCCGTACGGACTATCGGCGCCATAATAAGCGGCGGCGAGCGCAGCGTTTGCGGCAGTCTGCGGCTGTGATCGCGCGACCGAAAGGCTTCGGAGAGTGTTCTGGCGAATGCGTTCTAGCTCGCTCGCAGGGAAGTCCGGGTGAAGCGCGACATCGCCGAGGAGCCGGATGGCATCGGGGGTCCTTTCGGATAAAGCAGCGATCCCCAAGGTCGTCTCGTGCAGCCCATTGCCGAGGTTGATGCTTCCGCCCATGGCGGCGGCCTCTTCGGCGAGATCGCTGCCTTTCTTTCCGGCCGCGCCTTCGCGCAGCATCTGCGCCGTCAAGCCGGAAAGGCCGTTGCGGCCGGCTTCGTTGAGGCCGCCTGCATAGATTCGCAGGTTGACGGTCGCCTTCGGCACCTGCCCGAAGGGGATGAGCGTGACCTGCATCCCGTTCGCGAGGGTATAGGTCTCCGAAGCGGGCACCTGATACGGCTTCGGCGCGCCGGGCTTCGGAAGGGGCGGATAGTCCTGCGCTGTTGCGGGAGTTGTAGCGGCGAGGACGCCGGCAAGAGCGCTCAGGATGATACGGATCATTGCTTTGCTCCCGTAGCTGGAGCGGGTGCGGCGGCGGGCGCCGGCTCAACGAGCAGGATCGAACGATTGGTCGGGCGCAAATATTCGCGCGCGGTCGATTGGATCAGTTGCGGAGTGACCTTGCTGAACCCGGATTCCAGGCGGTTCGCCCAGCGGGGGTCGTTCTCCCACATCGCACCGACCGCGAGCAGGTCGATCAAGCCAAAACGCGTCGATGGGTCGGCGAGGTTGTAGAGACTTGAACGGATTTTCGTTCGCGCCCGCTCCAGCTCTTCGGCCGAGACCGGCCTAGTGCGGATATCCTCGATTACGCTGTCTACGGCGGCAGTGATCTGCTCGCGGCTCTTGCTTGGATCGTGGATGAAACCGACGGTCCAGAGCATCGGCCCACGGTAATTGTACATGTTGCCGAGACCGACGTTGATCCCGGCCTGCATGCCCGACGTGATGCCGGTGTCTCGAACCAGTTTCTGATAAAGGCGGCTGTCCTGTCCCTGCGCAACAATCTGGTCGATGAGACCCATCGCATACCATTGCGGTGTGCCGCGATCCGGCATGTGCCAGGCCACCGAGTAGGCAGGCTTAGGCGCAAGCCGGTCCGGCTTGACTTGAAACTTCTCTTTGACCTGGCGCGGTTCGGCGAGGGAAGGCAGCTTGAGTGGCGGGCCACTCGGGATCGCAGCAAAATAGCGCTCGATCATCGCTTTGGTCGCGGAGTAGTCGATGTCCCCGGCAACGACGAGCACGGCGTTGTTCGGCCGGTAGTAGCTCTCGTAGAATTGCTTCGCGTCGGCCAGGGTCGCGGCCTCAAGCTCGGTCAGATCGCCGTAGAAATTGTGAGAATTGTACCAATTCACGTTGGCCAGCTGAGGCATGTCGAGCCAGGGCCAGCCGCCGTAGGGCTGGTTGATGACGTTCACCTTGACCTCGTTCATGACGACGCCCTGCTGGTTCTTGAGGGCGTCTTCGGTCACGTCCAGGCGCGCCATGCGATCGCCCTCGACCCACAGCACGCTCTCGAGCGCGTTCGAGGGGACGACTTCATAGTAATTGGTGAAATCGAAGCGGGTCGAGCCGTTGTTGATCCCACCGTTGTCGTAGATGATCTTGTCGAACTCGCCCTTCGGCGCGTTCTTCGAGCCCTGGAACATCAGATGCTCGAACAGATGCGCAAAGCCGGTGCGATTTCTCGGCTCGATGCGAAAACCGATGCCGTAATAAACGCCAACCGTAACGGTCGGAACGCTGGTGTCGCGCGACAGCACGACCTTCAACCCGTTCTTCAGCTTGAAATATTGAGTATCGATCTTCAGCCCGGATGGGCGGGAGGCGCTCGCCCGCTGAGCGGTTGCAGTCCCTGCGACGGACGACAGCGCAATGGCCGCAGCTGCGACGAAGCTCATTCGCATGAAAACCCCCTCATTTGCGGGAGTTAGTAAAGAAGGCTGAGGGGAGGTCGTCAATTTGTGGGCGGCCGTTGTTCTGCAAGCGGCGGTTTGTATCTGCGAACGGTAGGGAAGGGGCCGACCATTAATCGATTTTCCAATTGTTACTGACGAAGATTCATCGTTTCCGCCGTTCAACTCGCGGGCCTAGCGTTCCCGCCATTCCACATTCTGGGAGAGGCATGACATGGACGCGAAGACAGGCTCGATGGGTTGTCCGGTGGATCGGCCGACGACGGTGCGCTCGTTGCTTGGACGACAGAACCGGGACTGGTGGCCAGAATCTCTTCCTGTCGACATCCTTCACCAGGGCGGAGTCTCGCCTGACCCGATGGGCGAGGACTTCGATTATTCCGAAGCCTTCAACAGCCTAGATTACCAAGCGCTCAAGCGCGACCTGACCGCGCTGATGACCGACAGCAAGCCATGGTGGCCGGCGGACTACGGTCACTATGGGCCTTTCATGATCCGCATGGCCTGGCATGCGGCCGGAACCTATCGCACCGCCGACGGACGCGGCGGGGCGAACTCGGGCAACCAGCGCTTTGCGCCTCTGAATAGCTGGCCGGACAACGGCAACCTCGACAAGGCGCGGCGCCTGCTGTGGCCGATCAAGCAGAAGTACGGGAAGACCGTCAGCTGGGCCGACTTGTTCATCCTCGCCGGCAATGTCGCGATCGAATCCATGGGCGGACCGATCTTCGGCTTCGGCGGCGGCCGAAGGGACATCTACGAGCCCGAGCGTGACGTATATTGGGGCGCGGAAGAAAAGTGGGTCGAGGCGGCGGAGACTCGCATTCAGCCCGAACGCGAAATGGAACTCGAGAACCCGCTCGCGGCGATCCAGATGGGTCTCATCTACGTCAATCCGGAAGGGCCGGGCGGCAATCCCGACCCGCTGCAGTCCGCGCGCGACATCAAGATCACCTTCGAGCGCATGGCGATGAACCATGAGGAGACGGTGGCGCTGACGGCCGGCGGGCACACCTTCGGCAAGGCGCATGGCGCCGGCGATGCGAGCCTTGTTGATGCGGCTCCCGAAGGCGCGGACATTGCGTTGCAGGGCCTCGGCTGGGCGAGCTCATTCGAAAGCGGCATGGGCGAGCACACGATCACCAGCGGTATCGAGGGCGCATGGGTGAACACGCCGACGCAATGGTCGGAGAATTATTTCCGCCTGCTGCTCGACTACGAATATGAGCTGGTGAAATCGCCTGCGGGCGCGCAGCAGTGGCAGCCGATCAATCAACGCGAAGAGGATATGGCGCCGGCGGCGCACGATCCGTCGAAGCGTGTTCCGACGATGATGACCACGGCGGACATGGCGCTCCGCGAGGATCCGGAATTCCGGGTGATCTCGGAGAAGTTCCGCAAGGACCATGAGGCGTTCAAGGATGCCTTCGCGCGAGCGTGGTTCAAGCTCACCCATCGCGACATGGGCCCGAAGGGCAGATATCTCGGACCGGAAGTTCCGGCTGAAGACCTGATCTGGCAGGACCCGGTTCCGGCCGGCCGCGAGCCGTCGAGCGGCGATGTGTCGGCATTCAAGGACAAGATCCTCGGCGCCGGCTTTACTGTCGGCCAGCTCGTCAAGGCGGCCTGGGCGTCGGCTTCGACCTATCGCAAGTCGGACCATCGCGGCGGTGCCAATGGTGGTCGGGTGCGGCTGGAACCGCAGAAGGGCTGGGCCGTGAACGAGCCCGAAGAGCTTAGCCGTGTCCTGTCGAAGATCGACGAGCTTCGCGGCGGCTTGTCGATGGCCGACGCCATCGTCCTTGCGGGCACTGCGGCAGTCGAGAAAGCGGCGAGGGACGCCGGCTACAATGTCAACGTGCCCTTCACCGGCGGCCGAGGCGACGCCTCGCAGGAGTGGACCGACGTCGAGAGCTTCGACGTGATGGAGCCCGCGGCGGACGGTTTCCGTAACTACCTCAAGACCAAGCACAGCGTGCGCACCGAAGAGCTGCTGCTCGACAAGGCGTCGCTGCTCGGCTTGTCCGCTCCGGAAATGACCGTGCTTATCGGCGGCCTTCGCGTACTCGGCGCTAACTACAAGGACGCGCCGATGGGGGTCTTTACCCGCCGCAAGGGCCAGCTGACCAACGACTTCTTCGTCAACCTGCTCGACAACGACACCTTCTGGAAAGTGGTCGATGAAAGCGGTGACGAGGAGTTCATAGGTTACGATCACGGCGGTACGCAGGAGAAGTGGCGCGCGACACGGACCGACCTGATCTTCGGTTCGAACAGCCAGCTGCGCGCGACTGCGGAGGTTTATGCCGAAAAGGGCAATGAAGAGAAGTTCGTCCGCGACTTCGTGAAGGCCTGGACCAAGGTCATGAACGCGGATCGCTTCGACATCGTCAGGAAACAGGACGCCAACACGGCCGCGGACGTCGCGGAGCCCGAATTGGCCAAGTAATCGGTTCGGTCGCTGCGGCGGGTATACTCCCCACCCTCACCCGCCGCAGTCGGCCGATCTTCGGACCGTTGGGAAGAGAGCCCAATGCATCGTTCGGAAGTTCACCGGCTAGACCCGACGCGGCAATATTGGGTGCCGGCAGTGGTTGCTCCCGAGCGCGACTGGGAAGGCTCTCCGGGTTGCACCCGGGGCGCGCGTTTCATGGTCGAGGGGCGGACGCTGCGGGCGAGCCGGGACGAATTCGAGACGTTCGAGAGCGAGCTTCACTGCCTTCGCTGGATCATGAAGAACCGGTCGCAGCTTAACCGGACGCTTCCGCACGCGCGGGTTCGCGCCGTTGCTTTGGACCGTTGGCTGCTAGGCCTGGAATGACGTCCTTTGCGATCTGGCGGAGCGTCTCGGCGAGGAGCTGAAACTCTTCTTCTCGAGGGCTCGACCGCCGCCAGATGAGCGCCACGCGCCGGAAGCCGTGCTCTGCCTTGAGCGGCCGGGCGTCTACCCGGGTGCCGTCCAGGATGCCGGCTTCGATCGCCATGGCCGGGACGAAGGTCACGCCGAGGCCGTTGTCGACCATCTGCACGAGCGTGTGCAGCGATGTGCCCATCATCGTCGCCTCTGCCCTAAGTTCCGGCCGGTTGCAGGCGGCAAGGGCATGGTCCTTCAGGCAGTGCCCGTCCTCCAGCATGAGCAGGCGGTTCTCGTCGATCAGCTTCGGGTCGATCGAGGTCTCGACGGGCGCCTCGCCGCGGGGAAAGGCAACGTAGAGGCGGTCGTCGAACAACGCCGCCTTGTCCACGTCGCCGCAGGCATAGGGCATGGCGAGGAGCACGCAGTCGAGCTGTCCACGCTGGAGCGCGTCGCAGGCGGCCTGGCTCGTCTCCTCGCGCAGGAACAGCTTCAGATTCGGCCATTGCTCGCGAAGCCGTGGAAGCATTGTCGGCAGCAGGAAGGGCGCGATCGTTGGGATGACGCCGAGCCGAAGCTCGCCGTGAAGCGGCTTGCCCTCTGCCCGGGCCATGTCGGTCAACTCCTCTCCCTCGCGCAGGACGCGAAGTGCCTTTTCCGCGATCTTCGCCCCCAAGGGTGTGAAACGGACGACGCGCCGAGTCCGTTCGACGAGGACCACGCCAAGCGAGTTTTCAAGCTCCCTCAGGCCAGCCGACAAGGTGGACTGAGTCACGAAGCAGGCCTCCGCAGCCTTGCCGAAATGGCCGTGCTGACGGAGCGCAACGAGATATTGGAGTTGCTTGATCGTTGGTAAGTGGACAATCATCGATAAATCCAATCAATACCATCGATATAATCGACTTGTACGATTGAGACCAGCTTCCTACATGCCGCGTCGCAACACGAATTCATTGCAGTGCAACAAGCGTATGAGGAGAATTGAATGCTGACCGTTGGTGACAAGCTTCCGGCGATCAAGGTGCCCGTCCAGCAGGGCACGTCCGCTCTCCCCGCCGGTGAGGCGATCGACCTCGGCCAGACAAACGGCAAGTGGAAGATCATCTTCTACTGGCCCAAGGACTTCACGTTCGTCTGCCCGACCGAGATCCAGGGCTACGGCGAGCTCAAGGGCGACTTCGCCGACCGCGACGCCGATCTGATCGGCGCGTCGACGGACACCGATTTCGTCCACTATGCGTGGCGCAAGTCGGACGAGCGCCTGGCGGCCGCCGACTTCCCGTGGATCGCAGACAACAAGAAGGAGCTCGCTGAGGCTCTCGGAATCCTGTCCAACGAAGAGGGGGTCGCTTTCCGCGCTACCTTCATCGTCGACCCGGACAACATCATCCAGCACGTGACGGTCAACGGCCTGAACGTGGGCCGCAATCCGCAGGAGACGCTTCGTATTCTCGACGCGCTCCAGACGGACGAGCTGTGCCCGTGCAACTGGACACAGGGTGAGGAAGTGCTGCGCCCGGCGGCTTAAGCCCCCTTATCGTCGCACGCAGCATTTCTCGGGGCGCGGAGACCGCTCGGGTTTCCGCGCCCCAACTTTATCTTCCGGAGATCAATTCCATGTCCCTCAAACAGTTTGCCGAAGTCCTTCCCGATTATGCGAAGGATCTGCGGCTGAACCTTTCATCCATTCTCAACGATCAGACGCTGGGCGAAGAGCGCAAGAATGGCTTGCTGCTCGCTTGCGCGCACGGGTCGGGTCACAAGCCGCTAGTAGAGGCTACCGAGGCGGAGGTCGCCGGCGAGCTTTCCGAGCAGTTCGCGAATGCCGCTCGCGGAGCCGCTGCGGTCATGGCGATGAACAACGTCTACTACCGCTTCGTCCACCTCGTCGCGAACCCGGAATATGGAACGATGCCGGCGAAGCTGCGCATGAACCTGATCGGCTCGCACGGCATCGCCAAGGAAGACTTTGAGCTGTTCAGCATCGCCGTGTCGGCGATGAACGGCTGCGGCATGTGCATCGAAAGCCATGAACGCGTGCTCCTGCAGCATGGCGTTAAGCCGGAGACGATCCAATCGGCGGTGCGGATCGCGGCAGTGCTGAAGGCAGTCGCGACTGTCCACGCCACGCTTTAGTCGGGAACCCCGACCCATCGACGGGAACGGTCCAATAGCCTCAGCCGTTCACGCGGTTCGTGCCGAACCTGGATCTTCTGAATGTCCGACCCGAATGATAGCGAGGAAGTGGTCCCGCTGGACCAATTGAGCATCGAGCTGAAGAGCGGCCTGGACCGGTGCCGCAGGATCCTTCGCGACTGCCGCGAAGTACTCGCAGCGAATTCGAATGAGAGAGAGCCGCCGGAAGAGAGCGACAGAACGCGCCTAGGCTAACGCCCGATTTCCCCCTCGTCAGCTCAACGCCCGGTAGAGGGCGTAGAGGCTCGTCATCGTTACTAGGGCGCCGACGAAGGTCAGGAGGCGGTCCGGATTGACGCGCTTGGCGATCATCGCGCCGAAGGGCGCCGCGATCACGCCTCCGATGACGAGACCGATGATCGCCCGCAGGAGGAGCTGCCGGTCCGCTTCGCTTCCGGCCAGAGTGAAGGTGGCGAGGAAGGTCGCCGAAATGGTGATCGTGAGGAAGAACTCGGCCGTGTTCACGGTCCCGATCGTCTTGCGCGGATTGCTGCCCTGAACGAGCAGGTTGGAGGTGACGATCGCGCCCCAGCCGCCACCGCCGGCCGCATCGAGGAAGCCGCCGACGAGGCCTAAGGGCGAGACGATCTTCGGCGTCTTTTCCGTGTGGCGGTGCATCACGCCTCGATAAAAGAGGTAGAGTCCGAGGCAGGTCAGATAGACGAGCACGAAGGGCTTGGCGGTCGAAGCGTCGACCGAGGTGAGGACGTAGGCGCCGAGAACGCCGGCGATCATCCCCGGAATGGCCAAGCGGAAAAAAAGCCGCCAGTCGACATTCTTGTGCGCCACGTGGCTGATCGCCGAGACCGCAGTGGTGAAAGTCTCCGCGGTATGGACTCCGGCGGAAGCCGCGGCCGGCGGAACTCCGACGCTGATTAAGATGGTGCTTGAGATCTGGCCGAACGCCATGCCCAGTGCACCGTCAACCAACTGTGCAGCGAAGCCGATAAGCGCGAAAATGATCAGCGCCGAAGGATCCGCAAGGATTTGCTGAATAATCGCTTCGCTCCGGCCCTGTTTCTTTCACGCGTTTGCCGAAAGCGGGTCGCGACCGCAAGGCGCCGCCGACCGTCTTCGACGGATATTAACCATTCCGCCCTAGCGAACAGACGAGTGACACGCGTTATCTCGACTTTTCGTCAGGCGCTCGCGGAGGACGGACCGATCGTCGCGGGGCTGGTCGCCGTGTGGCTTTGCCTTCTCCTGCTGCTCGCCTCGCAGGGAGTTAGCGGCCTTCGACCTTCTGCTTATGCTGCCAACCTGCTGCTCTATCTGATCACCCTTTGCGTGATGGCGGTCTTCATTTTCGTAGGCCTCCTCTTCCGAGCTCGCCCCAAAAGTCCGATCAGATTCCTTCTCGGCTTGATTGCCAATTGCGACTGGATTGCAGTCGTTGCTCGCGGTCTGCCGATGCTAGCGGCGGTCGTCGTGCTGATGCCGGCGTTCTCGGCAATGAAGAGCTCGATTCCGCTCTTCAACGCCTACGGCTGGGACCATACGTGGGTCGCGATGGACAGGGCGATTCACGGAACGGATCCCTGGCGATTGCTCCAGCCGGTCCTTGGGTTCCCAATCGTCACGTCACTGCTTTCGGTGGCCTATCACGCCTGGCTGTTCCTGGTGTACGCCGGCAGCATCTACTTCTGCTTCCTCGCCAAAGATCGCGAGCTCAGGGCACGATACTTCATCGGCTATTTTGCGATCTGGACCGTTGTTGGCGTTGCGATGGCCATCGGCTTCGCATCGGTCGGCCCGTGCTTCCTGGCCCCGCTTTTCGGTGATCATCGCTTCGACCAGCAGATGGCCTATCTGCGTATGGCGAACGAACATTATCCAGTTTTCGTCCTGGCTGTTCAGGATCAGCTGCTGGCCTGGCATCAGCAGGGCAATCATGGTCTAGCGACGGGCATTTCGGCGATGCCGTCCATGCACGTGTCGATGGCTCTGCTCTTTGCCTTGTCAATCTCGAAGGTCTCGAAGGTCTCGAGGGTCGCTGGCGCATGCGCCTGGATATTCGTGGGCACGATCTTCGTGGCGTCCGTGCACCTCGCCTATCACTATGCTGTGGATGGATACGTTGCAGCCGCCGCGACGCTGGCGATCTGGGCGCTCGCAAAGCCATTGGCGCAGGTGGCCACGCGGGCTCCGAAGCAGCCCTCCGAGCAACTGCAGCCGACGCCGACGAGGCCTGCGACGACCTGACGTATCGCAAGTCTGGCAATCGCGGCAGCTCCGACTTAAATTACGAGCAGTGGAAGAGACGAAGATAGAAGCAGCGCCCGGCCTTACGTCCTACCTGGACTCGGTCAAAGCGCGCGATCCGGCGGCGAGATCGCGCTGGGAAGTGCTGCTGTATCCGGGCGTGATTGCGCTCGGGTTCCACCGCATTGCGCACTGGCTGTGGCACGGCGAGCTTTACGTCCTAGGGCGCATCGTCAATCACATCGCGCGCTTCCTGACCGCGATCGACATCCACCCCGGCGCGAAGATCGGCAGAAACTTCTTTATCGATCACGGCTTCACGGTGATCGGCGAGACCGCCGAGATCGGCGATGACGTGACGATCTACCAAAGCGTGACTCTGGGCGGGACGAACCCGTCGACGGGCGTCGGCGGCAAGCGTCACCCGACCATCCGCGACGGCGTCGTCATCGGATCGGGTGCGCAGGTACTCGGCCCGATCGAAGTGGGAGAGGGCGCGAAGATCGGCGCGAACTCGGTGGTGACCAAGGATGTCGCTCCCGGGTCGACGGTCGTCGGTATTCCCGCTCGGCCAGTGCCGGTGGATGCGGTTCACTACAGCCCCGGCTTTGTTGCCTATGGCACTCCGTGCGGCGAGGATTGCGATCCGGGGCGAGCACGGCTTGTCGAGCTTGAGCAGCAGATCGAGGAGCTTCGTTCCGAGGTGAAGGCGCTGAAGGCTCAGAAGGCGGCGGTCCGGCAGCCGGCTCAGAAAGCGAAAAGCGCTTGAGCGTCATCGCGCCGTTCCCGATCGGCCGGGACCGGCGCGCAATCGCCACTTTTGACCGCCGCGAGCTAAACCGCATCCTGGATCTTTACGGACGCATGGTCGCTGCGGGGCACTGGCGCGATTATTCGATCCGGCTCAGTCCCGACGTTGCTGTGTTCGCCGCTTATCGCCGGCACTCCGAACGGCCCGAAGTGCGCATAGAAAAACGCCCCGAGCTTCGATTGAAGCAGGGGGCGTTTGCATTGGTCAGTGAACATGGCGCGGTACTGAAGCGGGGCCACGAACTCGCGAACGTGCTGGCCCCGCTCGAGCGCCGCCTCATGCGGCTGGTTGAGGAATAGCGCCGGTCGATCTTGAAGTAAGCGGAAGCCGCACCTGCAATGCATCCGGCAAAGTCTTCACGACCGCCGTGCGCGCCTGGTGCCAGAAGGCGGACAGCATCAGCAACGCAGAGCCAATAACCAGGGCGGTAAGCGCGACATTGAGCTCCACTGCGCCGAACTGCTCGAACATGCGGTTGAGCGCGAACAGGACGTAGGCGAGCGCCGACACCAGCAGAGCGCGGCGGTCGATGGCCAGGGCGGTGAGACCAAGCGCGACGTAGAGCAGGATCACGATCAGCCCTTCGCCCAGCGTTGCCGTGCCGTCGTTGAGGCCAAGCAAAGTGAAGACCGGGTGCACGATCATCGGGGCGGCGAGCAGATGCAGCCAGAAGGCCACGTCCGAGCGGCGCGTCAGGCGTGCACGATCAGACCCGTCCCACCACATGGCGAACAGGAAGGTGCCGATACCGAGCAGCAGAACGAGGCTGAGCACGACGTTCTCCGCATTCTCGAGCTTCTGGCCGAGAGCGGCAACGACTAGGGCAACGACGATGGCGGCCACCGAAGCGGCTCCAGCGGCGACTGTGATCGGCACCATGAAGCGCTTCCAGTGAACCCAGGTTGCTGCTGCGGCGATTGCGGCGGAAGCGGCTATGACGACACCGGCCAGCGTCGGATCGTTGTTCGTCTCCAAACCGAGGATCTGGACGATCGCGAAGACCGCAGTCGCGAATATGCCGCCGACATAGGCCAGAAGCAGGAGGATCGAGGGTAGCGCCATTCTCCTCTTCCCGGTGAAGAAGAGTGCCAAACCCCAACTGGTTCCCGCGACCAGCAAAGGGGCAATGAACGAAGGGGTCGCGTTGTAAGCGAAGAGGCCTTTTCCGACCCACTCCCCAATGAAGCCCACGGCAAACAGCAGGATTGCAGCGGCGATCGAAACGAAGATGTCGTTGAAGCCCGTAATCAGACGAAATTGTTCTTCGTCAGGCGTAGGCACTGCCCGCTGTTGTTCGACATAAGCACGTAGCCCGGTCGCGGCTTCAGCGCTGATCGCACCGGCAGCGACGGCTTCGTCAATCTCATTCTGGCTATACATACCATCCTCCCTGAGCCGGAAGGCGTACGCTTAGTGTATTACTGTGTCAATACAGCAGGTGAGCGGCCGGCGCTCGGGGATTGTTCTGGTGAACGAGCGCCGGCCTACCGCCGTCCTAGCGACAGCGGACCCTGCTACGGTCGATGCTGCGACCAATAAGTGCACCGGCGGCGGCACCGAGGATGGTCCCTGTGGCCCTCTCACCGTGCGTGTCGATGGTGCGGCCGACGAGCGCTCCGCCTGCGGCGCCGACGATCAACCCGACCGTTCCGTCCGACCTTTTGCAGCGGTACCGGCCTCGTGAGTCCTGCCAGATCTTGCCCTGATAACCGCGCGCGATGGCAGGCGCGGGGATCACCGGGGCCGCCATCGATACCGCGGCCGCGGCGAGAACGAGTTTACGCATGTACTACCCCTCCAATGTTTTGTTCTGTTGTGCGCGCGAGCCTTGGTGAAGGTCGGGCAAAGTGGAAAGGGCTGTTAAACCGAATTGTCCGCGTTAACGACGAGCCGTGTCCCGCGCGCCGGTTCGGCGGTGAAACGTTATGCGTGGGCTCGTCGCCCGCTGCCGAGGATATTTGCGGCGTCGAATGCATTGAGCCGGCAAAGGAGATTGAGCGATGGCGAAGAAGGCAACCGCGAAGGCATCCACCGGCGGTAAGAAGAGCAGCAAGCGCGGGACATCCACACCGGGAGGCGGCACGAGTGTCGCGGTGCGTTCACGATCGCAGTCCGACGGCAATCAGTCCGACATTGTCGATGCGCTGATCAAGCTGTTGCAGAGCCCGCTGGTCATCGACCTACTGGCCGTTGGGGCGACTGCGGCTCTTGCGGCGATCACTGAGTCTCGATCGAGCCGTACCCAAGGCGCGATCGGCAGTTCAAAGAAGGCGCTGAAGTCTGCCGGCAAGGCTGCTGCCGCGGCGGTCGGCCGGCGTTTGCAGAATGAGTTCGAGGAGATCACTGCCGCGTCCAAGCGCGGCTCGGACGAGCGCACTAAGGCCGGCGCAAGAGCGTAAGCTTCGCCCGGCCAAAGTCGCGCTCCGCCTCGACGACGAAGTCGAGCGGCTCGACCGCATCGCCGCGGGCCGTCTCGACCGACATCCACCCGCCCGGCGCGAGCCAATCGGCTTCCGCGACTGCCTTCACGATGGCCGAGCCTGAGCCTGCGGCGTAAGGCGGGTCGGCGAAGATCAAGTCGAACGGCTCCGACCGCGGGAGAGCGAGCGCCGAGCCGCCGAGGATTCGGACGCGCTCGTATACGCCCAGCTTGGATGCATTGGTCTTGATTGCGGCCTGCGCTTTCGCATCCGTCTCGACGAACGTCGCGTGCGCGGCTCCGCGGGACAGAGCCTCGAGGCCGAGAGCACCGCTCCCGGCATAAAGGTCGGCGACACGCAGGTCCTCGAATGAGCCGACCCGGATCGCCAGCATGGAGAAGAGGGCCTCGCGAACCCGGTCGGCGGTGGGCCTCGTTCCCAGGCCTGGCGGCGCCTGGAGCGGCCGGCCTCGGAATTGCCCTGCGATGATCCTCACTTGAGTGAAGCCCGGAACGCTTCGAGATCGGCTTGCCGAACCTCGTCAGCGTCGCCGGGCTCAAGGCCTTGCAAGGTCAGCGGGCCGTAGGCCGTCCGGATCAGGCGCGACACCTGCAACCCAAGGTGCGCAAGTACCCTTCGGACTTCGCGATTCTTGCCTTCGGTCAGGCTCAGCTCGATCCAGAAGTTGCGGCCGGTCCGCCGCTCCAGGTTCGCGATGATCGAGCCATAATGAATGCCCTCAATCGTGATGCCCTCGGCAAGCCGGTCAAGCTGTGCCTGGGTGACGTGGCCGAAGGCACGGGCGCGATATTGCCGGACGACTGCAGTCTTCGGGAGCTCCAGCTTACGCTTCAACTCCCCATCGTTGGTAAGCAGAAGCAGGCCTTCGGTCATATAGTCGAGGCGACCGACGGGCATTACCCGGGGCAGCCCCGGCGGAAGCTTGTCGTAGATGGTCGCTCGCCCCTTCGGATCGCGAGCTGCGGTGATCGTGCCCTGAGCCTTGTAGAAGCGAAACAATCGAGTTGCGGACGCCGGCCTGACAGCCTTGCCGTCAACCGTGATGCCTTCGAGCGTTTCGAGCAAAGTCGCCGGAGTCGTCAGCTTTTCGCCGTTGAGGGCGATGCGACCTTCGGCGATCATCCGTTCGATATCGCGCCGCGATGCGATGCCGGCGCGGGCGAGCAGCTTGGCTATACGCTGAGGTCCGTCCTCCCGCGGCTCGGGACGCGGGCGCGAAACATTGTTCCGCGGCCGATGGCGCGGCACAGGTTTCCGTTTCGTTCGTTGCGGGGGCGAAGTCATTGTATTGGGGTCTGGATGCTGTTCGGGAAGCGCAAGCGTGTCGTCAATCGGATTCTCATCGTTGAGGATGAGCCGCTGATTGCGTTCGACAATGAAGTGATGCTTGGCGATCTCGGTTACGAGGTGGTGGCGACTCTCGATAGTTTCGAGGACGCGACAGAACTTTTGGACCGGGAGAAGATCGATCTCATCGTGAGCGACTACCGGCTGAAGAGTCGGAAGACGGGGCTCGATCTCGCGCGGGCGGCCAAGAACCGGGGTGTCGCGATCCTCTTCTGCACGGGGCACAAACTGCCCAAGGAATCGATGCAACTCGCGCTCGGCTGCATCAAAAAGCCCTACAGCGAGCGGACGCTGAAGCTGGCCCTCGAGGCGGTCGACAAGCATCTTTCGGGAGGACGTGCCAAGCCACCGAAGGGTGTCGAGCTGTTCGTCGCTTCGCAGCCGAAGACAGACTAGAGCGCGTCGGCGATGCGGTGATGAAATGCCGCAATTCCATCTTCGAGGGTTCCGACCGTAACGGTTTTCACCATGCCGGATTCGATGCCTCGCTGGCAGAGTGCTGCAGCGCGGAAGTCTTCCGCTGCAAAAGTGCCGCCGTCGAGCAAGGTCCAGCTCTTCTCCCAATGCGCTTCGGCCTCAGGCGTTTGAGGCGGCTCCGGAATCAGCATGAAATCCTCGACCAGGCACGTGCCTACGGACTTCGGCATGACAACGAGAACGTTGATGTAGTCCGGGCTGACGATAAGGATCGAAGTGGGGAAGAAGGCGTAGGTGTAGGTGAGCACATGTCGTAGTGCTCCCCAATCCTCGCGATCGATCTCGGACAGGTAGTCCGCTCGACCAACGACCGCGCGCTGGTGCGGCCCGATGAAATCCGCGACCGCTATCCCGTCCGTGAAGAATTGCGCGATCGTGTCCGCGTGGAGGCGCTGGACGTGATAGCTTTCGAGAAAGGCATCCATCACCTGCTTCCAGTTCGACGCCACCTCGTGAGTTCGGCGGCGGTACAGATGCAGGCCGGACATTCCGAAGGCCTCCATGTCCTCCGCAAGCGTTAGGACGTGGCCGAAATCCGCATCGGGGTCGCGCGCGAACCAGATGAAGCCACCGCTTTCCATCGACGTGAAATGCATCAGGGGTCGGTCGGCCTTGTCGAGGCCGGGGAAGCACTCCGCGCGCGGCACGGCCAGGAGAGTGCCGTCCGCCCCATAGGTCCATGCGTGATAGGGGCAGACGATCCGCTTGGACGACACGATTTCGTCGGTTTCTAGCAGGCGCGTCCCGCGATGCCGGCAGACGTTGGCCATCACATGGATACGGCCATTTGAGTCCCGCGAGATGATCAGCGGCACGCCGTACCCGTCGTGAGCTACCGCCGTATTGTTGTCTGGCAGGAGCGCCGACGGAGCGAGCAAGAGCGGCAGCTTGTCGAAGATCTTCCGCTGCTCGCGTTCGAAGCGCAGCGGGTCGATGTACACGGAGGCGTCGAGTTCCTGGACGCCATGCCGTTCGGGCCGGTCGCCACTCACGATCTTCTCGGCAAGCGCGCGCTGGCCTGCGCTTGGGCGCGAGGTCTTGGCTGGCACGTCCATGCGGCGAGAAGTGCGCTCGGCCGGACAGCCATGCAAGAGCAATCGCTCACCCCCTGTTCAGCGGTGCGCGGGCTGCTTAAGCATGAAAGCGGAAGCGGGGAGGGAAAATGGCGACGACTGCAGTTGATCAGGGGTGGCGCTCGGCGCTGCCGGCCGGTGTCCGTCCTTACACGGAGGCAGCACCGATTGCTGCATTGTTCCTCGGCATTTCGTCGGGCTTTCCCTACGCGATGATCGGAGCGACGCTGACGACGCGTCTGAAGCAGGACGGCATCGACAAGTCGACGATCACCGCCTTCACGCTGGTCTTCCTGGCGTACAATTTCAAATTCCTCTGGGCCTGGATCGTGGACGGAGTGAAGCTGCCGATCCTTGGGCGGCTGGGCCAACGCGTGTCGTGGATGCTGGTCACGGGCGTTGCGGTTATGGCTGCAGTCGTGAACCTCGCGCTTGCGGACCCTGCGGCCGGGATCGGCACGGTCGTCACGGCCGCCATCCTCCTCGGCATTGCGGGCGCCAGCTTCGACATCGTCATCGACGCTTATCGCATCGAACTTCTCGAGCCGCGCCAGCTGGGCGTCGGCTCGGGAATGTCGCAATATGGCTGGCGGATCGGCTCGGCCGGAGCGGGCGCTTTGGCGCTTGTCGTCGCGGCGAGGGCGGACTGGAGCACGGCCTATCTGGCCTGCGCGGCGCTCGCCCTTCCGGCGATGCTGACGGCTCTCTTCATGGGCGAGCCGGAGCGGCATCGCGAACCTGCCGAGAAGAAGGGTATTTCGCGGACGATCGAATCCATCTGGCGGCCCTTCGTCGAGTTCTTCGCGCGGCAGGGCGCCTTCCTCGTCCTGCTCTTCATCCTGCTGCACAAGATCGGCGACACGCTTGCGAACCTTACCTTCCGCCTGCTCTTCGACGACCTCGGCTTCAGCAACGACGAGATCGCGCTGTACGACGTGGGCGTTGGCTTCTGGGCCTATCTCATCGGCATCTTCATCGGCGGAGTGCTCTATTCGCGCTTGGGAATGAAGAGGTCGGTGATGGTCAGCCTCATCCTGATGGCTGTTTCCAACTTCAGCTTCGCCATCCTCGCTGGCGCGGGTCATTCCAACATCGGCATGGCGGGTGCGATCGGCTTCGAGAACGTTGCCAGCGGCATCGGCGGCGTCTGCGTCGTCGCTTACTTCTCGGCGCTTTGCGACCTGAGGTTCACCGCGGCGCAATATGCGCTGATCTCCGCGGCGGCGAGCATTGTCGGGCGCTTCCTCACCGGAACGACCGCGGGCGCTCTGATCGACTACATGGGCTATGTGAACTTCTACCTGCTGACGACCGCAGCGGCCGTGCCCGGCATCGTCCTGTTCTGGCTGATGATGCGGGCTGGCTTGATCGATCAGTCGATCGGAAGCGCGGGAACGGCGGGGAGAGGCGACGTCCGGGCCGAGCATCCCGACGAGGAAGTGCGTCAGTCCGGAAGCTGATCGTTCAGGCGGAGCGCTTCGCCCGCAAGATAGAGCGATCCGGCGACCAGGCGTGGCGCGGGAAGCGCAGCGAGCGCTTCCCTCAGCGACGAGGCCGCGCGTCCACCGGAGCGCTGCGCGAGCTCGGTCGGATTGTGATGCGCATGCTCGGGCACAGGCACGAAGGTCAGCGACAGAGCATGCGGCGCAAGCGTGTCGATGATCGCGTCCGCATCCTTGTTGGCCAGGATGCCCAGGACGATATGCTTTGAACCATGGTCCGCAAGCAGGGCTGCGAGCGCCCTCGCGGCTTCGACGTTATGGGCGCCGTCCAGCCAAGTTTCGGACGTTCCGACGAGCGGTCCCGGCGCCAGCTCCTGAAAGCGCGCGGGCCAGCGGGCCGACGTCAGTCCGCTCAGGAATGAGGCGCGGCCGACCGGCAGGGCGCTCTGCCGTTCGATCATCTGCCAGGCGAGGTTGGCGTTCCTGACCTGATGATCGCCCAGTAGCGAGGATCGAAGCGTCGGATCGATCGACCAGTCTCGACCTTCCAACGCGACCGGCGCGCCGCGCTCTTCGGCCATGCGGAGGATTGGTGCCTCCGCCTCCTCGGATTGCGCAAGCACGACCAGCGGAACACCGGATTTCGCGATCCCCGCCTTCTCACCTGCAATCTCGGCCATGCTTGCCCCGAGGAACTGCTGGTGGTCGATTCCGATCGCCGCGATCCCCGTGACCAGCGGACGCTCGATGACGTTGGTGGAATCGAGCCGCCCGCCGAGCCCGACTTCGATCACGGCTGCATCGGCCGGCTTTTCCGCAAACGCGAGGAAGGCGACGGCCGTCGTGACCTCGAAGAAGCTTGCCTCGATGTCGCCGCCTGCGTCGAGAACCCTGGCGAGCAGGTCTGCAAGCGCTTCATTTTCGATTAGCCCCCCTGCGATGCGGATGCGCTCATTGAATCGCACTAGGTGCGGGCTGGTGAACATGTGCACGCTGCGCCCGGATGCCTCGATCGCGGCGCGGAGAAATGCGCAGGTCGAGCCCTTCCCGTTCGTTCCGGCGACATGGAAGACGGGCGGCAAGGCATCTTGCGGCCGCCCGAGCCGGTCGAGATCG
>Ga0105248_10003170_pt1 | contig 18222 bp, 14 predicted proteins | sample KBSS34metaG_FD_81524 | JGI IMG/M metagenome (GOLD analysis project Ga0105248, IMG submission 81524) | Switchgrass rhizosphere microbial communities from Kellogg Biological Station, Michigan, USA - KBS S3-4 metaG | ecosystem: Host-associated > Plants > Roots > Rhizosphere > Soil | place... | reverse complement strand
GGCCATGATTAGCTCGATGCCTGAAACAAAAAAGGCCAGGAACGAAACCTGCAGCATGGATGTCAATTCGACGACCCATTTCATGGAAGGGATATTTCTGGCTTGCTTTCGGACCCGCAAGAGCAGGCTCAGCGTAGACAGCAGCAGGATAAAATAAAGGCCAAAGCCGGCAAAGCCGTGATCGCCCAGCACTTCAAAATAAATGCTGTGTGCCGCATGCCCGCCTGTAAAACCCGCCGGCGCTCCGGGAGTCGTTAGCGTGGTCGCATAGATGGACTTGCCGTAGCTGTAATGCTGGTAAACAAAAGGGTCCTGGCTGGCGTTGAACCCGCCGCCGATCAGCGGCCGGGCGACCGCGATATTGAAGCTGGTGGTCCAGGCGTCCCAGCGGGTGAGGAAGGTGGTCTGGCTGCTGGCTTCCTTGAGCGTCCCCATCCGGTCGAACCAGCTTGCCGGCATCAACAAATAGGCGGGCACAACCACGGCAATCGTGCCGATGGCCAAGGCAAAGCGGCGCGAAGATTTCCACCACAGATATCCCGCCATGACGCCAAGCCCGATGAAGCCGCCTCGCGAGAAAGTGCCCAGGACACCGAAGGTGGTGGCGACCATCCCGAACAGCAGGCCCATCCGCACCGTGTGGCTGCCGGTCTGGAGGCGCAGATAGTTCATCAGCGGCAGCGACATGCAAAGCGCCAGCGCCAGGTTGTTGTTGTCAACGAGTTGGGAATCGGCGGGTCCGATGACATGGGCGCCGCTGCCCATGATGAGCGTGAAGATGCCGCCTTTGACACCAAAATAGCCCAGCGACAGCGCGATCACCCAGATCAGGGCGTGAATTCTGCGTGGCGTCCCCATCAGCATGGGGATCAAGAGTCCCAGCAACATCACCTTTATGACCCTGTTCCAGCCGTCCCAGGCAAGCGTGTGGTTGAGGGCGAAAATGGTGGAGGCGGTGATCGTCACCACGAACAGGAACCAGACTGTGACGATGCCCGGCGAGGCAATTTTTTTCCGGTCCTTGGTGAACACCACCATCACCAGGGTGGCGAGGGCCAGGATCAGGTTCAGCGGTGCGCTGCTGAGAATGCCCCAGATCAGCTTCTGGGGCGTCATCAGGGTGAGCCACGTCCAGCCCAGCACGCCGGCCGACGGCGCACGGAACGTCTGCACCAGGATGGCGAGGAGCAGGGGCCCCAGAAAAAGGTCACGCATGTATCATCACCACCGGCGCTGCTTCTTTCGTGCCGCGGCCTCCGCGGATTCGGGTTTTTTCTCTGCCGCCCGGCCGAACAATTCTCTCAGCCATGCCGGCTCTGATTCCGCGCTTCCCCAATAGATGGCGAGGATGACGAGGATGCATCCGGTGGCAAAATAAATGGCGTTCATTTAGGATATCTTTCCTCGGATGCTGTAAGCCCAAAATCCCAAATAATCCGGTGCAGTATGGAACCAGAAATCACAACGACTGATTTACAGCGCCTGTCCGTCTTCAAGTATGGACCCGACGAATCGCGCGGCTGGGGGCCGACGTTACGCCAAAGATTCGGCTATTACACGCCGGACGACTGGTACGAAACGCTTGTGGATCAATTGGTTACCTCAGAAACCCGGTGGCTCGAAGTCGGCTGTGGCCGCAGCATTTTCCCGTCCAATCCCTCGCTCGCCGCCAGGCTCTCGGGCCGCTGTGCGCGGCTGGTGGGCGTGGATGAGAGCGAAAACATCGCGGACAATCCCTACATCCATGCCTACCAACAGGTCTATCTGGAAGATTTCAAGACCGATGAGGTTTTCGACCTGATCACCTTTCGCATGGTCGCCGAACACGTCCGGGAACCCGACAAGCTCGCGGGGGCGCTGACACGATTGCTGGCTCCGGGCGGCCGGATCGTCATCTATACGGTCCATCGGTGGTCTCCTGTCTCGGTCGTGGCTTGGCTGACGCCGATGACGGTTCATCACGCCCTCAAGGGCCTGCTCTGGGAGGCCGAGGAGCGCGATACATTTCCCGTCGAATACCGAATGAACACGCGGAGCGACTTGTCGGACGTCTTCAACAAATTCGGCTTTGAGGAAAAGAGCTATAGGCTGCTCAGCGATTGCCGGACATTCCAGAGATGGAAGCTGACCAATGTAATGGAGCTCACGCTCTGGAAAGCGCTCCAGACGATCGGCCTGAACTATCCCGAAGTGTGCGTCTTGACCACCTATGGCTGGGCGCCGGGTAAACCCGACGGCGCATCCGGCGCTTCCGGTTCGTAAATCCCCATGGCTGCGGTGCGCGGCGCGGCTTGTCTTCTGGTCACCAACATATTTCCACCGGCGGTGGGCGGGTCATCGGAAGTCTATGCGGCGCTCGCCGCTTCCGCGCAGGGCAATATCGCCGTCTTGACCTCCTCGCATGATCACGAGACCGGCCGCGAGCGGCCGTACTGGAAAGCTTTTGATCGCAATGCGCTCTATCCGATCCATCGGGTGAAATGCGTCAGGCCCTTCCTCGGGGCTCGTGGGTTTTTCTACCGCCTGCATGAGGCGGCGACCGCCATGATGCTTGCCGGAACGGTGCTGCGCCTGGCCCTGCGTTATCGCGTCCGGGCCATCTGCATTGCCGATGATGAAACCGTGGGCTGGCTCACCGTGCTGGCGAAATATCTCCTGGGGCGCCGTGTGCTGATTTATTGTCATGGCGACGATCTTCGATGCGCCGACGAACTGGTGCCGCGGCGCAGCCGCTGGTTTCGGCTTGCCGACCGAATCGTGGCGGCAAGCCACTATGCCGGGGATCTGCTGACCGCTCGCTTCGCCGTTCCCGCCTCCAAGGTCGCCGTCATCCAGAACGGTGTTGATCTCATGGCGTTCCGGCCGCAGCCGGCGCCTGCGTCCTTCCTGCGTCAACACAGCGCCGAAGGGCGACGGGTGCTGTTGACAGTGAGCCGGCTGGTGCCGCGCAAGGGCATCGATAAAGTGCTGCAAGCCCTGCCGGCCATCGCCGGGAAATTTCCTGATGTGCTGTATCTGATCGCGGGCGACGGTCCTGGGCGCCGGGACTTGCAGCAGATGGCGGAGGGGCTGGGGGTTGCGCATCTGGTGCGCTTTGCGGGTGCGGTGGAACATGCCCGGACACCGGATTTCTACAACGCCGCCGAACTTGTGCTGTTGCCCAACCGGGAAGAGGCAGGCGAGGCCGATGGCTTGCCGTTGATCTTTCTGGAAGCCAATGCCTGCGGCAAACCGGTGATCGGGGGAAGGGCTGGCGGGACGCCCGAGATCGTCCGCGATGGTGAAAACGGTGTTCTGGTCGATGGCCGCAACACCGGCGAAATCGCGGATGCGGTATGTGGACTGTTGGGCGATGAAAGCGGCCGCAAAGCGATGGGGGAACGGGCTCTCCGGATGGCGCAGGATTTTGGCTGGCCGGCGCGCGCCCAGCATTTCCTGGACGCCTGCGAAGGCGGGAAAAGTTAAGGACACCGCTACAGGGAGCGCGGACCGGTCAGTTGCTTGAGCCGGGCGGTATCGAGCTTTTGCTTGTCATTGCCCGTCAACCGGTAAAGCGTGACCGAACCGGTGGCGGTGAGCTTGCGATAAAGAACCTGCCATCTTTGCGGCTCCAGCGCGCGGGCTTGTTCGACCTGTGCAATATGCGCCCAGTCATCGCGGCCCCGCTCCAGCCGCACCAGCACCAGCGGAATGGCATAGTGATCGATGGCCGCCAGGACCTCTTTGGAGGTTTTGAATCGCGGCTGATACTCCTGGGAATTGTAGCCGCCGCCGCCCAAAAGACGAGAGCCGCGTACCGCAAACAGGCTGGGCCGCGCGGGATCATGCATGGCGATCTCCGCCACCGCCGCGCCTTCCGCGCCGCCATCGCTCACCACCAGGACGGAAGGGTTGTCGGCAATGCGGTGCCGCCAGATCTGCGCCACGGCCTCGGTAAGGTCGAACTGGCGTTTAACTTCGGCGCTTGCCGTCCAGGGCAGCGCGGCGACCATCACGATGGCAGCCAGCGCAAGCGAAATCACCGGCCGGGGCGCGATCTGGCGGATGCCGATGGCGGCCAAAAGCAGCAAGGGCGGCAGCGCCGGCTCCAGATACCGGTCCTGGATGGCGGCTGGCACGACGCACTGAAAGACAAGCACCGCCGTCAGCAGGACGAAACTCACCGCGGAAAGATCGCGTGTGGCGTCCCGCCTGTCCTGGAAAAGGGGGATCGTGCCCAGTGGCGCCAGCAGGAGCAGTAATGGGCCATAGGCGGTCAGGAGGATGCGGGCGTTTTCGGCCACCGCCACCGACGTGTAAGGCCAGCCCCAGCCAAACCGGAAGCCTTGCGCCACCAGGGGATAGGTCATCACCGACCAAGGACCGGCGATCACAATCACGATGGCAACGGGCGCCCAGAAGGAAGCCCGCTTCAACAGGCTCCAGTTGCGGTCCAGCAACAGGAAGAGCGGTGGGATCAAGGCCAGGCAGCCGGCGTTGCCCTTGGTCAGTAAGCCAAAGGCCGCGAGAAGGCCGAAGGCGATGGAATAACGCCAATGGAACGTGCGGGTGTAGCGGAACCAAGCCAGAGCGGCGAGCAGGCACAGCAGGGTAACGGCGCCATCCAGCATGATGGCGGCGCTGCTGACCTGCGTGATCGGGGAGGATACAAAAGCCAGGACGCAAAAACCGGCCAGAACTCTCCCCAGCGGCTTGGCCGCCACCCCGTAAAGGAGCATTGCGATCGCCGCCGTGGTGAGGGCGGAGAAAAGCAGCACGGAGACTCTGCTCCAACCGAACAGGAACATCCAAAAAGCTTCGATCACGTACCAGAAGGGTCCCCAATGACCGATACCGACCAGGGGATAGGCGCTGGAGAAATCGCGCAGATACTTGACCGGCGGGGTTGTCAGTCCCCCGGCGAGATAGTCATGGATGAAAAGGCCCGACACATAGTGGGAGCATTCGTCGTATCCGAATTCCGTCCCGTAGGCTCCCAGCCGGAGTTGCAGGACGACGGCCAACGCGACGGCCAAAAAACCGATCAGCCCCCATTCGGCGATTGCCGCGATTTTTGCCGGCTGCCGGCTTGGTTCGCCCCCCTCCTTCTGCGGAGAGTGCCCCGTACTTTGCGTCACACCAGCGACCATTTGTACGGCAGTTGCTGCTTGTTGCGCGCCGCAAGCGCGCTTTCCAAAGCCTGGTTCGCCCAAGTCAGGCTTTCATCGATGTTGGCGATCCCCGCATGCTTGGCCAACACCAGCGCGCCGCGGCTATAGGGCAGATAGAATAGCTGCTTGATGTCCAGCTCATCGGGATTCTCCACCGTCAGCTTCAGGCCCGCGGCGGTCAGATCCCAGGCTTCCTTCCAGCTCGTCGCCCAGGGGGCGGCGGCATCGGCACGCATCACCATGCGATAGGGCGTGCATTGCGCCCGTGGCCAGCCGCTTTTGCCGTTGGTGCGCGCGATGGTGGAGCCGATTTTCCATTCCAGGATCGGCCGCCAGTCCGAAAAGCCCATCATGACGATCCAGCCGAACACCGCGCCAAGGAATTCTCCCTGCCAGGGGGAGTCATAAGTGCCGCGCTTCAACCCATCCCGGTCATCGCCGAATTCCCATTCGGTGGTGCGGAAGATGGCGCGCGGCGGCGTGGTATTGGCGACGAAAGTCTTGGTGTAGAAATCGCGATAGCTGTTGAGCAGTTTCTGCCAATAGGCTTGGGACATCAACCATTTGGGCACATTGGCGGGCGTGGCCTTGGTGGCCTGGGCCCAGCTTCTCAGCATCCAGGCATCGCCGCGAATCTGCGTGGTGCGATAACGATAATCCCAAGGCAGCCACATCACATTGTAGGTTGCCGTGAGTTGCAGCTGCTCCAGGTGATAGGGATCGCCCGTCAACAGGAAGGGAAGATAGGAAAGAGCCGGCTCGTGGGCGGCGTCGGGATGATAGGGCGTTTCCGTGCGGGGAATGAAAGGCTGGCCGGCATTGGGGCCGTAGATGGTGCCGCGCGGATATGCAAAAAGATCGATCGGCGCATTGGTTTTTTCATCCCGCAGATTCCACGGCATAGACCCTGCCGCTTCCGCTTGGGCGAGCAGGGCGGCAAGCGCGGTACTGTTCCCGGTGCCAAGATATTGCGCCTGTTCTTCGGTCATCAGGCCGATTTCGGGGCGTTCGCCGGTGGCGCCTTCGTAGGCGGCCAGCCCCGCCAGCCCCATAGGCTGATAGGCCACCAAAGACACCGGCTTGGTGTTGGGATGAAGCGTTTCGCTGATCCTGGGCATCAGCCACTGATCCATCAGCTGGGCGGGGTTTGCGCGAACCGGGCGCGGGGCGGACTGCCACCGCCAGCGGGAAAACCAGTAATGCGCCGGCACATCGACGGACGCGACGGTCGCGGCGCCTTTAAGGATTCTTGCCTGGTATTTGGGAAGATTGGCCGGCTGCGCATTCCACAGCCGTCCCAGTTCGAACACCACCTCCAACCGGTCGCTGCCGCGATCCGGACGGATGAAGACGCTCAAGGGCAATTGGGGGTGGTTGACGCGAATGCAGTCCTGAACGAACTGGCCCAAGGGATCGGAATAAGGACCAAGATCGGTTCCGCTGGCGCCGTCATAGCGATAGGTTTGCCCGCCAAGATCGATCTCCACCGCGATATCGGATGCGGTCGCGGCCCATACGGGCGTGGCGGCCAAGCCTGCGAGTCCGCTGGCAACGAATTCCCGACGCCTCATACCGGCCCCCGCATGATTTTGCGCCGCCACATTACAGAAAAGTCCCTGGAAATCGAGTGGTTTGCACAAGGCACGCGGGACTTCGTCCTGCTTGCACAAATGTTAAGATCACGCCGCATTCCAGCAGACGGGGCCAGGGCGCGCGGAACAATCATCCTTAAGGCGGGACATACCGGCGGTTAGGCGGCACGCTGAATGAGAGCAGCGCGAAAAGGTGCGGCTGCTTCACGGAATCGCTGATCGTCCGCTTTTCCGGCGCCCGGTAACGATGCTCTTTGTTCCCGCGCGACGGCCAAATTGGCTTTTGGTATTAAGGTCGTTCCCTGAGTCGGGCACCGGCCGCCCTGCATGATCAAGGTATCTATTGACAATCCGGTTGCCCTGGCGCGTGCAGAACCTGGCGGACAAGATCATCAGTGCTTGTCACTATTACGCCAATCGCAGGGCGAATGAGCGCCGGCCGGCCGGGCGTGAATTCAAGATCCTGTTTTGCGTGCCTTTTTATGGCTACACCGGCGGCGCATTCGCCGTGCTGTCGGCGGCAAATCTCCTGGCCGAAAGCTGCCAGGTTTCCTTCCTGACCAAAGCCAGCAATGTCATGAATCGCTATGTCTCGCGCAAAGTACGCATGGTGGACGGCGTCGCAGAACCCTATGACTTCTGTGTGATCGAAAGCGGGGTTGACGAGGCTGTCATCTCCCGGGTGAAGCGGGACGGCGCTTGCATCATTTTGACCATGCACGGTGCGCCTGCGACCGCCGATGGCGCCAAAAACTACGGTTATTCCGACGAACAGATCGCCGACACATTGAAGGCGGTGGACAGCATCCAATATGTTTCCGACGTGCAATCGCCTTTTTTCCAAAACATTGCAGCGATCCACCGCCGGAAAATTCCCAATTATGTCCTGCCGGTCCGAAAGACCCGGCGCGGCCGCGCGGTGGGGTTGGTCTGTGATACCACCTTGTCCCACAAAAACGCCGATGCCGGTATCGCAGCGGCTGAATTGTCCTCGGCGGGCCGCATCGAAATATGGGGCCGATATCACAACCGGCGCAGTACGGCGCGCATCCGCTGGAACGGCTTTTCCAGCAACAAGGCGCGTATCTATGGCAGCTTTGATGTTCTGGTCCATCTCAGCCGGCTCGAGAACCAGCCGCTGGTGATCCTGGAAGCCATCAGCGCGGGCATTCCCTGCGTGCTGGCGCCGCTATCGGCCTATGACGGTTTTCGGGGCGTGGAAGGAATTTATTTTGCGCAGAGCGACGATCCTGCCGCGGTTGCACGCGCCATCGATCAGGCGCTGGATTGTCCGCAAGAGACGCGCGATGGGCTCGTTCGCTTTTGGGACGCCAATTTCTCACCTGACGCGGTTTTGGCGCAGTGGCTCGGCTATCTGAAAGAGGTCCGCAAGCGCAAAGAGCAGGGGGTGCAGACCGCCCTGTCTTCCTGATGCCAGGCGACGGCCTTTCGCAAGGCCGTCCGGTCAGGCGGCGATCGGCCACATCGCGCTGGTGAGCGCGGAAACCGGCAGGTCGGTGCGGTACAGCGTCTTGTCCACGAACCAGACGCACGTGACGGTCGTCATGTCACCGGCCTGCTGCACGGCTTCGATCGTCATGTCCGGACCGCCGGATTTCAGGCACACAACTTCACCAGGCTGATAAGAATGCATGGATCACCTCAGCAATAATTTGAAGCGAAGTATCAATCGAAATTCTTGGCCATTCGTTAATGACGCTTGCAGAGACGAACGCGCGGTTAATCGCCGTTAAACATGATTTTTCGCGATATCGGCGCGGGGCCGTCTACAGGGCCTGGGCGCTCGTCCCGGCTTCATCCAGTTCTTTTTTCAGCCGCCGTTCCCAGTTCAACGCCGTGGTCACGATGGTCTCCAGGTCGTCATGCTTGGGCTTCCAGTTCAGCACCTTGGACAGCTTGGCGGTGTTCGCCACCACGCTTGCCAGGTCGCCAGGCCGGCGTGGCGCCTCTTCGATGGCAAGCGCCCGGTTCGACAGCCGTTCCACCGCCGCCGCCACTTCCCGAACGGAAAAGCCCCGGCCATAACCGCAATTCAGCAGGAGGGATTCGCCGCCGTTGCGCAGATGGTGCAGCACGCGATGGTGGATATCGACCAGGTCCGAGACGTGAATATAGTCCCGCACCCCGGTGCCGTCCGGGGTGTCATAGTCGGTGCCGAAGATGGTCAGGCTTGAGGCTTGACCGGTCGCGACCTGGCAGGCGCGTTTGATCAGATGCGTGGCGCGTGGAGTCGATTGTCCGGTCCGTCCCTTGGGATCGGCGCCGGCGACATTGAAATAGCGCAGGATGCCGAATTTGAGTGGATGCGCCTCGGCGGTGTCCTGCAACATCCATTCGGTCATCAGCTTGGAGCGGCCATACGGACTCAAGGGGATGGTGGGGCCTTCTTCGGAAACCGGAATGACAGGCGGCGAGCCATAGACCGCGGCGGTCGAAGAGAAGATGAAATTGCCCACCCCTTGACGGACACAGGCTTCGATCAGGGTGCGCGCGCCAGAGGTATTGTTGGCATAATAATCCAGCGGTTTTTCCACCGATTCCGGCACGACCACGGAGCCGGCGAAATGGATCACCGAACCGACCTTGTGCGCTTCGATCAATTTTGAAACCAAGGCCTGGTCGGCGATGTCGCCGCGAACGAAGGCGATGTTCTTCGGCAGGTTCTTTTCGACGCCCGTGCACAGGTTGTCCAGGACGACAATGTCCTCGCCCGCCTCGATGAGGTGGTGCGCCATATGGCTTCCGATGTAGCCGGCTCCCCCGGTTATCAAGGTGCTCATGGTGCCTCGATTGCTTAGGCGTCGGGCCGGCCGACGCTGACATAGCGAAAGCCTGCTTCGCTCATATGAGCGGGGCGGTAGACGTTGCGCAAGTCCACCATCAGAGGCGTCTTCAGCGCCGCCTTGACGCGCGCGAAGTCGAGCGCCCGGAACTCGTTCCACTCGGTGAGGAGCACCACTCCGTCGGCGCCTTCCAGCGTTTCATAGGTATCCGCGCAATAATCCAGTTGCATGTGCTTGGCCGCTTCCTTGTGCCCTTCGGGATCGAAGGCGCGAATGGTGGCGCCGGCCTTTTGTAGATAGGGCACGATCACCAGCGAAGGCGCATCGCGCATGTCGTCGGTGTTGGGCTTGAAGGTCAGGCCCAGCACCGCGATGGTCTTGCCCTTGACGCCGCCAAAGGCCGCTTCGATCTTGCGCGCCATGGCGAGCTTGCGGTCGTCATTGACCGACACCACCGCTTCCACGATGCGGGTGGGCGCGCCCAGCTGCTGTGCCGTCTGCACCAGGGCCAGCGTGTCCTTGGGGAAGCAGGAACCGCCATAGCCGGGACCGGCGTGAAGGAATTTGCCGCCGATGCGCCCGTCCAGGCCGATGCCGCGGGCCACGTCCTGCACATTGCCGCCAACCTTCTCGCAGATGTCCGCCATCTCGTTGATGAAGGTGATCTTGGTAGCGAGAAAGGCATTGGCGGCATATTTGATCAGCTCGCTGGTTTCGCGGCTGGTGAAGAGGATCGGCGTCTCATTCAGATAGAGCGGGCGGTAGACCTCGCGCATCACGGTGCGGGCGCGATCGGTGTCGCAGCCCACCACCACGCGGTCGGGGCGGCGGAAATCCTCCAGCGCCGAACCTTCGCGCAGGAATTCGGGATTGGACGCCATGTCGAACTGGGCGTCGGGGCGCTTGTTGCGGATGATCTCTTCCACCTTGCGGCTGGTGCCCACCGGCACGGTGGATTTGGTCACCACCACGGTATAGCCGGTCAGGGCGTCGGCGATTTCTTCCGCGGCGGCAAAAACAAAGGAGAGGTCGGCATGACCATCGCCGCGCCGGCTGGGCGTGCCCACGGCGATGAACACCGCCTCGGCGTCTTTCACCGCCGCCTTCAGGTCGGTGGTGAAGGAGAGCCGCCCGGCCTTGGAATTGACCGCCACGACATCATCCAAACCTGGTTCGAAAATGGGAATGCCGCCGGTTTTCAGCGTCTGGACCTTGCCGGCATCCTTGTCGATGCAGATCACGTCGTGACCGAATTCCGACAGGCAAGCGCCGGATACAAGTCCCACATATCCTGTGCCGATGATGGCGATGCGCATGGAATCTCCGAAAAATAGTGCCTGTTTCTGGCCCGAACGGGGTTCTAATACAAGGGAATTGCCAAAGGATTTCTTAAATTGTCCCTTTGATGACAAAGGGTTATAACCTTTGCGATGATCGAAATTCGTGAACTGGTCTTTGAATATCCCGGTCATCGGGCGCTTGCCGGCGTCAGTCTTACGATTGTTAAGGGCTCCATCACCGCGCTGGTGGGGCCCAACGGGGCGGGCAAGACCACACTGCTGCGCTGCATGGCGGCGCTGGAAACACCCTATTCGGGCCATGTGACAATCGATGGCTTGGATACGCGGGAAGCGCCGCGGGCCATCCATGCCGGGCTGGGATACCTGCCGGACTTTTTTGGCCTGTATGACGCTTTGTCGGTTCGGCGCTGCCTGCACTATGCTGCCCGCGCTCATGGCATTGCGCCCGAGGCTGCCGCCGCTGCGGCGGAAGCGGCCGCTGTCCGGGTCGGCCTCGCGGACCGCATGGAGCAGGCTGCCGGCCAGTTGTCGCGTGGGCTGCGCCAACGGCTGGCGATCGCCCAGGCCATCGTGCACCAGCCCAAGGTGTTGTTGCTGGACGAGCCGGCGGCGGGACTTGACCCCAAGGCGCGGCGGGACCTTTCCCGATTGCTGCTTGTCTTGCGCGATGGCGGCATGACCCTGGTGGTGTCCTCCCACATCCTGGCGGAACTCGAAGATTATTCCGACCGGATGGTGATCGTGGACCGGGGGCGTATCGCCGGCGGCGACAGCATCGCGCTGAAAACCGGCGCGCGGCTGCGCATCCGCCTGGCGTCGCCGCGAGATGACTTGCAGAGCTTTCTCGCAGGCCAGGGCGTGACCATCTTGAAAGCGGACAGCGATCACGCTGTGGCCAGCATGAGCGCTGATGCCAGCGCCAGGGCGCGTCTGCTGGCGGCCCTGATAGCAGCAGGCTTTGCCGTGGCGGACTTCACGGAAGACGCCCGCGCCCTTGAGGACGTGTATTTCTCGCAGACAGGCGGGGCGGCATGAATCCGGAATTGCAACGCAATTTGTGGCTGGAAGCCTCGCCCTTCCGTCTCGCCCTGATCGCCGGTCTGGTGCTTTTGGCCTTTGCGGCCAGCTCGGTTGCGCCGCCTGCATTTGCCACACCATCCCGCGCGGCGCTGGCCCTCTACTGGTTCTTTGCGGTTTTGTGGGGCACGCGCAGCGCCGCTTTGTCGGTGGTCGCCGAAATCCGCGAGCGCACCTGGGATGGACAGAAGCTCTCCTCCATCGGTCCTTGGGAGATGGTGTGGGGCAAGCTGTTCGGCGCAACCGCCGCCAACTGGTTCGGCGCGCTTTTGTGCCTGCCTTTCATCCTGTGGCCGGCGGTGCGCGACACGGGTCTGGTTTCGGCGCTGATGTATGGCGTGATCTTGCTGGCGCTGGGCGTGTTCGCGCAAGCCGTGGCGCTGCTTTCAAGCCTGGTGCTGATCCGCCGCAACACCGGCAACTGGCGGTTGGACACATTTCTCTGCCAGGTGGCGGGCATCGTCGCCGCCTTCACATATTATTCGCTATGGAGCTCGGTTTCGGCATTCGAACGCAGTGGCACTTCCACGCTGGACTGGTGGGGTCACACTTTCAATCTCAGCAGCTTCCATCTCGTCTCGCTGCTGGTGTTCCTGGGCTGGGCGCTGGTGGGTTGCTGGCGGGCGATGCGGGCTGAGTTGCGCTTCACCAACGGGCCTTATGTCTGGCTGGCGTATCTGTTCTACAGCGCCGTCTACAGCGCCGGGTTTGAATCCTGGATGGGCCGCCAACTTCCATGGCAATCGCATGGCGCTGCCGCAAAGCTGGCGCTGGCGAGCCTCACGCTATTGGCGTCCACCTACGGCATGGCGTTCCTGGAGCCCAAGGACACGGTGCGGCTGCGCTGGCTGGGCGAGCAGCTAGGCAGGGGGCGGCTCTATCGCGTCTTCCTGGCACTGGATTGCTGGATGCTGAGCTACGCCGCCACTTTGACGGCAGGCCTTGTCCTGGCAGTGCTGTGGACGGCAAGCAGCCCAGTATCGTCTTTGATGGTGCTGGCGATGCTGGGCTTTCTCACCCGCGATGTCGCCATCTTTGTGCTGATGCAAAGCCGGGCCGGCGGCAAGGGCGATTTCGCCGCCCTGGCGATGTTGGGCGCCCTATATCTCCTGCTGCCGACGGTCCTGGCCGGCTTGGGTCTGCACGGTTTGGATTTTCTGTTCCTGCCGGTGGGCATGCTCAGCGTGGTCGCGGGTTGGGGCGAGGGCGCGGCCTGCGCTTATCTGGCTCTCAGGCGCATTGCGCGCTGATCAGCCGGACGGGTCTCTGGCAGCCGCCACTTGTGTCTTGGAATAAAGCGGGATGATGCGGGAGAGCGCGATGCCGCCTTCCAAAAGGGCGGTCATGATCTGCTGTTCGCTGACATAGGACGCGGTTCAGAAGCGCGAGCGCCTGGGTTTGGACAATTTCCCGCTCGCCACTCTTGCATGGCGCGCAATTGCTGGCGGGAAGTCCCACGCTACTGCGCCACGAACGCCGCCAGTTCGGCGGAGAAACGCGGCATCACCGCATCCCAATCGCCGAATTTCTCAGGCCAGAAGACGCGGGTGTCGGGGTGCCAGGGATATTCTCCTGTTCCCAGCTGCGGCCAGCCCAGGCCGACACTCAGATACCAGACCTTCGCGCCCACGCTGGCGGCGGTGTGCGCCGCGGCGGTGGGGGCGGAAAGAACCAGGTCCAGACCAAGCGCCAGGGCGGCCGTGCCGTCGATATCGTCCTTGAGATCCAGGCCTTCGACACTATGAATCTGCACCCCGAATTTTTCCCTGGCGCGCGCGATATCAGGGGCGCTATCGCCGTATTGCAGATTGACGAAGGTGATCCCGGGGGTCTGCAGGATCGCGCCCCAAGCGTCAATCGGCGAAAAATATTTGGCGCGCTTGCCAGTCATCATCATAGAGCGCCAGCAGATGCCGACTTTCTTGCCGGGAAGCGCCTTGAGTTTTTCCTTATACGCCGCCACACGGGCCGGATCCGGCACCAGGAAGGGTTTGCGCGGAAAGTCCGCCACCGACTTGCGGTAGTACTGCAAGGCCGACCCCATCGGGGCCCAGACATCCGGCTTATTCTTTCCCGAGGCAAAGGGTATCAGGCGCAGGGCCTTGTTGCCGTTATCGTCGATCAGGGTGCGGTCATCATAGGTGCCGACTTCCGCTTTGGGATAGGCACGCTGGTAGAGCGGAATCAGGCGGGGATCGACGCATATCTGCAGCTTTCCCTCATCGCCCACCGCGGCTAGCGCATCGGGCAGGATATTGGAGAACATGATCTCGTCGCCCAGCCCTTGTTCTCCCACCAGCAAAAGCTTCTTGCCGCGTACATCCTCGCCATGCCAGCGGGGTGCATCGATCATGTGGTGGAAATAGCAGCGGAAGCGCTCATTGTTGCGGATCTCGTATTCGCGGAACCCTTCTTCCAGCTTGCCCAGGCCGATCAGGCAGATGCTGCGCGAATGCCGCGTCTCGATGCGCTCAGCCGGGTCCACCACCAGCTCCAGCGCCTTGTCATAGCTGACCAATGCTTTGTCGAGCTGGCTGAGATGCTGATAGGCATAGCCCAGATTGTGGTAGGCGCGGGCGAAGCCGGGCTCCAGCCGCGCGGCTTCTTCGTAGAAGACCAGGCTTTCATCGGCGCGGCCTTCCTCGGCCAGGACGGTGGCCAATGAATTCCACAGGATGGCCTGTTCGGGCATCTGGTAGAGCGCGGCGCGCAAGGTCCCGATGGCATCGTCGAGGTGACCCATATCCGCCAGGCAGCTGCCCAGATTGTTGTAGCCCAGGGGCGAGTCCGGGCAGGCGGTAATGTAAAGCCGGAACATGTTGGCGGCGGCTTCGGTCAGCTTGAGATTCCAGGCGGTGAGGCCGAGATTGATCAGGAGTTCGGGGTCTTCCGGGTCCAGCTCAAAAGCGCGCTCATAGGTGACCAGCGCCTTGTGCAGATGGCCCATGCGCTCCAGCGCCATGGCCAGGACGTGAAACGCCTTGGGATTTTCGCTGTCGGCGTCGGTTGCCTTGAGCGCCCATTGGCCGGCCCTGACGATGTCGCCCTTGCGCCAGGTGCGGACGGCGCGCTTCAGCAGGACGTTGGAACGGTGCCGGGCCTTTTCCCGGACAACCTCATTGAACAGTTCCTCCAGCTTGTCGATGGCCTGGAGACGGGCATCCACCCCGGCAAGGGTATCCAATGTCGGCTGGGGCAGGGCCTTGGCCATATCCGTCTCGGTTTGAAATCGGCCCGTATCAAACCGGTTTAACGTTAATCACTCGTTATCGAAAACATTGAAAAATGAAGCATTCGCCGGACCTTTGTGTTTCTGGCGGCAAAAGTGCAATGCGGGGCAAGCCGTGAAGAACATCGCCGAACGCCTGGTCGACGTCTCAACCCATCACGGGCCTGTCGTGGCGAGCGTGGACGGATACGACGTCATCGACTGCGAGGCTTGCGGCTTTCGCCACATCGATCCGCTCTTCACCCACGAGCAGTTGCGGAAATTCTACGAGACGGAATTCTACGAAAGCGAACGTCCCGATTACTTCGAACGCATGGAAGCGGACCGGGAATGGTGGATGCTGCGCTATCGCCATTACTACGAGTTGCTGGAAACGCACACGCGCGGCCGGCGCATTCTGGATATCGGCTCGGGCCCCGGCTATTTCCTGGAAGCGGGCCGTGAGCGCGGTTGGCAGGTTTTGGGCTTCGAGCCTTCGCGCGCCGCCGCCGACTATACGCGGGCGCGGGGTCTGGCGGTGGTCAATGACTTCTTCTCCGCTGCCAGGGCGAGGGAGCAGGGATCCTTCGACGTCATTTCGATGAGCATGGTGCTGGAGCATGTCCGCGATCCGATTGGATTGATCGAGGAGGCGCGCAGCCTGCTTGTGCCGGGCGGACTTCTGTTTGTCGCGTCGCCCAACGACTTCAATCCGCTACAGATGGTTTTGTGGAAGAAGATGGGTTTTCAACCCTGGTGGGTCAATCCAAAGCATCATCTGAATTATTTCAATACCGCTTCAGCGCAAAATTTCCTCGAGGAGCGTCGCTTCGACGTCCTGCATCTGGAGACCAGCTATCCGCTGGAGAATTTCCTGCTGGCGGGCCGCAACTATGTCGGCGATGCCACCCTGGGGCGGGCTTGCCACAATGAACGCAAGGCATTTGAGAGCGCGCTGTTTCTTCATGACAAGGAGCGGATGAAGGCCCTGGCCGCCTCCTGGGCGGCGCAGGGCATCGGGCGCGAATTCATCATTCTGGGCAGGAAGCCGTGAAGATAGTCGGACTGGTTCAAGCGCATCACCGAGGCTGGGCCGGCGCCCAGGATTTGTCGTTGGCCCGGGTCGGCGGCAAATATGCCGTGGAAGAGGTCATCGACCGGCTGGTGGCCATGCCGGCGATCGACGCCGTCACCATCGCGGTGCCGGACGATCCCGGCAACGAAATCTTCCGAGAGATCGCGTCCGCGCGGGGGGCGAGTTGCTTCTTCGGGTCGCCGGAAAATGTGCTGGAGCGCTGCAAAGGCGCTCTGGACGCGGCGGGCGCCGACATCGCCGTGCATGTGATGGGCCAGCACTGTTTTGTCGATACCGTGCTGCTTTCGGAGATGCTGGGTTTCATGGGCGAAACGGAAGCGAAATTCGTTTCCCTGCCGGACGCCTTCACGCCCTATTTCGCGGGAAAGGTCTATACCCGCGCCTTGCTGGACGAAGTGAGCGATGCGATTTCGGCGCTACCCCAAGACCGCGCCATTCATTTCGCCCGTTATGCCGCGTTCATCGAGCTGCACCGCGAGTGTTTCCAGGCGAAGGTCTATGAGCGGCTGCCGCAATACAGCCGGGACTATCTGCTCAAGGTGCGCGACATGGCGCGGGAGATTTTCTCGGATGACCGCATGCATGTGGATGCTTCGCAGGCCAGCACGATCTCCAATCCGTTGTTCGAAAGCTATGAGTTCGCCCGCGGTCAGTTCGGCGCAACGGACAGAGTGCTGGATATCGCCTGCGGCGACGGCTATGGCTGCCGCATCATGGCGGGCCATGTCGGCCAAGTGCTGGGCATGGACATCAACGCGCCGCTGATCGCGGCCAACCAACAGGCCAACGAGGCCGCCAATATCTCTTATGGCGTGGGTGACTGTTTTGCCCTGTCATTGGACAATGGCGCCGTCACGGGCGCCACCGCGATGGAGCTGATCGAGCATCTGCCGGTGGATCAGGTAGACAGTTTCGTGAAGGAAGTGCGCCGCGTGGTCGCCCCCGGCGGCAGCTTCGTCTGCTCCACGCCCCAGAACAGCCACGGCGACATTCCCGTGGTGCCCTGGCATGTGAAGGAATATTCCGTCGCCGAGCTGCGCGCGATCCTGGAGCGTCATTTCGCCAGCGTCAAAATCCTCTCCTCCAAGTCCGGCGGCCGCCTCAGCGAATGCGAGACCGGGCAGAAAATGGTTGCCCTATGCCGCTAGTCCAGCCTGAAATCCGATCCGCTTCCCAGCCCTGTGAGGGCGCCGATCTGGTGCTTGATGCGTTTTTGCGGCATCGGGTTCGCCACGTTTTCATCTTCCCCGGCGGCACCATCGCCCCCATCCTGGACCGCATCGAAAAGCGGTCCAAGATAGAGATCGTCTGTCCGCGCACCGAGCAGGGCGCCGGCTATGCCGCGCTGGGCTATGCCCGCATGACGGGCGAGACGGCGGTGTTCATGGTGACCTCGGGCCCCGGCGTAACCAACGCGGTGACGCCTATCGCCGACGCCTATTACGACAATATCCCCCTGGTGGTGATCACGGGCCAGGTGGGGACCGCCGATATGCGCGGCGACTTGCCGGTGCGCCAGCGCGGCTTTCAGGAAGTCGACACGGTGGAGCTGATGAAGCCCATCACCAAGCGGGCTTTCCAGGTCAGGGACATCCGCGAACTGCCCGATGTGATGGAGCAGGCTTTTTTCCTGGCGCGATCGGGCCGTCCCGGCCCGGTGGTGGTGGATCTGCCGATGAATGTGCAGCGCGGCATCGCCGACGACTGGCGCGCCCCGGCCAAGCGCACCGACGTGCTGCCTTTCGTGCCTGCCGACAAGATCGAAACCCTGGCGCAATGGATCAGCGGCGCGAGCCGGCCGGTCATCCTGGCCGGCGGCGGCGTGATCGGCGCGAACGCCCATCAGGAATTGCGCGCTCTGGCTGACCAATACCGAATTCCGGTGACCATGAGCATGCCGGGCATGGGCGCCTATCCTTCCCGTGCGTCGCTGTCGCTGGGCCTGTGCGGCTATGCCGGCAGCCAATATGCCAATCTGGCGATGTACAAGTGCG
>Ga0105248_10003168_pt1 | contig 18225 bp, 15 predicted proteins | sample KBSS34metaG_FD_81524 | JGI IMG/M metagenome (GOLD analysis project Ga0105248, IMG submission 81524) | Switchgrass rhizosphere microbial communities from Kellogg Biological Station, Michigan, USA - KBS S3-4 metaG | ecosystem: Host-associated > Plants > Roots > Rhizosphere > Soil | place... | reverse complement strand
CTGGATCCATGTCGATGTGATGGACGGCCATTTCGTTCCCAACATCACGATCGGCCCCGGCGTCGTGAAGGCGCTGCGCCCGCATACCGCGAAGACGTTCGACGTCCATCTGATGATCTCGCCGGTCGATCTGTTCCTCGACGATTTCGCCGCCGCCGGCGCGGACATCATCACCGTGCATCAGGAAGCCGGCCCGCATCTTCACCGTACGATCCAGCGGATCAAGGGGCTCGGCAAGCGCGCGGGCGTGTCGTTGAATCCGGCGACGCCGGCCAAGATGCTCGATTATATCATCGATGATATCGATCTTGTGCTGGTGATGAGCGTCAACCCGGGCTTTGGTGGGCAGAGCTTCATCGAAAGCCAGCTGCGCAAGATCGAGGCGATCCGCAAGATGATCGACAAGACCGGCCGCCATATCGACCTCGAAGTCGACGGCGGAATCGATCAGGTCACCGCCGTCCGCGCGATCGCGGCGGGCGCCGACGTGCTGGTGGCGGGCACCGCGACCTTCAAGGGCGGTCCGTCCGCTTATGCGGCGAACATCGCCGGATTGAAGGCGGGATCCCGACCCGCGTGACGGAAGGCGGTCCGCCCGGCTCTGACGATGGGGTCGTGCCGGGCAAACGGCTGATCCGGATCGACGGCGACAAGGGGCGATCGCTGTCCGAACGGCTGTCGACCCAATTCCATGTGCTGGCCTGGCGCACCCCGCTGCACGGTCTTCGGCTGCGCGGCCGCTATCCGCTGAAATTGCTGGGCGTGCCGATCGATCCGATCGAAGGGCTGGTGCGCGCGGGCGGGGCGATGTTGGATGGCGAGATCATCTGGCGCGGCGAAAGCGTCGCGATCGGCACCTATGATTTCAAGCCGCGCGCGATATCGCCGGCGTTCAGCGACTATCTGCAAAGTTTCGCCTGGCTGCGCGACCTCTCCGCCGCAGGCCCGCGCACCCGCGTTGCGCCGATCGCCGAACAACTGACGCAACGCTGGGTCGATGCGTTCGGCAAGCAATTGCACGAGGCGGCATGGCGGCCCGATCTGTGGGGCCGGCGCATCCTCTATTGGGGCAGCCATGCGCCGCTGATCATGTCGTCGGACGAGATGCGGTCGTCCGTGCTCAACGCCCTGGCGCGCGGCGCGCGGCATCTCGATCGCAGCGCCGACAAGGCTGTTCCGGGGCTGGCGCGGGTGGCGGCCTGGACCGGCGTGGTGGCGGCCGGGCTGCTGATCCCCGGTGGCGAGTTGCGGCAGATCCATGGCGAGAAGGGGCTGGAGCGGGCGCTCGCTGCGGCGCTGCACGAGGATGGCGGCATCGTCAGCCGCTCGCCGGTCGAGCAGATGGACCTGATCGGCCTGCTCGCGATGCTGCGCAAATATTATGAGATGCGCTCGCAGCGCCCGGCCGCCTTCGTCACCGCCGCGCTCAACAAGACCGTGCCGGCCTTATTGGGGCTGACGCTCGGCGATAGCGGCCTGTCGAGTTGGCAGGGCGATGCGCCGGTCGATGGCGGCCGCATCGATGCGGTGATCGCGGCGTCCGGCGTGCGCGCCCGCCCGCTGCGGCAATCGCGCGACTGGGGCTATCAGCGGCTGTCGATGGGCCACACCCGTATCATCGTCGATGCCGCACCGCCGCCGATATCGCGCTTCGCCAAAGGGGCCTGCGCATCGACGTTGGCGTTCGAACTGTCGGACGGGCCCTATCGGCTGATCGTCAATTGCGGCGGCGGGCGTGGGGCGAACAATGCGCTCAATCCGGATCTGGCGAACGCGCTGCGCAGCACGGCGGCGCATTCGACGGTGGTGATCGACGATTCCAACTCCACCGCCGTCCATAATGACGGATCACTGGGCAAGGGCGTCACCGAGGTCGAGCAGGACCGCAACGAAGATATGGCCGGCAGCCGCATCGACATGCGCCACGACGGCTACGTCCGCCGCTACGGTTTGTCGCACCGCCGCCGGATCGCTCTGTCCCCCGACGGCCGCGAAGTGCGCGGCGAAGATTTCCTCATCCGCGAAGGCCGCCGCAAATCCGGCCAGTCGATCGACTACGCCATCCGCTTTCACCTCGCCCCCGGCGTTGAAATCTCCGCGACCGCGGATGGAGTGGGCGCGCTGCTACGCATATCCGGCGGCGCCCTGTGGCGCTTCCGGGCGATCGGCGGCGAGGTTTCGGTGGAGGACAGCCTCTGGATCGACCCGCGCGGCCGGCCGGTGGCGACGCGGCAATTGGTGATCACGGGGCCGGTGCCGGAGGATGGGATTGAGGTGACATGGGTGCTGGCAAGATCGAATTAGGTTGAGGGGATCATCGTAACCCGGCTTGAGCGGGGCCCCGCTTTTTCCTCGCGTCAGCAGGAATGGATTGTATGGACATGACATCGTGCCTGTCCCTTCGGCCTCAGGTCGGAAACCGACCTCCCGCCCGACCTGATTGCGGACCGCGTTTGCAATGTAAGCTAGAGCCATTGCGGGGCGAGCCGAGCCCGCCCCGCGCTCCTCATGAAGCGTCGACGCTCTTGCTGACGAGGATGTTGACCGCGACGCGGCGGTTCTGGGCCTTGCCTTCGGGCGTGTCGTTGCTCGCCAGCGGGTCCGCCTTGGCCATACCGGTTGGGGTCAGCATGCGATAGGGTTTCCAGTGGCAGGCCTGCTGGAGGTAGTTGATGACGCGATTGGCGCGCTTTTCGCTCAGCTGCTGATTGAAGTCGTCGCTTCCCGTCGCATCGGTGTAACCGACAACCAGGATCAGCGCGTTTTCGGTCGTTTCGGCCGAGCTGGCCGTGCTGCAGAGCTCGGCCTTATCCTGTTCGGACAGTTCCGCCTTGCCGGTATCGAAGTGCACGTTCGTCGTGCCCTTGATATTATATTTGTCGATATCGCCCAGGCGGCCGCGCAGGGCCTCGGTCGCCGCCGTCTGTTCATCGAAGCGCTGGGCGGTCGCGTTGCGAATCATGGCCGCGGTTTTCAGGTCCTTGTTCTGGAAATTGATTTGGGCGGCGATCAGGCCATCTCCCGACGTCAGTGTCTTGACGGTAACCGGCAGTCCGTTGAGCAAGGAGTCGGCGGCAAGTTTGCTGCGGCTGCTGAACAGGCCCCCGCCGGCCTTGATCCGCGTGGCATCATTGATGGCGATGATATTGGTGGCGCCGCCTGCCGTCGTGATTTTCAGCCTGTCGCCATTGCGCGCGGTAATGACGCCCTTGATCTCCGGTCCTGCAGTCGTCACGGCCGGCTCCGGTGCGGGTGTGCCGTTGACGACGATGTTGGGATTGGAAGGGTCCTGCTGCTGCGCGAGCAAGCTGGCGGAAGCCGGCAGGGCCAGCATCGCAAGCAGAACGTGAACCTTCGGTCGTTTGGAAATGTTACGCATATAGCGACTCCTTTTATCTCCCCCAGTCACCCTTGCCTGTTCAGATCAACCTGTCTGGCAGATGAACATGTCCGGTCCGACGATCGCTGGAGCGGGTAATCGAGCGCGCTCTGCGGCGAATGGATGTAAGCCGTTTGCCGATCGACGGATTTTCGACGAACCGGACGCCGACGTTCGCCGCGATCCGGAGAGCTGCCATGGCGGGAGCGGTCACAGTTCGCCGTCACCCCCGGCGCTCAAGTCCTGGCATGACGATTTCAGTGTCCGCCGTGGTCGCGTCAGGTCGCGTCTCCCAATTCCCGCGCGGCCCGATCAGCGCTGTTTCTTGGCCGTGGTCGCGGTGAAATCGGGGTCCTTGTTGGCGACCCAGTCGACGAATTTGCGGATATTGGGGTTGGCCAGCAGGCCCTCCACATCCATGCCGTGGCGCTGCAGTTCGGAATTGGTGAAATTGGCGATCAATGTCTGCTGGCAAATGGGGTGCATGGGCACGACATCGCGGCCGCCCCGGCTCTTGGGGACGGGATGGTGCCAGACGATCTTCTTGCCGGTCGGCCGGCCACAGAGCCAGCAGGGCGGCACGACCGTCGGCGCCTCATCCTCGCTCTGAGCGTCGCCATAAGGGTCATGCTTCGAATGCCTGCGGGCCATGGATACACCTGAATTGCCGGAACGGGCGCCGCCATCCTATAGCGGCGCGGGCGGCATTACCACGCCCACGGTCGCGCGGGACCAGGCGCTATTCGAACCGCTCGATATCGTCGCCGAGCACGGCGACCCATTCATGCCGCCGCTCTTCGTACACCGAAATCCGGGGCGACGGAAAGGTCGGGTCGGCGAAGGCGCCGACCGCGACCGCGATCACGTCCGGCATCCCGTCGATGAGATAGAAGACGGTCGAACCGCATGTGGGGCAGAAGCGGAATGTCGCGCCTCCGCCGCTGTCGCCGACGCGGGACCATTCCTCATATGCGCCCGTCACCGCGACATTTTCCGCAGGCCAGCGGGCCTGGACAGCAAAGGCGCTGCCGGAGCGTTTCTGGCATTCCAGGCAATGGCAGACCGAAATGCGGACCGGATCGCCGGTGCATGTCGCGCTGAGTTGCCCGCAGCCGCAGGTTGCTGTGCGAACGGTCATGGCGCGGTATTTAGAGCATCATGCCAGAGATGAGAACCGCTTGTCCTGAATGGCCATCGAGTGCCGCGAGCGTGGGCGCAGCAATATTCGCTGATGGCACGGCCAATGGTTCGGTCAAAGGATGCCGGTTGCCACGCATGTCGATCCGAACGGCCCGGCGGTGGAGATCGTGCGGCTTTCGGCCGTGAGTTTCCGCCCGTGTTCCGGCACCGCCGGATCGATGGCGGTGCAGTTCACTTCGATATGGTCGCTGCCGCGCATAGCCACGCCGGCGCCCGCGCTGTCTGGCTCGCCACCGATGATGCAATCGATCCTGCCGCGGCGACAGGCGATGATAGCGACGGCGGGATAATTATTCGGCGCATCGAACAGCTGGATCGTGTCCTGGATGTGGAAGCCCGTGACGTGCTCAAGCGCGACAGGTTGCCGCAGGCGCGTGTAGATGTTCGCGGTGGCGCGCAGATTGGTGACGTTGGTCGCGCTCAGGCCGGTTCCGCCCGGTGCGCCGGTGATGCATTGGTTGCCGGTCAGGCTGACCGATCCGCGCAGATCGCTGAGGCTGATGCACGCGCCGCCCGGGCTGACCGCGCAATATGTGTTCGCTATCTGGATGGCGGTGCCACTGCCACCCTTTTCGAGCCGGATCGCCGCGAGGTACCCCGGATCGAGCACGCAATTATTGATGATCAGATCCTCGGTCCTGACCGCGTCGCCCCGTGCGGCGACACCGTCGCCATTGCCGTGAATGCCATAGTGCAGCGTCCCGGTTTCGAATGCGTTGATATACAGGTCGACCCAGCCGCCGTCCGTGCGCATCCCCGCCGAATAGGCGAGAGGCGGCGTTCCCTTTCCGAAGCCACCGAAGGCACGGCAATGATCGAAATACAGGCTCGCATTGCCGCCATTGGCACCCAGCGGCGCGTTGTAATCAAGGTGGAAGCCGATGAAGAAGTCGTTGGCGGGCGTGCTGCCGGCAATCGCCCTGAGCGCCGAACAGGCCGAGACGTAATTTTCGATCGTGCCGTAAAAGAACCACCCCCTGGCGCTGTCGATCGAGAAGACGCGCTCGATATGGCAGTTGACGCACCAGCGCAGGGCAATGCCGATTGCGCCCTCCAGTCCGGACGGCGCGACGAACGGCGCCACCGCGCGGCGGACGGTGAAGTCGCGCATCTGGATGCATTCGATCAATTGATGCGGCTGGCTCTTGCTGTCGCTGCCGATCTGGATGATCGTTTCGGTCGCGCTGGAACAGACGATCTCGGTGCTGCGGTCATTGTCGCCCTGATCGGTCTGGGTGATGCCGGCGCCGATCAGCCGGGTTCCGTTTTGGGTGATGCGCAGGCCGGAGCGTATATGATAGCGACCCGCGCCGAGCAGCACCGTCGGGCAGAGATCGAGCGCAGCCTGTATCGCGGCCCCATTGTCGAATCCGGCATCGTCGGCGCGCGCGCCGAACCATTCGGGCCATCCGGCCACGCTATCCCATTCGCGGGCCCACGCGCCCTCGCGCGCCGCGACGGTGGTATGCGCGATATAGAGGCCTTGCAGCGGATCGCTCGCGACGCGCGCGGCGAAATCCCCGGCTGCCCAGATCCAGCTTCCGCTGCGCTTTCCCTCTTGCAGATAGCGGCGGGCCCCCGGCACGACAGCGGCCGCTGCCAAAGTCCGGCGGTCGGAAACGACCGGCGCCGAGGCGTCGTGCGGCCCCATCGCGATCGCTGCGGGCTGGCCGTCGCGCGCCATATTTCGCGCGTCGGATCGCATCGCGGCGGCGGCGGTGCCCATACCGGCTATGGCGAGCAGCGATCGGCGTCGGAAGAGGTCGGTCAAATCGTGCTCCATGGCGGGCGGCCGCTCAGTCATCGGTTATAGGACCCGCCGTCAATTCCGATTGGATTAGAGCCCATGGTCTTCGGCGGTCAACGCTTCGGCAATGCCGTCCATCCGCTCTTCAAACCCGCCCGGCCTGTTGAGGCTGATGAAGCCGGCCCTGACATGCCGCCGGGATGATCGCATGGCCGCTCTTTCCTTCGCAGAGCTTCCGATATCGTATGGGAGGAGAAGGGCCGCAATCGGTCGGGTTTCCCTTTGGTTAGAGCCGCTTCGAGTTTGTCGGGAAGCGCCCGTCGAAAAACCCCTTCGCGCCCTCGGTTCTCGGTTCTCGACAAGTTCGAACGTTGAACCTGCGCTCGAAGCAAACGGATGGGGTGAGACGGGTGCGCAATAGCCTTCTGGAAATCCCCAGGCGCTTCGCCTAACGGGTGCGCAACATAAACTCCCGGGATTCGTAAAGACCATGACCGACGTCACCATCAAGCGCGCGCTGCTTTCGGTTTCCGACAAGAGCGGCCTCGTCGAACTGGGGCAGGCGCTCGTCCGCCATGGGGTCGAACTGGTCTCGACCGGTGGCACCGCCAAGGCTTTGCGCGATGCCGGTCTGGAGGTGCGGGACGTGTCCGATCTTACCGGTTTTCCGGAGATGATGGACGGCCGCGTGAAGACCTTGCATCCGATGGTCCATGGCGGCCTGCTCGCCGTGCGCGACGATGCCGAACATGCGAAGGCGATGGCCGATCACAATATCGGCGCGATCGATCTGGTGGTGGTCAACCTCTACCCGTTCGCGCAGACGGTGGAGCGCGGCGCGAGCCGGGACGAGATCATCGAGAATATCGATATCGGCGGGCCGTCGATGGTGCGCTCCGCCGCCAAGAACCATGCCTATGTCGCGATCGTCACCGATCCTTGCGATTATCCCGAAATCATCAGCGCACTCGACATGCGCGGCGGGGCGACGACGCTGGAACTGCGCAAACGGCTGGCGGCGAAGGCCTATGCGGCGACGGCGGCTTATGATGCGATGATTTCGTCCTGGTTCGCTTATGCCGATCAGGGTGCCTTCTTCCCCGATGCGATTTCGGTGCCGCTGAAGAAGGCGCAGGGCCTGCGCTATGGCGAGAATCCGCACCAGACCGCCGCGCTCTATGTTCCTGCAGGCCCGACCGTGCGCGGCATCGGCCAGGCGGTGCAGGTGCAGGGCAAGGAGCTCAGCTACAATAATTATAACGATGCCGATGCCGCGCTCGAACTCGTCAGCGAATTTCGTGACGGGCCGCCGACGGTGGTGATCGTCAAGCATGCCAATCCGTGTGGCGTCGCCACCGGCGATACATTGATCGAGGCGTATGAAGCGGCGTTCGCCTGCGACACCGTGTCGGCGTTCGGCGGCATCATCGCGGTCAATCGCCCGCTCGACGGCAAGACGGCCGAGGCGATCTCCGGCATCTTCACCGAAGTCGTCGCCGCGCCGGATGCCGATGATGAGGCCAAGGCGATCTTCGCGAAAAAGAAGAATCTGCGGCTGCTGCTGACCGGTGACCTGCCCGACGCCAACCGCCCCGGCCTGGCCATGAAGTCGATCGCCGGCGGAATGCTGATCCAGTCGCGCGACAATGGTCATATCACCGAGGCGGATCTGAAGGTCGTCACCAAACGCGAGCCGACCCCCGCGGAACTGGCGGATTGTCTGTTCGCCTGGACGGTCGCCAAGCACGTCAAATCGAATGCGATCGTCTATGCCAAGGATGGATCGACGGCCGGAGTCGGCGCGGGTCAGATGAACCGCATGGAATCGGCCCGGATCGCGGCCTGGAAGGCGAAGGATGCAGCCGAGAAAGCCGGCTGGGCCGAACCGCGCACGATCGGCTCGGCGGTGGCGTCGGACGCGTTTTTCCCGTTCGCCGACGGCCTGCTAACGGCCGTCGAGGCCGGCGCGACGGCGGTGATTCAGCCGGGCGGCTCAATCCGCGACGCCGATGTGATTGCGGCGGCGGACGAAGCCGGGCTGGCGATGGTGTTCACGGGGATGCGCCACTTCCGGCATTGAGGAGCCTAAGCCCCTCCCTTTTAAGGGAGCGGTTGGGGTGGGTGACACCCTCGAAGCCAGGGAAAGCTGTAAGGTCGGAGCTCGCGCTCGCACCCACCCCTTCCCCTCCCTTTAAAGGGAGGGGCTTAACTATTGTCTCACGCCGCCTTCAGCCGGAACAGCGTCCGGTCCGCCGACGTGAAGCCGAACTTCCATATGATCACGCCGAAGCTCAGCAGGATGGCGGGTATGCCGAGCGACAATTCCGCCCATTCCGGCAATTTCGTCGCGCCATAGCCGACGACGCCCGCCACCGCGCCGGCCCAGATCAACGGCCAGCGCCAGCCGGACACGGGCGCCTCCAGCAATTGCGCGAGCAGGCGGGATTTTAGGATCGAGGAGATGCCGAGCGCCAGCGCCAGCGCGAGGGCGGGGCCGGCGGCCTGCACCAGCAGAGGCAGCTGCAGGCTCCGCAACGCGAGCACGATCGCGAAACTCAACGCTACCTGGATGCCGATCATCCCCAATGAGATCATCAGGTTGAAGTGCCGCGCGACATAGATCAAGGCCGATTCCGATACGGCCGCCGTCGCCGCGACGACCTCCGCGACCAGTAGGAAGGCGAGCGCGCCGGTGCCGCCGACGAAATTGGGGCCGACCAGACCCATCACGCCTTCGCCGGGTATGCCGAGCGCGAGGCCGACGGCGGCCTGTGCGGCGATGATCCAGAAGCCGACCTGCCGCACCTGCTGCGCCACCGCCTTGCGGTTGCCGGCCTCGAGATTGCGGGTGATGACCGGGCCCAGGATCGGATCGAAGCTGGTCTTCAGCTTCTGCGGCAGCGACGCTACCTGTTGCGCGACATAATAAATGCCGACGATTGCGGGCGAGAAGAACAGGCCGAGGATGGCGATGTCGAGCCTGCGCGATCCCCATTCCACCGCATCGGCGGCCGCGAGCGGCACGTTGCGGCGGGTAAGCGAGGCGAGCGCGCGGGGCTTCGGGCGCCAGCCGCGCGGCCAGCCGAAGCTTTTCATCAGGGGCCAGATCGAGGCGACCAGCGCCGCGCCCATCGAGATAACGTAGGAGATGATCAAACCATCGCGCAGCGAATAGAAAGCCAGCGCGAAGGCGGCGATGCTGATGGTCCAGGGTTCGACGATCGATCGGGCCGTGACGGTCGCGGTGATGTTCAGCCGATAGGCGAGCGCGGCGAGCGATATGTCCGACCAGACCAATGCGAAAATGGTGAGCGGCAACAGCCATTCGAGGCCGTTGATGCCGCTATTGGGGAACATCAGTTCGGGGATGCCGCCGAGGACGGTCGCCGCGATGGCGGCGGCGATCGCGCCGACCAGCAACCCGTCCCAGACGACATGGACATGCGGGCGGTCGGTGGCCGAAAGCTGTTCGGCGAGGCCCCGCTTGAGGCCGAGCGTCGCCAGCTGCGCGGCGAATTCGACGATGATCACGGCATAAGCGAAACGGCCCAGCGCGTCGGCGCCATACCAGCGGCCGGCGATGAACAGGAAGGGCAGCCGGGCCGCCAATCGTAGCAGAAAGCCGAAGAAGTTGGTGCGCCCGCCCTTGGCCAGCGCCTGAATGTCTTCGCCGCCACCGATCGGCGGAACCACGTCAATGTGAGCCGGCTGACTCAATGCGCGGCGCCCCAGCTGCTGCCGGTGCCGATGTCGATGCCGAGGGGGACGCTGAGTTTCACGATCGGTTCCGCCGCGCCCGCCATGACGGAGCGGATTACCACAGATGCCGCCTCGACGTCTTCCGGCGGCAGTTCGAACACGAGTTCGTCATGGACCTGCAGCAGCATCCGCACATGGGACAGGCCCGCCGCGGCCAGCGCGGGATTCATCCGCAGCATCGCCCGCTTGATGATGTCGGCGCAGGTGCCCTGAATCGGTGCGTTGACGGCCTGACGTTCCGCCGACTGGCGTTCGCCCTGCTTGGGCGAACGGATCCACGGCAGGTGCGTCTTGCGCCCGAACAACGTGGTGACGAAGCCATGCTCGCGCACCTCCGCGAGGGTCGCGGCAATATAATGGTTGATGCCGGGGAAACGCGCAAAATAGCGGTCGATCATGCCTTGCGCTTCGTCGCGCGAGACTTCGAGCCGTCCCGCCAGTCCCCAGGATGAGATGCCGTAGAGGATCGAGAAGTTGATCGTCTTGGCGCGCGCGCGGGTATCGCGATTGACCTCGCCGAACACCTCCTGCGCGGTCAGCGAATGGATGTCGTCGCCCTTGGCGAAGGCTTCCTTGAGCGCAGGCACGTCGGCCATATGCGCGGCGAGCCGCAATTCAATCTGCGAATAATCGGCGGCGAGCATGACCTTGCCCGGTTCGGCCACAAAGGCATCGCGGATACGGCGGCCCAGTTCGGTGCGGATCGGGATGTTCTGCAAGTTCGGATCCGTCGATGACAGCCGCCCTGTCTGTGCGACCGCCATGCTGAAGCAGGTGTGAACACGATTGGTCGCCGGGTTGATCTGCGCCTGCAGCGCGTCGGTATAGGTCGATTTCAGCTTCGACACCTGCCGCCAGTCGAGCACTTTTCGCGCGATCGGGGCTTCCGCCGCCAGCCGTTCCAGCTCGGTAACGTCGGTCGAATAGACGCCGGTTTTGCCCTTGCGGCCGCCTTTCAGGCCCATGCGTTCGAACAGGACCTCGCCGAGTTGCTTCGGGCTGCCGATCGTGAAGGGGCCGCCGGCGGCTTCGAAGACTTCGCCTTCCAGCCGCGAAATCTCGCTTGCGAACAGGGCCGAGAGCCGCGCGAGTTCCTCGCGGTCGACGCGGATGCCCGCCATCTCCATGTCGGCGAGCACCGGACCGAGCGGGCGATCGACCAATTCATAGACGCGGGTCGCCGCCTCGCGCGACAGGCGGGGCTTCAGCTTCTGCCATAGCCGCAGGGTGACGTCGGCATCCTCGGCCGCATATTCGGTCGCGCGATCGAGCGGGACCTTGTCGAAGCTAATCTGGTTCTTGCCGGTGCCGCACACCGTCTTGAATTCGATGCAGGCATGATCCAGGTGGCGCAGCGCCAGATCGTCCATCCCATGCCCGCCGAGGCCGGCGTCGAGATCGTAGGACAGGATCATCGTGTCGTCATAAGGGGTCACGTCGACCCCGTTGCGACGCAGGACGATCAGGTCATATTTCATGTTCTGGCCGATCTTGAGGATCGACGGATCGCACAGCAGCGGCTTCAGTCTTTCAAGGACGAGCGCCTTGGGAAGTTGCTTCGGCGTTTCGGACAACAGACCATCGCCGATATGCTCGAGCGGGATGTAGCAGGCCTTGCCGGGCGCGATTGCGAGACTGATTCCGACCAGACGCGCCCGCACCGCGTCGACCGAATCGGTCTCCGTGTCGACCGCGATCCGGCCACAGGCATAGCCTTCCGCGATCCAGCGATCGAGCGCGGCTTCGTCGAGGACGGTTTCATAGCTCTTGTGATCGAACGGCAGGTTGTCGACCGGGGCGGGCACGGGCGCCTCCGTTCCCGTCGGCGGCAGAGCCAGCACGGAGGGGCCACCCGTCACGCCGCCGCTGCTTCCGCCCAGCTTGGCGAGCAGCGACTTGAACCCCTGGTCTTCCAGAAATTCGCGCAGCGGCTCGGGCGGCATGCCCTTCAGCTCCAGCGTGTCGAGGCCTTGCGGCAACGGTGCATTGCATTCCAGCCGCACCAGTTCGCGCGATAGCCGGGCATTGTCGGCATGATCGATGAGCGATTGCTTGAGCTTGGGCTTCTTGATCTCCTCCACGCTCGCCAGCACGGTTTCAAGGTCGCCATATTGCTGGATCAGCAGCGACGCGGTCTTGGGGCCGACGCCGGGCACGCCGGGGACGTTATCGACCGAATCGCCCATCAGGGCGAGCACTTCGCCCAGCTGCTCGGGCGGTACGCCGAACTTCTCGATCACATGTTCGCGACCCAGCCGCCGGTTGTTCATCGTATCGAGCATATCGACGCCCGGCTCGATCAGCTGCATCAGATCCTTGTCGGACGACACGATCGTCACCTGCCAGCCTTCGGCCAGCGCCGCCTTGACGTAGCAGGCGATGATATCGTCTGCTTCCAGCCCCAGCGTCTCGATGCACGGCACCGAAAAGGCGCGGGTCGCGACGCGGATCAGCGGGAATTGCGGGATCAGGTCCTCGGGCGGGGGCGGGCGGTGCGCCTTATACTGATCATACATGTCGTTGCGGAACGTCTTGGACGACGCATCGAGGATCACCGCCAGATGCGTCGGGCCGTCGGCCTCCTGCAATTCATTGACCAGCTTCCATAGCATGGTGGTGAAGCCATAGACCGCGCCGGCGGGTATGCCGTGCCGGTTGGTGAGCGGGGGAAGGCGGTGATAGGCGCGGAAAATATAGCCCGAACCGTCGACCAGATAGAGATGCTTTGCAGACATGCGACGCGGGATAGCAGGGGCAGCCCTGCTTCGAAACCCGCCGGAAGCAATTACCGCGCTGCTGTTGCGAATCCGCCGTCGACCCACACCAGCGGATCGATGTCAGCATGGTTGATCACATGTTCGACACGACCGATGAACAGGGTGTGCGTGCCGACGTCCAGCGTGGTTTCCGTCGCGCAGCTCAGGCTCGCGAGGGCATCGGGCAGGATGGGCAAGCCATCGGGCCCTGCGATCCAGCCGCCGGTCTCAAACCGCGCCAAACCCTTCTTCTTGCCGCTGAAGATGCCGACCAGATCGCGATGCCGTTCGGACAGCAGGTTCACGCAGAACCGCTTTTCGGCGTGCAGGGTCGGATGAAGGCTGGCGGTCCTGTTGACCGCGACCAGCAGGGTCGGCGGATCGGCGCAGACCGAAACTACGGCCGTCGCGGCCATGCCCGCCCAGTTTTCGCCCTGTCCGGATGTAATCAGCGCAACCGTGGTGGCTAGCCGCCGCATCGCCTGTTTGAACCCGTCATTCACCTGTTCGTCGGTCACGCGATTCCCCTGCATGCGTCGGGGCTATAGAAAGCCGCGCAGCAGGGCAACGAATTCGGCCAGCTTGTCATGATGCACCCAATGGCCCGCGCCTTCGATTACCGCAGTCCGCGCATGCGGGAAAAATGCTGCCCGGCCATCAAGCGCTGGATTGGACGCCCAGCTGTCGGCGCCATAGACGAGGAGGGTATCGACGGTGATGGCGCGCCACATCGCCCGTCGTTCTTCCGCGGAAAATTCGTGGAGAGGCAATAGCGTCATGCAGGGATCGGCCTTGAAGCAATAGCCGCCATCGACCTTTCGGACGCCGTGGACCGCCAGATGTCGGGCCCAGTCCGCCGACAGATGCGGATGGACGCCGTGCAGCCGGGCGACGGCTTCGTCCAGCGTCGGATAGACCCGCGCCCGACGCTGGAGCGCCTTCGTTCGCTCAGCGATCCAGTCCGCCATCCGCTTGTTGACGGGCAGCGCGGCCGCCTCGGCCAGCCGTTCCGGCGATGGACCCAATCCTTCGATGACGACCAGTTTGACGATGCGCTCGGGCCGGGCCGCCGCATGCCGCAGGGCGATATTGCCGCCCAGCGAATGGCCAATCACCGTCGCCCGCTCGAGACCCAGCTGGTCGAACAGCATGGCGTGATCGTAAAGGCAGTCGTCCATCCCGTAATTGCTGTCTTCGGCCCAGCCGCTGTCGCCATGGCCGCGCAGATCGGGGGCGATGATGCGCCAATCCGGCAAGAGCGCTTGCACCACCCGATCCCAGCTGCGGCCATGGTCGCGCCCGCCATGCTGCAGGATCAGCGGCGGCGCATCGGGATCGCCCCATTCGGTGTAATGCAGCCGCAGCCGCTGCGACAGAAAATAGCCGGATCGGGGTTCGATGGTCATGCCCGGCGTCTATGCCGAATCCGCTCGCGGGAAAAGATGCGGCGCGGAAGGCCCTGGCGACCGCCGGGCCATCTTCAAATTCCTCGCTTTCTGCCCATATTACAGCTCATAAGCGCCGACAGGCGGGGCGACTTTCCTTTTTGGGAAGTAACGCGTATGGCGGCGCAGTTTTTTGAAACTCCCAAGACAGTAAGAGGCTTTGTTTGGCGAAAGAAGAATTGCTGGAGATGCGTGGGTCCGTGGTGGAACTGCTCCCCAATGCCATGTTCCGCGTGAAGCTCGAAAACGATCATGAGATCCTCGGCCACACCGCCGGCAAGATGCGCAAGAACCGCATCCGCGTGCTGGTGGGCGACGAAGTTCTGGTCGAACTGACGCCCTACGACCTGACCAAGGGCCGCATTACCTATCGCTTCAAATAAGGGCCGGGGCCCTGTGACCCCGCCGTCGCTCATCCTTGCCTCCGCAAGCCCGCGCCGCGCGGAACTGCTGGCGCGCCTGCATGTCATGGCGGCGGCGATCGATCCGGCCGATATCGATGAAAGCCCGTTGAAGGGCGAACAGCCCTTGCCTTACGCCCGCCGCATCGCCGCTGCCAAGGCCGCGATCGTCGCAGCGCGCCATCCGGGCGCGGTCGTGCTGGGCGCGGATACCGTGGTCGCCGCCGGCCGCCGCATATTGCCCAAGGCCGAGGATGCGGCGACCGCGCGAACCTGCCTGGCCTTGCTGTCTGGTCGCCGGCACCGCGTGCATAGCGCGATCACCCTGATCGATGGCGCGGGCGTGGCGCGGCATCGCGTGTCGACCAGCATTGTTGCCTTCAAGCCGCTGACGGCATCCGATATCGACGCCTATCTGGCCGGCGACGAATGGCACGGAAAGGCGGGCGGCTATGCGATACAGGGCTATGCCGAAAGCTGGGTGCGGATGCTGTCGGGCAGTCACTCGGGCGTGATGGGCTTGCCTTTGTTCGAAACCCGCGCCTTGCTGGCGACGGCCGGCGTGCTGCCGGTTGATCATGCGTGAGTGGCTCTACGAAGACGGCATAGGCGAGGCCCGCGCGGTCCTGGTCGACGGCGACGCGATCGTCATGGCGGCGATCGAGGCCGATGACGACGGCCCTCGCGCCGGCACCATCGGCGAAGCGCGGCTGACCAGGATGGTCATTCCCGGCCGACGTGCGATCGTGACGCTCGACGACGGCACAGATGCGATGATCGAGCCGGTCCCCGCCGGCGTCACGCAGGGCGCGAAGCTGTTGGTCGAAATCACCCGCGCCGCCCTGCCCGAGCCCGGCCGCTTCAAACTGGCCTGGGCGAAGGTCGCGCCGGCCGATGCCATAGCCGCCCCCGGCCTCGATCTCGCCGCGCGTATCGCCGCCACCGGCGATCCCGTGCGCCTGTCGACCGCGCACGGCCCCGACCGGCTCGAAGCGGCCGGCTGGTCCGAACTGATCGAGGAGGCCGCGAGCGGGCAGTGCGATTTCGATGGCGGATCGCTGCGCCTGTCGCTGACGCCGGCGATGACCCTGATCGATGTCGACGGCTGGCTGCCGCTGAGTGAGCTGTGCATCGCCGGCGCGATCGCCGCCGCGCGCATGATCGTGCGGCACGATATCGGGGGATCGATCGGCATCGACCTGCCGACTGTCGAGGCCAAGGCCCCCCGGCTGGCCGCCGCCGAAGCGATCGACCGGATCGTGCCGCAACCGTTCGATCGCACGGCGGTCAACGGCTTCGGCTTCATCCAGATCATTCGCCGCCGCCGCCATGCGTCGCTCGCCGAACGGATTCAGGGCGATCCCGTCAAAAGTGCGGCGCGCGCGCTGCTGCGCCGGGCGGAACGGACACCCGGAGCCGGCCCGCGCACGCTGACGGCGGCGCCGTCGGTGATCGATGCGATCGCAGTCCGGGCCGACTGGCAGGCCGAACTGGTTCGCCGCATCGGCGCGCCGATCATCTTGCACGCGAAGGCAGGACTCGCCATATCCGCTGGCCATGTCGAAGCTCAAAATCCCTAAATGCCCGCTGTGCGGCAAGCCCGAAGTCGCCAGCCACGCCCCCTTCTGCAGCCAGGGCTGCCGCGACCGCGATCTGCTGCGCTGGCTCGACGATGGCTACCGCATCCCCGGCCCGCCGGCCGACCCCGACGGCCACGAAATCGACATTGACGGTCAAGACCGCTGATCCGGCCATTCTAGGTCTAGACAGCGGCGGCGACCCTTCTCTATAGGCACGCCTCCAACGACCCAGTGCCCGGGTAGCTCAGTTGGTAGAGCATGCGACTGAAAATCGCAGTGTCGGCGGTTCGACCCCGTCCCCGGGCACCACTTTCTGCAAGTTTGACAGAGAGTTAGACTTCAGCAAGTCCGTGCTCGATATTCTGCCGTAAAATCAAAAGCCTACCGAACAGGCCCTACACAATACCTTGCCCGGGATTTTTTCGCCGGCCGGGATTCGGTGAAAATCATGGACTTTCTCTGAGCGGCCAAAGGCCAGTCTGCGAAAACGATGGTACGCGACTGACCGGAGCTGGGCCGTTAGCCGTCTGGCTGTTGTCGGGCGAAAACCTTGGAAAAGCAGCCATCCGTTCAGCCATCAGGCACATCCGGAAGAGATGGATCCTTAATTGAGGCCGAGTTTGGAAAAGAACGCCTCGTTCCGCAAGCGAGCGTCATGGAGAAGCTTGTTGTAAGGAAGGACTTCCACGACAGCATTGTGAATCGGCGAGAAGCCGAAATACCCCTCACCGTCTGCACTTCGGCTCTGGGCAATTGACAGCGACACCATCTCGACCAATTTTGGCGTGAAATCAGCGATCACGAAGCAAATGAACCGCGTGGAAAGAGGAATCGGTTTGCGAATGCGGCCGGTCCGATCCTTGAAGGCCCCGCCGTTCCGCATGATGTTCACGTATTCCAATACCTGGGTAATTGGATTGTCGTCGTGACCATAAGCAGTCCGGCCAGGTCGTTTGAATTCGACGATGATGATGGGCTCGTCCGTCCCCTCCCGGTCAAAAGCCAATGACCGATCGAACACGACGGCTATGTCCGGCTCGCGCCCACTGTCGCTGTCGGCTAGAAAAGTTTTGAACGGTTTGTCGGACTTCAGATAGGAGTAGAAAGCGAGCCTATCGTCCAGGATCCATAGATTATGGTCCTCATATTCGAGGGCCTCCCCATCCGACCGGATCGGGATGATCAGGTCATGGACGATTTCTTCCCGCAGATAGTTGCGTGCTTCAGGATCGGCATAAGCGAGCGAGCTGTCGAGGAGGTCGAGAATCTCTTTCCGCTTCACGACATATTCCGCGAGCGACGCTTTCTTGTCGATGTTGATAGCGCCCGCAACCTTTTGCACGCGTTCCGTCATATCCTCGCCGGTCGCGGCCACCAGCGCTTTGATCTCGCGCCGTGTCTCCCGTTGCTTGCGGCGACGCTGCCGCGCTAGTTCGAGGAAAATATCTTCTTCCGATTTTGCGTTGAGGGAGAGGTTTTCCTCGACGAACGCCGGAACGTCACTCGCCACCGCGAGAAACTGGGGGTTTTCCCGAATGATGCGCAGGGTCGTCTCGGCCTGCTTTACCCTGACAAGTTCGATATAGGGCGCCAGCCGATGCTTCGCCGCAGCGACAGCCGCTGCGTGCAAGGTGCGATAGGCTTCCTCGGAAAACGTGAAATTTGTACGTTCCTGGTTCACGTGGCCGTTCAGAAAATCGCCTGAGACAAGGCCAATGTAAACGCTGTCGGCATTCTCGCCGATATAGCCCAGTCCAAGCTGGTTATCGATCTTTTCATCCCGCACGACCCGGCCGTCACCGACATAGAGGTTCCAGTGCTTCGAACCCTCGTGCAGGCGCAGGCCCTTGTTTAGAAGAATATGATAAACGTCGGCCGAGATCGGATCGGCGTCCGGCTCGAGTGATATCTGGATCGTCTCCAGAACCTCGGATTCCACGTTTTCGCTGTAGAAATCG